>WNFA01007355.1_pt1 | contig 12799 bp, 14 predicted proteins | sample 5400481 | NCBI WGS metagenome assembly WNFA01 (sample SAMN13153340, study PRJNA577476) | soil metagenome | isolation source: 120 cm saprolite under Douglas fir tree site 2 hole 1 replicate 2 | place: USA:California | collected 2015-04-18 | reverse complement strand
CCGCCTTCGAGAACGGCATCGGCATATTTGGAACCATCGCTTGCCTGTGTGGGTCCGGTCATAGAAGTAGCTCCTTCTAACGGGTGCGAATCACTTACTTTTTATTAAACTCACCCGATAGACGGAGGATCAGGGAAAATTTTGTATATGAATTTACGACTTGACAAGCTGTAAAAGCCCGTGGTTCTATGTAAACGTTCTCAACTGGAATTACCGATCAAATTCTCGCATGGGGAGGGTACACATGAAGCGCCGTGATCTTATCCGCATGACCAACGAGGAAGTACACGCCTTCCTCGAAGAGGGACGCACACTCCAGGTGGCTACCATCGGTCGCGACGGTTTTCCTCATCTGGTGGCGATGTGGTATGTACTGGTAGACGGCGAAGTGGCTTTCTGGACGTATGCCAGGTCGCAGAAAGTGGTGAACCTGCGGCGCGATTCCCAGCTGGCATGCCTGATCGAGGCCGGGGAACACTATGATGAACTGCGAGGAGTGCAGATTAAGGGTCACGGGGTGATTAACGATGACCGTACAGTTGTCCAACGCGTGGGTGAGGAGATCTGGAAACGCTACACCGGCCCCCTGGATGAAAGCGCTCGCCAGGCGGTCGCGATCCAGGGAGCCAAACGTGTGGCGATCTTCGTCAAGCCGTCAGAGGTGGTTTCGTGGGATCACCGCAAGCTCGGGGGGACGTACTGACGCATGGCCCCACCCACCTCTTGGCCTTGTTATCCTGTCACTATTGTGCGGCCGATGGCATGAGCGACTGATTGTATTTGTGGCATCAGGCCCTGGAACTGCTCAAGGGTCAGCGATTGCGCGCCATCTTTCAATGCCTCGTCGGGATTGGGGTGTACCTCGACGAGTAACCCGTCGGTGCCTGCCGCTACCGAGGCCAGTGATAAGGGTATGACGAGGTCGCGGCGGCCGGTGCCCTGACTGGGATCAGAGATGATGGGCAGGTGTGAAAGTCGTTTGATGAGCGGAATGGCGCTGATATCCATCGTGTTGCGCGTCATTTTCTCGAAGGTGCGGATACCGCGCTCGCAGAGGATGACGTTGCGGTTGCCTTGCGAGAGCACGTATTCTGCTGCCAGCAGCCACTCCTCGATGGTGGCGGACATCCCGCGCTTAAGTACTACCGGCTTCTCGACACGTCCCACCTCGTCGAGCAGCATATAGTTTTGCATGTTGCGGGTGCCAATCTGTAGAATGTCGGCGTATTCGCAGACCATAGGCACATCGGCAGGGGTCATCACCTCGGTGATGACTGCCAGGCCGAACTCGTCGCGGGCCTTGGCGAGGAGTTTCAAGCCTTCTTCACCCATGCCGCGAAAGCCATAGGGCGAGGTTGATGGCTTGAAGGCTCCTCCGCGCAGGATGACGGCGCCTTCCTTTCTCACGGCCAGGGCGGTGGTCATGAGCTGCTTTTCGCTTTCGACGGTACAGGGGCCCGCCATCATAACGACTGCACTAGCGCCGATGTGGACCACTCCTTCAGATGTGCATGGAGTGGGAATAGCAACGATCGTATCTTCGGGGTGGAATTCGCGGCTGGCGAGTTTGTAGGGTTTGGAGACGCGCAGCACGCTCTCGACGTCGGCGAAACTTTCCAGCGCCTCCCCCAGGGCGGGATTAATACCACCGATGCTCCCAGGTGTACCGGTCGGGCCGACTGCGCCAAGCACGCCAATGATGGTGCGCTCGACGCCGCGGGAGGGATGCCCGCTCAGCCCATGGTTCTGGAGGAATGCCAGTACGTGCTCGATGGACTCTTCACTGCAATGAGATTTCATGACGACTATCATACCTATAGCTCCTTCTTGAAAGGTTGGTGACTGGCTCACCGTGGCCAGTGCTACAGTCCATCGTGACGGCATCGTCATGACTGCCTGCTATACTATAATATAAGCTATTCGCTTCCTCGTTACGCAAGAGGTAAGCAATGATCGGTGCTCAAATCGCGCGCAAGTTGACCGCTCCGCGAATGTAGACATGCCGTATCTCTGCTGCGCTGCGCATGGTATTGACGTGCAGCATGACGCGGATACACTTGCCCAGGCTGTTGGGCACGGGGATTTCACGGGCATCCATTAATGGCACCTCCATCCAGCCCATGGCACGAGCAGCAGCGGCCGGGAAGGCTGCGTCCAGGTCTTCTGTGACGGTGAAGATGGCGCTGGCAATGTCCTCTAAACGTAGATTATTGCGTTCGACCATGAGTTGCAAAAGTTCCTTTGTGGCAGCCAGTATTTCTTCGCTTTCGTTGCGCTCGACGGTGGTTGCTCCTCGTATGCCCCGACAGTACATTCTCTCACTCCCTTGAACGTAGCATATCTGTCCAGCCCCAAGAGGATAGACAGATGTAAATCCATTGTAAGGGATGTAGGCAATAGGGAGGGGCCTATTTTGCCGAGCGTAACCTCTGGATATAACTTCTTATTGCCTCCACCTGCTGTCGCTCCTCACATTGATCGATGAGGTTGATCAAGGCGCTTGCCACCACGGCGCCGTCGGCGTAGCCGGTCACCTCAGCGATATGTTCAGGAGTGGAAAGTCCAAAGCCGACCGCGAGGGGGAGGTGGTAGTCTTTCGTATAGCCATAGACTCGTGCAATGAAGCTGCGCAGATAGGGAGGGAGTGTGCTGCGGGCACCTGTAACGCCAGCAAGCGAGACACAATAAATAAAGGTTCCGGGACCAGCGGCGGCGAGTTTAGCAATAGAAGCGATACGTTCGTCGGGAGTTGTTGGTGGGATCAGGAAGACGAGCGAGAGTCCGTACACCTCCGCTGCTAGTCGCAATGGTGTCGACTCTTCGGGGGGCAGATCAGGAATGATGAAGGCGCAGATGCCGTTGTCTGCCGCGGCCTGGCAGAAGCGTTCAATGCCATAGGACATGACGGGATTAAAGTAGCCCATCAAGACCAGGGGAATGTTGCTTTGAGCCGATACCTGCCGCGCAACCTCCAAACAGCCTTTGATGGTCATACCGCGTTCGAGGGCAACGTGGCCAGCATGCTGGATGGTCGCGCCATCGGCGAGCGGGTCGCTGAAGGGCATGCCCAGTTCGATGATGTCAGCACCTGCCTCCGCTGCTGCCAGCGCAAGCTCGATGCTGCGTACTGCCGAGGGGTAGCCACACATGAAGTAGGGAATAAGTACGCCTCGCCCTTCACGTCGTGCTTTTTCGAAGGCTCGCGTGATCTTTGAGGCAGGTAATATACTCGTATGCATAGATATCCTCCTTGATATGGTGACGAATTCAACTTGTAAGTGCCGGGTGCTCCGTGTCCAGCACGGCCGAGATGAAATTTCCGCCTGTGTACTCCTGCAGCAGCGCCAGCAAATCATTGAGCGCGGCCTCTATATCGCGATGACCCCCGGGGTGATGGGCTTCGACGGTGATGATGGCGCTGCGAGTTTCCGCGCTGGCGGCGCTCTGCTCACTCTGCCGCCAGCACCAGCGCCGCGCAATCACCAGCTTGTTTTCGTCAGAGAAAACTACCTCACCCGGCTGCGGGTGATCTACCTCGCTTTCACCGAGCGTTGTGTACCGTTCCGACCCATCGGCGAAATGGACTGTGACGCTTCCCTGCAGCGTGCGGATATCGAATACTGCGACGGGGAGCGCGTAACGAATGCTGACTAAATTGCCCAGGTCGACCAGCAGATTAATACCCGGGATATCGCCTTTCTTGGTCAGGCGGCGCAGCAAGGCTTCGGCGGCGCTGCGGTACTGGGTCGGGTCCACATCAAAACCGCGAAAAGCGCTGCGCCAGGCAGCCAATGTCTCAAGCTGGCTCAAGGGCGTAGTGCCAATACGCTGTAACATCGCTCGCTGTTCTACCTGGTACATTGTTTGCAAACTGTCGGGAGTCGGACCGTTGGTCATGTTCTGGGCCAGGATGACCCCGCCGACGACGGTGGGGAAGCGGGCCAGTATAGCGGGATCGTACTGAAAGACAATCATGCTCTGCTCCTATAATGTTACATCCAGAGCCTTTGCGACGGTGAGCATATCTTTATCGCCGCGACCTGAAAGATTGAGCACGATCAGCGATCCTGCCGGGAGTTGACCCTGTTCGCCCATCTCCAGCAGGTGACCCAGCGCATGCGCCGGCTCAAGGGCAGGGATGATGCCTTCGCTGCGGCTCAATGCCTGCAGGCCGCGCAGCGCCGAGGTATCGCTGGCAGAGACGTAGGTGGCGCGACCGGTCTCCTTCAGATAACTATGTTCCGGTCCTACGCCGGGGTAGTCGAGACCGGCTGAGATACTCTGCGTATCCAGGACCTGCCCATCGTCGTTCTGGAGCAGGTAGCTGAATGCCCCGTGCAGCACCCCTGGGCGGCCAGCTACCAGCGTCGCCGCGTGATGGCCCGGTTCCAGGCTGGAACCCCCGGCCTCGACACCGATCAATTGCACCCCTGGTTTGCCGGCAAAGGGGTAGAACATGCCGATGGCGTTGCTGCCGCCGCCGACACAGGCGATTACAATGTCGGGCAGTCGCCCCTCCTGCTGGAGGATTTGCTCACACGTCTCTGTGCCGATGACCGATTGAAAATCACGCACGATACGCGGGTAAGGATGCGGCCCAACGGCAGAACCAATGAGGTAGAAAGTTGTTTCCACGTTGGAGACCCAGTCGCGGATGGCCTCATTGATGGCATCTTTCAGCGTACGGCTGCCGCTGGTGACCGGGCGTACCTCTGCACCCAGCAGCTTCATACGAAAAACGTTGAGCGATTGGCGCTGTATATCGATCTCGCCCATGTAGACAATGCACTCAAGTCCCAACATGGCACAGACCGTGGCGGTGGCAACGCCGTGCTGCCCCGCGCCGGTCTCGGCAATGATACGCTGCTTACCCATGCGCTTCGCCAGCAGCCCCTGCCCGAGTGCATTGTTGATTTTGTGGGCGCCGGTATGGGCGAGGTCCTCCCGTTTGAGGTAGACCTTGACGCCAGGGGCGACCATGTGCGAAAAGCGCGGCACGTAGTGGAGCGTGGTTGGGCGTCCAACGAAACTGTACAGCTGTGCCTGCAGCTCTGCCTGGAATGTTGTGTCTTCGCGTGCCTGCCGGTAGGCGTTTTCCAGCTCGACGAGGGCTGTCATCAGGATTTCGGGGACGAACTTCCCACCGTAGGGTCCGAAGCGCCCACGTGCGTCGGGATAGAGATTGTGCTGGTATGTCTGTGCGCTATGTTGGTTTTGTGTTTGCATTGGGTACAACCTTTTCTTTTCTATTGGTATTTAGCGGCTCCAAAGGCGACCGCAGGGGTTAAGGGCGACCGCAAGGGTCGCCCCTACATATAATGCCCTGTCTCGTGCTCCCACCCCAATGGCATTGGGCTTGCGCGTACGCGCTCGATGAATGAGCGTATTCTGCTTGTGTCTTTGTGCCCGTTGGTTTCGACGCCGCTGCTTACGTCGACTCCCCACGGGTGGACCTGCTGGATGGCTGCTGCTACGTTTTCTGGCGTCAAGCCACCGGCCAGCAACATCGGGGCCTCCTGGGAAGCCGCGCGAGCGAGGGTCCAGTCATGGGTTATGCCAGAGCCACCCCAGCCGGGAACCGGCGTGTCGAGCAGGATGCGCCAGGCAACTTCACGGTATGCTCTTACCTTGCCAATGTCGCTCATGTCTTGTAAGCGGAGCGCTTTGATCACAGGTCGAGTGATGCTGTGGCAGAACTCGGGCGGCTCGTCGCCGTGGAGCTGCACGGCGTGTAATCCAACCTGCTGTGTGACTTCATTAATGCACGCGGCATCTTTGTTGACGAACACACCCACGATATCGGGTGAGATCGAGTGGGTAAGGCGCGATAATGAACTTTCACTTTTTAACCTGGATAGCGACAATCCAGCGAGGGCCGATGAATCGGCGATGGGCGCGATAAATCGGCCCCTACGGATGTCCGCATTATTTTGTGAAACCACATCATCGGCCACTACGGTGTGGCTGCGCTCGCCCTCCTCGATGGAATCCAGCAGTGCTTGTGCCTGGTGCGGGTCTATGTAGCGAGAACTTGGTTCGTAAAACATCAAGCCGAGCATATCTGCGCCCGCAGCGATGGCGGCTCGCATGTGTTCGAGAGTGCGCAGTCCGCATATCTTCACCTGTATGTCTTCGTTGGCTCCCCGCAGGAGCGAGCGCATCTGGGCCGGGATATCCTGCGAAACGACCAGCGACTCGCCCACGAGCATGGCCTGGACGTCATAGCGCGCCAGGCGACGCGCATCCGCGGCATGGTGTATACCGCTCTCGGCCACCACCACGCGGTCAGGCGGGATGAGTGGACGTAATTCGCGGATGAGATAAGGGTGTATCTGGAATGTCACAAGATCGCGGCTATTGACGCCTATGATGGCTGCTCCTGCTGCAACCGCTCGCTGGGCTTCCTCGCGACTGTGTACTTCAACCAGACAGTACATACCCAGTGCGTGCGCTCTATTTAACAAGTGACGCAGCTGGATATCGTCGAGAATTGCGCAGATGAGCAGGATTGCATCAGCCCCCCATGCGCGTGCTTCGTATACCTGGTACTCGTCTATGATGAAGTCTTTGCGCAGCACTGGGACGCTTACAGCTTGCTTAATTGCCACAAGGTGATCGGGCGAGCCGAGAAAGAAGTGTGGCTCGGTCAATACTGAAATGGCGGCTGCTCCATACATCTCGTAGGTGCGTGCCAGTGCTACCGGGTCGAGATGGGGGGCGAGCAAGCCCTTAGAGGGCGAAGCGCGCTTCACTTCGGCAATTAAGCGAACGTGCCGTTTGTGTTGCAGGGCAATCAACAGGCTAAGCGGCCCAGGCTGCGCAGCGGCGAGGCGCTGAAGCGTTTCCAGCGGCAGCTCGCGCTTGCGCTGTGCCAGATCGATGCCGGTCTGAGTAACGATGTGGTCGAGAAACATAGCTCACCTTGACTGCGCCTGAGAACAGGCAATGACGTCTGCAAGTCTCTGCCTGGCTTTGCCTTCTCGCAGAGTGGAGCGAGCCAGCTTGACTCCATCTGCCAGCGATTCCACCTGCTCGCTAGCCAGTAGCGCTGCTCCTGCATTCAGGCACAGCATATCGGCGGCCGGGCCATTGGTATTGCCATCAAGCAGGTCACGCAGCAGGTCTGCGTTATAAGCAGGGTCACCGCCCTGCAATGCCTGGGGGTCGCTGGCGCGGGAAAGGCCGACTTGCTCCGGCGTAATAGTATATTCGCGCAGATCCTTCCCGTGGCGTACCTCGCAGACCCGCGTCGGCGCGCTCAATGAGCACTCGTCGATGCCGTCTTCACCGTGGATGATGAGGGCATGCTGGCAGCCCAGGTGAAGTAGTACTTCGCCCATCTTGCGCAGCAGCGAGCCATCGGCCACCCCGAGCACCTGGTAGGGCGTATGAGCGGGATTTGTCAGCGGGCCGAGGATGTTGAACACGGTGCGGATGCCGATCTCGCGGCGGGCCGGGCCAACGTGTTTCATAGCCGGGTGATAGGCGGGGGCGAACATGAAGCCGAAGCCGACTTGCTGTACACAGTTTGCTACCTGCTCGGGGCCGAGATCGATGCGTGCGCCCAGAGCTTCCAGTACATCGGCGCTGCCACAGCGGCTGGTGGCCGAACGGTTGCCGTGCTTTGCCACGTGTGCGCCAGCAGCGGCTGCCACAATGCCAGCGGCCGTAGAGACGTTAAATGTACCCGCGCCATCTCCACCCGTGCCACATGTGTCCAGGGCATGCGTTAACACTTTCGCGTCCAGGTGCACCTGCACTGCCTTCTCGCGCATTATGCGCGCCATACCTGCGATCTCTTCGACAGTTTCACCTCCTGGACGCAAGCGCAGCGCCGTAAGAAAAGCGCCCATTTGCGCCGGGGTAGCGGAACCTGTCATAATTTCCTCCATCACCGCCGCTGCCTCGTCTTCGCTAAGCGCAGCCCCCGCTGCGATATGAGAAATTGCCTCACGGATCATGTCATTGCTCCTCCGGGTATCTCTGGGAGATACCTCTTACTTTGCCAGGAAGTTGCGTAACAGGTCTTTACCAACAGGGGTCATAATCGATTCGGGATGGAACTGCACTCCTTCAACCGGGTAGGTGCGGTGTCGCAGACCCATGATGAGTCCATCCGCCGTCTCGGCGGTAATCTCCAGCGCGGCCGGGAGTGACTGGCGCTCGACGATGAGGCTATGGTAACGGTTGGCTTCAAAGGGGGCGGGGAGATTCCTGAAGACTCCCTGACCCTGGTGATGCATCAGAGACGTTTTACCATGCATTGGCCTGGGAGCGCGGATGACTTGCCCCCCATAGACCTGCCCGATGGCCTGGTGCCCCAGGCAGACTCCCAGCGTGGGGATGCGTGGCCCGAAGGTTTCGATAACCTTGCAGGATACACCCGCCTCGTTGGGAGTGCATGGCCCAGGCGAGACGACGATGTGGTCGGGCTCCAGCGCCTCAATCTCGTCGAGCGTTACCTGGTCGTTGCGCCGCACCTGTATAGCCGCGCCCAGTTCCGAGAGGTACTGATACAGGTTGTACGTAAAGCTGTCGTAGTTATCGATGAGTAAAAGCATAAATACCCTCTCTTCTCTCCTGGGCGATCACCTCTGCCTCGTCGAGGGCACGCAGTAGTGCCCTGGCCTTGTTCATGCTTTCCTGGTATTCTTCGCCCGGGTCCGAGTCAGCGACGATGCCGCCTCCAGCCTGGACGTAGGCATGTCCATTCATCATGACCATCGTGCGCAAAGCGATGGCGGTATCCAGGTTGCCGGAATGGCTGAAGTAACCGACGGCTCCCGCGTAAACGCCGCGCTGCTCGCCCTCCAGTTCGCTGATGATTTCCATAGCACGAATCTTAGGCGCTCCCGATACCGTGCCAGCCGGGAAACCAGAGCGCAGTGCGTCGTAAGAACTCACATCGGCACGGAGTCGCCCGGTGACATTTGAGACCAGGTGCATTACATGCGAATAGCGCTCGACTTCCAGAAGCTGGTTTACCTGGACGGTGCCGGGGATACTTACACGCCCCACGTCATTACGCGCCAGGTCAACGAGCATAATGTGCTCGGCACGCTCCTTGGGATCATTTTTCAGTTCCTGTTCGAGTTGCAAGTCACGCTGCGTGTCAGTTCCTCGAGCGCGGGTCCCGGCGATAGGGTGGATGTTCCTCGAGCGCGGGTCCCGGCGATAGGGTGGATGGTCACTTCACCATCTTCGACGCGCACGAGTAACTCTGGAGATGCCCCGATGATGTGGAAGTCCTGTAGATCGAGGAAGAACATGTACGGCGAAGGATTGATGGCCCGCAGTGCCCGGTAGACAGTGAAAGGTGCAGCGTTGACATGGCGGCTCAAGCGCTGCGATACGACGACCTGAAAGATGTCGCCTGCCTGGATATACTCGATGGCGCGGCGTACCAGGTCCTCGAATTCAACGCGGGTGCGGTTGGAGACGATTTGTAGTGCGGCCGGGTCGTCGATCGGAGCTGGCTCTTCCGGTAAGCGCATAGGCTGGCGGAGGCGCTGCTGGACATCATCAATGATGGTACACGCACGTTGGTACTCTGCTGCAAGGTCTGGCGTGTCAAGATGCAGATGGGTAACAATCCTGACGCGATGTTTGAGATGGTCAAAAACAAGTACAGTCTCGGTAAAGCTGAAGATCGAGAGCGGCAACCCGGCGACATTTTTCTCGGGTACCGGCAGGCGTTCGAAACGGGCTACGGACTCGTAAGCCAGGTAGCCGACGGCCCCACCATGGAAGCGCGGCAGTTCGCCGTGAGAGATTCCTGTGGGCTCGACTAAGCGGTACTGGCCCAGTTCTGCTTCGATTACCTCCAGGGGATCGCAGCAGGTTTTCTCCTCGCGAGCACTGGTATTGTACCCATCCTGGTCCTGCATCCTGTACAATCTGGCCTTTTCGCCGTCATGTATCATGACCATATAGGGGTCAATGCCTATGAAAGAGTAGCGCGCGATCCGCTCTCCGCCTGCAACACTCTCCAACAGGAAACTGTAAGGCCCGCGTGCAGTCTTGCAATAAGCTGAAACGGGTGTCTCCATGTCGGCGAGGATGTCGCGATAGAGCGGCAGGAGCGGCCTCTTGCCTCGCTCCGGGAGAGTTTCTACCTCTGCCTTGTGTAGTTGCCTGACCTCTTCAAGGGATGGATAGTACATGACGTGCCTACCTTTTTGAATATGATTGCGTAGGTTAACAGTGATTGCCGAGAGCGCCTGCAGATTGCGAGTCCCCCAGCCCCGGACCCCAGCCCCTAGGGCGACCGCAAGGGTCGCCCCTACATTTACAATGATTTATCCCAGGCCGATAACATCTTTCACATGTTGCAGCGTCGCTGCTGCAATTGGGCGCACGTTGTCGGCTCCCTGTTTGAGGACGGCATCCAGCGTTGGCAAATCGCTCATTAGCTCCTTGTGGCGCTGCTGGATGGGTGCCAGCGTTGTCACCAGCTGCTCGGTGAGGGCGGCTTTGAAGTCGCCATAGCCTTTGCTCGCGAACTCGGCCTCGATCTCCTGCTCTGACTGGCCCGTGAGTGTCTGGTAGATGGTGAGCAAGTTGGTGATGCCAGGGCGTTCGGGATCGAACGTGATCAGCCGCTGCGAGTCCGTGGTTGCGCGCGCAATCTTCTGTTTGATCGTTTTGGGATCATCCAGCAGATTGATACGCGAGCCAGGGTTCGTATCGCTCTTGCTCATCTTCTTCGTTGGATCGTCAAGCGCCATGATGCGCGCGCCCACTGTACGGATTTGTCCCTCCGGAACGGTGAACACTTGCTGCCCATACAGGCTGTTGAAACGCTGCGCAATGTCGCGTGTAAACTCTATGTGCTGTCGCTGATCATCACCGACCGGCACATAGTTGGTGTGGTACAACAGGATGTCACAGGCCATCAAGACGGGATAGCAGTAGAGCCCTGTACTGACGGTTTCAGGGTTTTCACCGGCCTTCGTTTTGAACTGGGTCATGCGGTTCAGCCACCCCATGGGGGTGAAGCAGCTGAGGATCCAGCTCGTCTCGGCGTGCTGGTGTACGTGTGACTGGATAAACAGATTGCAATACCGGGTATCCAGGCCGCAGGCCAGGTACAAGGCCGCTAAGCTCCGCGTGGCCTGGCGCAACTCTTGTGGAGCGATGGGCATAGTAAGCGCGTGCAGGTCGACGATACAGAAGATGTTATCGTACTCCGCCTGTGTTTGCGCCCAGTTGCGCAGGGCGCCCAGGTAGTTGCCTAAGTGCAGGTTGCCGGTCGGCTGTATGCCGGAGAAGACACGTTTTTTGACCGGAGTGCTAGCACTGACATTGGATGGTGCTGGTTTGATGTCCTGGTTCATCTGGACTGGCATGGCTATTCCTCCATCGACGTGTATTAAAGAACAATAAAAAACGCCACTCTTCCCGGTGAAGGGACGAGAGGCGTGATGCTTTCGTGGTGCCACCCTGGTTCAGATTACCCGTTCAATCCCTGGGGCCCTATTGATGCCGCTCAGGTATCTGGGGTAATCCCTCTTTTCCGGATACTGGCTATTCCCGGCGGGAATGTGCTTGAATATCCTGTCCTCGATAACGGGGGACATTCCGAAGAGATACTACTTTCCCGCATCCACGGGGATAACGGGGGTTCGTCTCTAGCTCCCAGGTCCATTCAACAACTACGCTGGCGCCGGTTCCCATCGTGTCCGGCTCTCTGAAACCAGGTGGGGTTGTATACTCTTCCTGTTCGTTGCTTTCAAATATTCACTTGTATTGTGAAGAGTATACATGGGGTGCATGTGATGTGTCAAGTGCCAAATTGAGCCACGAATTTCCTCCTGCTCCGCCGGGATAGGACACAGCAAGACCGCAGGGAACCTTATATTGACGTCAGGTTGTGAGAGGCGATATAGTGAGGCCAGTAATAGCCCTGAGGGAGACTCGATGCATCACACGCCTGACACCGGTCCTTTTGCTAAGCTGGACGAAGAGGAAAAGAAGAAGCGTCTCGATGCCATGGTCAGGATCTGGCAAAGTGATACTGAACGGCGTATCGAGCGCGAGGGATACCGTGCGTTCATCACGGCGGCGGGACTTGATGAGTATCGCTATGCTGTATGGTTGCGCTTTCCTGAGTGGGAGCGCTCGGCGGTGGTAGGCCAGGTCATTACACTGCGGCGCTCGGAAAGTGGGGCACCCGAGGACCCCGCGCTGTTCAGTGCCTGGAGACGTGATCCATTGCTAAAGAGTATGCCTGATTGGAAAATCCACTTGCCAGATGAGAATGTCTTCAATATTGCGGTACGCATTACTCCAGGCGGGTTGGGGCAGGGAACGAAGTGGGTCATAATGATGCCCCGAGAAATGATTCCGCGCTACAGGCCCGGCTGGCCGACGCAGGAGCAATGGGTGACATGGACGCGCTCATTTGACTGGCTCGCTATCGCTGTAGGTTTTATACGGGCAATGCTTGACTCACTATAATGTAATTTGTGACTTTGCATTGTACCGGGTGAAATCTTTTCCCTCCTCCTGATCTCTATTCAACAAGCATTGGCCAGATATACACGTCAAGCGGATTGCTACTTGTCGCTCATTTCTCTTCTTTCATGTGGAAGATGCTAGTAAGCATGTGGCGTACCCTTGTAAGAGGAGTGAGCTGTTGCTGTGCAATTTTTTCCCTGGGATGGCCAATGAAAAAGTCGTACATGGCCACTGTCGCATCTGGGCCTCGCGGGTCGGTGTAGGAACCGGCAGGATTGCCTCCTGACCAGGCATGACCCATTCCATCGATTTTCCAATAGGCCTGTACTGCCTCCCCAGA
>WNFA01019564.1_pt1 | contig 12802 bp, 14 predicted proteins | sample 5400481 | NCBI WGS metagenome assembly WNFA01 (sample SAMN13153340, study PRJNA577476) | soil metagenome | isolation source: 120 cm saprolite under Douglas fir tree site 2 hole 1 replicate 2 | place: USA:California | collected 2015-04-18 | reverse complement strand
ACCTCACCGCTCGCCGGATTGGGCCGGCTGTTGTCGGCCACGGACGAGCCGGTGATCACGAGTCCGTTCACCACTGCGGGCGGGGACGTCATGGAATACGCGCCAGGCTCGAACGGCGCGATCCTGAGGCCGGCCTTGAGATCCACCATGCCTTTTTTGCCAAATCCAGCGCAGGGCTCGCCATCCCGGGCGTCCAACGCGAAAAGCTGAGACTGCGCCGTAGCGATGAAAATGCGGCGGCGGCAGACCGCGCCGGCGGGGACGGACTGATCGAGCCACGTAGACACGCCGCGGCTCGCGAAGTCCCCGTACCACACGTCGCGATCGATTTTCGGGTCGAACACCCAGCGCTCGCGCCCTGTAGCGGGGTCGAGCGCGATCACCCGCCCGAGCGGGGTGCCCAGGTACATCGTGCCCTCCACCACGAGCGGAGTCGCCTCGAAGGCGGTTGCCTTCTTGGTCTTGAAGCGGGGGTCGGTCTCTCCGGTGCGGTACGTCCACGCCACTGCGAGACGGCCGACATTCGTCCTGGTGATATCCGAGGCGGGGCTGTAGCGGGTTCCCTGCGGATCGTGCCCGTTGGCGCTCCAATCCACCTCCTGACCATGCAAGACACCCGCAGCGATCCCGAGCAGCAGGACCGTCGCCAATCCACGCATGCCCACCTCCCCGAACGGCGGTATAATGATGTATGAGTTGTAATCATGATACTGAGCGCCAAGCATGATTCTCGAAACCCGCCATCTCCGTCTCGTTGCCGCCGTCGCCGAGCTCGGCACCCTTACCCGGGCCGGCCGCGTGCTCGACCTCACGCAGTCGGGTTTGTCGCGCCAGCTGCTCGATCTCGAGACGAGGCTCGGGCTGCCGCTGTTTCACCGGCTCGGCAAACGGATGGTGCCCACGCCCGCGGGCGAGCGCCTGCTGGCGGCGGCGCGGCGCGCGTTGCCTCAGCTCGCGGACATCGAGGAGGAGCTGCGGCGGCTGGCCGGCGGGCGGGCGGCGATCCTGCGCGTGAGCACCGAATGTTACACCTGTTATCACTGGCTGCCGGGTGTGTTGCCGCGATTTACGCGCCGCTTTCCCCAGGTGGACGTGCAGATCGTGGCGGAGGCGACCCACCACCCCGTGCCGGCGCTGTTCGACGGCCGCATCGACCTCGCGATCGTGTCGAACGACGATCACGACGACCGCCTGTCTTACGTGTCGCTGTTCACCGACGAGCTGGTCGCGCTGCTTCGCTCCGACCATCCGCTCAGCGCCAAACCGTTCCTCACCGCCGCCGACTTCGCGGATCAGCACCTTTTCGTGTATTTACTGCCGCCGAGTGAGAATGACGTGTTCACGAAGCTGTTGGGCCCCGCGGGGGTGATGCCGCGCCGCGTTTCGGCCATCCAGCTGACGGAGGGGATAATCGAGCTGGTCAAAGGGGGCGCTGGCATCGCCGTGCTCGCCCGTTGGGCGGTGGCGCCCCACTTGAAGACCGGCGAGCTCAGGGCCGTGCCGCTCACCCGCCGCGGGCTGGAGCGCCGCTGGCGCGCGGCCATGCTGCGGCAAAGGCCCGTACCGCTGCACCTGCGCGAGTTCGCCGCGCTGCTCGCGGCGGGGCCAAGCGTGCTGGCGCGGGCGGGTGGCAAGAGCGTAGGCGGTCAGGGCAAAACGTAACGAATTGAGGTGGAGCACTAGTCGCGAGTGAACTCGCGGCTCGGCCCTGCCCGTGAACGGGCGTGATAACGCCGTCAAACCTTCTTCCGATCGATCACGGTATCGCAATCTCACGCCGTCTCGTATCGGCGACATCACCATTCCAGCGACTCCGGAGGCTTTTTTCACGCCACATCGCCCGAGTGGTCGCAAGTGAACTCGCGGCTCGGCACCGCCCGTGAACTGGCGTGACGACGCCGCTTCAGCGGTAGGGCCGAGCCGCGGCTTCAGCCGCGACTCTTCGGGGGGGAGAACCTGGTTGGGCATGCGCGACGCGCATCGGCATCGCGAACTGCGCATTTGACCGCGTGTCGGCCGACCGGGGACATTTGGAGCACACCTTCAGGAGGTGACCCGTGAGCGCGGCCGCCACGACCAATCCCAACTTCTCCTTCGTGCTGGACCACCCCGCAGCCGAGCCCGCCGCCGCCGAGCGGCATTTCGTGGCGAAGCTCGCGTTCGAGACCGATCCGGCGGACGTGCATCTCGATCTGGAGCGTGGTCACCCCGGAATCGCCCTGGTGGACTCGCGCAGCCCGGAGGCCTACGGGCGCTGCCACATCCCGGGGGCCATTAACTTGCCGACACGCACCATCGGTCCCGAGACGACGGCATCCCTACCCCGCGACAAGGTGATCGTGACCTATTGCTGGGGGCCGGGATGCAACGGCTCCACCCGGGCCGCGGCGAAGCTGGCCGCCCTCGGCTTCCGCGTGAAGGAGATGATCGGGGGGATCGGCTACTGGAGAAAGGAAGGGCTGCCGGTCGAAGGGTCATCCCCGGACGACGCTCCCCTGTACGCCTGATAGTGGGACGAGCATTACTTGAAACGGCCGTGAGGGTCGTATTTTTTCGCCTTCCCGCCTATTGTGTAAGAACCCGACTGACAGACGACCGATGCCCGAAGCACCGCAGTGGGCCCGAGTGCGTGGCGAGGTGAACTATCATCTCCGCCGAGGCGCGTGGTACGAAGTGATTCGGGTGACGGGTGAGGACGCGATCCTCGAGGTGAACCGGCGACCGGTTCGCCTGGAGCGGTCGTGGCTGGAGATCTCGCATCAGCAGCCGCAGCGGTGGTCCGTCGTGGACCGCCCCCGCGACTCGGTGGACATGCCCCTGAGTTGGGGCTCGCGCTACGCGGTCTGCCCCCACTGTTCCCATCGGCAGGCTTTGTCGGGACAGCCGGAGCAGCTGCAGTGCGAGCAATGCAGCGGCACGTACGCGATCGCCTGGGAGTAACCCTATCCGCCTGACGCTCTGCCCATCGATTGACTAAGTTGAGGCCGACAACAACGCGACCGTGGCGGAACTGGTAGACGCGCAGGACTTAGGATCCTGTGGGGCAACCCGTGGGGGTTCGAGTCCCTCCGGTCGCATGGCTCCTTGCTGCATTTTCACGGTGTATTGACGTCAACGAACGGGTTTAGGCTGCGAGACCTGCGGCCTAATGCTAGTTAGGCACACCACGACCGTCTCATGGGCAATCAGCCTGTTCCTTCGCTCTGGCGTGTCTACATCACCGCGACCGTCTGTGTGTTCTTCGCGGGCGCCTACGCTGCTTTGGGCGCTGACCCTCCTCCACTCGTGTTTCTTGTGGCTTACTACGCCACACCTGTTTCGGTCGTCCTCTGGCTCCAACGCGACGCGCGCTCCCAGGGCGTGATGACCGTGCAGGACTGGGGTATGTTGGCGTTTATCTTTTGGCCGGTGATGATTCCGTGGTACGCGATCAAGACCCGAGGACTCGGCGTTGGGCTGCCACTTACGGCGTTCTTGCTTCTGCCCGTTCTTGCGCCGCCGGTCACGTTCGCGCTCGTCACTGTAGCGCGGGGGCGCCGATGAGGTCCATTTCGAGCGTCGCGACGCGGGTGCCTAACATGCGCTTGAAGCTGCCGGGCGCTTACAAGTAGGGAAAGAATGGCGTTGACTCGCTGGCTAGCCTTTTTGTCTGCCGCTCCACCGCCTTGCGCCTGCGGCCGTTGCGCCCGCAGCTTTAAGCGCGATCCGTTAGGCGGCGGGAGGAGCCCACGCGATGAGTTTGTCTCCGACCATCCGTGAGGTGGCCCTCGCTGTCGGCATGTGGACGGCTGTCCTCTGGACCATGCGCCAACGGCGTGCGCGACTGGCCGCCGACCCCTCCCCTCAAGAGCTGCGGAGCCATCGTCTGCACAATGCTGCGGCGGTCGCTGCTGCGGTCGGCGTCACCTGGTTCTTCGCGTGGTTCATGACGGACGCCCAAGGACCCCACTGGCTGCACGCCGTCTCCGTGCCCGCCGCCCTGATCTGCATCGCGGTTGCTGCTGGCTTGGCTGGATACGCCGGTTGGCTTGGGGGCCTGTAGCCTCATCGGCGCGCTGCCCCGCCGCCTAACATGCGCTTGAAGCTGACGGCGCTGCTGCGCGGTGAGATGACCATGTTATCGCCAGCAGTTTGTCGGACCACTCCGACATTGGTCATGTTGGCGATCGGGTCGCTTGTGTCCGAGACACACGCTGCGGCTGGGTCCTTCCAAGTACGCCAACAGGCCGCCGACAGTCTTGCTCAGGCCCGCGCCTTGTACCTACAGAACAAGGTGGGTGAGGCGCTCCCGATTTTCCAAGCCGTCGCCACGAATGAGCCCAAGAATGCGGAGGCGCACGCCTGGCTAGCCGAGGCGGCTAGGCGACTCGGACAATTCGACCGAGCTGAAGAGGCAGCACGGATCGCGGTGCGTCTCGTTCCCTGTCATGCCTTCGCCCACAACGTCCTCGGCGATCTGTATCGCCCTCAGGTGAGTAAATGGGACAAGGTGAACGCCGACTCGGCCTGGGCGCATTTGATGCGAGCCGCGGAGTGCGATACCACTGACGGCAATCCGTGGGCCTCGATTTGGGGCGAAGCGGGGCGTCGCGGGGACTCCTCGATGGAAAGAAGAGCCGCTCGTCGACTCGTCGAGATAGGGTTTCTCACACCTTCGGTGCTGGCCTACAGTCACTGGGTGCTGGAGGGCCTCCCGAAAGACGCGGTGCTTTTAACGGCAGGAGATTTGGACACATGGGGGGTCTTGGCGGTTCAGACCGTCGAGCGCTTTCGCACCGACGTTGCAGTGGTCAATACGTGGCTGCTGAACCTTGACTGGTATCCGCCGCTCATCGGCAAGAGAGATGGTCTCCCGCTGCCGACGCTTCCTCCATCCGCGGGAGATGGGTCGGAAGGGATCAGGTCGTTCTGGCGGGCTATGAGTCTTGATGGGACCTTGCGCCGGCCAATTGCTGCTACGGCTCCCCAGCCGGCTGGTCCCGGCCAATTCGCCTTCGCCGGGTCCTGCTGGCGCTTGACCGCGCGCGACAGCTTTGCCGACTCAAGCGTGATCCGCCGCGCCTTTGAGAGCCTTCACGGTGCCGACTTGGCTCTCCCCGCCGTCAGTGCCAATGACAGAAGCCCAGTGCGGCGGACCAAGTGGATCGGGTACGAGGTGGCTGTCGCAACCGCGTTCCGTTACGCGAGCATTCTAGATCAGCAGGGGCAGAAGGCGAGGGCAGCACGCACGGAAGCATGGGCTCTCGCCTTCGGGCGACGGTCAGGGTTGGCGGCGGAAACCGTCGAGATGCTTCGTCGGTTCGCATCGGAATCGGGCCCCTGACAAGGAAGAATTGCGCTGCCTCGCTGGCCGGCCTTTGTTTCTGCCGCTCCACCACCTTGCGCCCCCGAGCATTGCGCCCGCAGCTTAAGCGCGGTCCGTTAGGCCGCCTGCCGTGAATCGCCCCAGGCGGGCGACTTCGAACTCGAAAGCATGGACGCGATGCACGCCTACAGCCGCATGGCCGCACTGGTGCCTTTCCTCACGCTTTGCACGCCCAGCTTTGGGCAAGGCCAGGCTAAGTCGCCGGAACAGTTGGGCGCGGTTGATTTCCTGAACTCGTGCACTCCCGCGGCGCAGCCGACATTCCAGCGCGGCGTGGCGATGCTGCACTCGTTCCGGTTCGCCGAGACCGAGAAGACGTTTCACGCAGTGCTGGTGCAGGACCCCTCGTGCGCCATCGCGACTTGGGGCATCGCCGCCATCCTGATGGACAACCCGCTCGCCGGCGTCGGGTCGTCACCGCAGCAAGCCGAGCGGGCCCAGAGGGCGATCGCCGAGGGCCGCCGCATCGTCGCCAAGACCCAGCGCGAGCGCGATTACATCGAAGCCGTCGCCGCCTACTATCAGGATTGGGCGAATCGCCCCGAGCGAGCCCGCCAGTTGTCCCTCGCGAAGGCGTTCGAGGCGTTGGCGGCCCGTTATCCTGACGACGACGAAGCCCAGATCTTCTACGCCCTGTATCTCGCGGGGACGCAATCGCTGGCAGACCAGACTTACGCGAGCGATCTCAAGGCGGCAGAGATTCTGGAGAAGCAGTTCGTGAAGCACCCGGACCACCCGGGCGTAGCCCATTACCTGATCCACAGCTACGATGCCGCGCCGATCGCGCGGCGGGGGCTGCCGGCTGCCCGACGCTATGCCGCGATCGCGCCATCGGCGCCGCATGCGCTGCACATGCCCTCGCACATCTTTACGCGGGTCGGCGCGTGGGTGGAGTCGGCCACGACCAATGAGCGCGCGGCGGCGGCCGCGAAGGACGACAACGATGCCGACCAACAGCTGCACGCGCTGGACTACATGGGTTACGCCTATCTGCAGCTGGCGCGCGACACCGACGCGCGACGCGTTGTCCGGGAGGCTGCCCAGGCCTCGGGGGCCAAGCGCTTATCGGGGCCCTACGCGCTCGCGGCGATCCCAGCGCGCTTCCCGATCGAGCGCGGTGATTGGAGCCAGGCGGCGAAGCTCCAGCCGATCCCGGGCCCGTATGCGTTTGCCGACGCGTTGACATACTTCGCGCGCGCGCTCGGCGCCGCCCGGAGCGGCGACCCCGCGTCGGCGGACAACGATGTACAACGGCTCGTTGTGCTGCGGGACGCGCTGAAGGCGGCGAACAACGACTACTGGGCGACCGAAGTGGAGGTGAGTCGGCTCGGCGCCGCCGCCTGGGTCGCCTGGGCGCGCGGGCGGCCCGACGAAGCACTCAGCCTGATGCGGAACGCGGCGGCCATCGAGGACAGGAGCGAAAAGCATCCCGTGACTCCCGGACGCATCGTTCCCGCGCGCGAGCTCCTCGGCGACATGCTGCTCGAGCTCAAGCGGCCGGCCGAGGCACTCAAGGAGTTCGAGGCCTCGCAGACGCGTGAGCCAGATCGGTTTCGCGGCCTCTATGGTGCCGCTCAGGCGGCAGCGCAGAGCGGCGACATCGCAAAGGCGAGACGCTATTTTGCACGGCTGGTGGACATGGCGGGCCAAGGGGACGCCCGCCCGGAGCTGCTAGCGGCGCGCAAATTCCTCACCACGAACTGATTCCCACGCTGCTCTTCGCGGGCCTGCATCGTTCATCGCATCGTAAGCTGGCAGGAGCCGCCGCGCTGATCTGGGTAAGCTGGCAGGAGCCGCCGCGCTGATCTGGCTGCTGTATGGTGTCTACGAATACACGATGTATCGGTGCTGGCTATGCACTGGTGAATGCAACATCAGGGTGGACTTGCTGCTGATCTATCCCGTGATAATCCTGGTATCAATTCCCGCGGCGGTTGTGGCCATCAGCGCCATGCTGCGCCGCCCGGTAAAGGGAACAGCGCTCTAAGGTCCGCTCAGGGCAGCTTCTGCAGCAGCAGATCGATCACCGCCTGCTCATGCTTGAGGAAGCGCTCGTCCCCGTACGTGAGTAGCGCCGACGGACCCCACTCCGGGTCCATTGGATGACCGACGTCATGAGGAGTGATCCCGAGGTCGACGCCGAGCGCCTGCAGTGTACGGAGCACCCGCTCGTAGTGCTCGGCGACCGTCGCGAAGCCGGCGCGCAGCGCCGCGAGCTCCCGGGCCAGCCGCACACGCTCCCGTAGACAGCGCCGAAACTCCTCGGACGCGTCGTGCGCCATTGCGGCTCTACTCGCGCTGACCACCGTCGTCACCCCTGCCCGGCGCCTGAGTGCGCCATTGCTGCGGTTCGTCTTCTGGTATAATGCGGGCCGGTACGGAACTGCACAAGATGCACAGCGCCCCCCCCGGGGGTGTGTCTCCCGCGCCACACGCCGGGCGCCGCGGGCGCGCGACGTCGTTGCCTTTCCACTGGTGTGTCGTCTCACCGACAAACCAAGGCCGCACTCACGGCTGATCGCGCACGCACCCGGGCCGGCCGCACGGCCCCGCTTTTGAAACGCTGCTGGCAGGGATCTGTTCTCAGGAGTTGCCGAGTTGGAGCTGGTTGCAAGCGACATCGTCAAACTGCCCCAAGTCGAAACGCGCCACTACCAGACGGGTGAGCGGTTGGGGGGGGACACCACCGAGCGACAGAAGCGGCTGCACGTCTACATCCGCGACGGCGCGATCGGGCTTCGGGTGACCGCCGGCCGCTCGACGTCCGCGCTCCTCGACGTGTTCGGCCCCGGCCGGCTGCTGCCCCCCTGGCTGTGGGAGGCCACATCGGGATGGCAGAGCCGCTACGCCACAGCGCTCGCGGCCACGACCACATTGGAGCTGCCCGCTGACGTGTTCGAGCGGGAGGTCGCCGCCCACCCGTCCCTCGCGGCTTCGCTCGCCTCCGTGCACGCCTGGGGATACGCCATGTCCCTGGACCGCCTCGCCATGCTCGCGCTGCGCGACCCCCTGCGGCGCGTAGCGCAGACCCTCCTGCTGCTCCTCGAGCGCTTATCCAGCGCGCCTGGCTCGCCGCCCGGCGCGCGGCTCGAAGTCGGCCAAGACCTCATCGCCGCCTTCGCCGGCCTGAGTCGCCAGACCACCAACCGGCAGCTGCGACGTCTTGCCCAAGCCGGCATGACGACGTCGCAGCGGCGTGTGGTCGACGTGCGCGACCTCGAGGCGCTGCGCGGTGTGGCCGCGGGTCGGCGCCCGCTGGGCCGCTGACGCATCCCAATGAATGTCGCCGGGCGACGTCCCCGACTCTTGACGCGCCACTCGACGCACCCGCACATTGCGTGTGCAGCATGTGCAGTATGAACGTGCGAAGCCGGCGGAAGGACGGCAGTGGCGACCGGATCTCTCGATCAATCGTCCGCGGAGCGGTGGGCCCGTCTACGGGAAGACGTGCGGCGCTGTGAGCTGCGCCGCGGTGCGTGGTACCCCGTCCTGAGCCTCGCGCCCGATGAGGCAGTCCTGGAAGTGCGTCGCAAGACGGTGATCGTGCCGCTCGCCTATCTCGAAGTCGTCCGCACCCGCCCCAAGAGCTGGACGCTCATCCCCAGCGACCGGTACGCCGTGTGCCCCAATTGCGCCGAGCGCGTGGCATTGGGGCGGCCGCCGGAACGGTTGCGCTGTCCGCGATGTCAGGGGTTATTCGACGTCGACCTGAACCACCACCAGATCGCGCCCGCTTAACGCTGGGCGCGTGCCGTCTTGACGATCGCCCACCCCAGCCCGGCGATCCCTCGAATCACCGTCTCGAGCCGCGTGAAATCCACTGGCTTGGTGAGGAAGCCGTCGGCGGCGAGCGCCGCCAACTGCTCGTGCTCGGCATCGGATCCTGTGAGAACCACGACCGGCAGAGCCTGCCAGCGCGGCTCCTCGCGGATCCGCATCAGCACGTCCCGGCCGTCGAGGCTCGGTAGCTTCAGATCGAGCAAGACGAGATCGGGCCGGGGCACTCCCCGGTGCGGGCCCTCGCGCCGCAGAAACGCGAGCGCCTCCACACCATCTCCCACGACCCAGACGCGGTTCTGCAGCTTGGCGCGCTGCAGCCCGCGCCGGGTCAGCTCCACGTCGCTCGGGTCGTCTTCGACCAGGAGAATATTGATAGGAGTCGGGCCACGGACCATGGCAGTCATTTTAAGGGCTCAGCTCGTCCGGAGGTAGCGCTCGTCCCAGGCGACGGCGAACGACTGCTCGCAGCGGGTGCACCGCTTCTCGCCGGAGGGCCGGCCCACCGGCGCGCGCGCGGCACAGTTGGGACACACCACATAGAAGAAGCCCCAGCTCTCGGGCAGCTTGTCCGCGTCGCGCGGGCGCGGCACGATGGTCCAGCGGTTGGGACGCGTCTCGGTGATCTCGAGGGACTCCCGGGGAACGCGCACCCCCGCGTTGTCCACCTCGAGCACCGCCTCGTCGGGCCCGAGGCTCCGCACCAGATACCACGCGCCGCGTCGCAGCACGCTGGCGATGTCCTGGCGCAGGCGCGCCCAACGCTGGGTGGGGGTTGCGGGCGCGGACACGCTGCTCACCCGCGGCGCAGCAGCAACCAGGCCGCCGCTGCCCCGATTCCGATCCACAACACGATGCGCCACAGCCCCCCTCCACCACCCCGACCCTCGACGTCCGCGTCGTCGCCGCTCGGCGGCGGTCGGATCCCGCGAGGGGTGGAGGTCACCGGCGGCCGCACCGCCGCCCCGCTGGGCGCGACCCGCGCCAGCGCCTGCTCGTAGGTTCGGCGCACGTCGGGCGGCATCGCGTCCACGCTGTCGTACTTCTTTCCGTTGACGACGATCTCCCGATAGGTGGCCTTGATGTGTGCTCCTGAGACTCCCATGTCGCGCTGCAGCACGGTCAGGATCTCCTCGCCCCCGGATTTCCTGAGGGTCGCGAGCGCTACCTCGTACTCCTTGCGCACGTCGGGCGGCATCGCGTCGACGTTGTCGTATTCTTTGCCGTTGAAGACGATCTTCAGGCTCACGGCCCAAGGTATGACGCCGCGGAGGTCCGAAGCAAGAGGCGAGCGCTGGCGCCGCACGGCAAGTCCCGTACCTTTTCGATTCCCCGTTCACCCCGAGGCCCGTTGATGCGTTTCGCCCGTGTCGTCACCGCCCTGATGCTGCTCGCCGCTCCGGGCGTGGCCACCAGCCAGGAGACACCAACCGAAAAGACCGCCGCCGCCGACGTCATCCGCCGGATGAACGAGCTCGAGCGCTCGCTCGCCCTGCCGCCGCTCGTGGCGCGACTCACGGGGGCGCGCGACGCGCGGCGCGATGCCGTAATCGCCCGGGCCAAGGACCTGATGGACCGGGAGCTCCTGGCGATGGCCGACGACATCACCCGTCACCCCGAGACCGGCTGGAAGGAAGAGCGCTCGGTGAAGATCCTCACCGACTATCTCTCCGCGCACGGCTTCGACGTCGAGCCCGGGGTGGCGGGTCTCAAGACGGCCTTCGTGGCGCGTTACCGCAAGGGCACGCCCGGCCCGAACCTCGGCGTCATCGTCGAGTACGACGCGCTGCGCGGCACCAGCCGCGACTTCCACGGCGACCAGCATAGCGCTCAGGGACCCGTGGGGCTGGCCGCGGCCGTCGCCGTCGCGGAGTTCCTCACGAGCTCCAAGACGCCGGGCACGGTGACGGTATACGGCACACCGGCCGAAGAGCTCGCGTCGCCCGCCGCGAAGACCGTCATGTACAATGCGGGCGTTTTCAAGGGCGCGGACGTCCTGATCCGCTCGCATTCGTCCACCGCGACCCAGGCCCCCGGGCCCGGCTTCGGCAGCTGCTGCATGAACATCAACGTCGTGCACTACACCTTCTTCGGTGCCCCGGCGCACCAGCTGCAGGCGTGGGACGGACGCGACGCGCTGATGGGCGTGATCGAGCTGTTCAATCACATCGACGGCCTGCGCAAGACGGTGCGCCCCGAGACCAAGATCCAGGGGATCATCACCGAGGGCGGCAAGGCACCGAACGTCGTGCCCGATCGCGCCACGGCGGAATTCTGGATCCGCTATCCCGACCCGGTTTACCTTGCGCAGGTGACGGACCGCGTGAACGACGCGGCCCGGGGCGCGGCGCTGGCCACCGGCACCAAAGTACGCATCGACCTCGACTCGTCGTCCCGCAACGGCATCTCGGTGGCGGCGCTGAACGACGTCGCGTTCGCCTACATGAAGAAATTCGGCGCGACCAAAGTGGAAGACGAGCCCGGGCGCCCATTGCCCTATGAGGAGACGGGGACCGTCGCGACCCAGATCCCGGGTGTGGGGCTCACCGCGCACAGCTCGAATGGCGGCTACCACACCTTCGAGATGGAAGCCGACGCGCTCGGCGAGGTCGGCCATCACGGGTTCCTGGTGGATGCGCAGACGATGGCGGCGGTGCTGTACCACTGCGCCACGGACGCGCCGTATCGGGCCGCGATCAAGCGCGAATTCGACGGCCTGAAGGGCCTCTACGGCGACTATCTCGCGGCCCTGCGAACCGCGTACCCGCTGCCCACCGTCCCCGAGCCGACGGGGAACTGACCCATGCGCGTCCTGTTGCTGTCCCTCTCCACTCTGTGGGGCGCGACGACGCTCGTCGCCCAGCAACGCGCCATCTCGGACAGCGATTTGTTCGCGTTCCGCTGGGTGGCGAGTCCCCAGATCTCACCCGACGGCCGCCAGTCGGCCTACGTGCTCGTAACGGTGAACGGGAAGCACGACGGCTACGAGACGAGCCTCTGGGTCGTGGGCACCGACGGCGCCTCGGCTCCCCGCCGGCTCACCGCCGGCCCGCGCGACGGCACGCCGCGCTGGTCACCCGACGGCTCGACGCTCGCGTTCCTGCGTGCCAAGGACGGCCGGCCGCAGCTCTACCTGCTGCCGCTGGGGGGCGGCGAAGCGCAGCAGCTGACGGACCTTCCCAAGGGCGCGTCGGTGGCGGTGTGGTCGCCCGACGGGAAGACGATCGCTTTCACGAGTACCACCACCCCCGAGGATCTTGCGAAGAAGGACACGACCGAGAAACCGAAGATCGACGTCCGGATCATCACACTGGCCGAGTTCCGGGCAGACGACGAAGGGTACTTGGATCCGGCGGAGCACTCGCACATCTGGACTGTGCCGGCCGCCATGCCGGGTGACGAGCCGGCCAAGGCGCGTCAGGTGACGACCGGCGCATTCGACGAGAACGCGCCCCAGTGGAGCCGTGACGGCGCGCGCATCTATTTCGTGTCGGACCGCGTGCCCGAGTCCTACTACTACCCGCCCGACAACAACGTCTACTCGGTGCCGGCCGCGGGAGGAGCGCTCGACACGGTCGTTGACATCAACGGCCCAGCGTTCGGTTTCGCGTTGGGGTCGGACGGCAAGAGCGTCGCGTTCCGCGGTTGGATCAATCCCCG
>WNFA01008582.1_pt1 | contig 12805 bp, 13 predicted proteins | sample 5400481 | NCBI WGS metagenome assembly WNFA01 (sample SAMN13153340, study PRJNA577476) | soil metagenome | isolation source: 120 cm saprolite under Douglas fir tree site 2 hole 1 replicate 2 | place: USA:California | collected 2015-04-18 | reverse complement strand
GTACTACCTTCACGTCAGCTCCAACATCATGTCGCTTGGCGGCATGGCGCTGGCCATTGGGGTACTCGTCGATGCCGCGATTGTAATGGTGGAGAACGGGTATCGCCATCTCTCCGAGCGATCCGCGACTACAGAGCCGCAACCACCAAGCGACATCCATACTGCCAATGGTCCGATCGTGGCAGAACCTGCCACAAGACTCACCGAAAGTAAGAAACAGGTACTAAGTGAATCCGAGCGGCGTCGCATCCTGATTGGCGGAGCCAAGCAGGTGGGACCCGCGCTGTTCTTCTCCCTCCTCATTATCGTGGTGTCATTCCTGCCGGTGTTCCTGCTAGAAGCGCAAGAGGGCCGCATGTTCAAGCCCTTGGCGTGGACCAAGACGCTGGCGGTTGGTTTTTCGTCTCTGCTGGCGATCACGATCGTACCGGTTCTGATGGTCATGTTCATCAGGGGCAAGCTGCGCCCGGAGTCAGAGAATCCGGTTTCCCGAATTACGCAAGCGCTGTATCTGCCCGTGCTGCGCCTCTGTCTCAAGTACCGCAAAACGACGCTACTGGTGAACCTGGTCTTTCTGATCGTAACTTTTCCATTGATGTTTAGGCTCGGCAGTCAATTCATGCCGCCGCTGTATGAAGGCTCGTCACTCTACATGCCCACGTCTCTTCCCGGCATCTCCATTGTCGAGGCGTCAAGGCTTTTGCAAGAACAGGATCGAATCCTCCGCACCTTCCCTGAGGTGGAAACCGTGTTTGGTGTGGTTGGGCGGTCGGACAGCGCGACAGATAACGCCCCGCTGGATATGTACGACACGACCGTGATGCTCAAGCCGCGCGAGCAGTGGCCTCCCGGAATGACATACGAAAAGTTGATTCTGGCAATGGATGAGAAGCTTCAATTCCCCGGCCTGACAAACACTTGGACCATGCCGGTCGAAAACCGTCTTGATATGGCCCTCACGGGAATCAAGACACCTGTTGGAATGAAGATCCAAGGGCCATCGATCGACAGAATTCAGCAACTCGGCGCCCAGATACAGCAGATTCTTTCCAGTGTGTCGCAGGTCCGCTCGGTCTTTGCCGAACGCGTGGCGCAAGGCTTTTACGTCAACGTGGATGTGAACCGGCCGGAAGCGGCTAAGTACGGTCTCACCATCGCCGATGTGCAGCAGGCCGTGACCTCAGGAATCGGCGGCATGAACATGGCCATGAACATTGAAGGTCGTGAGCGGTATGCCATCAACGTGCGCTACGAGCGCGACTTTCGCGACAACGTAGATGAATTGCGGCGGGTATTGATCGGCACTCCGTCCGGAGCGCAGATTCCGCTTGACCAAGTTGCCACAATTTCGTTTTCTCACGGCCCGGCCATGATTCGCGACGAGGATGGCCAATTGACCGGTTACGTTTACATTGACCTGAACACCACAGACTACGGCGGATTCGTGGGCCAAGCCTCGAAGGAGCTGCAACAGAAACTGAAGCTCCCAGCCGGATACATCTATCAGTGGTCCGGCGAATACGAATTTGAATTGCGTGCCAAGGAACGCCTGAAAATCATCCTTCCGATCGTCTTCTTTGTGATCTTCATGCTGCTGTACATGGTCTTCCATTCGGTAACGGAGTCCATGGTGCTGATTTTTCCCACCTTCTACGCGATGACCGGTGGCCTCATTCTTCAGTGGCTCCTCAAGTACAACTTTAGCGTGGCCGTTTGGGTCGGCTACATCGCACTGTTCGGCATCGCCGTGGAAACCGGCGTGGTCATGGTCGTCTATTTGCACGAAGCTCTCGATCACCGGCTCGCAAAAGGCGTGCCTCTCAAGCACGAGGATATCGAAGCTGCTGTGATTGAAGGAGCGGTCCAGCGTCTCCGGCCAAAATTGATGACCGTTTGCGCCGTTCTCGCCAGCCTCATCCCGATTCTATGGGAAACCGGCATCGGTTCCGACGTCATGAAGCCGATCGCCGCACCCATCGTCGGCGGAATGATAACTTCCACGATTCACGTCTTGATTCTCGTTCCGGTTTTCTTTGCGCTTATGAAAGAGCGCGCACTTCGCCGAGAAACGCTGCAACCGAAAAGCCAGGAGCCTGCCGTATAGGCATTTGGAGGAAGAGTATGGGGAAAAAGCACAAACTGCTAAAACCAACCCTAGAGGAGAGCAAGGCTGCAATCGCCTTTGGAGGGGCGTTTCTCCTGATGTGTGTGGGTGGAGTTTACGCGGTCTACCACATTTCATCGTCCCGCTCGGTCCGGCCCGATTTGAACCCAGTCCCGGTCTACTTTAAGCAAGCAAAAGAGGCCATGCCGTTTCCTGAGACGCTGGATCCTGCTCAGTTCCAAATCGCGAATGTCCGCGAAGTTTATTCCGTCGCCAAGGAGATTCCGGACGTTTTGGCTCAGCAGCCTTGTTATTGCTATTGCCAGCGCCAAGGGCATCGCAGTTTGCTCTAATTCCGGGAACGGAAATAATCGCACCGGGGGTAGTTATGACCATAGTGCTGGTTATAAAGAACATGAGCGTTGTGACGAATCCGCCAATGATACCGGCTTTAGGCTTCATATAGCCTGCGATAATCAATATCGCTGCAGTGATCTCGGTAAGGCCGATGATATCGGAGCCGATATAAGGGCCGAATAATTTAAAGTGCCACCAGATCAGCGGGCTGTTAGAAACCAGAGGAACTATCCCTTCGGCTCCGGGAGCAGTCATCTTATAAGACCCTGCCCAGAGAAGCATAACAATCATGCCGATACTGGTGATCAGGAAAGGGATATTACGCTGATTTATCCATGCAGCCAATTTGGTTAAATTGCTCTTGGCGTCTTTTGAGAGGTTTTGTTTCTCCGCGTTAATTGCTTGCCCTGATAGAACCAGACTCATAATTACCTTTCCTTCTCGTAGGCTGCTCAATCCGCCTGATGCAATGCCACGCGTGGAAAATCAACATCAACGTCGAAGGCTATACTTGCCCACGCTTTTCATTGGACAAAAAATTTAACAGGTTACCCGTACTTCACTGTTGTGGGTCTTTGTCTCGAAGTATTGGATAGAACTGAATCCATGTCATGTCGGTTTTGGCGACATTGGCGATATGGCATCCAGCACATTCGGTCACAGACGATTCCGCGGCGGTCTTCGCATATGGCAATGGGTGATGTCCGAACGTGAAGAAGCCCCAGCCGTTGGTCTTAGCAAACCGCTTGCTGTCTTTCACCGTTAGATCGATGCCGTTGAACTCGCCGTTGAAATACCCCCGTCCGGATGGTTCCGTACGAGAGCCGTCTGGAAAAGTCGGTTTTAGAACGCGAGTCAGTTCTTTGACAATAACGGTTCCTTCGGGAAAGGAGCCCGTCTTCAGGTACGCATCAACATTTTTCTCTTCGATGTATACGTTGTGATATTCGGGGAAACCTGCGTTGTTATTGTTGAGGCCTTCGGGCGTCAAGGGAGCGCCCACAAGAACCCACCTGCGAAAGGTGGCTGGCTTTGGCAACTTCAACTTGCCATCAGAATCGAACACCGCCGCCGATTGTTGCGTCTCAGCCGCAACCCGGCTTACGTTGGAACGGGACGCGGTCCCAGCTACTAGGCCCACTCCCGAGACGAGCACCAATACACCCAGATACTTTCGCATTGCACAGCCTCCTTTGAGTCGTTTTCGAAAATCAGCTTCGCCGCATGGTGTTACTTACTTTGAGGCGAGAACTGGATAGCCTTGCACGTAGACCCAGTCCGTCGTCTTTGCGGGGATGTGGCAGCCCAGGCAGTCTTTTTTGTAGTCAGTTGCGACTTGCTTATCGGGCGCATCGGACTTGAAAAGCGCCCATCCCCATCCATCACCCCACAGCGAATTGCCGGGATAGCGTCCTTTTTCGTCTTTGATCATCACGAACCACACTTTCGTTCCCGAAGCCCAATGTGCGTCCCCGGTCGTCATTTGCGCGTGATCGCTTCCAAAGACCTCTTTCACCAAAACCGTTCCATCGGCAAACTTTCCAGTCTTGCGGTAATCCTCAGCCGTTCCCGGCGACGCGTATGTGTAGTGCATGTCGGTATTGCCGTTGAGATCGACCACCGCATACGTTCCAAGCGCCTGGTAGCGGTCTCTGTAGTCGCTTGGCTTGCGGATGTTTCCGGTCTTGTCGACCAGATCCAATCCGTTGTAGCTATTGTTGGTTTGTGGCTTGGCTTAAAGACTCTTCCGATCTGCCGATTTGCATGGATGCCGCGGAAATCGTCACTGATCGGTTATCGAGATAGAGCCTGTGTGTCTCACTGTTCGGGAGGTCTCGGGTGACGCTTTCGAGCCGGCGGTTCCGGGGGAGGTCGGCAAGTTGTCCTGTCATTTTCATTTCGCTTTCAGTCACCGCAAGCAACGGGCCAGTATCGAAAGCCCTTCTTTCTTCCGGGAAACCGCGCTTTAACTCGGAGGATCGCGCAGGAAGTGTCAACGCGTATGTCGCCCCGAGGTCTCCGTGCGGTGCAATAACGACAGGGTGAATGCGGTGCAGGACCACTACCAATCTCGCGCCGTGGTGGCTTCACGTGGTACCAGGACCGGCTTAGATACGTCCCTGTGTCAGTAGAAAACGGGTCCTCCGGAATCGAGGCCCTCAGAATCCTTTGCCCAGGAATCCCCTCAGAAAACCAGACGTTTGATCCTACCGATCGAGACAATGAGATTGGCATCGCAGATGCACTCTCCAAGAGATACCGCAGAGCGACAAACATCCTCGCAAGAAGCTCGACGTGAGATGAACTTCTGAGTGTTTGACGGAAGGAAGGGAAGCGTGAGAAGTGAACCAATGAGCGGAATGCTTTGGGAAGAATCTGACTCGATGCTAGGTACGGCCACAAAGAATGGCGAGAGCCGAGCATTCGAATTTCTGGTGCATCGACACGAACAAAGCTTTCGCGATAGCTTTCAGAATAACCCGCAACCGAGAGGATGACGTCGTGCAGCAGAGCTTTTACAAAGCGTTCATGCATCTCGATACCTTCCAAGGGCGATCGTCTCTGTCCACCTGGCTGACAAGCATTGTAATAAACGAAGCTCTTATGTTTCTGCGGAAGAATCGAACTCTAAAGGAAGTCTCTCTTGATGACATGAAACCAGATCGCGAAACTGCGTCCCCGGCGGAGATTGCAGATACTGATCAGACGCCGGCTGAGGAGTACGAAAAGCATGAGAAGGAACGAATTCTGTCCCAAGCGATAAATCAGTTGAATTCGGAATCGCGGACTGCCCTCTTTCTCCGACTTGAAGACCTAACCTTTGAACAGGCGGCAGCGATTCTGGGCGTAAGGATCGGGACTCTGAAGGCCAGGCTGTTTCGAGCGCGACAGCGGCTGCGCATGCTACTCGCACCAGTTCTAGATTCTCGGCGGAGACCAAAAGTACCAATCTACGGGGGGCTACCCGGCATTCAGCTTCGGAAAACGCTGAAAAAGCGCAGAAACATGAGGCAACTTGGGCTCAACGTATCTGTGAAACGAAAGAGATGGTCTCTGCGGCGCCATCGACACGACACTCTGTGCAAATTCTAGCAACACTGTACATTCACACTTTGGGGCTGCTAATCCTCGTGGTCTTTTCGCGAAACGTATTCTCCGCGGCCATACGCACCACGCTCTTGCCGTTGCTTCGTTAAGATATCTCATCCAAAAAATATGATCTATGAGTGCGGGACCCGCTTCCACTTCCGCGTTCCGAAAAATCTAGGTAGACATGCGCAACTACTTGTGCTGAGCCGAGCTAATTTATGTTCTTGACAGGCGGAAAAGGCGGGCGGATATTGAGGCTCTGCCGACAGCCGGGTGTGCTGTCTCTAGCCGAGCGCAAGTGTTGTCGGGGGAAATTTTTGTTAGTTTCGGTCACAGTGTCCCTCTAGAGCCACGCGCCAGCGGGCATTGAAGGGCGGCGCGGTGGATGTTCTCTGTAAGCCGGTACGCCGCGAAGCTTTACTCAGTGCCGTAGACTTGGCGTTGCAACAGAACGACGGACGATGATGGTCTGTGTCACTGCTAGGCAACTGATAGGAAGACCCTAAGACGCGTGAAATCGCGCAGCTGTTGAGGGTAGAAATATGAGTTCAGCTTCCACGTCACGAGCGAACATCCCATTGGAAGATTCAATTCCTGTAGCCGGGGCTTCCCTAGAGTCGATCCTCTGCACGGAGGAGTTGCAGCGCCGCCCATCGCGTCCTACCGATTATGAAAAGGAGAACTGCGCGCTCGTGGCACTGATGAGCGTGCTGGCCGATTCACCAAGCACCATTTTTCAGAAGGTGGCTGAAACGATTCTGGATATTACCCAGTGTGACTCTGCTGGCCTTAGCCTGCTGACGAGCGATGGAAAAAGACCGGACGTTTGCGGCAAAAGGTTCTATTGGCCAGCTATCGCCGGCATGTGGAACCCCCATGTCGGAGGGGGAACCCCGCGGAACTTCGGGCCCTGCGGAGACGTGCTCGATCAAAATCGTACCTTGCTGTTCAGACATTTCGAACGGCGTTATCCCTATTTGATGGCAGTCATTCCGGCAGCCGAAGAATGCTTGCTGGTCCCGTTTTACGTCGACGGCAAAGCCGTCGGAACGATCTGGGCGATCATGCACAGCGATCGTCGCAAGTTCGATGCAGAAGATGACCGGGTCATGGCCTCTCTAGGGAAATTTTCTTCTTCAGCCTATCAAGCGCTGGTACACATAGAAGACCTTAAATTTCAAGTGGCCGAGCGCGAAAAAGCGGAAGCAGCGGTGCGTAAACTAGCCAATGGGTTGGAAGCCAGGATCCGCCGCTTAGTCGACGCCAATATCATGGGGATCGTCATCTGGAACTCGGAAGGTGAGATTATCGACGCCAATGAAGCGTTTCTCCACATGGTGCAATACGGCCGTGAAGATCTCGTCTCGGGTCGCCTGCGCTGGACGGACCTGACTCCGGCGGAATGGCGTGACCGCGACGAACGGGCCATCGCAGAGGCAAAGGCGACCGGAGCCATCCAACCGTTCGAGAAGGAGTACTTCCGGAAAAACGGCAGCCGCGTGCCCGTGCTGATCGGCGCCGCTCTCTTCGAAGCAGGCGGGAATGAGGGTGTGGCTTTCGTAATGGACATCACTGAGCGCAAGCGGGCCGAGGAGGAACATGAGAGATTACGCCAGGCACAGGCGGATCTTGCGCGCCTAAACCGGGTGAGCACGATGGGGGAGCTCACCGCATCGCTGGCGCACGAAATTAAGCAGCCAATGTTCGCGGCGGCAGCGGATGCTGAAACCTGCTTGCAGTGGCTTGTGCGTGATCAGCCCGACGTGGCAGAGGCGCAAGAAGCCGCCCTAAGACTCATGAAGGACGTCACCCGCGCGTCTGACATCATCAATCGGATTGTTACGCTATTCAAGAAGGACGTTCCGCAACGCGAGTTAGTTGACGTAAATGGAGTCATTCAAGAGGTGATCGCCCTGCTGCGCAGCGAGTCGAACCGATATTCAGTTTCCATCCACTCCCAGCTTACGGAAGGTCTACCCGACATCATGGCGGACCGGGTGGCATTGCAACAGGTCCTGATGAACCTGATGGTGAATGCTATCGAAGCGATCAAAGAAATGGACGGTCCCGGGAGACTTACGATCACGACGCGGCAGGACGAGAATCGTCAACTCCTCGTCTCGGTAACCGATTCAGGGGTGGGGCTACCGCCAGGACAGGCGGAGCAAATCTTCAATGCGTTCTTTACCTCCAAACCCCAAGGCATCGGCATGGGATTGCCGATTAGCCGGTCGATTATCGAATCGCACGGCGGTCGGTTATGGGGCACCTCCAACTCCGGGCCAGGCGCAACCTTTCAATTCACCTTGCCTGTCGAAGCCGCTGCACGCCAGTCTGCGTAATCGGCCCGGGTAAACGGCAGTCAGCGGACAAGTTCTAATTTACTCGGCGATTGCCACTTCCCCACCTTCGACGTTTTCGCCGGGGTCAGTTGTCTCGGTTTGGTCTGCCGGTCGTGAGATCCCCAGCTTCTTCATCTTGGCAATCAGCGTGGTCCGCACCAGTCCCAGCCGGGCGGCGGCACCAGCGGGTCCTCCGATAACCCAACCCGCCTCTCGCAACGCGTCCAAGATCAGCGCTCGCGTGGAATCCCTGAACCTATTCTCCGAATGAGTCACCGTTACGGGATTCTTGTCCGGTAAGGGGTTGGGAAGCACTCCGTTGTCCGACCGGATTACCGCTCGTTCGATCAGGTTCTGAAGCTCTCGCACGTTCCCCGGCCAGGAATAGGAGATGAACGCATCCAGTATGTCCTGCGGTATAGGACCAAGCCGCTTGCCCATTCGCCGGGCAAAAACCTCCACAAAATGCGTGGCTAATTGGGGAATATCTTCGCGGCGCTCGCGCAGGGGTGGCAGCGCCACAGGAAATACGTTTAGACGGTAGTACAGATCACTGCGGAACTCCTTCTTCGCGACCATCTCCGCTAGATCTCGATGTGTTGCCGCCACCAGACGAACGTTGATGCGATGCGTCCGGCCACTTCCCAGACGCTCGAACTCCTGCTCTTGCAAAACCCGCAGCAGCTTGGGCTGCAACGCCAGGGGCAGATCTCCGATTTCATCCAGGAAGAGGGTCCCGGTATCGGCCATTTCGAAGCGGCCAATTTTCTGCGCGATGGCGCCGGTGAAGGCGCCCTTTTCGTGGCCGAAGAGTTCGCTTTCCAACAGGTCAAAGGGAATGGCGGAGCAATTCAGCTTCACAAAGGGGCGACCGCAGCGTGCGCTGATGTTGTGAATGGCACGGGCGATTAACTCCTTGCCCGTACCCGTCTCCCCGAGCACTACGACGGTGGAATCCGTCGGCGCCACCCGTTCCACCTCGGCGAGAACGAACTCCAGAGCAGGGCTGTTGCCGATAATTTCGTCAAATCCATTCTCGGGACGACCATCCTCTGATGACCGAACTGTCTTGACATCTTTCACAGACGACCTTCCTACCTAAGGCGGGGAGCTTAGGTATCCAGTGCTGTGCGGACGCTGTCGAGTAATACTCCCCTGTCTAAAGGTTTAGTCAGAAACTTCACTGCTCCTGCCCTTAAAGCTTGCATGCGAATTTTCTCGTCACCTTGTGCCGTGATAAAAATGATAGGAATTCTATGGTGAACTTTCTTTAGCTCTGATTGGAGCTCCAAACCTGACATTCCCGGCATACGGATATCCGCGATCAAACATGCGACGCGGTCCAATTCGGCGGACCTCAGGAATTCTTCGCCAGATGCAAACGCCAGAGACCGGAAGCCAGCCGCCTTCATAAGGCCGTGCAGTGCGTCTCGGATCAACTCGTCATCGTCCACAATCGCAACCACTGTTGGTTTCTCCTCGGAAGCCACGCTGCAAAGATAACCCGTGCAAAACAAAGCGCAACCTATACCTTGGTCTAGGTGGCACAATCGTCGGCGCGGTTGAAGATCTGGGTACATAACCCCTGTAAGTCGGATCGTCTTTTTACGCGAGAGGGCAGATGAGTTGGCCCGTGGCGATCAGGCCGCCATGTGAGAACGGAATTATCCGACGGACCGTGGAAAAGCAGAGGATTGACAGCGTTAGAACGAGCTACTGTGGAAACGTTCCTGCCGATCGCACGATTCGAGATGGAAACGCAACGCAGAGGCGTCAGCCCCGGCGTTTCTAAGTCGACGGGAAGAGCTGGAGCTTCTCTGCCATTCTGACTAGCTCGGCGAGAGATCTGGCCTGCATCTTACGCATGACTTGAGCGCGATGGAGCTTGACCGTGACCAGGGTTGTCCCAAGTTCTGATGCGATCTGCTTGTTCAGCAGTCCCGACACCACAAGACGCATGACTTGGTGCTGGCGCCGGCTTAACATGTCGTAGCGCTTTTGTAAGAGAGCGTTGTCTGCTTGCTCTTTGCGACGGACGGAATCCCGAGCTAGAGCTTGCTGAATGGCGTCCAGGAGGGTGTGGCGTTTAAGAGGTTTGGTCAGAAATTCTACGGCGCCTGACTTCATAGCCTTCACTGACATCGGTATATCGCCATACCCGGTAAGAAAAATGATCGGAATCTGGAGGCCAGCGCTCCTAAGTTGCTCCTGGAAATCGAGGCCATTAATTCCAGGAAGGCTCACATCCAATATCAGGCAGCTGGGGATATCCGGGGGCTTTCTCTGTAGGAACTGTTCCGCCCGCTCGAAGCTCTCGGACCGCAGGCCAGCAGATTTCAATAAGCCCTGTATCGACGCGCGTACGTCGGCGTCATCATCGATGACGAACACAGTGGGAACATCCGGCAACGCCACTTCCAACCCTCTTCAAACTGTGTTGGCTTCGCTGGACAGAGTGAGAATGCTCGAGCCGTGCGCTACGGACGTAGGGGGACCAGTAAGAAAGCGCAAACCGCTACTCACTCAGCAAACAGCATCATAACTCACCTGCGTGGAGAAATAACGCGGGGATGTTGCTGCGCGATAGAGTCCACTGTGGTGGTCAAGATCGGCTCAAAACCGTTCGAGACCCGGCAAGGCGTTCACGAGGCCAAGGCTTCGCCTAAAGACCATATTGCCGCCCTGAGCAGAACCACATCTTTTATCAGAAACCGTCCGACCGACCCCGAAAGCGCAGGGAAGCCGCCGAGACTCGGTTCCCATCCGGGAGTTGAAAACAAGAATGAGAGCGTAGTCAGAAACGTTAGCACTGCGCCGGAACTGCCTTTGCCGACCAAGGCCACAAAGCAACCAACATTGTGATGCCAACCTCGACAACTCCGAGTCCAATGGAAAACTGCCGCACGGTCCATATGCTATACGTCCAGCCCAAAAGTGGACTCTGTGCAACACAACTGGCTCGATGCCTTTTGCCTCGTATCCAGTGAACTTCATCACCCCGATCCAGCCGATTTACGAGCACCAATCCGTAACGAAGGACTCGAAATCCGAAGGTTTTTATTGTTTGACACGCTCTTCTCGCTCAGACCAAAGTTGGTTGCTGTTGAAGATGTCGTCGTGTCTCGTGTTCCTTTTGGTCGTTCGTTTTCCATCGATTCCGTGGTCACGCAGCCGGACGCGTCTGGAATCCCTTATGCGAAGCTGAACTTTATGGAAGTGCTTGAAAACAATCGAGGAACAACCGGAGCCATGCACAAATGCGTCGTGACAGTGTAGGATTCTAACAAGCGACCGGGCAGCGTTCTAACCAGCCGAACTACGCCCCGAACCTGAACCGGCAAGGGACAGCTGAACAAAGGTGCGGCTTAGTGACGGCTCGCAGCCAGTAAACACAGGCGATTGAAAGTTGCAAGACAAGCTGGTTCGAAGAGCCTATGGCCCGCCAGCGGCGCACGAAAAAGGCCGGAATCCTGGGTTCCGGCCTTATGGATCACGAAATGGTTGCGGGGGCCCGATTTGAACCAACGACCCTTCGGTAGTGGACCGAATGTTCGTGTGGCATTCAAGTGACTGAAAAATCTGAGGTTGGCTCCCCGGGCTAGATTCGAACTAGCAACCCTTCGGTTAACAGCCGAATGCTCTACCGTTGAGCTACCGGGGATCATCCCCATTTTCTGATAGTTACGCCGCCTTTTCAAGCGACGAGTCATTTGGGGCCGCGGTCCGCCCGTGACGAGAGCAACTGCGCGAGGATCAGCGAAAGCCTTGCAGGTTTTTGGCCTTCTGCGCGTCGTATTTGTCCCTCGCGCAACCTGGGCTATGGAGACCCGAGCAAGCTCTACCCACGCAATCCTCGGCTGAATTTTGAGGGAGCATCTGTAATTCTGTAGAGGTCGAAACTCGCCAACAAGCAATCCATCAGGGCGCGCGACTGGCGTGTTGAGGCCTTGGTTTCATTCCGGTCCCGAGCCTCTCGGCGCGCTTGCCAATCTTTTTCAGTATTGTTTCAAGGCTTCGCACTTCTTTCGGGCTCGCATCGGCAAAGACTTTTCTAATTTCGGCAGCGTGTTTGCGAAAAACCGGGGCGATCAATTCTTTGCCTTTTGGTGTGAGCGATACGACGCGGACACGACGGTCTTTAGGACTCTCGACCCGGCTTACCAAGCCCTTATCGAAGAGGCGGTCGACGGCCACGCTGATCGACCCGGGCGTAAGATTTACTTTTGGGCCGATCGTATTCACCGGCAAAGGCCCTTTGTTGAGGAGTGCTTCAAGTATCCGGAAGTCGGTATCGTCGATTCCCGTCTCCTCAAGTCCCGCATAAAGATATTTCGCGGCCGCATGAAAGGCCTTCCCCAACACCAGCCAACAGTGAACCGGGTCTCGCGAGTTCTTGTCCATGACGAAACTATTGTGCCCTTTTTATATAACCGATGTCCAGCCTAAATGTATCCATATCAATAGAATTGGCATCAATAGATACTGGGAGGCACCTTACAAATGGAACGCACAAATAAGAAGCTGATCGCGGTGGTGGGCGCAACGGGACAGCAGGGAGGCGCCGTAGTACGCGCCCTGCAAGCCAACAAGCAATTCAAAGTACGCGCTCTGACTCGGAATCCGGCCAAGCATAGCGAACTCGGTGACGAAGTCGTCCAAGCAGATTTAACCAGCCCCGAAACCCTTAAGGCTGCATTTGAAGGGGTACACGGCGTTTTTCTGGTCACCAATATTTGGGAAGAAGGTACCGACGAGATCAAGCAGGCAACCGCGGCGGTACGCGCAGCCAAGGATGCCGGTGTCAAACACTTTATCTGGTCCACGCTGCCTGATGTGGAAGCGATCAGCGGAGGCAAGTTTCACGTTCCGCATTTTACCGGCAAGGCCAAGGTTGATCGGATAGTGAAAGAAG
>WNFA01003643.1_pt1 | contig 12805 bp, 13 predicted proteins | sample 5400481 | NCBI WGS metagenome assembly WNFA01 (sample SAMN13153340, study PRJNA577476) | soil metagenome | isolation source: 120 cm saprolite under Douglas fir tree site 2 hole 1 replicate 2 | place: USA:California | collected 2015-04-18 | reverse complement strand
CGCTAGCGAGTGAATCACCGCTTCGCCGCTTGATGGCCAGCCAAGCTCACATGCGTAAAGCGCGCCATTTTTCGTGGTGAAACGAAAATCGTGCTCGGTAAACGCCTGCGCGTCGGTATCGTGAAAGGAGCCTTCCACAATCTTTGTCGGTCCCTCGCCGTACATTTTCCAGGGGCGCGTTCCGTAGATGGCTTCACCGTTGATCTTCAGCCAGGAACCAACCTCCCGAAGCACTCTCTGAACTTCGTCCGGAACGGTGCCGTCCGAGCGCGGACCAATATTGACCAGCAGATTGCCGTTCTTGCTGACGATGTCCACGAGCTGATGAACGATCATCTGCGGCGATTTAAAACTGTCGTGCTCGATGAAGCCCCATGACTTGTTGCTGATGGACGTGTCGGTTTGCCAGTAGAGCGGGCGAATGTCGTTCAACTGCCCGCGCTCCACGTCGAGAACTGCGGAATGCGGTTCCATGGCGTCGAGCTTGTAATTTATCACTCCGACCGAACCGCGCGCCGCAGCATCGTTGTAATAGAACGCGGCAAATTCCATGAGGTGCTGGCGAACCGACGGCTGGCCAATCCACCAATCGAAGTAGAAAATCTCAGGCTTATATTTCTTTACGATTTCCGCATCGCGGGCCAGCCAATCATCCAGATAAGCGTTGCTGACATAGGTCCAGTCGGTCAGCAGGGATTGTTTGCTTTCCATCCAAGTATGCGCCGGGCCGTAAAAGGCGGCGAACTGCCGGTCGTTGACGTCCGACTCGATCTGGCGGCCGCCGTCCAGGAAAAAGTTGTGCTCGACGCGGTGCGAAGAAGCGCCTAAGCGAAGACCCTCGCCGCGAATCGCTTTCGCCAATTCTCCGTGCACATCTCGCCGAGGACCCATTTTGCCGACGGTCCAGTCGGAGAGCCCGCTGTCATACATCGCAAAGCCGTCGTGATGCTCAAAAACCGGGACGACATACGTGGCGCCGGCCTCTTTGAACAGGCGTGCCCAAACAGTGGGATCAAAGTGTTCGGCGCGGAACATGGGGATGAAATCCTTGTAGCCGAACTTGGCGAGCGGGCCGTAGGTGCTGAGATGATGATTGTATTCGTCCGAACCCTGCCGGTACATGTTGCGCGGATACCATTCACTGCCAAACGCCGGAACGGAGTAGACGCCCCAGTGGATGAAGATGCCGAACTTGGCGTCCTTGTACCAGTCGGGGACCTCATACTTCTGCAGGGATTGCCAATCCGCGCGATAGGGGCCATCGTTCGCCACGCGCCGCACTTCCTTGAGAAGAGTGTTGCGCTCGGAATCATATTTCGAGCTGGCGCGTTGCCAGGTTTGATCGATGGTCTGAGCGTCCTGCGCATTGGTGGGCTGCATCTGCGGCGAGCTCTGCGCCAAAACTGAAACCGCGGAAAGCGTTGCGGCCAACAGGAATGGCCCGAGCCGCCCAGAGTGAGCGCGTCGCGTGCGTGTTTTGTGCATGAACAAAACCGATTATTGAGCCGTTACAGTAGTGCATCGGCTTCAGCGATGTCAAAGAATCGGGGCATTCGACGCAAATCGAAAGAAAGGAACTGCAGGGGCTTCCAGCGCTGACCGGGTAACAAAGGGAGTTCGATCATTTTGAATGTTACGCTGCGTTTTCGAGGAATTGCATCCTCGCACGTTGCCCTTGAAAGCGGCAATGAGGCTCCGGCTCATTCTACGCCGGAGCCTCATTGCCTGAGGCACCTTGGGGGAATTGATTCTGTTTATCTTGTCAGCTTGTTCAGCCTCTCGTATCGGGGATAGACAAATTCCTGTCCAATGTTGTCGCCGGGATAGAACCAACTGTGCAGCGCCATTGGCGAAGCGCCTAGGCGTTCATCGAATTCGAAAATGGTCCTATCTGGAGTATCAAAACGGTAGTTCGGGATCGCCTGCATTGTGGCTAGTATCTGGGTTTCGTCTTCATTCCAGATCTGGACGATGTGGCGGTCAGACGCGGAGTTGAAAAGCTTGAACACGTAGATTCCAGCCGGCAAGACCTGCCCGGGGATTTCCACCGAGTCGCTAAAGGTTACGATGGTCTTCTTGTCCCAACTGTCCCCTCTCGCTGCCGTGACAAACGTCGCACAGAGCACTGCGGCACACATTGACACTTGAATTGCTCGAACGATTCGCATTGCTACAACCCTCCTGGTTGGAATCGGCCGGGGAAGCTTGCCTGGGCTATCGGACTGGCAAAATGCGCTGGAGCCTCACGGGAAATCGCAAGGTACAGGACGGCGCGCAGTTCTCGAGTGAGCAGCGGAGACTTAGCGTTATGAATAAGAAAGAGAAGCCGTCAAGATAGCCGGCTTCTCCTCCTCCTTGGCCGTCGGAATTAAGCGCCCTCTTCGATGGCATGAACGTGGATCACGTTGTTCTGCGCGTCCAGGGTGCCGGTTACTTTGACGTTCTTTCCTTCGTACTTCTCGGCCTTTTTTTGGTCATCCAGTTGATAAGACGTATTCATGGCAGGATCTTCCAAAACGAATTTCTCGCCATTCTTGAAAATCCTCCCCGTAAAGGTTTTGACCTCGGGTTGCTCCTGTCGCTCCTGTTGGCTGTCCTGCGGATAAAGGGCGGGGTTCACGGGCAGGGTATCTAGACGGGGCGTCTGTTGGTCCGCTGACCAAGCGCTCGCGAGCGGGAGGGCGCATGCCAACAAGCTGGCGGCGAGATTCAACGCATTCGTATGCTTCATCAAGCACCTCATGATCAGAATTTGACTGGGGATGAATGACAGGCTGCAAGCCGTATGCCAGACGTTAGATGAATTAAGTCACCGGAATTGAGCCACTTAGAAAATCATCGATAGAACCAGTACTTGGTTGAATTAGCGCTCGCTGGGAAAAATCTTCGCGCTCATGCAAGAGTACCGGAAAGTCTCTCTTGCATTACTCTCGCGAGAATGCGAGCACGCGGGATGCGGCGTGGTTCATCTTCCACCGAGTGTCGCCTGCGCCGCTCGCACAGGCGTCGCCCATATCGACTGAAGGCGAAGGCGTCTCTGCAGTAGTTCGCGCAACCTCGTGCGCGCCCGGTGCAGGTGGGTTTTCGAATTCCCGATCGACCAATCCATGATTTGTGCGATCTCGTTGTGCTTGTAGCCTTGAATGTCATGCAGCTCGACAACCGCCTTGTGGCACGGTGCCAACTGTTCGATGGCACGTTCCAGATGGACGCGGTCGATGGAACCGGCCAGTTGCAAGTCGGGGCCACAGAGCTCCTCGTAGTGCCTGCCGCGATCGTGCTCGCTGGTAATTTCGTGCGAAATTTTCGGCAAGGTTTTCTTGCGCACGCGCATTAGCGCCAGATTCACGGCAATGCGGTGCAGCCAGGTGGAAAAAGCTGATTCGCCGCGAAAAGTCTGGATCTTGCGCAACACCGTTAAGAACGCTTCCTGCGCGAGGTCTTCGGCTTCGCTCGGATTTCCCACCATACGCAAGCACAGGGCGTAGACACGCCGGCAGTGCAACTCATAAATGCGTTCAAATCCCTCCGCGTCTCCACGCTGAGCTCTGCGGATGGCTTCACTCTCCAGCAAATCGGCTCGCTCGGAACGGGAGCGTTCCGAAACGTTCCCTTGTTCCGGAAATGCTTGCTGTTCGCCAGTGTAAGAAGCGGTCATCGTGCTCTCCCAATGCGAATTTGAACATGCGCCTTGCGAAGCAACACAGCCAGAGTTGGTGAATCTAGTCCCTGCCACCGCCTTCTGATTTACGTGAAATTCGCTGAGAAGTGCGGCCGCGAGTCGCCTCATCGGGAAACGCGGCCGCGCTGCTCTCTACCGACCAAACATGGAATACGCTATACCCTGCGACTCTCGCTGCGGGGGCGGTTGCGACTGAAACTGACGCCGTGTCGCCGCCGCGATGGCGCGATCCGCCGGACGATTGGCGATGCGCTCGAGTGCGTCTGCAATTCGAGACAACTCCAGCGCAACCTGATCGGTTCCGTTCGACCTTTTCAGCACGACGATGCGTTTCCGGCTGAAGTAAAGAGCGGCCCAAAACAACAACCCAATCACCACGGATACGCCCGCCATGAACGCGTCGTGACTTGTAATCGTGATGCTCCTACCCGCAAGAGTGATCACGTGATCCGAGAACAAGTTTTCCTCCCGGGGCTGGGGCTTGTTGAAGTCCGGACCGGTTCCGGTTCGCAACGAGATGTACTAACGCTTGAGTTGTGGCGATGCTTTTTGCAGAGCCGAGATCAGGTCATGCGCCGCAGCAGGGGCGGTAACGTCTGACTCGGTGATGATCTTTGTGGCGCTCGTGGAATTGCCGTAGAGCTTGCGATTCGCGTCCCCATCTGGCCGAAGCGTCGAGCCATCGAGCGAGACGCCGGCAAATACGCCTCTTGCGCGAGAGTAGCTAAGAATCTCCGCACGCATGTAAGCGTCCGTGTCGGCTGAAGCGGAACGTCCCTTCGGTCCAGCAGCCGCGGATATATCTGCCCCCAGCTTCACTTTGGTATGCAAGAGGCTGCCCGCGCCGCGGTCGTTCATGACCAGAAAAACGAAGTCGGTTGCTTCTCCACCAATCTGCAAACCAAAGCTGGCGCCTTCGAGCGCATACATGGCCGGAGCGCCCCAAGGACCGGTAAAGTCTTTACCCGTGCGGCACACCATCGTGCCGCGGCCGTAGCTGCCGCCAACAACAAACGCAGCTTTCAGCACCGACGGCATAACCACCACGCAACGGGCCTTGTCAATAAGGTCCTGCGGGATGTCATCAGGAACATTGAGGATCTCCTGCATCACTTTTCCCGCATTCTGAAGGCGATCCTGCTCAGTTCTTGCTTCGCCCTGATTTTTTGCAGACACGATTGTTCCCAGAGCAAGCAGGCCCGCCGATAAAACAATCCAACACTTTGTGTACTTCATTCGCAGCGCCTCCTTAAGCACTTGTGTTGTTTGGCTGAACTTCTTTATTTTCGGGCGGGCGGATCCCTTGGAGTTCTTATTTTCGTGGTTCAAAAGGCAACTTTCCCTCCAGACATGCACTGAATTTGCTAAATGGCTGGAAATTCAACTTGATAGAGGCGTCGTGGCAGTCAAGCGGTTAAGGAAGCGGAACTGCCAAGCGTGTAGATTTTCCTCGACGTGCGGATTTCTTGCCTGAGCGGTGACTCAAACTCGGGGCGCCTCCCTGTTGCGTAGGACGAGGTTGACTTCTGCTATTGAAAAAATGGCGGACGGGCCTGTAAGCCGGATTCTGTGCGGCGTGCAAATGTAAACATTTGCGCGCCGCGGCGATCATTCCTCTAGGTCGCGCCTCGCGGCGTGACTCCAGCAGCCTACCCGAGGGTTGCTCTCCACGATACTCGGTTGCCAAGCTGGGGCGCAGCATGCTGCGCCCCTACAAGACATCCTCGAATCGCGGAGGGAGCGCGCCCGCTTTCGCGAACGCTATCTCATCGAGCCGGGCCGGCTCTCCCCTCCTATTTGGCCTTGCACCACGCGGGGTTTTCCATGCCCCCGATGTTGCCATCGGAGCGGTGGGCTCTTACCCCACCTTTTCACCCTTGCCCAACGAATCAGTTTTGCGAAGACGTCTCGCAGGTTCCCCTGCGCGATGCCACCGTGCTGCTCCGCCGGCGGTATATTCTCTGTGGCACTTTCCGTAACTGAGCCGCACCGCGCCGAGCTGTGCTCGACGCCACCCGCCGAAGCGTGTAATCCCGCGATGCGGGACCTGCGTGGCCGTCCCCTGGCGTTACCAGGCGCGTTGCCCTTTACCCCGAGCCCCCGAAGGGGGACGAGGGGTTACCCCGAGCCTACCGTGAGGTAGACCAGGGGTTACCCTGAAGCCGCCGCAAAGCGGCCGAAGGGTACTTCGTCACCGGCTCTTGCGAGCCTACGACGACGGTGTCCGGACTTTCCTCCCGCCCCGATTGCTCGAGGCCAGCGATCACCCGGCCCGTCCGCCAATTTCATTATAGAACACAATTCGGTTCACCACGGAGGACACAAAGGGCACAGAGCCAGAGGATAAGAATGGCGGCCCAACCGAAACCTGGGCCTTACGGTTTCTCTGGTTCCTTCGCCGGGCTTTGCGGCGCGGTTGCCGTTCTGCGGTACACAATCTTCTTCGTCCCGCCTTCACAGCCACCGACCACCTTCCCCTCCGCGTCCTGGTCCTTCGGCACTATTTCCAGCGAGTACGACTTGACGCCCTTTGCATCCAGTTTGGTTGCGATTTCAGACTTCAGCTCTTCACAAGGCTTTGCTGCCTGCGCGTAACTGCACGCCGGCAGAAATAGAATAGCAGCAAATGTTAGCCACGTTCTCATCCTGGGATCTCCTTTGTTGGGATTTGAGGGCCTACGCCAAGCGTATCAAAGCGCATCTCGACCGGGCGTTTCCCTTGCATTTGTCGTCCCCATTTAGTCAACGATAAGGGTGGGTGCCGCAAACGTGCTGTAGTCAGGATGCGGAGAGAAACGATCGGTCAGCGGGGCTCGTTCGAGATAACACGCCAGTTTGCCAGCCGCCGTGATTGCTCGCTCCAAAGGGAGCGCGTAAGATTAGGTGGTGAATTTTGAATGGGATCCGGGCAAAGCCAGGCAAAATCGTCGAAAGCACCGGGTTTCATTCCAAGAAGCGGCAAGCGTCTTTGGCGATCCCTTGGCGATAACGTATCCCGATCCGGATCATTCAACAGCGGAACAGCGGTTTATCACGGTGGGAATGTCGAGCGCCGGCCGGGTTTTGATTGTCGCGCATGCAGATCGCGAAGCGAACATCAGGATTATTAGTGCTCGTAAGACGACGCAGCGGGAACGAAAACATTATGAAGAAGAAAACTGAGAAGCGAGAACGGGGTAACGAGTTACGCCGGGAATATGACCTGTCTAAATTGAAAGGCGGCGTGCGCGGCAAATATAGCGCGCGCTATCGAGCGGGAACGAATCTTGTGCTCCTCTCACCGGATGTGGCGGAGCACTTCCCTGACGAGCAAGCCGTTAATACGGCGCTGCGCACCTTGATTCAGAAGTCGAAGGGGCCCGTCCGGCGCGCGGGCTGAGCGCGTATGAAGGACCTATGGCCGGAAGCACCATCGACTTCGACACCGTACGGAAGATCGGACTTGCGTTGCCCGGCGTCGAGGAGAGCACCACGTACGGGTCCCCAGCACTCAAGGTCCACGGCAAACTGCTGGCTTGCATCGCCGTGCATCGCTCGGCCGAACCCGGTTCGTTGGCCGTTCGGGTGGATTTCGAGGATCGCGCGGAGCTGCTCGCTGCGGACCCCGATGTTTACTACGTGACGGACCACTACGTTGGCTATAACGCCGTGCTAGTTCGCCTGTCTCGCGTCCATCGCGATGTGCTGCGAGATTTGCTCGGCATGGCATACAAGTTTGTGACCCGCAAGGCCGCGCCCCGTTCGCCAGCGCGGAGGCGCTGAAAGCTCCGTGCACCCGCCGCTACGTAGATTGAAGCCCTGCAGGCAATCCCGTTGCGACAAGCGCTTCACATTTTATTGACATGCAAAAATAACTGTTGCCGGGACGAGGGCGTCTAATTGATTAGAAGGAGCCCGGTCATGAAATGCAATTCGGGCCACGCAGAACGGGCCATCGAACGAATTCTTGAATTGTCGGCGGAGGCGCAAATCGCCAGACGGATGGTGGCTAAAGATTCCGCGGCGTTCCACCGTTTGACTGGTGCGATCGCGGCCTACGGCAAAGCACTCGCGCTTCTCACGGCGCTGCAACAGCGGGAAGAGTTCTACCTAATCGTCGCCGCAGCCGCCTGATTGTCCTCCGTCCGCTTATCGGTCTTCTGCCCAAAATCTTTCCAGGATCTGGCGGCCTAAAGTTTTTTCGCCGAGCTGAAGGACGTCAGCGGGGTCCACGGCGATTTGAAGTTCGCGAAGAAGGTCTGCATCCTCTGGTGTCAGCGTTTTATACCAAAGCAGTTCCTGTTCCTGAAGAGTCCGCTGGGGAGGTTTGGCAATTTTCAGGTAGGTGGGGCCGCGCGCTCCAAAGAGCCACGTAGCGACGGTGCCAGCGGTCTTGAGTGTGTTTTCAAACTTCATAAACTTGCGGCTTCCCCAGGAATCTTGCCTACACAATGAACGAAATCTGGTTTGTCGGCGACAATTTTTCTTCCGATGCGTACAGGTTGTAACCGGCGGGACATGGCACGCGGACAAAGGCGCCCGCGACCCTTCGAAGCTCAGGGCAAGCAGTCGTCGGCCGCTACACTGAGCGTAGGAGCTTCTCGAACTCGGGTTCGGTTAGGACTGGCACGCCGAGCTCTTTGGCCTTGTCGTACTTGGAGCCGGGGTCGGTGCCTACTACTACGTAATCCGTTTTCTTGCTGACCGAGCCGGAAACCTTGGCGCCGTGCTGCATTACCAATTGGCCGGCTTCTTCGCGGGAGCGATTGGCGAGGGCACCGGTGAATACGAAGGATTTGCCGGCAAATTTCTGGCTCTTCAGTACGCGCTTTTCGGCAGTGGGGCGGACACCGGCTTTGTCGAGCTTCTTGATGATTTTCCGGTTTGCGGACTCGGAGAAAAATTCGGCGATGGCGGCGGCTACTTTGGGGCCTACTTCGGTTACCTCGAATAGCTGCTCTTCCTTGGCTTCCGCCAAGTCGTCCAGAGAGGAGAAATGTTCTGCTAGAAGCTGCCCGGTGCGTTCGCCGACCATGCGAATGCCTAGCGCGTAGATGAGCCGGGCGAGCGTGTGTTTCTTGCTGGCGGCGATCTGCTCCAGCAAATTCTGCGCGGATTTTTCACCCATGCGTTCGAGTTCCGCGACGTCGTCCAGCTTCAGCGTGTAGAGGTCAGCGACGTCTTTCACCATGCCCTTGTCCACGAGCTGGTCTACAATTTTGTCGCCCAGGCCGTTGATGTCCATGGCGTGGCGGCTGGCGAAATGCAGCAGAGACTCCTTGCGTTTCGCGGGACAAGCCGCGTTCACGCAGCGATACGCCACTTCCCCCTCGGCGCGGTGGATGGCGCTGCCGCACTCCGGGCAATTCTTCGGCATGCGGAACGGCTTGCGGTTCGCGCCTTCCTTGGTCACTTTCAGCACGTGCGGAATCACTTCGCCGGCGCGCTCGATCAGCACGGTATCGCCAATCTGCAAACCGAGCCGCTCGATTTCGTCCATGTTGTGCAGCGTGGAACGGCTGACAGTGACGCCTCCCACCTGCACAGGCTCGAGTACCGCCACGGGGGTCAGCGTGCCGGTGCGGCCCACCTGCACGCGAATATCGTTCACCACCGTGGTCTCTTGCCGCGCCGGATATTTGTACGCAATCGCCCAGCGCGGGGCCTTCGCGGTGAAGCCCAATTCCCGCTGAATCCCCAGCGAATTGACCTTAATCACCACGCCATCGATCTCGTAAGGCAGCTTCTCCCGCTTCGGTTCCCAGGCATCGCAATACTTGAAAACTTCCTCGATGCCGTCGCAAAGCTTCCAATCCTCCGAAGCGCGGAAGTGCAATTGCTTCAGCGCTTCCAGGGACTCCGAGTGCTTCGGGAAAGGAACCTCGCCATCCACGAGCAGGTAATACGCGAAAAACTCCAGCCGCCGCCGCGCGGTAATCGAAGGATCGAGCACGCGCACGGAACCCGCCGCGGCATTTCTCGGATTTACGAATATTTTCCCGCCGCTCTCTTCCTGCTGCCGGTTCATGGCGTCAAACGCCTTGCGCGTCATCAAAACTTCGCCGCGCACTTCAAACGTCGGCGGCAACTTCAATTTTTTCAGCGCGCTCTGCTCCACGCGCAGCGGAATCGAACGAATCGTCTTCACATTCGGCGTGACGTCTTCCCCCGTTCGCCCATCGCCTCGGGTAACGCCACGCGCCAGGCCGCCGTTCACGTACTGCAGCGAAATGCTCAGTCCATCAAACTTGTGCTCCGCGATGTATTCGATTTTTTCTCGCCCGCTGCCCTGCCGCACGCGCCGGTCGAAATCCCGCAATTGATCGTAAGAAAAGGCATTGTCCAGGCTCAACATCGGCCGCGCGTGCTGCACGGTCTGGAATCCCTCGCGCGGCGTGCCGCCGACGCGCACGCTGGGAGAATCCGGGGTAATCAACTCCGGGTGCGCCGCTTCCAATTCCTCGAGCCGTTTCATCAAGCGATCGTAGGCGGCGTCCGAAATCTCCGGTTGATCCAAAACGTAGTACAAATATTCGTGATGGCGCAGCTTGTCGCGCAGCTCTTCGATCTCGTGTTTGGCGGCTACGGCCTTGGCCATGGAACCCTCGGAAGAACGTTCACTGGAAACGGCATCATATTATATAGAATGGAGTTTTCGCGGCGCGGCTAGAGAACGCCTGGGACGGTCGATGCTACCAAACCTGCGTAACGCTTTGCTGATCCACAATCCGAACGCCGGCTATGGCGGAAGCGGTAGGCGTCGCAAGCTCGACGAAGCCCGCCGCATTCTCGCTCTCGGCGGCATACAGGCCGATCTTCAGGAAACGCGAGCGCCCGGCGAAGCCACGGCGATGGCTCACCGAGCCAGTGTCGAAGGACGCCAGCTCGTAATCGCCTGCGGTGGCGACGGCACGCTAAATGAAATCGTCAACGGCCTTGCTGCCCAGAAAAATGGGCATCGCGTGCCGCTGGCTTTGTTGCCGGGCGGCACCGCAAATGTACTTGCAAAAGAGATCGGCTTGCCCTGGGATATCCCTGCCGCCGCCGAAAAACTGGTGCACGGGGAAATAAAAGAAATCGCGCTCGGTCTCGCCACCCCGATCAAGGAGCCCTCGAAGGCGCTCTACTTCCTGAGCGTCGCCGGCGCCGGCCCCGACGGCATGATCGTCTACTCCATCGATCTCGATCTGAAAGCGCGCCTCGGCATCCTCGCCTACTGGTGGCAGGGCGTTCGCCAAGTCTTCCGCTACAAGTTTCCGCACTTCCGCGTCGTCAGCGGTGAGAAAAAACTGGATGTGTCACTTGTGGTCGTTGGCAGAACCAAGCATTACGGTGGACCATTCCGCATCACCGACGAAGCCGACCTCTACGCCGACCAGTTCGAATTCATGGGCCTCACCACACGGAGCGGCTTCCGCTACTTGAGCTATCTCCCCACGCTGTGGGCCGGCAAGCTGCGCGGCACGGAAGGCGTGCACTACTGGAAAGCGAAAAGCATCGTTTGCGAACCGCTCGATTCCAATCCCGTCTACGCCCAGGTTGACGGCGAGCCGCTCGCGCGCCTTCCGGTCGAATTCAAAATCGTCCCGCGCGCGCTGAAGCTTCTAGTTCCAACAGACTCCGCCGCTGCGAGAGTGCCCGCGCAATCCAAGAATTAAGATGGACGTCCTTACGCACGGGTTGGCGTCTTACTCCGTTACCCGCGCCGCGTTCCCAAAAGCCTCGCGCGCCACGCTGCTCGCCGCAATCCTCGCGGGCGCCGCGGCTGACCTCGACCAGCTCAGCGCGTATGTGGGTCCGTCCGCATTCCTCGCGTGGCATCGCACCGCTACTCATTCCATTGTAGGAACGCTCGTGATGGTAGCCGCTTTCTTCGGTGTGGCGTCACTCATCAGCAGGGGCAAGCCAAACGCCGATGCAATCCGCACTGTTTTTCTTGCCCTACTCGCAGCTTGTTCGCTGCACGTCGCAATGGACCTGACGCAAAACGAAAGCGCTCAGCTTCTGTGGCCTTTTCAGGTGCAAAGATATTCCGCGGATTGGGTTGCTCATTTCGATCTCTGGATTTTGGTGATTCTTCTAGCCGGGGCGCTTCTGCCGCAACTCTTCGCGCTCGTCACCGAAGAAATCGGCGCAAGGTCCAAAGGCCCGCGCGGGCGAATCGGCGCGAGCATCGCTCTGCTGGCAGTTTTTATCTATATCGGTGCGCGATTCATTTTGCACGGCAACGCTGTGGCCATGATGGAAGCTCGAACCTATCGGGGAGAGTTGCCGCGCCGCGTTGCGGCGTTCGCCGAATCCGACTCGCCGTTTCACTGGCGCGGCATCGTGGAAACGGAGCGCGCGTTCCACGCCTTCGATCTAAGTCTAGCGTCCGGCCCCTCGTTCAATCCCGACGCCGCAGTGGTTTACTACAAGCCGGAATCCTCGGCCCCCCTCGACGCCGCGCGCGCAACCGAGTCCGTTCGCCGCTTCCTCGAAGGCGCGAAATTCCCCAAGGCCGCGGCAGAAAAAACGGACATGGGCTACCGCGTTCAAATCCGCGACCTTGCGGAACAAGGGGAGGCGCGCTCCGGCCCGCGCGTGATCGCCATCGTCGAAACTGATCCAACTGCCAAAGTATTGAGCGACGAGCTCGCCTGGGATCAAAAAATGTAGCACTCAACCCAATCGATGGAATAACTGGACGCAGTAAAAGCGGCGGCAAGACCGCCGCACTCCAGAAAAGAGCGGCCGCCCCATTTCTCGCGCTCACAATTAAATGTCGCCTTGTGAATCTTTCCGGTCCTTCAAGACCACCCGTGAGGCTACATAGCTGATCGCCACAAGCACAATCATCACCAGCCCCACCTGCCACTTGTGCTGATTCAAATACGGCAAAGCATCTGCGCCGTACCGCACCGCAAGATATCCAACGCCAAAATAGCGAATCATCCGCGCTAACCCGATCGCTGAAGCAAAACTCACCAGCGGCATCTCAAAAACTCCCGCCGCGAGCACAAAAAACTTGAACGGCGTCGGCGGCGGCAGCATCGCCGCCACCAGCATCCCGCCAAATCCGTTGCGGACCACCCAGTGTCGGATGGCCGCAGCCCGTGCACCTACCTTCCGATGGAACGCAGCTTCCTCAACTTTGCGCGCCAA
>WNFA01008088.1_pt1 | contig 12807 bp, 15 predicted proteins | sample 5400481 | NCBI WGS metagenome assembly WNFA01 (sample SAMN13153340, study PRJNA577476) | soil metagenome | isolation source: 120 cm saprolite under Douglas fir tree site 2 hole 1 replicate 2 | place: USA:California | collected 2015-04-18 | reverse complement strand
ATCCCGAACCCGTTGCCACCACCTGGTCGCTTTCCTTTCAGAAGGTGGAGCAGGCCAACCCTGCTGCCGCTGACCTGCTGCGGCTGTGCGCCTTTCTGGACCCCGATGCCATCCCTGAAGACATCCTCACCGAAGGAGCTGCTGAAGTTGGTCCCCTGTTGCAACCGGTAGCAGCCGATGTATTCCAACTGAACGAGGCCATTGAAGTCCTGCGCACATACTCATTGATAAAGCGCAATGCTGAGGCCAGGACTTTGAACATGCACCGGCTGGTGCAGGTCGTGCTTAAGGACGGCATGGACAAGAAGACACAACGCAGGTGGGCACAGCGGGCGGTCAAAGCCGTCAATGCCGCCTTTCCGTATGTTGAATACAGCACCTGGCCCCGCTGCCAGGCGTGCCTGCCCCATGCCCTGGCCTGTGCTGCACTGATTGAACAACACACATTCGCATTTCCCGAAGCAGCCCGGCTGCTGAATAGAGAGGGAGGGTACTTGCGAGAGCATGCCCTGTATGCGCAAGCCGATGGACTCTTGCAGCAAGCGCTCGGCATTTGTGAGCAAGCAGCTGACCCTGAGGATTCCTACATCGGCGTTATCCTCAATAGCCTGATGCTTCTCTATCTAGACCAGGGCAAGTACACACAAGCAGTACCCTATGGTCAGCGTGCCCTGGACTTCTATGAGAAAACCCGAGGCCCTGATCATCCCTACACCGCCACAACTCTCGATAACCTGGCACAATTCTACTGGTATCAAAGCGATTACGAGCAAGCCGAAGAGCTCTTCCAGCGAGCGCTGGCGATTCGAGAGCAAGCACTCGGCCTTGACCACCCTGAAACCGCTATCGCTCTCAATAACCTGGCACTGCTCTACTACTCTCAAGGAAAGTACGAGCAAGCCGAAGAGCTCTTCCAACGAGCGTTGGCGATCAAAGAGAAAGTACTCAACCATGACCATCCCTCTACCGCTGCGACTCTCGATCACCTGGCACAGCTCTACTATGCTCAAGGAAAGTCCGAGCAAGCCGAAGAGCTCTTCCAACGAGCGCTGGCTATCGTAGAGAAAGTGCTTGACCCTGACCACCCATACATCGCTAATACGCTGGAGAACTACGCTGGCCTGCTGCGGCGGATGCAACGAAACGAGGAAGCAGCAAAGCTCGAACAACGCGCTCAGGCGATACGAGCCAGGCGATCTTCTTAGCGAAATCACTCAGCTATCCATGACGGATCTGGTGCAAAAAAGAGGTATGAAGCATCCCGTATTTTGGAGGTGAGCAGGCTTCCAGGGCGACCATAAAGGCCCACCAATAGGCATCAACCTCACACACACCCCCAGCCCCGGGCGACCATAAAGGCCCTCCCTTCCCCGCTCCACCACCCTCGCCCCTACGGATGTTGATGGGCTTTTTGTTCGATTGATGCATAGTGGGGACCATTGCGGGCGACCTGGAAGTTTGCATAAAGGGGGGAGACAGGGCCAGGCGTGTAACGTTCCTTCCATCTCATGCGATAAGACAAGTGAGGCCTCAAATAGTCTGAGAAGGATGATATGCAATGCTCAAAAGATGGAGTTTCTTGCGACTCGCCGGTGGCCAGACTCTACGAATTACACGCCACGGCTATTTTCGCTTACTTGCGCCGGCAGACCGCCTCGCGTGAAGATGCGGAAGATCTTCTGGTTGAAGTATTCGTCGTCGCGGTCGAATCTAGCGCTTTCGACCGGCTGGGCGAAAAGGAGCAGGTAGCCTGGCTCTGGCGCGTGGCACATCACAAAGCGGTGGATGCATATCGACGTTCACGGCTTCGCCAGGGGGTAGATCTCGAACTGGTTGCTGATGTGATCTATGACGACGGTGAGCGCGCCCCTGAGCAGATAGCTCTGCGGCGAGAGGAATACGCGCATTTGCATGCCCATCTGGAGAAGCTCTCGCCTATCCAGCGGGAGGCGGTACGCCTGCGTTTCGCCAATGACTTACGCTGCTCTGAGATAGCCGCTGTCCTGGGCAAACGCGAAGGAACTGTCCGCGTCCTGCTCTCGCGCGCGCTCAACTTCTTGCGTACTATCTACGAAAGTGATCCGGGGAGAACCCACTCATGACCAACAACCACGATTTTTTCGCACCTGAGATGGTAGATGAGCAAGTAGACGAGCTTTCTCAGCACTCCAGAAGAGGTCATTTGCCACGTAATGAGCGAGCAGGAGAGCCTTCTCAAGCGGGAGCGTCTCTTGTTGGAGACCTCAAGGATTACTACCAGGTCGATCAGCAAGAGGATAGCGCCTCGCTTGAACGCGCCTGGAAGCGCGTCTCAGCCATGCTGACCGGGGACCGTGAATACTTCCAATCGACAACAACCAGACCCTTGCCTATACCTATTCCGAGGGTTTCTCAAGAAAGGATTCGTAAGATGCGGAATCAAGTTCCCGCTGTCTCCAGAGGAGGAAATTTTTCGCGGCGGCTGAGCCTGCTGGGAGCCGTGCTCGTTGCCGCATTGCTGGTAGGAGGCCTGGCAGCGATACTGAACCTGAGCCACCATAAGAGCGCAACCAGCGCACCCGTTGTACAAGCAAATAATTCTCCAACCGCAACAAGTACTCCTGTTCTTGGTAAGACACTCTATACCACGCCGGCTAATCAATGGGGCTTTGCAAGCCTTGCCTGGTCACCGGATAGCGAGCGGGTGGCCTCCGCGACGGTCGGTACCGGGGGTGTGCAGTTCTGGGATGCGACCACCGGTGATCACCTGGTCACGGTCCAGTTGCCCGGTGGCGCGAACGAGTGGGCGTATGCCCTGGACTGGTCGCCGAACAGCGAGGATGTAGCGGTCGCAACAAATGAGCACGTCCTGATCGTCAATGGCCAGACCGGCAAGGTTATCAGCAGCCACGCGGCCAATGTGCCGACAGCGAGTAGCGCGACCTCTTCAGGCCAGACGTTCCTCTCCAGTCTGTTTCCCGCCAGCGGCGGTTTTGGCTATCGCGCCATTGCCTGGTCGCCCGATGGCCATCTGCTGGCCTCTGCCTTATCCTTTGGCTCGTATGGAGAGGTGCAAGTCTGGAACCCCCAGACCAGCGCTACTGACTTTACCCTCAGCGTGGGCAGTTCTGAGAATATAGGTGCGCTGGCCTGGTCATCCGATGGACACGCTCTCGCCGCGACTACCTGGAATACGCAGATGACAGGCCCAACACAGCCCACCAGTATGGTTGTGGCCTGGAACGTTTCTACGCGCCAGCTTGTGTTCCAGCACAAGGATTTTATGGGAAGCGATTCACCAGTAGCCTGGCAGCCTCAGAGCCATCACCTGGCCTTTGGCGGCACTACATCCTCTGGCGGCAACCTTGTCGCGACACTTGAGATCTGGGATGTGACGACAGGTAAGCTGTTGAAACAGTACGCCGCTGCAGGCACTGGCGCCCTGGCCTGGTCACCTGGTGGCACCTATCTTGCCTACGCAGGGTATGGGGGGAAAGACGCTGCAAACGCGGTGATTATCAGAGATGTGACCACCGGCAAGCAGATCTATGTCTATAAAGAGCATCACCTGTCTGTCAGTGTGATCGCCTGGTCCCCCAATGGCAAGTATATTGTCTCTGCTGAGGGCAATACACAGGGCCAGATGGTGGCAAAGGTCTGGACCGCCTGAGCGCCTGCCTCATTCCCGAAAACTCTGCGTGATTTTCCCCCCCTCCGACTCCCTCTCCATCGCAGATGGAGAGGGCTGGGGCAAGAATGCTCCGGGGGAGCATTACAAAGGCCGCGTCCCTCCTCGTACGCCCCCGCCCTGATCGTCCCCCAATAGGCGTCAATCTAAGACGCGGGCCCAGGATGTTGATGAGCTTTATGTTAGATTGATGCATATCGGGTGGGGCAAGCCCCACCCCTACGCGGTTCCTGGAGCGGGTAAAAAACCTACGCCGACTCCACGGTTGGGCTGCCGCCGCCGGGAGCTGGTTGGCTCGAAGCTGCCGGAGGAGCCTCGTCCGCGAAGTCGCCTTCCTGGGCGGTCCGCTTGAAGACATAATAAGCTGAATTCGCGGTCAGGGGCTGGATGCCTACCAGTTCCCAACCGTCTTTGCCGAGGGTGTTCAGATAGCGGCGAGCAAAAGTGCTGCGCCGCTCATTGCCGATGAGCGTCTCGAGTCCCTCGCTGGAAATACGCCCACGATAATCAATATATGCTACTTTATAAGCCCATTGCGCCATAGTGATTCTCCTTTCCGTGCGTTCCTTCGCCCTCGTTGGAAAAAGGAACAATTGCGTTGTGCGCGATTACGGTTCCTACCAGCATAGCCCTAAGACGCCATATCCGATGGCGCCTCTGCACGGAACGCTGCATGTTAGTCCGCCTCGCACGCAGATTTCAGAGCGTTCCGCCCGAACAACTGGCATCGCACCGGGTTCCACAATCGGCGCTGTGCCAGGAGTAGGGCTATGCTGGTAGATTCCTCTGCACGTGAGTAAGTATATCCGCAAATATGCCCTTACGCACCGCTAGTTTCAACGGTTTTTGATGCAGATAATACTAACGGGTAAACCCTGTAGATTTAGACAGGGAAGCAGAGATACAACTACATTTCGCGCTCAGATTGGCCCGAAATGTAGTGGAGCACCCTCCGGGGGAGGATCAGTGCCCCCTTGCGGGTGCCAGGAGCATTATCATACATTAGAGTGGCAGGTCGAACGAAAACGTGGTCCCCTGGTTTTCTTCTGTAGATCGCTCCAGGCGAATTTCGCCACCGTGAGCTTCAACGATGGATCTGGCAATGTAGAGGCCAAGGCCCGAACCCTTTTTTTGCGTGCTGGTGCCTCGCAAACGGCCATAAGCGCGGAAGAGCTGATCCAGGACGGCCTGGGGAGGGCTTGTTCCCTGGTTGTGCACGCTGATATGCGCTTTGCCTGGAGTTTGATAGGCTCGTACAGTTATAGTGGTATCTTCGTCGGAATATTTGATGGCATTGTCCAGCAGGTTACCCAGGGCTTGCTGGAGACGACCGTAATCCCAATTTCCAATGATGGGGGTATCAGGCACCTCAGTGACAAATCGATGATAGGGAGCGACAGGCCGTAATTGCTCCACCACTTCTTTAACCAGCACGACCGCGTCGCAGGGAGCGCACGACAGGCTAAATTGCCCGCTCGCCAGGCGTGAAGAATCGAGCAAATCGCTTACGAGGCGTGCCAGGCGCCAGGCCTGGCTGCTAATGATGTTTGTGCCGCGCTCGATAGTTTCACGGCGCTGGTTGGGGCGTGCTACTATCTGGGCATAGTTGATGATAGGAGTGAGGGGGCTTCGTAACTCGTGAGCAATCATCGCAACGAACTGGTCTTTACGCGCCAACTGATCTTGTAACATGAGGTTGGCCGAGGTAAGTTCATCCACCTGGCGTTGCAGAGCCTTGATGACTTCGTCTTGCGATTGCTCGTGCTGCACGTAATGCCTCATCTATCCCCTTCTATTCAACCAGGGGAAATTGTGTATTAAGTATACATTCTGACTGTGATGCAATGCCAAAAAGAACCCATCCATAGGAATATCGGGTAGGTTCCTGTGGTAATTTTTGCAGAATTGGGTGTGAAGAAGTCTGATCGCCTGGTCACCCCGGGGCGATGCAAGCATCCCCACCCTGCTCCACACCTCTCCCGCCCCTACGCGGGTGACGACTGCGGTAATCAGACACTGGGCGATGCAAGCATCCCCACCCCACTCTGCTCCACCCCCGCCCCTACGCGGGTGACGACGTGGGTGGTGACGGGGGTGGTGACGGGGGTGGTAACTGTGGCAGCAGATCCAGCTCGTATAATTCTTCTTGCGCTACCTCGCTGAGTTGTGCCAGGTCCATACTCGGGTCGGCATGGGCAATGAGATGGCGGAGGCGTTCAACAATCCCCTGGCGTATGTAATAGTCAGAGGTAAGTAACAACTCACCAACCGTTATTTCAATCTGCCGTCGTTGCATCGCGGCAAGTGTTGACTCTGTCATAGTTGATTATTTTGCCTCAGTCGCTACCTGGTTCTCGCCCGCTTTTCCCTGGCTGCTCTCGGTAGACTTGCTCTCGCCGGAAGTCTTCGTCTCAGCTTCCTTACCGGGTTCATCATGGCCGTTCGATTTAGCGTGACCATTCTCGCCTCCCACTGAACCGGAAGCGTGATCGGTCTTGTAGAAGCCAGAGCCTTTAAAGACGATACCGGCGGGGAAGAGCACCCTGCGGATGTTCCCGCCACACTCGGGACAAATTGTTAAAGGTTCCTCGGTCATTTTCTGCCGGGTCTCAAATCGATGGCTACAATTCCGGCAGGCATATTCATACGTCGGCATACAATGTCACCCCTAAGTCATCTTAACTACACGCCTGCTTGCGTCTAGTAAGGCAGCCTGAATTGCTAAGGCAAGGTTCACTTGTGAAGAAGAGTCCTTCACAGTTTGAACAGTCACATCGTGTCACCCTGAGCCCATTCGCTTCGCTCAGGGGAAACTCCGCGAAGGGTCTGTCGCGACCGGCGGAGAGATCCTTCGCTTCGCTCAGGATGACAGGGCTGGACCTTTCTGCTGGTGAGGAACTGTCAACTTCATTTGAACCATGCCTAATAATAATTATATATAACTTGCAATCTGCATATTGTCAATCAGTAGATGAGACTACCAATGCTGTATGTGAATGTTCCTGAAAAGTACGCGGCTGCACCTGGCATTTCCATCCAGAATAATTCACCAGCCCCGGAGATTGCAAACAATACGCTGATCTAACATATTATAACGCAAGGTGCGGGGGAAAGTATTCCCGTCGAGTATCTGCCTAGACATTTGGAGAGAAGGCTTCCCGTGAGCGGACGTGAGCGGTGTCCTGGCTGTCATCCTGAGCGCAGCGAAGCATCTCTGCGTCCGGCGAGCCAGACCCTTCGCGGAGTTTCCCCTGAGCGAAGCGAATGGGCTCAGGGTGACAGTAAAGGTGCAGCCCTGTCATGCTGAGCGCAGCGAAGCATCTCGCTGCCCCATCGAGTCAGATCCTTCGCGGAGTTTACCCTGAGCGCAGCGAATGGGCTCAGGATGACAGTGTGAGGTCACTTCGGTTGATGCCCATTACCCGCTATATTCAACTCACCTTATTCAACGCGCCCAATATATTCTTTCACTTTCTCGGCGGCCTCGCGGGTCATGCCATTGAGGGCCGCGAGATCGTCAATACTGGCAGCGCTGATCGCTCTGATTGAGCCAAAGTGCTTCATCAAGGCTTGTTTGCGTTTAGGCCCGATACCTGGAATCTCGTCCAGCACCGATTTGAACGTGCGCTCAGAACGTAATTTGCGGTGGTAGGTAATACCGAAGCGGTGAGCCTCGTCACGGACGCGCTGCACCATGTAGAGTCCCTGCGAAGAACGAGGCAGGATGATCGGATCGGGTGAACCGGGTATAAAGATTTCCTCGTACTCTTTTGCCAGGCCCACCGTGGGAACGTCGATACGCAGCTCCTGCAGCACCTCCATGGCGGCGCTGAGTTGCCCTTTGCCCCCGTCGATAATAATCAGGTCGGGTATAGCCCAGTCGTGCTCCAGGGGAGTTTCTTTCTCCGTCTCTTCGGCGCGAGCAACAATCTCCTTGTCAGGCTGGGCCTGCCTGCGAAATCTCCTGCGTAACATCTCCTGGAGGCTGGCAAAATCGTTTGGCCCTTCGACCGTTTTAATCTTGAAGCGTCGATATTCGCCAGGCTTGGGACGGCCCGCCTCGAAAACAACCATCGCCCCTACCGAATTCGTGCCCTGGGTATTGGAGATGTCGTAACATTCAATACGGTATGGTGGGGCTGCCAGGTTAAGCGCATCCTGGATCTCCTCAAGCGCCATCTGCGTTTTCTGGCTATCGGTCAGCCATTTAATGCGCTGCTGCTCCAGCACTTCCTGCGCGTTTTGTTTGACCATTTCGACCAGGCGCAGCTTTTCGCCGCGTTTAGGTACGGTAATGGCAACTGCGCCCCCGCGTTTTTCCCTTAACCAGCTTTGTACAACGGAGCGGTCGTCCGGTTCGACCTCGATAACGATCTCGGCCGGGACATGGGGTGAGCTTTCATAAAACTGTTGCAGGAATGAACTCATTACCTCACCGGGGCTGCTGTCACGAGTGCCCTGCAGGATAAAAAATTCCCGTCCAATCAGTTTGCCGCCTCGGAAAAAGAAGACCTGGGCGCAGGTCTCATCCTCGGCGCTGGCAAGGGCAATTACATCCTGGTCGTCCTGCCCCTCGGTGTGAATAATACGCTGTTTTTCCAGGATGCGTTCGACCGCTCTAATGCGGTCGCGGATACGAGCCGCTTCTTCAAAGTTCAGGTTATTAGAAGCCTCTTCCATCTTCTCCTGCAGGTTTTTTACGACCTCGTCGTGTTTGCCCTCCAGAAAAAGAATCACCTGCTGGATCACCGCGTCGTATTCTTCGCGCGTGGCATAGCCGACGCAGGGAGCGATGCAGCGGTGAATATAGTACTGCGTGCAGGGGCGGGCCAGCAGCTTCTGCTTCCATCCCGCGGGCGGTTCGCCGTCGCGCGGCGGCGCCCAGTTGCTGGCATCGTAGCGACAGGTGCGAAAGGTAAAGAGCTTATTCAGCAGGTCCAGCGTTGAATCTACCGCGCCGGAGTTGGTGTACGGCCCGAAGTAGCGATTGCCGTCGCGCTGGAAACTGCGTACGCGGTAGACGCGCGGGAAGTCCTCTGCCAGTGAAACCTTGATATAGGGATAATTTTTATCGTCGCGCAGCAGCACGTTGTACTTCGGGCGGTACTGCTTGATATAGTTGCTCTCAAGCACAAGCGCTTCGACCTCATTTTTCACCACGAGAAACTCGATATCATCGACCTTCGCCACCATGATGCGGTTCTTTGGGCTGAGATCGCTCGATTCCTGGAAGTAAGAGCGCACGCGATTGTAGAGCGAGATGGCCTTGCCCACGTAGAGAATATTTCCCTGGGCGTCTTTCATCAGGTAAATGCCCGGCTTATGCGGTAGCGAGTTGAGTACGGACTGGATTTTTTCGTTCATGATCTTAATAATCCCGGAGGATTACCGCTAGACGGTATAGTTTTGGAGTTGTGATTGCACACAGCATTATAGCACAAACATGGAGGCATATTTTCTGGGAAACACGGCATTTTGTGAAAAATTACCTCTTTCCTGAGATAGTCAGAAAGGCGCTCCTGTAGTATACTAGAAGTCGTTATCAGGCTATCTCATGCTGGCGCTTCCTGGGGGAGGCGAGCAGGAGCTACGCACTTATCGATCTGGTTTATTCTTATGAGCTGTATTGGTACTGCCGGGCATATCGATCACGGCAAGTCCACGCTGGTCAAAGCGTTAACAGGGATTGATCCCGACCGGCTGGCTGAAGAAAAAGAACGCGGTATGACAATCGACCTGGGCTTTGCCTGGTTGACGCTTCCGAATGGACGCGAGGTCAGTATCGTGGATGTGCCTGGCCACGAAGGCTTCATCAAAAATATGCTGGCGGGTGTAGGGGGCATCGACGCGGCATTGCTGGTAGTGGCGGCCGATGAGGGGGTCATGCCGCAGACACGCGAACACCTGGCAATACTCGACCTGCTGCGTGTGCGCCGGGGCGTGGTTGCGCTGTCCCCGTTTCCGCCTATACCCGCCAGGGGCTGCCTGAGTTGCTTGCCCAATTGGAGCGTATCCTGGATGAAGCGCAGGAGCGGCAGGACATTGCGCGTCCCCGCCTGCCGGTTGATCGTGTCTTCACCATGACTGGTTTTGGTACGGTTGTGACCGGCACGTTACTCGATGGAACGTTCAGGTTGGGCCAGGAGGTGGAGGTGCTGCCGCAGGGGCTGAAAACGCGCATTCGCAGCTTGCAGACGCATCGACACCAGGTAGACGTGGCTGTGCCTGGCAGCCGTGTGGCTATCAACCTGGCGAATGTGCCGCGTACCGAACTGGTGCGTGGTGACGTAGTCGCCTTACCAGGGCAGTTACAGCCCACCATGCTGGTTGATGCACGTATCCAACTGCTGGCCGATGCAGCGCGACCGCTCGCACATAATACGCTTGTTGACTTCTATAGCGGTTCGCAGGAGGTGCCCGCGAAGGTGAGACTGCTGGATGTCGAGGAGTCAAAGCCTGGTCAAAGCGCGTGGGCGCAGTTGCGGCTGAGTCGTCCGGCAGTGGTGGCGCGGCGCGATCGCTTTATCCTGCGTATTTCCTCGCCCAGCATGACGATTGGCGGGGGTGAGGTAATCGATATGCAGCCACGTTATCACCGCCGTTTCCAGCAATCCGTGTTGACTGCGCTGGAAACACTCGCACAAGGTTCACCGGAGGAACTGGTGCTGGCTGCTCTGGATAAGAGAAGGCAGCCGTCTCGTGCTGGCACGAAATCGCCACATGGATTGCTGGGGTACGAGTTAGCCGATATCGTTAAGCAAAGCAACCTGCCGCAAGATGTGACGCGGCAAACCCTGGAGACGTTGTTAACTGAGAGACAGGTACGCAGGATTGGCGCGCTCTGGTTCGCGCAAACTGTGTGGGATGCTTTGAGTGAAGAAGCTGTCCGGCTCGTGGGGGAGCAGCATCGCCAGTATCCTTTACGCAGCGGCCTCTCCAAAGAGGAATGGCGCACGCGCTTGAATTTACCTCCCAGGATGGCGTCAGAGATTTTCCTGGCATTGCAAGAAGAAGGTAAACTGGCTGAGGTTACCGGCACCACGGGTACAACCGGTGGTTATATTCGACTGCCGGATTTCGTACCCGCGTTTACAACCGCGCAGCAGCATCAAGTCGAACAGCTGCTGCGAAAATTCCACGAGAATCCTTACACTCCACCAGGGCGTGCCGAAGCAGAGGCCTTTGTGGGTGCCGAGGTACTGGCAGCCTTGATTGAACAAGGAACGCTGGTGAAGCTGGGCGGCTCCGCGGACGCGGTGCTTTTCCTGCGCGAAAGCTATGCAGAAGCATTGGCGAAACTGGTGGTTTACCTGCGAGAGCATGGCGAGATGACGGCAGCCGAGGCGCGTGATGTCTTAGGGACGACCAGAAAGTATATCTTGCCCCTGCTTGAACACATGGATGAGCGGCGTATAACCCGTCGCGTGGGCGATGTGCGCGTTTTGGGCTCTGCAAACTCGTAGGGGCGGGGGCGGTGTGGATGTGGGGAGGGGACGCTTGCGTCGCCCTTCTTGGAGGTTAATCTATACTTTTTGCGGGCAGGCGTGGCGGAAAATGGTGGAGGGGACGCTTGCGTCGCCCTTCTTGGAGGTTAATACCGGTACTCTATTCATTACAAAAGAGGGATCATTGCTAAATAGATATCTTAAAGACTCGTCAGGAAAAAAGTGTATTTTTAGCATAAAGTGTTCCAATAAATGGCATAATGCGTTAAAATAGTGTGCGCAAGCATGTAGAGTTTTCTCGCCCCTTTCGCGAGAAAACTGGCAACCCTTTCACATAGGCGGAGGGCTATGCAGATCGAAGTTCTGGGTGAGCGATACCAGTTACAGGACCCGATAGGGCGAGGCGGTATGGCCACCATTTATCGTGGCCGGGACCTGCGGATGGACCGCGTCGTGGCCATCAAAGTGCTGCGCGAGGTCTACAGCACCGACGCGAAGTTTGTGGCACGCTTTCAGCAAGAAGCGAAGGCGGCGTCTGCCTTGCAGCATCCCAATATTGTACAGGTCTACGACTACGGGCAGACCGATGGCAATTATTATATCGTCATGGAGTTAATCGAGGGCACCGACCTGCGCCGCTACCTGCGTGGGCGCGGGGTGCTCGATGTGGACCGCTCCGTCATCATCGCTCACGATGTCGCGCTTGGACTGGGCGCTGCCAACCGCCGGGGCATTGTCCATCGCGATGTCAAGCCGCAGAACATCCTGGTGGGCCGTGATGGCTCGATCAAGCTGACCGACTTCGGCATCGCCAGCGTCTATAAAGATATCAATGCCGAGCGTCTCACCACCACGGGCATGACCCTGGGCACTGTGCAGTACTACGCGCCGGAGCAGGCGCAGGGCGAGATCGTCAGCCCGGCTGCCGACGTGTACGCCCTGGGTATCGTCATGTATGAGATGCTCACCGGTCGCACGCCGTTTGATGGTGATAACCCCGTGGCCGTGGCCATGCAGCACATTCAAGACCCACCCACGCCACCCCGCCAACTCAATCCTAATATCCCTCCAGCTCTGGAAGAGATTATCCTGCGCTGTCTGGAAAAGGTGCCAGAGATGCGTTTCCGCGATGGGTCTCAATTAGCGCGAGCGCTGGAAACGCTGGGCGAAATCGAGACGGATGAAACGATCGCAAGCACAACGACACCAGGACAGGGGCCGGCTCCCATCCCCTACAGTCACATCCCGCCACGTCCCAATAGCAGCGGGCGTGGCGCTGCAGGGGGTACACCGCCGCGCGGGTCGACCTCATCTCCTGATAATCTGCTGAATGGCAATGCCTCGCGCAGCCAGAATGGCGCAAGCGCAGTGGCAGATGAGAGGACGATACAAGTTGATCCGTCGAAACATCCTATCTCACCTATAGCTGTACCTGAGTCTGGTACAACCCGTCCATTTCAGCGTGGTACCGTCCCCCGTTCCGGGGCAGTGCAGCAGGGTGACTCTCATTTCGCCGTTATTATCACTGTATTCATCCTCCTGGCAACTATATTATTGCTTGGCTTTAGCGTCTTCCTCGCGGCCAGGCTTGGTTTCATTACCCTGCCATTTATCAATGGCAATAGCACAGTCACTCCGACGACAACTACAGCTCTAGTTGATGTACCTAACCTCTTAGGAAAGACTTATCAAGAG
>WNFA01003642.1_pt1 | contig 12807 bp, 11 predicted proteins | sample 5400481 | NCBI WGS metagenome assembly WNFA01 (sample SAMN13153340, study PRJNA577476) | soil metagenome | isolation source: 120 cm saprolite under Douglas fir tree site 2 hole 1 replicate 2 | place: USA:California | collected 2015-04-18 | reverse complement strand
CGTTGGCGAGACGGATAGGTTCAGCGACGCAGTCGCGTCCTCCTTTCGTCCGGCCTGAGTGCGAAGCACTAGCTGCGCAGCAGCGTTGGCCGGACGGATAGGTGCCAGCCGAGACGGGCAAGAACCAGCGTTGGTGAGACGGATTGGTGCCAGTATCGCCCCGGTGGAAGATCACCCTCAGCCCTCGATTAGTGATGGAACCGTCACGACCCAACCAGGCCCTTATTATTGGAGATACTGTGATATACTATTCAGAGTAGCTTGTGCCTCCCAAATAAACACCACGAGGATCATCACAAATGAACGAACAAGACGGAGCCATTACGCCAGAAAACACCATGTTTGTCATCCTGAGTTTCGAGGGACCCGATGTCTATTCCACCGCCGGAGGACTGGGTACGCGCGTCAGCGAACTGAGTGAAGCATTGGCAACACTGGGCTATACCACGCACCTTATTTTTATTGGAGACCCGTACAAACCCTCGACGGAAACGCGCATCGATGGCCACCTGGTATTGAAGCGCTGGTCGCAATGGGTCAGCAAGTATTATCTCAATGGCGTTTATGATGGCGAAGAACAAAAACTCTACGATTACAACGAAAGTGTTCCGTATCATATCTACAATGAAATTGTCCGCCCTGCTCTAGCCGAGGGCAAAACGGTTGTCATCATGGGCGAGGACTGGCAGACGTCCGAAGCAATTAGCCGGACATCGGATATACTGAACTGGTTCGGTGTGCGCCAGAAGGCTCTGGTACTGTGGAATCTCAATAGCTTGATGTCGCTGCATCGCATTAACTGGGGGCGTCTCAGCTTTGTAAGCACCATCTGTACGGTAAGCAAATATATGAAACACAGGATGTGGGGGTATGGCGTGAATCCACTGGTGATCCCCAATGGTATCCCCAGGCGCCACCTCAATTCTGTCGATCCAGCAGCAGTGACACGGTTGCAAGAGATTGCCCACAAGGGCGATCCACGCCACTTCTTCCTCTTTAAGATTGGACGCTTCGACCCCGATAAGCGTTGGATGATGGCTGTCGAGGCCGTAGCACGCTTGAAATACAGCGGTCACCCGGTCACATTCTTTGTGCGTGGTGGTATCGAGCCACACGGGACCGATGTGCTGAGCCACGCTTATAACATCGGCCTCAAGATCCAGGATGTAACGGCCAGTAGACCGAACCTGGAGCAATGTCTCGATATTATGGCGCATGCGGGTCCTGCTGATATTTATAACCTGCGTTTCTTCCTCCCCGAAGAATTTGTGCGTACGATTTATAACGCTGCTGATGCGACCCTGGCGAACAGCGGTCACGAGCCGTTTGGCCTGGTCGCTCTCGAAGTAATGGCCGCTGAGGGTATCGCTGTGACGGGTAGCACCGGCGAGGATTATGCCGTCTCGTATGAGAATGCGATTGTAACCGAAACCGATGATCCCGATGAAATCGTTGGCTACTTGCTGCATTTACAGCGTCACCCGGAAGACCAGGAGCGTATTCGCTGTGCTGGCCGTCGTACCGCCGAGCAATTCCTCTGGGATCAGGTGATTGAAAACCTGGTGAGCAAATTAGAGTTCCTGGCCCGTAAACAAAATATACAACTTGCGTAGGGGCCAGATTTATCGTGCCCAGCGCCGATTTATCGGCCTATAGTGGATGCAGACGACGAGGGCGCGGACGCGATAAATTTCGTCTCTACCTTAGAGAGGGCTCTCTTCATGGTTGCAGATTTGGCAATCTTCACCGTGGTACACCAGCCGCGCCGCTTGAAACTCCCGGCACAGCCTATTCCACGGGGAGCCTCAATAGAGGATATCACTCATTGTCTCTTTGACGAGCGCATAAACGAACGCTACTTTAGAAAAGTGGCGCAGTGCAGCTATTATCCCGCCACGCGCATGTTTCTTGACCTGGTGCAGCAGGGTATGCGCCTCTCAATCGGCTTCTCTCTCTCCTTGCTGCGGCAGGCTGCTGCCTGGGACCCTGTTCTGCTCGATCTATTTCGCGAGCTGGTGGCCGAAGAAAATGTAGAGGTGATCGGTGTCGAACCGTATCACAGTTTTCTCTTTTTGCTGGACCTTCCGGCTTTCGTAATGCGCATGCGCTGGATGGCCGATGAGATCGAGCGCATCTTTGGCAAGAGGCCGGTCGTTACTGATACCGCTGATATGTGCATGTCGGCCACGCTCTACGATGCGCTGGATACCGCCGGTTTTCGCGGCGCCGTGATGGATGGTCGAGGTTGGGTGATGGAGTGGCGTGAGCCAACGCATCTCTATAGTTACAGCGATGAAATGCCCTATCCTGTCGATATCAAAGCGCCGCGCTCCGTTACAAACAGCAGGCGCTCTCCAAAACAATTAGCCGCTGAGGCCGAACGAGAGCATGGCCCTTTCCTGCTTACGCGGCACCTCGGATTGAGCGATGACATAGGCTATCGTTTCTCAGATCGAAGCTGGTCCAGGTATCCCCTCTATGCGGATACCTATGCCGATTGGATAGTCAGGACACGGGGTGATTTTGTCTTCCTTGGTTGGGGTTTTGAGACCTTTGGAGAACATCAACGCTCAGATAGCGGTATCTTTGAGTTCATGCGGGCCTTACCGGCGGAACTTGCAAAACGCGGCGTGGCCTTGCAAACGCCAAGCGCACTCATCGAACGCTATAGTACAGCGGGCAATGCGTATCACCTCCCACTACCTATCTTTCCGACAACCTGGGCGGGGAACGGCGGCATAGAGTTTTTCCTGGGCAATAGCGCCCAGCAGACTATTCTCCAGCTTTTGGGCCATGTCTATGGTATGGCGAAGCTGACCGAGAATCCTGACCTGCTCGACCTTGCCTTGTGGCTGGCTCAATCTGACAACCTGATTCAACAGGCAGAGATTTCCTCGTACCTCACTCCCGGCGAGTGGTCTTCTCTGGACGCGGACGGCATTATGCGTGAAAGGCAGCAGGTCTGCATCAACGCGCTGTATGCTATGGAACCATATCTGCCAGCTCGCCTGATACGCCGGGCCAGGCGCAGGAGCGCTAACAAAATGCCTCGCCGCAGAAATGAACCCGCCGCGCTGGAGTCGAGCTTTATGGCAAGACAAGAGATGGAAGATGTCTACAGAACCGTATAGGATTGATGTGCACCAGCACGTCTTACCACCTGAATACGTGTCTGCCCTGGCCAGGCTCGGCATCACAGGAGGCGGAGGGCGTCCCTTCCCGACCTGGGATGTCAAAAGTACGCTTGAACTGATGGACCGCCATGGCATTGTAACTGCTATCACTTCTCTCTCGGAACCGGGCGTGTATTTCGGCGATCGCGCATTTGCGCGGGACCTGGCGCGCCGCTGCAATGAGTATGCCGCTCGCCTGGTACAGGAGTATCCCGTCAGGTTTGGGGCCTTTGCCGTATTACCTCTTCCTGATATAGACGCCGCCCTGCGCGAACTGGAGTATGCTCTTGATACTCTCAAATTAGATGGCGTGATACTACTTTCGAGTATCGAGGGCACATATCCCGGCGATCCGGCGTTTGACGAATTATTCGCTGAACTCAACCGGCGCAGGGCTGTCGTTTTCCTGCATCCTACCGTTCCAGCAATCAATGCCGGGCTAAAGCTTAACCTGCCCCCGTTTCTCTTTGAGTTTGCCCTTGATACAACACGGGCTGCAGCCAATCTATTGTTCAGTGGAACGCTTGAACGCTGTCCCGCTATTCGCTTCATCCTTGCGCATGCTGGAGGCATCGTCCCCTACCTGGCATACAGGATTCCTCTGTACCAGGAGACGCTGCCAGGCGCTCTCCAGGGAGTTATGAACTACCTCCAACAGTTTTACTACGACACTGCCCTCTCTGCCACGCCCCGTGTCTTGCGTGCGCTGCAAGAGCTGGTCGATGCATCGCACATACTCTTCGGCAGCGATTACCCCTTTGCCCCCGAGACCATCACTGCTTTTAGCGTGCAGGGTATCCAGAACTACGATGGGTTTGATGAACAGGCACGCAGAGCGGTCGAGCAAAGGAGCGCGCTGGCACTGTTCCCTCGTTTCAGCTCAATATGAAGAAAAACAAGTGTCTTAAGGTAAAAGACTCTCTACAATCTTCTCAATTCTCATCCGTTCCGGTGCTGTTGCTTCTCTGCGCTCGCTTGAAATAGTTGAAGACAAATGTGATAACTCTATATGTAAAGGATTTGTTGAGTCGTAAGATGGAATACTGATATACTCCGTGATGTGTGTTGCGATTTGGGTATCAATCACATACCCCATAATGAAGGCTCTAACAGCGGGGGAATTTAGGAAACCGCATAGATAATGGGCCTCCTCAGATGTTTCGCAAGGAACGAAATATAGCTTGTGGTCAGGGATAATAGGGACTTCTCCGAGTAATAGGTCTTGCTTTGGCCCGATGTAACTGGCAAAAAAATGTTGTGGTTCCTGAACTTCGCGCCATACAACTTTGTGTGGAGCAAAGGTATATAGTCCCACATTCCAGAGAGAGTAGTACGGTCCGAGTGCAGTCCCATTTCTTGCAATATGGTAGCGCTTGTAAGACGAACGAGTTTCTAACTGGGGCTTGTACCTGCGAAAATAGTCAAGAGCATTACGATATGCATGGCGCATCTGTGTCTCTAAGTATCCCCTCATTCCATCTTGTGGGACAATTACGTAGATGTGAGAATCTTCTGTATAAAACGGCTTGGCGTCGCGTCCTCTAACCAAGGGGAAAACGAGACCTGGCTCAATGATACTTTCGAATGGTGCAACACTGTGCTTTCCAATAGCATTGAGATTGCGAAAGAGTAAATTACCATCTGCTCGGCGAGAGAGGACTTCAATCCAATAGACTCCATTCAGATCTGATGTAATACCCTTACGAGCGTGATAATTAGACTTGCCGATCATACGTTGGACAGCAGGTAATAACGCTCGTTCCATCGTTAGCCAGGGTCCCCCATTGGGATATATTGGGGATGCAACCCAATTGAGTTGCCGGGTTATGGCTTGTACCTGGGCAAGAGTCATATCCTGCCGAGGCTTTAACCTTTGGGTCTTTTCCCAGACAATGTAGGGAACTGGATACGAGGTGGCTATCCCTTTGCGTAAAAATAATGCTGCTGTTTTATTATCAGCATTCTCAAAGGGTTTTAGCTCAACCATATCGTGGACTTCTAAGACCTGTAACTTGGTTCCGTCGGGAAGCTGGAATCTACGAAAGCCTTCCGAAGATATATTTTTGAAGACTGGCTGGGTTATAAGAAATCCCAAGATGCCTCCCTGCTTTAACCATTTTTCTATGGCTGAATAGGTAAGGATTGTGGAAATGTCCGTTTCAATTCCACCAACATAGGTGTCCTGGGAGAATAGGCCATAGGCAATGCAATAATCTTTGATCGTATCGCGATAACTGACTGGCAGTCGTGTCCATCGTAACCAGGGTGGATTACCTGCAATGATATCAAATTCTCCTACCGATGCGGACGCATAGTAGTTTTTAATAATACGGGCCCAAATCCTGTTCCAGTTTTGTATCTCTAGTGTCTTGATCTCTCTGTAGAGGTTCTTGATATAATCTGCGTAGTCAGTGATTTCCTCCTGAGAAAAATCAAGTCGAGCTGCCACTCGTTCAAGACATTCGTTCTCATCGGCATCAGCCTGCTGGACTGATACTTCAACTTCTGCCAGTAAATCAGCTAGTTTGTTCTGTTCAAGTAGCTTGATAGGAATATCAATCGTGATGGGACCACGTTGTGTAGCAATGGTATATGAACATACTGACCCAATCAGGGTATCTCGACGGGATGGAGAAAAGATGCTATCAGACAGAAAAATGGGTATAGTTATTGGTCCAGTTTGGGCTTCCAATAGATCACCAAGGGCAAGAATGTAGTTGGTTCTGGCAGCAATTACCGCCAGGGGATTTAAGTCGAAGCCTACGATGTTCTTGGTAATTGCTTGCAAAATATATTCACCAGATAGATCTCCTGTCTTAGCTCTTTCTCGCACTCGGCTGATTGCTAGAATCAAAAAGGTTCCGGTTCCACAGGAGGGGTCAAGGAGACGGATTTCTGGTTTACCGTCATATTCCACTTTATCCAGAAGCCAATTAGCGAGCCAATCAGGTGTATAATATTCTCCCAGGTCATGCCGCAAGGTCGCAGGAATAAGATGCTGATAGAGCCGCTTCAATAAATCTTTGACCCGCTCCGGTGCAAGGATAGCGGTGCCTGGTTCGTATGTTTGCAATGTAAGTAGGATTTTATGAATTGCATTACTCAACTCAGTATCCCACTGTTCCAGGTACCAACTGAAGAAATCACCCTCCAGCAAGTTTTCAATCTGGAGGTTACGAAAAGTCCCTCCATCTTCCATTTCCACCAGGGACTTCTTCAGATCTTCAGGTTTCAAAACACTTATATGTTCAATAAAGGGATGTCCAATACCCTGGCGAACAAGTGTCAAAATTTCCACCGCCAGTAACTTGATGATCAAGGCATAATAGGTATGAACTGTGAACAACAGGCGCGGCATATCATGTCCTGCATCAATTTTGTATTCCTGTTCCATTGCAGTGATTTCTGGCAATTGCTCTGGCTTGTATCCTGAGACTTGTCCAAACAAATGTTTCCATTCCAGGTATAACATTTCGGCCTTACTGGAAGGATTGTCCAGAGCGTTCCAGAACGCGATAATAGCTTGTCGTGCCACATCGGTTTGTGGCCCAAAATCATTACTAAGCTGTTCAGGATCAAGGGGTTTTCGTGATAAGCCCCGGATATATTCAAGAGCAAGACTGATATTGTTTGAATTGATAGGTTCTGGTCCAACAATTGACCAGGTATCTTCTAATCGCCGGACAAATCCAATGTTCTGTCCATCGATGAGAATACCTGCATAGCGTGCTAGATGCAAGCCTGTTCGAGTTGCTTCTTCAGATAAATAATCCTGTAGTTGCTCAGTAGCCTCTTTCCACTGTGAAGGTATTGCGAGGCGATTGGGTCTCTTATATTCAATGACTACAGTTCCAAATAAAGCATCAGTTCGTCTGCCTGTCGTAACTGTCCGGCGTTCGTGTACTGGTCGATAAGATACGCCAATAGTTGCGAAGTAATCGGCCAGCAGATGCTCAACGCGAATCCTGAGTGTCGCTTCTGAAATATTCTCCTTGCCTTCACGTCGAATAGCCTCTGCTAAGTCATGAGTATCAATAGACATTGTCCCTCCAGAAAGTTTCTATCAAGGCCGATAGGGTCACTGGTACCCCTAAGTATGCTTTACCGATCTCAGTGTGCAAATTAAATGGACCCAATTTTCTAATTAACGTTATTATACGCAGAATATTACAATATGCGGAAAGGACAATGGTTGAGACCCGGTTAAGATTTTGGGAGTTTCGTCCTATTTCTACCCACCCCATGCACGAAAAATTGACGGACTTCAGTCTATTCAGGTAGACTCGATAGCAAGCAACCCTCTAATGAAATAGAGACATCGATGTCAGGTTTTGAGATGGGAGCAGTTCTGCCAAAAATCAAGAGTTACAGGGAGTGTCCACGCGCGTAGGGGCGGGAGTGGTGTGGAGTAGGGTGGGGATGCTTCTCCTTTCGTCTCACCTAACCGCGAAGCGGTAGCTGCGCAGTGCCTTTCGTCTCGGCTGACCGCGAAGCGGTAGCGACGCAGTCGCGTCCTCCTTTCGTCCGGCCTGAGTGCGAAGCACTAGCTGCGCAGCAGCGTTGGCCGGACGGATAGGTGCCAGCCGAGACGGGCAAGAACCAGCGTTGGTGAGACGGATTGGTGCCAGCATCGCCTCGGTAACGGATCACTTCACTCGGCTTTTTGATGGAACCGCACCCCTATGCATGAGGTAGGTAATGCAGCAGTTTTATCCTTTCCAGTCATTTCAACAGTTTGATGATGTTGACATGATAGAAGGAGAGCAGGTGATAGAAGATTGGTCTGTTCCTCAGGCCGATTCAACTTCACCGCACATCGTGATTTCTGGCCAGATACCGGTGATCACCGCCGAGCAAATGACGCTTATTTCGGGCATCACTTCCCGGGAGACAGATGCGCTTTCGCTTGCCGATGCCCTAAGATCTACGATGAATGCTAACACCACTGGACGCAGAGTGGTTATCCCTGGTTCAAGGACACGTAAGAAGGCGACACAGGATAAGCATGCCTCTACCCGGCGCATGAGTCCGCGGCTGCGCCATACACTTATTATTATCGCCATCCTGCTGGTAGCGATCATCACCTTGATCTCCCTGTCTCCCTTATCTAATGGGCAGATCAGGTTTCCCGTCTTTTCACTGCTCGGTAATTGGGTTCATGCAGGTCAACTTGGCTGGCAAGTTCAACCACATGATACTATAGCAGCGCCGGTGCAAAATACTAATTCTGCTCCACCCCCAATGACATTGCCGAAAAGCCAATATGTGGCTATCGCTCAGCAGGACGCTGCAGCCGTGGGTATTCCACCCGACTATTTTGTGCGGCAAATAAATACAGAAAGCGGCTTCAATCCGAACGCCGTTTCTCCAGCAGGCGCTGTGGGTATCGCCCAGTTCCTGCCGGGCACGGCTGCCGGGTTGGGTATCAATCCCTGGGACCCGGTTCAGGCGCTGCGGGGTGCCGCTCAGCTGATGGCAAGCTATAGCAAGACATACGGTGGGGATTATGCGAAGGCTCTCGCAGCCTACAATGGAGGGTCTGGCACTGTCCAGTCTGCCGTCAATAATTGTGGCGCCAGTTGGCTGAACTGCTTACCCTATCAGACCCGGCACTATATTTACGTGATTATGGGGATATAAATAGAGATATAGATAGGGATATAGAGGCGATAGCATTCAGCATCCCCGCCAGTGTATATTCTGGCGGGGTGCTTTTTTCTTTCTAGACAAGGTTCAATTTGAAGAAAAGTACTTGCCAGATTGAACAGTCACCCTGATGAATGTTGACGACCGCATGGGGTCCTGTAGGGACAAGGGGCGGATGAGGGGCAGGGTGGGGGCCTGGTGCTTGTCCTGGTGGCAACGCGCTCCAGTGGGGACTGCGTGGAGCACAAAGGTCGCACCCCAACGAGGACAAGCACCAGGCCCCCTCATCCACTCCACCCCGCCCCTTGTCCCTACAGGACCCTGGGCCGCAAGCATCTCAATGGATAGGATTCCCCGATTCGGTCGTCAACATTCATCAGGGCTGGACCTTGCTGGTGGGGAGGAACGGTCAAGTGCATTTGAACCTTGCCTTAACTTGACATTCACACCTTCTTTAAGTTACAATTTTAATATCTCCATATGGAGATATGCCTTGCAACTCATAGCCCTTTAAAACGAGGAGCACCCTGAAATGTCTACGACCGCTTTACAGAGCGAAGAGGCTCTGCTGGCCCGCATTCGCAAGCAGCAACTGATCGAGTCAATCGATCACATGAGCCCGGTCTACCTGGAAGGGATGAAACGCATTCTGACCGTCTCGGCTGATACGGAGCTGATCAGCGCCCCTGCCTACTATCATGCAGCCGTGCATGCGCCTTCGCTGAATACTTTTGGCTCGGCTATCTCGATCATCCAGGACGAATTGGGGCATGCACATATCGCCTACCGCCTGATGCGTGACCTGGGTGTAGACACGGACGAGCTGATCTTTGAGCGCGATCCACATAATTTCAAGTATCCTTATGCCTTTGATGTTCCCCTGGACAGTTGGGTAGAACTCATTGTAGCCAATGCTTTCTATGATCGTGCAGGCTATACCTTACTTGGGGATGTGTATGAGAGCACCACCTTCGGCCCGTGGAAGCGTGCCCTTGTCAAAGTTGACAAGGAGGAAACCTTTCACCTGCGTCACGGCGAACAGGGAATGCGCAAGCTCAACCAGGATAACAGCGGTCACGAGGCCCTGCAGGAGGCTGTTGACTGGATGTTCCTGTTGACGGTCGAATGGTTTGGCCTGCCCGACGACTTGAAGAAACATGGCGAGCAGCTCGAATACGGCTTTAAAGGCCATAGCAACGACGAACTGCGCCAGATATGGATGTCTACCGCTGTACCACTGTGCAACGAGTTACAGCTCAAGGTTCCGGCGCATTTCGACGAAGCCCAGAAAAAGTATGTCATCGATTGCGCCTTCCCCGCGCATTTCGACGCCAGGGTGAAGCGCTGGTTGCTCGAAGATGGCCCTTGTACCTGGGATGATGTGATGAAACGCTGGAAGGCGCGTGGCCCCAAAAACGAAGAGTTTGTTGGCATGGTTCAACGAGGCAAGCGCGAGATGCTGCGTTTATTGGAGCAGGAAGCATGACAACTACTTATCCCACATTACAGACCGGTGATACTTCTTGCCCCACGCTGTGGGATGCGCTGCGTGATGTAATGGATCCCGAAATACCCATCAGCGTGGTGGACATGGGTCTGATAGTGGCTCTGTCGGAGCATGCCGGCGTCGTGGATATCAAACTGACGTTCACGGCAATGGGATGTCCGGCGATGGAATTTATCATGGATGATATCCGTGCTCGCCTGCTGCAGGAGCCTGGCGTGCGCGAGGTGCGCATCGAAATCGTGTGGGACCCTGTCTGGACCAAGGCGCGGCTCACGGAAGAAGGCATCGAGATTATGCGTACCTGGGGAGTTTCAGCATGAAAACGGTGACAAGTACGACAAACAGCGCGTCACAGCGGCGTACAGCGCTTAACGAAACTCGTGTATGGCACGTGTACGCACGGCGCAAGTATGAAGAGCCTCTGCATGAGATCGGCAATGTGATGGCCGACGATGTAGAACTGGCAAAAGTATATGCACGCAGCATCTATGACGAGTTTAGCTGGGTCGAAATGGTGATTGTGCCCCGTGATTGCATTGTTACAGTGATCGAATCGTGATCTTTAAGGTAAGGAAGTATCTTGAAATGGGTCCTGGCAACGCTGCTTCAACTCTCCGAGGGCCACTCCCCACTCCAGACGGGACTGCGTCCGTCAGCCAGGACCAAAGGAAGTACGCATATGGCCACTACTCGTGTAGACAACGCGGCTCTTTTTGCCGTCCTCTCGTCGCTGGCTGATAACAAGCAAGCCATTGGGCGGCGTTATGCCTACTGGTGTAATGGAGCGCCCGCGTTAGAAGCTGCTGTCGCCGCCGCCGCCATGGCGCAGGATGAGTTAGGGCACGCCCGCACGCTCTATCCCCTCCTTGAAGATTTCGTCCAGGCCGAGGCAGACCCCAGCCAGGTCGAACCTATGACCCGTACGCTGCATTACCACCTTGCCTTTCTCGATCGCGATTTCCAGGGGTGGTCCGATTTCGTTGCCACCAATTTTTTGCTGGATAACGCTCTCACTACGTTCTTCGAGGCGGCGCAAAATTCTAGCTACGAGCCATTGCGGCAGCGCGCTCGTAAAATCGTGCAGGAAGAACGCATTCATGCGCTGCACGCAGATGGCTGGGTGCGTCGTCTTGCCCGAGCCGGGGGCGCCGTGCGGTCCACGCTCGTCGCCTCCCTCGAGCGCCTCTGGGATGAAACTCTTTGCTGGTTTGGTCCCGGTGACGACCCAACGATGCACCAGCTCTATCGCGAGGGGATCATCGATGCAACACCTGACGAATTGCGCAGCGGTTACCTGCAAAAGATCATGCCTGCATTAAGCAGCCTGGAAATTGAGTTCCCAGCATCCTTTGACGCCGTGACAAAACGCTGGGAACTTCGCCAGCCGCTCCCGTGGGATACATGGCATGCCATAGCAAGGCGATATGGTTCATCACTATGAGATATAATACAAACGAGCCGGAGGCAAAGGCACAGGTAGCCTGCCCTTTTTGCGGCTCAACCGACACCGAGCTTTTTTCTTTGTTCGGTCAGCAACTGCTGACAGTTCAATTTTATTGTAACGCCTGCCATACACCCTTTGAATGCATCAAAGACGATGACATTCTGGATGACTATGCAGCACGAAAGGAAGGCCAACCGTGACCACGACAACAGAACGAACGCTGGTAAACTTTACTGTGACCGACGGCATTGCCGTTATTGAGCTCACCAACCTGCCTGCCAACACGTACAGCTACGAGATGATGAGCCAGCTCGACGAGGCTATTTTGCAGGCGCGTTTCGATGAAAGTGTGCATGTGCTGGTGATTCGCGGAGCAGGTGATAGATTCTTCTGCGCAGGTGCCGATATCAACATGCTCAATACAGTCACACCGACGTTCAAGTACTATTTCTGCCTCCACGCCAACGAGACGTTAACGCGCCTTGAACAAACGCCCAAGCTCGTGATTGCAGCTCTCAATGGACATACCGTCGGCGGTGGCCTGGAGATAGCCCTTGCCTGCGATATTCGTATCGCCCGCCGCAGCGCCGGGAAGGTTGGCCTGCCGGAGATTAACCTCGGTGTGCTCCCCGGTACCGGCGGCACGCAGCGCATGGCGCGTGCTCTGCCCAAGAATAAAGCCATCGAATTGATGACTGAGGGTAAGCTGATCACCTTCGAGGAGGCGCAGGACTTAGGTCTCATCAACTACATCTACGAGCCTGAGAACTTCTGGGAAGATGTCATGAACTATGCTCGCCAGTTCTGCCCGCCCAATAAGGCCTCCAGGACGGTTGGACGCATTAAACGTTCCGTACAATCTGGCTCCGAGGTGTCGCTCTCCGAGGCTCTTGCAATTGAACGCGAGTTGCAGCAGCTCTGCTTCCAGAGTGAAGATGCTAAGGAAGGCCTCGCTGCCTCCATTGAGAAGCGCAAACCAAGTTTCGCAGGGCGGTAGGGACGCAATGATGAAGATGAACAAATTAATTGGGGAAAGG
>WNFA01010541.1_pt1 | contig 12810 bp, 8 predicted proteins | sample 5400481 | NCBI WGS metagenome assembly WNFA01 (sample SAMN13153340, study PRJNA577476) | soil metagenome | isolation source: 120 cm saprolite under Douglas fir tree site 2 hole 1 replicate 2 | place: USA:California | collected 2015-04-18 | reverse complement strand
TCAAAACCAAGCCCCTCGCAAATCACGTGCGCGGTGGAAAGCGGCAAAATGGAAGCGGCGAAGAGCGACGCGTTGAGCAGCCCAAAAGCGAATAGAATTCCTGCCCCTTTGCCGGCAAGCGGAATAAGCGCCTGCGCTGCCTGCGCGGCGTCGGAGATGTCCTGGTGGCCATTTTTGTAGAGCGTGGCTGCCGTGCAAACGATAATGAAGAAGACGATCACCATGCAACTGATGCTGCCAAAGAGGACGTCGGCCCGCGCCTGACGATATTGACGCGGACCCACCTTCTTTTCCACGAATCCCGCCTGAAGGTAAAAGAACTGCCACGGAGCAATCGTGGTTCCGACGAGTCCGGTCAACATGAGTAGATAGCCTGAATTGAGACTAAGATTCGGAACCACCGTATGTTCCGCGGCGATCAGCCAATCTGGTTTTGCCAAAAATGCGGAAAATACGTAGGACAGATACAGAACGCAGGCGAATAGAAAAATAACTTCAACCTGGTGGTAAGTCCCTCGAATAACCAGGACCCACACGACGATCGCCGCGATCGGCACCGCGACGTACTTGCTGACCCCAAAAATCTGCATGGATGCCGCGACACCGGCAAATTCCGCTACCACATTGGCCAGGTCCACAAAGAAACCCGTGATCATCACAAAAAAAGTCGAGCGGAACCCGAACTCCTCGCGGATGAGATCGGAGAGTCCTTTCCCGGTCACCACGCCCATCCGCGCACACATCTCTTCGGTGACGTAGAGAGCAATGGTCATCGGAATCAGCGACCAGAGCAGCGCGTAGCCGTATTGCGCTCCGGCTTGCGTATAGACTGAAATTCCCCCCGCGTCATTGTCCACGTTGGACGTGATCAGCCCCGGGCCCACCACCGCCAGCAGCAGCGTCAGACGCCGCCGCAGTCCACGGATCTTCTTCTGCAAATCCGTGTCGCCCGCCCTCACGCGGTCAAACTTCGACGAAATAACATTCCAGTTCATCAATCGGCTCGAATTCCCTTCCTATTGCTTCACCAGCCGCGACACCACGTCGTCCACCGTGATGGCCCCAATCGGCTGGTGTTCCTTGTCAATCACCGTCAACATTCGCAGGTTGTACTTGTCGAAAAGCTCGAAGACTTCTTTTTCGTCTGCATCGGGGGGCAGGCTGAGCAAGGGTTCCATCTTCAGCTCTGCCATGCGCTGATCGCCCGCCGCCAGAAGAAGTCGCGCAACGGGAACGGTGCCCGAAAACTGTGCCGAACTGTCCAGCAGCACGATCGTGTCCAGCTGGTCAAAGTTCAACTCCTCTCCGCGCATCCACTCCAGAGCTTCCTCCCGCGTGGAATCCTCGCCCACATATGCGAATTGAGGGTTCATCATGCCGCCGGCCGTTGCGGGGTCGAATTCCAGCAATTCGCGGACCTCGTCGGCTTCCTGGCCGGGCATCTCATCCAAGAGCTCATCGGATGTTTCCTTGGACAAGTCCGCCAGAAGGTCGGCAGCCGCGTCCGGGGCCATTTCTTCTAGAATGTCTGCCGCCTTCTCCGGATCCAGCTTCTCCACGATTTGCGTGGTAAGCCGCTCGTCCAACTCTGCGAGAACCGCGGCCGCGGTCTCTTCATCCAGCGACGCGATAATTCCCTGTCGCTCCGCCGCGGACAGATCCTCCATGATTTCCGCCAGGTCCGCCGGGTGCAGGTCCTCTAGCTTTTCGTGTGTGATGCGCAGCTTCACGCGGCGCATGGGGTCCGGTTCGACCAGGTTCACAAACTCCCAGCGAATCGCGCTCTGCGGCAATTTGCTCTGCAGTTTGCGCACCACCGCGTAAGGCACCACTCCCTGGAGCAGCCGCCGCACGGCTCCCGGCAACCCCACATCGACTTGCGTCAGACGCAGCTCCACGTTGCCATTCGTGCGGAACGGGGTCAGATCGACGTCATTTACGCGCACGACCTTTCGGCCGCGGGTATCGATGATCTGTTGATCCAGCAAATCCTTCTGAACCGCCAGCCACGACTCATTCGGCCGGTAAAGCTCAAGGGCCCTTTCGCTGACGCTTAACTCCATCTTCCCCGCTGCCACGGAAGCAACCTGATTGTGTTTGGCCACCAGCGGTTGAAAATGGCCCCGTGACAGCAGGTAATGCGAAACACGATTGGGCGCTTCCGCGGGCTCGATAAAGAATTCGCGCACACGTCCGACATAATTCCCTGCCACGTCGTAAGTCTTCGCGCCCATCAATTCTGTCGCGTAGAGATCCATGCCGTCACCCTCCTCGTGCGTCTCATCCCGGCAACAAAAAGCCCGCGCACCGAAAAACCTCGGCCGCGGGCAAGTACCTCACACAAATGGACTTACCTTTAGCCGCCAGTGAACCCTCCCCACCCGACTGCTCGCGCTGTGGCTTGCGCCTCGCGCGACATCATCCGAACACCCAGCCGATAGACCATTTTCAGGTTCCACCGGAGCCCCGACCAACTAGGGCCAGGTTCGAGTTCGCTGCCCGCACTCATTTAGAGGAAATTCACTCCGTTACGTGACTGCTTCGCAGTCACAGTTGCATTGATAAGCCGCGTGCTTCGCATTGTCAAGAACAGAATGGCATTCGAAGCGATTTTTCTATTCGAATGCCTATGGGGAGGGTCTCTTGCGGTTCGGAAAGACCATGTGATGCGGTTCTTCCCCTTTCCGGCGGCAGTCTTCTATGTACAAGCGGAGATAGTTCTTCAAGACATAGTCGTGTTTCGTAAATCCCAGCTCCTCGGCCGCCCGATCGATGGCCGAGGCAGGCCCCTCCAGTTCCACAAAGGTCCCGATGGGTGTTTCGTCGAGTTCAATCAGAAGGCCATTGGCCCAGGCTTTCGAATCGGGAAGGCGAAAAGTCGTGCGGTACTTCTCATAACGGAACCAGCCGCTCATCCCCAGCCCTTCGAAAATTCTGGTGAGATTCCCGGGGTCAGTGACCTCGAGTTCAATCTCATCTCGGATCTTGTATGACCCATAAGATGAGCTCTCCAACCCTGCGACCGGGCTCTGCACCATCGGCTGCTTGAAGGTCAAAACCACGCGTTGTTTCGGTCCTGCCTTCTTTGACTTCCCTCGCACTTCGGGCGTCTCCGTTCGAATGCGCAGCAATTGGCCATGCTTGGCGAGTCCCCCCTGCGGCGTGTCGAAAATCACATTTTCCTCATGAACTTTGCAGCTTCCGGGGCCGGCGGGGCGCGCTCCGATGCGCTTCAAAGCGCGATGAAACGCGGGCACGTCGGTGATCTTCAGCTTGATTTCAGTCTCTCTTGCCATTGGGTTCTCACGTCCGCCGCAGGCTGCTTTCTCCCGCCGCCGACTTCCGATAGTATAGCGAACGCACCCAAATCATTCCGCGCGTCGCCCCACCCCGCCGCGCGCACCAACGATGAACTGTATTACGGTCTTTGTTAAAGATGGACCGCACCCTGGTCCTCGACAAAAAAATAGACGCATGAACCCGGACGCCAATACCGCGACGCCAGCGCCAGCCCAGGAAACTTCAGCAAGTACAATTCTCAAGCCCCCGGTTGCCCGGCGTGAACCCGTGGAGTACGTTTTGCATGGCGACCGCCGCGTCGACCATTACGCCTGGCTTCGCCACAAAGAAAACCCCGAAGTCATCGCCTATCTGAAGGTCGAAAACGCATATACCGATGCCATTCTGAAGCCCACGGAAAAATTCCAGGAGAAGCTATATCAGGAGATGCTCGGGCGCATCCTGCAAACGGATCTTTCCGTTCCCCATAAACTCCGTGGGTATCTCTACTTCACGCGGACCGAAGAAGGAAGGCAGTATGCGTTCCATTGCCGGCGGCGCGATGCGGATGGCTCGGCGGAAGAATTGCTGCTCGACCTGAATCTGCTTGCGGAAGGCCATCCGTTCCTTGGATTGGGTTCCTTCGAAGTCAGCGAGGACAATCAACTGCTTGCCTATTCAATCGATAACACGGGATTCCGCCAATACGTGCTTCAAGTTAAAGATCTGCGCACCGGGACCACCTCTCCCGAGCGCTTCGAGCGCGTCACGAGTGTCGCCTGGGCCTCCGACAATCGTACGCTGTTCTACACCGTCGAGGACGAAACGACGAAGCGCTCTCACCGGCTCTATCGGCATGTTCTGGGCTCCACCGAACCGGACCCCTTGCTCTACGAGGAGACCGACGAGCGGTTTCGAATCGAGGTGGAACGCACGCGCAGCGGCGCTTTTCTACTTCTTACCATCGCGAGTCATACGGCCAGCGAAGTCCGCTTCTTGCGCGCTGATCAGCCCACCGGAGAATTTCGGCTCGTCGCTCCGCGCGAAGACAGCCATGAATATTATGCCGACCACCATCCCGGGCCGGCCCCGAATGCGACTGACGAAGTGTTTTACATTCGAACGAATTCCGGCGGGCGCACCTTCCGCCTCACGACCGCGCCGGTGACCGACCCTCGCCGAGAATTCTGGCGCGAGATCATTCCAAATCGCCCGGACGTCATGCTCGCTGCCGCGGAAGTCTTTCAGACGCATCTGGTGCTTTTCGAACGCGAAGGCGGTCTGCCTTTTCTCCGCATCGTGGATTTGACTGCGGACGGCCCCAGCGCTCTCGCCGCGTCGCATCGCATCGAATTCGCCGAGCCCGCGTACAACGCTTCCATCGGTGAAAACCCGGAATTCGGCGCCACCCAAGTCAGGTTCCAATACGAATCATTTGTGACTCCTCGTTCCATCTTCGACTACGACCTTCGTACGCGTGAACGAAGCCTTCGGAAGCAGCAACCCGTGCTCGGCGGCTACGATCCGTCGCAATACGCTAGTGAGCGTCTGCATGCCACCGTTCCCGACGGCACTCGCGTGCTTCTTTCCATCGTCTACCGCCGCGATACGCCGCGCGATGGCTCTGCCCCCCTACTTCTCTGTGGTTACGGCAGCTACGGAATCTCGATACCGGTCAATTTCAGTTCGAATCGGCTTAGCTTGCTGGACCGCGGCGTAGTCTACGCCGTCGCGCACATCCGCGGCGGCGGCGAGCTCGGAAAGCCGTGGCACGACGCCGGCCGCCTGAAACAAAAACGCAACACGTTCACGGACTTCATCGCCGCGGCTGAACACCTCATTGAGCAACGCTACACGACGCCGGAAAAACTCGTGATTGAGGGAGGCAGCGCCGGCGGGCTTCTCATGGGGGCGGTTACGAACATGCGCCCCGATCTTTTTAGCATCGTCATCAGCCAAGTGCCCTTCGTCGACGTGTTGAATACCATGCTCGACGCGTCTCTCCCGCTGACCGTCGGGGAATACGAGGAATGGGGCAATCCGCAAATCGCGGAAGATTATTTCTACATAAAGTCGTATTGTCCCTACACCAACCTGGAGCGGAAGCCTTACCCTGCGATATTGGCAAAAACGGGGCTGAATGATAGCCAGGTGATGTACTGGGAACCCGCGAAATACGTTGCGAAAATGCGCACGTTGAAAACCGATTCGAATCCGCTGCTGCTGAAAATCAACATGGGTGCGGGACACGGCGGCGCTTCCGGCCGCTATGACTATTTGCGCGAGATTGCCCTGGATTATGCTTTCTTCCTGACGCATCTAGGCATCAAGGAATGATCAACTCTACACCGATCCGCCGGGCGGAGATTGTCTTTGTAGTGGCGCAGCATGCTGCGCCACTACAGGCAGGGCGTAAACATAGAGAACGGTGTAACTAAGACTGACGATTGACGAATGAGCGAACCTACAACACCGCTGATGCAGCAGTATCACGCCATCAAGGCGCGCTACCCGCACGCCCTGCTGCTCTTCCGCCTGGGCGATTTCTACGAACTTTTCTACGAAGACGCGATAATCGCCGCGCGCGAGCTTCAGATCACTCTCACCTCGCGCAACCGCGAAAAGGGCCAGCCTATTCCCATGTGCGGCGTTCCGTACCACGCCGCGGAAGGCTACATCGCGCGCCTGATTCGCGCCGGATTCAAGATCGCGATCTGCGATCAGATGGAACTGCCCGGTCCGGGCAAAAAGCTCGTGCGCCGCGAGGTGGTGCGCGTGATAACGCCGGGTACGGCTACTGACGGGGCGCTTCTTGACGCCCGCGAAAACAATTTCCTCGCGTCCGTCGCCAAACATGCCTCTGGTTCACCCATCGGCCTTGCCTTCGTCGATCTTTCGACCGGCGAATTTCGGGCCACTGAATTCTCCGGCGCACGCGCCGATGACGCTCTTCGCGACGAACTTCAATTGCTCCGCCCGAGGGAAACTCTGCTCCCCCGGCCGCAACAGCTTTTCGAAACGGCGAAAACATCGCTCCTGGAAGGCGTTGGTGGCGTGGAATCCCGCCTCGAAGATTGGGTCTTTCAGCGCGACTATGCCGAGCGCATCCTTCGCGAACAGTTTGGCGTTGCCGAATTCACGGGTTTCGGCCTGGATGATCACCCGCAAGCTCTGGCTGCTGCGGGTGCCATCGTTCACTATCTCCGAGAAAATTCCGCGCGCGGAGAACGCTCTGCGCCCGCTAATGAAAACGTGGATGCCTCCGGCGTCGAAGCGTTGCGGCATCTCGACCGCGTCCGCTACTACGAACAGCACCACGCCCTTGTCCTCGATCCCGTGTCCGTCCGCAATCTGGAGCTACTCTCGCCCATTTTCACCGAGGACGCTGGCCGCACGAGTGGTCCCACTACTCTGATCGCCGCGCTTGACGCGACCGTGACCGGCATGGGCGCGCGCCTCTTACGCTCCTGGCTCCTCCGCCCACTGATCGACAGCGAGGCCATCGACGGCCGCCTCAATGCCGTCGGACACCTCGTCCAACAAACCGTCGTCCGCGGCGAAATCCGCAAGGAACTCAAAGGCATCCTCGACCTCGAGCGGACCGCCAGCCGGATCACGCTGGGTCTTGCGGCTCCGCGTGAGCTCGTGGCGCTGCGCAAGTCGCTCGTCCAGCTTCCGGTGCTTAAGAATTTTCTCACGCCGCAGCCCGCCGGGGGTAGCGAACTTCTTCACCAGCTCCACCATGAAATAGACGAACTCGCCGACGTCCGCGATCGGCTCGAACGCGCCATCGCCGACGAGCCGCCCGCCCTTGCCACCGATCCCGGCATGATCCGCAGCGGTTACCATGCCGGGCTGGATGAACTTCGCGACCTCAGCCAGCACAGCAAGCAGATCATCGCCGCCATGGAAGAGCGCGAGCGCAAACGCACGGGCATCGGCTCGCTAAAGATTCGTTTCAACCAGATTTTTGGCTACTACATTGAGATCTCGAAAGCCAATCTGCATCTTGCCCCGGCGGACTACGAACGCAAACAAACGCTGGTCAATGCCGAGCGGTTTACTTCATCCGAGCTGAAAGAATACGAGCGGAAGATCCTCGCCGCCGATGAGCACATCCTGGAAATCGAGCGCCAGCTTTTTGTCGATGTGCGTTCATCCGTGGCCGCCAAAGCCGCACGCTTGCGCCGTACGAAGAGCTGCTGCGCCAAAAAGGCGAGCGCTTCGTTCCCAACGATCTTTGCTTCGAGCCCGGGCGGCAGCAGCTCTTGCTCATCACTGGCCCAAACATGGGTGGCAAGTCCACGTATCTTCGCCAGTCCGCACTGATCGTCCTGATGGCGCAGATGGGCTCTTTCGTTCCCGCTCGCCAGGCGAAGCTGCCCATCACCGACCGCATCTTCACGCGCATCGGTGCGAGCGACAATCTTGCCCGCGGGCGCTCTACCTTCCTCGTCGAAATGAGCGAAGTCGCCGCCATACTGAATCACGCCACTCCCGCAAGTCTCGTGCTCCTCGATGAAGTCGGCCGCGGCACGGCCACGTTCGATGGCCTCTCCATTGCTTGGGCCGTAGTCGAACATCTTCAAAAGCACACCCGCGCGCGCACCCTCTTCGCCACGCATTATCAGGAGCTGACGGAGCTTGGCGATCTTCTCCCTACGGTGAAGAATGTTCACGTCTCCGTGAAAGAAACGCCCAGTGAGATTATTTTCCTGCGCCGCGTCGAGCCCGGCAGCGCGGACAAGAGCTACGGCATCGAAGTTGCCCGCCTCGCCGGGCTCCCTCGCAGCGTGATTGAACGTGCCCGCGAAGTCCTAAAGAGGCATGAACAGAGCGAACACGAACTCAGCGAGACGCTTTCTCCCGGCGCCTCCGACCTTGCCCACAAGAACGGCAATCAGCAGGTGCTCTTCACTGCGCTTGATCGAGAGGTGTTAGAAAAATTGCGCGGCGCCGACCTCGACCAGTTGAAGCCCCTCGACGCCCTGAATCTCCTCGCCGAGTTGAAAAAACAAATCTCATGAACGAAAAACCCATGCTTGTTCTCGGCATGATGTCCGGAACATCCGCCGATGGCGTTGAAGTTGCCCTCGCTCGCATCTCTGGCGCACCGCCGAATCTGAACGCCAAGCTGCTCGGCCACACCTCTGTTAAATGTCCTCCCGCGCTTCGGAAGGAAATTCTTCGCGTCGCCGAACAGCACCCCATCACCGCGGGCGCTCTCAGCCAATTAAATTTTCGATTGGGAGAACTCTTCGCCGGCGCCGCCATTGCCGCGTGCCGCAAGTTCGGGATTCCACCAGAGAAAATCGCGCTCATCGGCAGCCACGGCCAGACGATTTTCCACCAAGGCAAGCGCGTCAGCTTTTTAGGTCGGCTCACCGCATCGACGCTGCAAATCGGTGAGCCAGCCACCATCGCCGCGCGCACCGGCATCACCACGGTCGGCGATTTTCGCCCCGCGGACATCGCTCTCGGCGGTCAGGGAGCGCCCCTCGTTCCCTATGTGGACTATCTTCTGTATCGCCACCCGGAACTTGGCCGAGTTTCGCTCAATCTTGGCGGCATCGCCAACATTACAGCTCTTCCGCGCGCGGCCAAGCCGCAACAAGTCCTCGCCTTCGACACCGGACCCGCGAACATGCTGATCGACGCCCTAGTCTCGCATTTCACGCACGGCCGCCTGCGTTTCGACGAGAACGCCCGCCTCGCATCCCAGGGCCGCAGCCTCCCCGCGCTGCTCGACGAGCTCTTGCGCGATCCCTACCTGAAGCTTGCACCCCCAAAATCCACCGGCCGCGAATACTATGGCAACGCCTACCTAAAAAAACTCCTGGCCCTCGGCCGACGCTATCGCGCCAAGCCGAACGATCTCATCCGCGCAGCCACAATCTTCACCGCACTCTCGGTCGTCGATGCCCTGAATCGCTTCGTCACGCCCAAAACGAAGATCCACCAACTCATCGTTTCCGGTGGTGGCGCGCACAATCCGCTGATCGTCGGTCAACTTTCCGCCGCTCTCCCCGGCATCGAAGTCCTGCCCTCTGTACGTCTCGGTATTCCCGAAGGCGCCAAGGAAGCCTTCGCCTTCGCCCTTCTCGCCTACGAAACATTTCACCAACGCCCCGCGAACTTGCGCTCCGCAACCGGCGCCCGCGGCCCAGCGATCCTCGGTAAAATATCCTATGCCCCGCCGCGCTAACCACACTACCTCGAAGTTCCGTCTTTTCATTTCGTCTTTACTTCCTTACGTCCTTGCTTCCTTCTGTCTCGCCTCATGTTCAGATTCATCTCACAGCGATCCCGCTTCTCTCACCTTCCTCATCGAATCCAGCCCCACCAATCTCGACCCGCGCTTTGCCACCGATTCGCAATCCCAGCGCATCGACGGACTCCTCTTCAGCGGCCTGCTGGAACGCGACAATCAGATGAATTTTCACGGCGATCTTGCCGAATCCTGGTCGACTCCCGACCCGCTCACTTACGTCTTTCATCTGCGCCGCGGCGTTCGTTTCCACGATGGCCGCGCGCTCACCTCCGCCGACGTCAAGGCAACCTTCAACTTCATCATGAATCCCGCCAATAAATCCCCGAAACAGGGAGCCCTTCGCATGGTCACCTCCATCGAAACTCCCGACGACGCTACGGTCATCTTTCATCTCAGACAGGCGTACGCTTCCTTCAGCGTGAATCTCATTCCGAGCGCCATTGGCATCGTTCCCGCGAATGCCGGCGTCGATTTTTCCCGCCACCCCATCGGTTCTGGTCCCTTTCGATTCGTTCGGCAATCGCAGGACGAAGAGGTCGTCCTGGAGCGAAATCCTGAGTACTTCCGTGATGCGGCTCAGGTGACGCGCGTCCGATTTCGCGTTGTCCCCGACGGTGTCGTTCGCGCGCTCGAACTCCGCAAAGGCTCTGCCGATCTGGAGATAAGCTCCCTTTCTCCTGACATCATTCCCGTTCTCGCGCGCCAGCTCGATCTTGCAGTGACCGACCGCCCCGGCACAAATTTCAACTATCTCGGTTTCAATCTCGAAGATCCTATCTTGGCCCATCGAGAAATTCGCCAAGCGCTTGCACTCGCGACCGACCGCGAAGCGCTCATCCGCTATCTCCTCCGTGGGCAAGCAAAGCTCGCCGCGGGCGCGCTGCCTCTGGATCACTGGGCCGCCGAACCGAATGTCGCTCAGTATTCTTACGATCCCGCTCGCGCCGAAGAGGTTCTCGACGCTGTGGGATTCCCTCGAAAGCAGGATGGCGTGCGTCTGCGTCTCACTCTGAAATGCTCCACCGAAGAGCAAGCCCGCCTGATCGGCGCGGCTCTTCAGGAACAATGGCGCCGCGCCGGAATCGACCTCGAACTTCGGCCGCTCGAGCTCGCCACGCTGTTCTCCGACGTCGCCAAGGGAAATTTTCAGATCACCTACCAGCGCTGGGTCGGCGCTAACACCGATCCTGACTTTTTTGAATACGCATTCTCGTCGAAGCGCTTCCCGCCCGACGGCGCCAATCGCGGACACTATCGCAACGCGCGCATCGACGCGCTCACGGATCAAATTCGCGTGGAGATGAATCAGGAAAAAAGGAAGGAACTATGCAGTGAAGTTCAAAAAATTCTCGCGGAAGATCTTCCTTACTTGCCCATGTGGTTCAACGACGTCGTTTCCGTCCATCGCCGCTCGCTCGGCGCACTCGATCTTCCCTCCACCGGCAACTACAATTTTCTTGCGACTCTTCATCCGGGCGGGAATTAATTAGCGAGCACGCCTCGCGCCTCCAAGTTAGGTCCTACTCGAGCGCCTTCTCAATCTCCGCCACCGGAATCGCCCCTTCCCTGCCGATCCTCCAGGTGTCGCCCGTCAGTTCCACGATGGTCGAAGCCAGCGTCCCGCCCGTTTCTCCCGTGTCCAGCACGAGCGGCACCCGCGACCCGAGTTGCTTCATTACTTGTTCGGCGTTCGAACACGAGGGAAACCCGGAAATGTTTGCGCTCGTTCCCGTGACCGGGCCCTCGAATTCATCGATCAAGCGCCGCACCACTGCGCAATTCGGCCAACGCAAGGCGATGCGGCCCGTGCCTGCGGTGACTTTGAGCGGGATGCGCTGCGCCGCGTTTACCACCAGAGTCAATCCTCCCGGCCAGAACGCCTGGGCGAGCCGCAAAAATTTCCGCGGAGCTTCGCGCGCGAGCAGAATGGCTTGTTCGATCGAATTCACGAGGATCGGCAGCGCCCTCGTTTCCGGGCGCCCTTTCACGCGGTAAATTTCATCCACCGCGGCAAGATTGAAGGGGTCGGCCGCCAGCCCGTAGAAGGTGTCCGTGGGAATCGCAATCACACCCCCGCGCGTCAGAAAACCTGCTGCATACCGCAGCAGGTCCGCCTCCGGGAATTGCGCATTTACGCGCAGCAGCTCAGCCGGCAATTTTTTGGCCTTTGGCGAAGTCGTAGCGCCACCCTGCAGCGCCCCGCCAGCGCTGCCCTTAATTGGGCGACGCTACCATACCCCCTATAACCCGCGCAATAAGAGCCTGTGCGCAGCAACTTCCAACCCGCTGCCGGTCGATACCCCAGTGGTCTGCTGCGAGTTGGCCTCTTCAGGTAGAAATTTGCTACCCTCCACGGTAATGGCTACGCCAGGAAAGATCGCGCGTAACGTTCGTCCCGCGAACAACGCGGGGCTTCTCACCAGCCGCGACAATCGCTGGCTCAAAGAGTTCCGCATGGCTTTGCGCGGAGGCCTGCCCACGGAAAGTGGCTTCGTCGGCGTCGAGGGCGTGCGTCTCGTTGAAGAAGTTTTGCGTTCCGGTTGCCCGATCCGCGCCGTCCTTTTCGGCGAATCCGGCGAACGCCACCGTGAACGCCTCGCTCCCTTGATCGACCGGCCGGAAATCGCCTTCCCCACTCTTCGGACCAACGACCGCCTTTTCGAAGGTCTCGCCGATTCCGAACACCCCCAGGGCGTCGCGGCGCTCGTTAAGCCGCGCGAGACCTCTTTCGACGACCTCGTCCGCGCCCCCGTTTCGGCCTGCGCTCCGCTGCTGGTCGTCCTGGCGGGCGTCCAGGATCCCGGCAACGTCGGAACCATCTTGCGCACCGCTGCCGCCTTCGGTGCGACCGGCGCCGCCACTGCCGCTTCCGGCATCAGCGGCACCGCGAGCCCTTTCTCGCCGAAAGCTCTGCGCGCCTCCGCCGGTGCCGCTCTGCATCTTCCGATCCTCGCTGGCGTGTCGCTTTCGATCCTCCTTAGGCAACTTAAGGTCGCGGGCGTCCGCACCCTGGCTTCCAGCGTCCGTGAACCGAGTCACGGTGAGCAGGCTCCGCTCGCTCCGTGGGAAGTCGATTGGTGCCAGCCGGTCGCCCTTCTCGTCGGCAATGAAGGCGCCGGTCTTCCCGAAGAGGTCGAGCGCAGCGCCGATGCGCGCATCCGCATTCCCATGGCCAGCGGCATCGAATCACTGAATGCCGCCGCCGCGGCTGCCGTCGTTTTTTACGAAGCCGCTCGTCAAAGAAACTCCGTGCCAGCCTA
>WNFA01003638.1_pt1 | contig 12812 bp, 10 predicted proteins | sample 5400481 | NCBI WGS metagenome assembly WNFA01 (sample SAMN13153340, study PRJNA577476) | soil metagenome | isolation source: 120 cm saprolite under Douglas fir tree site 2 hole 1 replicate 2 | place: USA:California | collected 2015-04-18 | reverse complement strand
AGATTCCTTGCCAGGACTCGGAATTGTTGCTGCCGTGCTGGGAGTTGTGATCACCATGGGCGCATTGGGCGGGCCTCCGGAAGAGATCGGACACAAAGTGGCGGCGGCGCTGGTCGGGACGTTTCTTGGCATTCTGCTGTGCTATGGACTGGTCGGTCCGATCGCGCAAAACATGACGAAGGCCGCGGAAGAGGAACATGCCTACCTCTACGTCTTGCGCGTGATGATGATTTCTTTCCTGAAAGGCACGGCTCCGATCATGGCGGTGGAAGTGGCGCGCAGGGCGGTGCCGGGACATGTTCGGCCGTCGTTCAAGGAACTCGAGGAGGCATGCCGCGGTGCACGAGCCGAGGCTGCCGTCCCGGAAGCAGACGCGGTCGAGGCCTAGCCATCATGGAAAATACTCGTCCTATCATCATCATCAAGAAAAAAGGTGGCCACGGCGGCCATCACGGCGGGGCGTGGAAGGTTGCCTATGCCGACTTCGTCACGGCCATGATGGCCCTGTTCATCGTGCTCTGGCTGCTCAACAGCAGTAAACAGATTCAGGTCGCGGTCGGCGGATACTTCAAAGATCCCACGGGCACGGCAAAAGAAGTTGGGTCGACCCTGACGGGCACCGGGGAGAGTGTCACGCTCACCCGCGACAACATGCCCAAGCTGAAGGAGCAACTGGAGACGGCGATCCGCGAGATGAATGATTTCGACAAATTGAAGAGTCACATCGAGATGACAGTGACCGACGAAGGCCTACGAATCGAATTGACCGAGTCGGCGGCGGGCACGTTCTTCAACACGGGGAGCGACTCGCTCAACGCAGACGGACGCGAGCTGCTGATCACGCTGGCCAAAGAGTTGGGCCAGCTTCCGAACAAGATCTCGATCGAAGGGCACACCGACGCCACCCCTTACGCGACGATGGCGAACTACGGTAACTGGGAACTATCCGCGGACCGTGCAAATGCTGCGCGCCGTCTGGTGCAAAACGCCGGCATTCGGGAAGATCAAGTGACCCAGGTGCGAGGATTTGCCGATCAACGGCTGCGCAAGCCGGAGAGTCCGCTCGATCCATCCAACCGGCGCATTTCGCTTATCGTGCAGTACGTCGTGATCAATAGTCCTGGTAAAGATAAGAAGGCGTCTCCCGGCGAATCGGCGCCAGCGAAAGAAAGCGCTGTCCCCGCCGAAGGGCCTTCCAAGAAAGAGTGACGCGGCTGGTCGTGTCATGTGCTCATTTGCCCTCTGTCAGGATTTTCTTCGCGTACTCTGCGGACGTTCTCGGCGCTCTCTGCGTTTCAATGCTTTGAACGTACTTCTACACACATGGTGTCTTAAATCGCAGAGGTCGCAGAGAACGTCCGCAGAGTGCGCAGGGATGGCAAATCAGCCTCTTCGGAATCTTCGAGTTTTGTGAAATCGAGACACTACTGTTCGTTGAAATAACTTTACAGTCCGGTCCCGCACTCGCCCCTGATCCAAGTTGTATAATCCCGCCTTTGATCTTGCCTGCAAGGAGCTCCCATCGTGAACGTCCTGAAGCACTACCGCCTCGTCTGCGTTGTGGCCGCAATTTCCTTCTTAGTCCCGCCCGCGTGGGCGCAGGAGAAGTTGGATCTGGAGACGATGACGCGCATCCGTTACGAAGGCTTCCGCAATTCGAAGGTCATGGAGCTGGCGAGCGGATTGATGGACTCGATTGGTGGGCGGCTGACCGGCTCTCCCAACATGAAGAAGGCGAATGAGTGGACCCGCGACCAACTTACCGCCATGGGGTTGAGCAACGCGCATCTGGAATCCTGGGGACCGTTCGGGCGCGGGTGGACGAATCAGTATGTGAATGTCCGCATGACTTCGCCGGATGTGACTCCGCTGATCGCCTATGCCGAGGCATGGACTCCGGGTACGAATGGTGTGGTGCAGGGCAAGTGCATTCGCGTCAACATTGAAGACAAGAAGGACTTTGACAAGTACAAGGGCAAGCTGGCGGGCATGATCCTGATCTTTGGCCCCGATGCCGAAGTAAAGCCGATCACGGAAGCCCCATTCAAGCGTCTCAGCGATGACGATCTGGCAAAGATTGGCGAATATCAGGTTCCCAGCGAACGCCCGCCTTTTCGCTTTGCCGACTTCCTGAAGCGCCAGCAGTTCGTTAAGGAACTCAACCAGTTTCTGGCCGACGAAAAAGTCTTGGCGGTAATTGATCACAGCCGGGGAACCGCAGGTGGCGGCACTGTGTTTGTCCAATCTGGCGGCTCGTACAAGCAAGGCGAAACCACGACCGTTCCGAAGATTACGGTGGCGTCGGAAAGCTGGACGCGCATTGCCAGGTTGCTGCAACAGAAGAAAGACGTGACGCTCGAAGTAAACGTTACCAACACTTTTTACGATGACGATCCCATGCAGTACGACACGATTGCAGAAATTCCCGGTGCGGACAGGAAAGACGAGATCGTCATGCTCGGGGCGCATCTCGATTCGTGGCACGCGGGCACGGGCGCGACCGACAATGGCGCGGGAACTGTCGTCATGATGGAAGCCGTTCGTATATTGAAGGCGCTCGATATCAAACCGCGGCGCACCGTTCGCATCGGGCTGTGGAGCGGGGAAGAAGAAGGCCTGCTGGGATCGCAGCACTATGTGGAGCAGCATTTCGGCTCGCGCCCAGCGATGGATGATCCACTGATGAAAGGGATGCCCACGCTGCTGCGCCGGGAGGCCGGACCGGTCTCGGTCAAGCCGGAGCAGGCGAAGGCTTCAGCCTACTTCAACGTGGACAACGGCACCGGTAAGATTCGTGGCGTCTATTTGCAGGAGAACGAAGGGGTCGCTCCTATTTTTGAGGCTTGGATGAAGCCTTTCAAAGATCTCGGCATGACGACGCTCACCATGCGCAACACAGGCGGGACGGATCATCTGTCGTTCGATGCGGTGGGCATTCCGGGATTCCAGTTTATTCAGGATCCGATTGAGTATGAGACGCGGACGCACCATTCGAACATGGACGTGTACGACCGCCTGCAGCCGGATGATTTGAAGCAGGCGGCGGTGATCGTGGCGAGCTTTGTCTATGATGCGGCCATGGCCGATCGTCCCTTGCCGCGCAAGCCGATCGAGAAGCCGCTGCCGAACGAGCCGGAGAAGAAAGAGGAGTAGTGGCCAAGAAGGGGGCTTCGCCCGCTGGACAGCCGAGGGCGGCTGTCCCCACATGAGTCCTGCGGGCCTGTTTGCCGCGGCTGGAAGCCGCGCCCTTTCAAAACAGAACCGCCATCGAACTCTTCAGCAGACTGTAAAGCCCGAATGGGTGTTTCACACAGAGTACGAGGCGTCGCCGTGCTCCAGGTCGGGGGCAGGCGTGCTCGCCGCCGCGACCACCACGGAGGATTTGCTGCCGCGGCGCATGGCGACGATTCCGGTTCGCACCATTTCCAGGACGCCGTAGGGGCGCAGGACTTCCAGCAGGCCATCGATCTTGTCTTCGCCGCCGGTAATTTCTATGGTGAGGGATTCCGGAGCGACGTCGACCACGCGGGCGCGAAAAACGCTGGCCAGTTCGAGCACGTGAGAGCGTGCCTCGTGCGTGGCGCCGACTTTGATCATGGCGAGATCGCGAACGATCGACGGCTCGTTCGTGATGTTTTCCACCAGCAGCACGTTTACCAGTTTGTAAAGATTGGCCTCGATTCGGCGTGCCTGGTCGTAGTCGGCATCCACGGTGATGGTCATGCGCGAGACTTCAGGCTTCTCCGTGCGCCCGACGGTCAGCGAGTCGATGTTAAAGGCGCGGCGCCGGAACAGCGACGCAACCCGGGTCAACACGCCGGGCTTGTTTTCCACGTACACGACAAATGTATTCAGCATAGTGTTCTCACTCATCTCTTATTGGTCTTTATCATTCGTCATCGGCGGTTTCGACCAGCGGGCTGGGACGGCGAATCATGTCGTGCAAAGACGCGCCCGCCGCGACCATGGGGTAGACCGTGTCTTCCTGTTCCACACGGAAGTTGATCAGCACCGGGCCATCGTGCTGACGGGCGGAGCGAACGGCGGGCACAACCTGAGAACGCTCGCTCACGGTCATGCTGCGGATTCCGTAGGCCTCGCCGAGTTTGGCGAAGTCGGGGTTGAGCAAGGGCGTTGCCTGGTAGTTCTTCTCGTAGAAGAATTCCTGCCACTGGCGAACCATGCCGAGATATCCGTTGTTGATGATGGCGATGTGAACTTTCAGGTTCTCCTGGACGATCGTCGCCAGCTCAGCCATCGTCATCTGGAATCCGCCGTCGCCGCAGACTACCCAGACCTCAGCCTCGGGACGCGCGACTTTTGCGCCAATCGCCGCCGGAAGCGCGAAGCCCATCGTGCCCAGGCCCCCGGAAGTGATGAGGGAGCGCGGGCGCTCGTGTTTGTAATACTGCGCTTCCCACATCTGATGCTGGCCCACGTCGGTAACCACAACCGTGTCAGCTTCGCGGGTTTCGTGCCACAGATCGTTGATGACATGCGCCGCGTAAAGATGTCCCGAGTCCGGCAGGTTCTGAATATCGCGCACTGCCGAGTCGCCTTTGAGGCGATCGATGTTGTCGAGCCATTCGCTGCGGTCAATGGTTTCGATCTTGGGCAGCAACTCGTGCAGAACTTCCCGAAGATCGCCGACCAGTGCGACATCCACTTTCACGTTCTTGTTGATTTCGGCGGGATCGATTTCAACATGAATCTTCTTGGCGTTGGCTGCGTAGGTCTTGAGATTGCCGGTCACGCGATCGTCGAAGCGCATGCCGAAGGCCAGCAGCAGGTCGGCTTCCTGAATCGCTTGATTCACCCAAGCCTCGCCGTGCATGCCCATCATGCCGAGATTCAGCGGATGCGACGCAGGGAATGCGCCCAGTCCGAGCAGCGTGAGCGCCACCGGAATTCCGGCGCGTTCCGCAAAATCGCGAACCTCACGCATAGCGCCGGAAATAATGATGCCGTGCCCGGCGAGAATCACCGGCCGCTTGGCGTTCTGGATCAGGTCCAGGGCCTGCTCATATTCCTTGGGAGCGGGCGACAGGTCGGGACGGTATCCCGGCAACTGCGGTTTCGCTGCTTCCCAATCGAACTCGCACGAAGTCTGTTGCGCATCTTTCGTGATGTCCACCAGCACCGGCCCGGGACGTCCGGAGCGCGCCACATAAAAGGCTTCGCGGATGGTACGCGCGACCTCGCTGGCATGGGTCACGAGATAGTTGTGCTTGGTGATGGGAAGCGTGACGCCGGTGATGTCCGTTTCCTGAAAAGCGTCGGAGCCGATCAACTTGCTACCGACTTGTCCCGTGATGCACACGATGGGCGAGGAGTCGAGCATGGCCGTGGCGATGCCCGTGACCATGTTCGTAGCGCCCGGACCGGAGGTCGCAATCGCAACGCCTACGTCTCCGCTGACGCGCGCGTAGCCGTCGGCCATGTGGGTTGCGCCCTGCTCGTGACGCACCAGCACGTGATGGATCTTGCTGTGCTTCAGCGCGTCGTAGGCGGGAAGAATCGCGCCGCCAGGATATCCGAAGACGTGCTTCACGCCTTCCCGCTCGAGACATTCCCAGATGATTTGTGCTCCGGTTTTCATCGCCAACTCCCCATCTTTAATTATGTTACGCCCTGCGACTTGTCGACACCGTGCGTCTCGGACTCGCAGGCTAAAATGAAAGGGCCATCGTCCGCTGCGGATGATGGCCCTCTTCCGAAACTCGTTTCTGGCTATCTCATCCGCTGCATCCAGAAGGCGCAAGCACCAGGCCACGAATGGCCACGCTAATGAACACTCGGACCTTCCCTCTAATGCGGATCGCGTGGGCTGCCATTCGACTCATCTTCACAAACTTTAGGCTCCGCTGACTTGCCGTACTTTAGTTGATCCGGCGACCCCAGTCAATGACGGATCGGTGGATTTACGACGATTCAAATATTCAAATAAATGATTGGAATTGGCGGTGTTTCCGCTGAAAATCTCTCCCGGCCGCAGATCGTCTTGGAGCGTATACGCGGCTAGGGGCGTGCCATCTGGCCGATTCGTCCATCAAACTATCACTAGTAGTAGTGCGGAACCCGTGCTATTTTGCTCCGCCCAGAAATTGTGATGGGATCGCAACACAAGGGGCGATCAGGATGCACGGTAGACGGTGCGCGCTCCGCCTGGTTTGCAGGATCGACAACGCTATCGGGCGTCAACTCCAGTTATTGGCATGAAGGTTCAAATCAAAACAAGGAGATGTAACTAATGAAGAGGTTCTCGCTGCTTGCTGTAGTTCTGATGCTCCTGGCGTCTTTGGCAGTCTCGCAGGACGCAATCCCTGTGGGAGCACAACGCGCTCACTTTGCCCGAGTTTACAATCCGAACGCACCCGCTGTTCCGCCGGCATCCACGATGACCTACTACGGTGGGCCAATCATGTCGGGCACTGCCAACAACATCTACATCGTCTACTACGGAAATTGGACCAGCGGCGACAAGAGGATCATCAATTCCTGGGCGACCAACATCGGTGCCAGTCCCCTCTATAACGCCAACACCACTTTCTACGACAACGCCAGTCCCAACAATTTCATTCAGCCCGTGGTTGGCTTCAACTTCGTCACCCACACCTGCAACGATCTGTACTCGTTGGGTAAGCACCTCAACGACGCCAACATTCAGACGATTGTGGCCAACGCCATCAGCAGCGGATGCCTGCCGAATGACGTCAACGGCATCTACTTCGTCCTCACGTACGTAGATGTAATGGAGAGTGCATTTGGCGGGGCCTTCTGCACCCTCTTCTGCGGTTACCACACCTTCTCGAACACCATCGTGGCGGGCGAGGACATCAAGTATTCGTTTGTAGGGAATCCTGCGAAGTGTCCCAGCGGCTGCGACGGGAACGTGGCAGTCTATGGGGACAAGACCAGCCCGAACCAGGATGTGGGGGCGGACGGCGCGGTAAGCATCATGTTCCATGAGCTCTCCGAAAGCGTCACCGATCCCCTGGTCACAAGCACTGCGTACTCCGCTTGGGGCGCGGGAACTTGCGGTGAGAACGGCGATTGTTGCAACTTCACCTTCGGACCGACCTCGACCGGTACGAACTCGAAGGGCACCTATCACTACAACCAGACCATCGGTGGCCGCAGGTATCTGCTGCAGGAAATGTTTGCCCTGTCGCAAGGCCCTCCGAATTTCACCAACGTGCCGGGAACTTGCGTGCAGAGTCACTAAGCGCAACGAACCGTTTTTGTTCTGAACCTGCAACCGCCCGGGTCTCCGATCCGGGCGGGTTTTTTTGGTCGGAACGAATATGCGCGAGAACTCGTGCCGTCCTTACAGGACTCGCTCGAACTTCCCACACTTCTACCCGGCACTTCCGTGCCGGGCTTTCACATGTTGCCCCCTTCGACCGCGCTCAGGGCAGGCTCTACGGGGCTTAGTTTTGCCGACCTCGTTCCACCTCTTCACCCGGAATTCAGTTCTCGCGCACACTCTGAACGGCCCTACATTTTCAGCCACTGTGAGTGCCGGGCGCAGAACTAAACTGGTGCTAGCGTTCTGCCTATTGATTCTGATAAGTTCGACGATCATCGTGGGTTACGGAAATCATGTTGGCGGGTGCTCCCACTAACTCCGGCGGACTCACGAGATCAGAACATGACCACGACCCCTCGATCTTTGCGTTCCTCCCAGGTCGTAAACATCGGGGATCTGCGTCGACTGGCGCAAGCTCGTCTCCCCAAGTCTGTGTTCGACTATCTGGATGGCGGCGCCGAAGCCGAACTCACATTAGCCGAGAATTGCCGGGCCTTTCGCGATGTCATCTTCCGTCCTCGCGGCGCGGTAGCCATTGTCGATTGCAGCCTCAAGACTCGCGTGCTCGGGCGCGAACTTTCCTTTCCCGCAATGCTTGCTCCCGTCGGATACAGCCGGCTGATGCACCCCGACGGCGAAGTGGCCGCCGCTCGCGCCGCTGGTCTGGCCGGAACCGGGTATATCCTCTCCACCATCTCCGGGCACAAGTTGGAAAATGTGAAAGCCGCTTCACAAGGGCCGGTCTGGTACCAACTCTATTTGCTCGGTGGTCGTGAAGCCGCCGAAGGCTCTCTCGACCGGGCTCGCCGCGCCGGGTTCTCGGCGTTGGTAATCACCGTGGACACACCGGTCGCAGGAATGCGCGAGCGCGATCCACGCAATGGCATGAAAGAACTTTTGGGCCCGTCATTGCTGGCGAAGATTCCCTACGTCCCCGATATTCTCGCTCATCCCGGTTGGCTCGCGTCGTTTCTGCTCGACGGAGGCGTGCCCAGGCTGGAGAACATCGTCCTGCCCGGAAAGGGCCCGATGCAACTCGTTGACGTCGCCTCCGCCTTGTCCGAGGCCACCGTCACTTGGCAAGATCTGCGATGGATTCGAGAACTATGGTCCGGCCCAATCGTAGTCAAAGGTCTTCTGACGGGCGACGATGCGCGACGTGCTGTCGACGAAGGAGCGGCCGCAGTCGTAGTCTCCAATCACGGTGGCCGGCAACTGGACTCCGTGTCTCCGACTCTGCGAGCCCTTCCAGAAATTGTGGCCGCGGTCAACGGTCAGGTCGAAGTCCTGATGGATGGCGGCGTACGCCGTGGGGGAGACATAGTTAAGGCGCTCTGTCTGGGAGCTCGCGCAGTTCTGGTCGGACGAGCGTATGCCTACGGACTCGCCGCCGCAGGACAAGCCGGCGTAACCCGCGCCATCGAAATATTGCGATCCGATGTCGAGCGGACTCTTCGACTGCTGGGTTGTCCTTCGGTGACGGCGCTGGATCGCTCTTACGTCGAAGCTCCCGCCGCATGGAACGTTCTCAACCCGTTATTCGAAGACATGACTCCTCAGGCGTCCCGCAAACCGTAAGCGTCTGCAGCTAATTTCGACTTTCGTTCCCGATTGCGGCCGTCGACGCTGGATGGAACCAATATCGGCGGTCTCGGCGACATCGAGAGAAACGTGGTGAATGCTAGGCCGCGGCGGAGTGGGCGAGTTGATCGCAGATTTCGTGAATGATTTCTTGCCTGATCTCGTATTCGAGGAGTTCGGTGTCGGTGGCTCCGCCGAAGGTTCGCGACTCCAAAACCTCGGATTGCTTTCTGAGTAGCTGACTGAGTTCGGCCCGCAGTTCTTCGACGCGATTGGTTTCCATGGTGCCTTCTTTCTTGGCGAAGCGGCACCTTGGTCAATATTTTGGTCTCTAATAAAGAAGTGTCGCAGGGACCGGGGTTTCGTCCAATACCGTACACGCGGTAGGAGATGTTATGTTCGATACCGTACATACCCTAGAGGGTCGCGGAGCGAAACGACGGGTCGTTGCCTCGGATCGCAGTTAACCCCGAATTTCCCCGGAGGACCTAACTGGTCTCATGGCGTGCCTGAAAGCATGACGAACTTGTTCTTCCTGTTTTAAGGCTATGTTGAGTTCTTGAACGATCTGCAGCAACTCATCGGGATCCTTTGCCTCCAATGCCGCACGGCATAACTCTCTCCAGTTCTTGCGCTGTTCGCTAGCCATACTGTATTTACTCCGAAGGTCTGCCTTGCGAGTGGTATATGTTCTTTCGGATTCCGCCAAATAGTTGCCACGACAATCCTTCAACACGATTCATTGGATCATTGGGCAGCCGGGGAGACGAGGGGAGGGCATGATCGCCCGGCTGCCCAGTCGCCCCCTAGAAACGGAAGACGATCCCAGCAGATGGTTGCGCCGTGTGCGTCCAGCTGTCAGTGCGCAGGCTTGCGAGTCCGAAGTCCGGATTCTTGTACACAAAACCTCTGTATTCAGCGCGCAAAGACAGGTGTTGCGTCAAAGCATAATCAGCGCCGCCGCCGTAGAGGAAGGCACCCCTTCCTTGAGAGCCTGCCCCGGTCACGGATCCGCCGAAATTGCCGGTGGGATCAAAGATCAGACCGCCGCCCCCAGCTAGCGCGTAAGTGCTGATCCCTCTGATGCGTAGTGGAAGTTTCACCACCAAATCTCCAGTTACTGCGTGCGCGTTGGCTTGGACTCTGGATTCTCCAAAGCTGCCGAGATACCTTTGAGTATTTCGATCGAATCCATAGTTCCCTTCGGCAGCGAGCCAACGGTTGATGTTATAGCGGTATCCGACCTGGAATCCGCCGGTGTCTGTGGTGGTCCGCGAGATTCCCTGGCCGTTCGTATCCTTGGTGAAAAAGCCTGTGCCCTGCAGACTGACCTCCGATCGGTTTTCCTGGGCCGCGGCTCCCAGAGTTGAGAGCATGGCAAAAGCTGCAAGCAGAATGGCAGTTCGTCGCATAGTGTGACTCCTTCATCTTTGAAGATGTGCTTACTTGAGGATGTGCTTGCGATTCCCGCGACCGCGATGTCCCCGGTGCGTGAATCGCGTCTCGGAATCAATACAGGCACATGAGGAGCCAAAGTTGCGCGGCGTTGGTTTTGTGCGCAAATACTTGATGAACGGCGGGTTGCTTAGCTGCAAGCTGGAGATTGACGGAGTGCCCTGTCAATCGTATCGACACACGATTTGACAGGTGACAAAGACTACGACATTTTGTCGAAGCTTTCTGGCGTGTCGCTACATCAGATGCACCATATGCCGAACCGGGCAGTCGTCTGTCGTTTGTCTAGCGCTGGGGGGCATTGACCGACGTGTTCGTAATGACATTGTGACAAGCGGCCAGAGTCTATGAGCACTTTATCCGCAACCATCTCAGAGAAGTACACGCAACGCTATGAAGCGCTGCTGCGTGCGACAAACGCGATTGGCACATGCTGTGACTGTGACTCTACTGCCGACGTTCTCGTTCAAGCGCTGCGCGAAGTCATCACTTTTGACTATCTGCAGCTCATCGCCTTTGAGAATGACACCCGGACAGTTGGATGGCATCTTCTTTATTCAAATGGCGCAAGGCGCAGTCTTCCTTTGGCAGACGTCATCGTGGAAGGCACTCCAATTGAGTGGGTACACGAATCTCAGCAGGCCCTTCTTATCGCGAATTGGAATGAGGAGACGCGGTTTGCGAAGCACGCTGAGTCTCTAAGCGAGTTAGGTATAGCGTCTACCTGCGTCTTGCCGCTGGCGCGAGGACAACGCCGGCTCGGTGTGCTGAGCATAGGCAGATCGCGTTCGGACGCCTACCCCGAGGACGAGGTCCGCTTCCTATCGTTGGTGGCCGACCAGATTGCGCTGGCGATTGATGCTGCGGTGAACTTTTATTTGTCACGCCAGGCGCAGGATCGGTTGAAACTCATCCTCGATCTGACCAACCAGGTCGTCTCGAACTTGAATTTTCAGGAACTGCTGCGGACGATCTCTGCGAGCGTTCGCCGGGTCATGCGGTGCGACGCCGCAGCTATCATGCTGCCCGAGTCAGACGGCGTGCAATTGCGAGTGCATGCTCTCGACTTCCCGGATCGCAAGGGATTTTTCAAGGAAGAGATTTTGATTCCAATTGAGGGTTCGATACCCGGTGAAACCTTCCGCAGCGGAAAGCCTTGTATCTTTAACCGGCTTGATCCCGCCGAAGTGCCTGCTGAGATGTACACCAGGGCGGCGGGCGAGGGTATGAATTCGTTTTGCCACGTGCCTCTTATCAGCAGGGGTCGTGTACTTGGCGTGCTCGTCCTGGCGAGCCGGGAAGAAAATGCTTTCGAGCGGGAAGAGGCGGCGTTTCTTTTTCAGGTCGCACAGCAAGTCGCGATTGGCGTGGAAAACGCGCTGGCGTACGGTGAAATCGCTGATCTCAAAGACAAGCTCGCGCAGGAAAAGCTGTATCTGGAAGACGAACTCCGCGGCGAAATGGACTTCGAAGGAATTGTGGGGCAGAGTTCGGCCCTCCGCCATGTTTTGAACCTGGTGGAAACCGTGGCTCCCAGCGACTCGACGGTGCTGCTTCTCGGCGAAACCGGTACGGGCAAGGAATTGATTGCGCGCGCGATCCACGAACGCAGCCGGCGCAAGGACCGGACCTTCGTAAAACTCAATTGCGCCGCGATTCCGACCGGACTGCTCGAGAGTGAGCTTTTTGGACATGAACGAGGCGCCTTCACCGGCGCGATCGCGCAGAAGATCGGCCGCCTTGAACTGGCCGACCAGGGCTCACTCTTCCTGGACGAGGTCGGTGACATTCCGGTCGAGATCCAGCCCAAATTGCTGCGAGCCCTCCAGGAACGCGAGTTTGAGAGGCTGGGCAGCAACCGAACCCAGCACGTGGATGTGCGACTGGTAGCCGCGACCAATCGCGACCTCGAAAAAATGATGGAGAGCCGCGAGTTCCGCAGCGACTTGTACTATCGGCTGAACGTGTTTCCGATCCGCATCCCACCGTTGCGCGAACGCCCGGAGGACATTCCTCTGCTGGTCCGCTACTTCATCCAGAAGTACGGACGCCTGATGAACAAGAAGATCGAATCGATTCCCAGCGCGGCTATGAGGAAGCTCTCGAGTTGGCACTGGCCAGGGAACATTCGTGAACTGGAAAACTTCATCGAGCGTTCGGTGATCCTGACCCACGGCACGGCGCTGCAGGCACCGATCGCTGAACTGAGCAATAACGGCAGAACCACTCCCGTGGCTGGGACGCGGGAAGCGAATGCACGCGATGAGATGGTCCGCATTTTGAAAATCACCAAGGGGCGCGTGGCAGGCCCCGACGGTGCCGCGGCCCGCATGGGCCTCAAACGCACAACCCTGATTGCGCGTATGAAGAAGCTGGGCGTCGACCCGCGAAGAGTGTTATGAGGTTTGACAGGTGTCGATGCTGGTGACAGCAACGCTCCGCCTCCCCACGTGCGAGGCACGGTGCA
>WNFA01003637.1_pt1 | contig 12812 bp, 11 predicted proteins | sample 5400481 | NCBI WGS metagenome assembly WNFA01 (sample SAMN13153340, study PRJNA577476) | soil metagenome | isolation source: 120 cm saprolite under Douglas fir tree site 2 hole 1 replicate 2 | place: USA:California | collected 2015-04-18 | reverse complement strand
CGGCCCCGCAGGCAAGCGCGAGCGCGGCGATGGTTGCGACCGCCCGTGTCATGCCGCGGCGCCGCAGCCGGTCGACGACGCCTTGCTCATCGCGTTCCTCCCACGATTTGCTCGGCGCGCCGTGAGCACTCTGTCGACGAGCACCGGCCAAGTCTTCGAACGACGCCGTAAACGCATCGTAAACTCCCATGATCCTTGCATGCCGCGCGTGCAGGCGCTGCCGAATTTTTTCGCTTTTCTCCCGCTCGCCTGTTTGGCATGACGGATGCATCCGGAAAAGATGGAACGTCGGGGGCGGCACCTTGGCGGACCATGAAGCTGCGCGACTGGCTGACCTTGACCGCGATCGTGGGCGCCCTCGCGCTCGTGTTTTTCGTGACGCGCTACAGCCAGCCGGAGCGGGTCAAGCCGGGCTCTCCCGAATACGACGCCTATATAGAGCATTACGTTGACGAATGCCTGCGAAACCCGCCGCCCGCCGACAAGACCAACGGCGCATCGCCCGCGGAAGCCGAGCGCGTGGAGGTCTGCCGGGCGAGCGCGCTGCAGGCCGATCGCTTCAATCCCGGCGCGCGGCCGCTCAAGCACTGAGCAGTGTCGCCGTGTCGCCCCCGACGCGTTCGCCGCGCGCCCCGGCGATGCTCGCGTACGAGATCTGCTCACGAACGCTTGATCGACCGTTCAGCGTCCATTCATCGCCGTTACGGCCGTGATAGGTTGGGGGCGGGCGAAGCACCACGCAACAGGAGAGCCACCTATGAAAGTCAAGCTAGTCGTCGCGGCACTTGCATTGTTCATTGCCACGCCGGCATTCGCCGACTACTACGTCGTGCAGAATGCCACCAGCAAGAAATGCAACGTGGCATCCAAGCAGCCGACGGGGACCAAGGTGGTCCTGGTCGGCGACGGCACCGCCTACAAGACCAAAAAAGAGGCGCGCGACGCGCTCAATGCCGCCGACGCCTGCAAGCCGCAGCCCAAAACCTGATCGGCGAAGACAAGGCGGCGGCTGGCGCGGACGCATGTTCCGGACAAGCCCGGCCCGATCCGGGGAGGCCGGTTTTTCCGAATGGAACATGGGCAAAATTAAGGAAATGCGCGCGCATCACCGTGCGATCGGGATGCGCGCGAGGCTTTGACAATTCGCGATTGCCGCTTAAATTGGCCGAGTCGTCAACAACCGAAAGGAGGTGATCCAGTGTCTCATTGTCAATCGCCGCGGTCGCCGGCATCCGTGAGCTGGATCCTTGCCTCTCAGGGGGTCCAAGTCGCCTAGCTTGTTGGGGCGGCGTGCTACGGCTTTCGCCGGACCACGGCTCGACAATGGAAGGGCTGCCCGCGCGGGCAGCCCTTCTTTCTTTCGTCGCAGGGTGGGCTCGACCCGTCCCGCGCTCCGGCGCTATTCCGGCTTGATGTTGCCCTCGACGATCACCTTTCGCCATTTCTCGTATTCGGCGCGGGTGAAGGCTGCGCCCTCCTCCGGGCTGGTGCCGCGCGGCTCGATGCCGATCTTCGCCAGCGCCGCCTTCATCTCGGGATGCTGCAGCACCTTGTTGATCTCGCCGTTGAGCTTGGCCAGCACCGCCGGCGGCAGCCCGGCCGGCGCGTAGATGCCGATCCAGAGATCGACGTCGAAGCCCGGCAAGGTCTCCGCCACCGTCGCCACGTCGGGATAGACCGGGCTCCTGCGCGAGGCGGTGGTGGCGAGCGGGCGCACCCGGTTGTCGGCCGTGAACGGCAGCGCGCCCGCGATGCTCGAGAACGCGAGCTGCACCTTGCCGCTCAGCACGTCGGGATACGAGGCGCCGATGCCGCGATAGGGCACGTGCGTCATCTCGATGCCGGCGCGCAGCTTGATCATCTCGCCGGCGAGATGCGGCGCGGTGCCGATGCCGGCAGAGGCGAAGTTGAGCTTGCCGGGATTGGCCTTGGCATGGGCGATGAGCTCGGGCAGCGTCGTCACCGGCAGCTTCAGCGACGCGACGATCACGGCCGGCGAGGAGCCCACGATCGAGACCGCCTGCAACTGGTTGAACAGGTCGTAGGGCGTGTCGGGCTGCAGCGTCGGATTGGAAACGAGCGCCGGATCGGTCAGCAGGATGGTGTAACCGTCCGGCGCCGAGCGCGCGACCACGTCGGCGCCCACCATCCCGCCGGCGCCCGGACGGTTGTCGGCCACCACCGACTGTCCCAGACTTTCGCTCAGCCGCAGCGCGAGATTGCGGCCGGCGGTGTCGATGATGCCGCCGGGGACGTAGGGCAGGATGATGTGGATCGGCTTGCCCGGATAGGATTGCGCCTGCCCGGCGACCGCCGTTGCCGCCAGCGCGACCGACGCGACCAGCAGGCGGGCCGCCAATGTGGTGCATCTCATGTTCCGTCCTCCATGCGCGGGGATCGCCGGTTCAATCCGCCTTGATCCCCAATCGGCCGACAAGCTCCTTGACCGCCGGAATCTCGGACGCGAGGCGCGCCGCGAGCTCGTCCGGCGTTCCGCCGACAATCTGATATCCGGCGCGCTGCGCCTGCTCGCGCGCCTCCGGCGTCTTGAGCGCCGCCCGGCTTTCCTTCGAAAGGAGCGCGATGATGTCCGGCGGCGTGCCGGCGGGCGCGAACAGCGCGTTGAACGTGTCGGAGACGAAGCCGGCGAAGCCCTGCTCGATCATCGTCGGCACGTCCGGCAGCGAGAACCATCGTCCGGCTCCGGTCACCGCCAGCGCCCTGAACTTGCCTTCCTTGATCAGCGGCTCGACCGGAGCGAGCGCCACCGAGCCGACGTCGACGGTGCCTTCGAGCACCGCCATGGTCGCCGGCCCGCCGCCCCGATAGGGGATGTGCACCATGTCGATGCCGGCGCGCAGCTTGAGCTGCTCGGCGGCGAGATGCGACTTGGTGCCGGCGCCCGGGCTCGAATAATTGAGCGCGCCGGGCGCGGCCTTGGCGCGCGCGATCAGGCCGGCGATCGATTGGATGCCGGAATCGGCGCGCACGAACAGCACGTTCGGGGCATTGACGAGCTCGCAGATCGGCACGAAATCCTTGAGCGGATCATAGGGCAGATTGCCGTAGAGCGCGGGATTGACCGCGATCGCGGTCGAGGTGAGCAGGAGCGTGTAGCCGTCGGGCGCGGCGCGCGCCGCGATCGCCATGCCGGGATTGCAGCCGCCGCCGCGGTTGTCGACGACGACGGACTGGCCAAGGGATTTCTGGAACGCCACCGAGACGATGCGCGCGATGATATCGGTCGGCCCGCCCGCCGCGAACGGCACGATCAAGGTGATCGCCCGTTCGGGATAGGCGGCGTGCGCGATGCCGGCGGCGACGAGCACCGTCGCCAAGGCCGCGAGCGTACGCTCGCTGAGCGCTCTGCGCGTCGTCATGCGGGCCCGATCCCGGGTGCTTTTTTTCTTCCGTGCCGCCATGAGATTTGGATATCGTCGCCCGGTCAAGAACCAAGGGGCATGCGGGGATGCCGGCGTTCCCGATTTGTCGGGCCGGCGAAGGCGGGCATCCGGCAGACGCGACGGTGTGTCACAAGGGGGCAGAGGAGCAGCCATTGCAAAAGCTGAGTGAACTGATCCGCGGCAATGATCTGATCGTCGCGCCGGTCGCGCTCAACCCGATCATGGCCCGGATGGCGGAAGAGGCCGGCTTCAAGGCGGTCTACCTGAGCGGCGGCTCGCTCGGCTGGTACAAATGCGTGACCGAGGCCAATATCACGCTCCCCGAGATGGCGCAGGTCGCCCTCGACATGCGCGCGGCCTGCAAGCTGCCGATCGTGCTCGATGCCGGCGGCGGCTGGGGCGATCCGATGCACGTCCACCGCACCATCGCGCTGGCGCAGGCCGCCGGCTTCGCCGCCATCGAGATCGAGGATCAGCTGCTGCCCCGCCGGGCCGCGCACCACGTCGGCATCGAGCATCTGGTGCCGACCGAATTCATGGTGGAGAAGGTCAAGGCGGCGATCGCCGCGCGCACGGATCCGGATTTCATCATCGTCGCGCGCACCAATGCACGGCGCCTGCACGGCCTCGATGAGGCGCTGCGCCGGGGCGAAGCCTTCAAGAAGGCCGGCGCCGACATGCTGTTCGTGTACACCCGCGAGGCGGAGGAGATGCGCACGCTCGGCGAGCGCCTGCCGCCTCCGCTGATGATGTTCGCGCCGCCCGACGGCTTTGCCGAATTCCCGCTCAAGGAGCGCGATCTTGCCGCGCTCGGCTTCCGGCTCGCCGCCTCCTCCGGCACCGCGTTCGCGGCCATGGTGAAGGCGGTGCGCCAGTCCTACGACTGCCTGGCGCAGGGCAGGATCGATCCGTTCATCGGCAAGGGCAATGTCGAGAAGGAAATGAAGGCAGCGATGGCCACCACCGGCCTCGACCGCCTGCTCGAGGTCGAGCGGCGGACGATGCATGATTAGAGAATCGACTCATCCGTCGATGCGACCTTCGACCAACCCGTTCGGTCATGCCACGCAACTCGGCGCGGCCTTTGCCTTCGCGTGGGCCGCTTGCACGTCCCCCGCTTGCGCCGAGCCGGCGTTCTACGCTGGCAGGCAGATCACGCTGATCGCCGGCTCCGGCGTGGGCGGCGGCTACGATCTGCTGGCGCGATTGGCGGCGCGCCATCTCGGCCGGCTGATACCGGGCAATCCGACCGTGATCGTGCAGAACATGCCGGCGGCGGGGAGCCTCGTCGCCACCAATCAAATCTACAATACCGCGCCGCGCGACGGGACCGTCATCGCGCTCGTCCAGCGCGGCATGCTGCTGGCGAAGCTGACCACGCCGAGCGCGGTCCGCTTCGAGATCGGCAAGCTCAGCTGGCTCGGAAATCTCGCCAGCGAGACCGGCATGGTGCTGGCCTGGCATACCGCGCCCCATCGCACGGCGCAGGACCTGTTCGCGCGCGAGCTGATCGTCGGCGGGCAAAGCGGATCTGATCCGGAAATCTCGCCGCGGCTCTACAATTCGCTGATCGGCACCCAATTCAAGATCGTCACCGGTTACAACGGCACCGCGGAGATCGCGCTCGCCATCGAGCGCGGCGAGGTGCAGGGCATCGCCGACTGGTCGTGGGCAAGCCTGAAGAAGCAGCGGCCCGACTGGCTGCGCGACAAGAAGGTGACGCTGCTGCTGCAAGGCGCGCTGCAGCGGGATCCCGAACTGCCGGATCTGCCGTCGGCGCTCGACTTCGTGCGCGACGACGCCGATCGCCGGATCATGGAGCTGTTCTTCACGCAGAAGACGATCGCGCGGCCGGTGATCGCGCCGCCGGACCTTCCCGCCGAGCGGCTCGCCGCCTTGCGCTCGGCCTTCGCGGCGCTCGCCGCCGATCGGGAATTTCTGGCCGACGCGGAAAAATCCAATCTCGACGTCAAGCCGGTTCCCGGCGAGGCGGTCGACAAGGTGGTCGCGCTGATCGCCGCCACGCCCGCCGGCGTGGCCGATCGGTTCGCAAGGATCTTCGCTCCGGCGGGATCGCGGTGACCACGGTCATGCTCGACGGCCGCGCTCGAGCGCATCCCGATTCGATCGAATTGGGATGCGCTCTCGTTTCCTTCATTTTGCGCATGTTCTAATCGGAAAACCGGTTCCCACTTTTCCGGAACATGCGCTAACCCTTCCCTACCGGGAACCAGCGGGCCTGCAGCCGCGCAAATTCTCCGGTTTCGCGCAGCATCGTCAGCGCGCGGTTGACCGCTTCGCGTAACGTCTCATTGTCCTTGGCGAACGCGATCCCGAGTTTTTCGTGCGTGGGCACTTCCATCGCGACGGACAATCGCGTGCGGTCCTTGACCAGCCAGGAGATCACCGGAAAGAGCTTGATGACGAGCCCGATGCGTCCGGCTTCGAGGTCGTCGAGCGCGGTGGCGATGCCATGATAGGGATAGTGCTTGATGCCGGCGATCGCGCCTTCGCGCAGGAGACGCTTGGCGACGAAATCGGAGGTATTGCCCGATTGGATGCCGGCGGTCAGCCCGCGCAGATCGGAAACCGACGAGACATTCGGCGTCGACTGCCGATTCACCGCCACGCCCTGGTTGAATTCGAGGTACGGCTCCGAAAACAAGACGATTTCAGAGCGCTCCGGCGTGATCGTCGTTCCCGAGATCACCGCGTCGTAGCTGCGTTTCGACAAGCCCTCGAAGATGCCGTTGAAGTCGTCGCCCGAGTACCGCACGGTCTGCAGGGCGAGGCCGAGCTGCGAGCAGATCGCGCGCATCAGCTCGATGTCGAAACCGCTCGCCGCGCCGTCCGCAATGAGATCGAACGGCGGATCCGGAAAGGCCGAGGCGACGATCAGCGTCCCCGGACTCAAGGTCATGGCTGCGATCCGCTTGGCTGCGTCGAGATTTTTTGCCGAAGCCGCCGGCGATCGCAACCGAGCCGGTTGTCGTCGCGTCGGCGGTGCACGGCCCCTATTCGGCCGCTTCCCGCAGCGGGCCGGGATAGATCCGGTCGTAGAGCTCCGGCCGCTGCCATTGCGGGCCGAGCAACCCCTGCTTGACCGCGCACTGCTCGGATGCGCCGACCACGTCGCGGGTCGAGCGCAGGTAGCGTAGGCGCGCGAGATCGACGTCGACCACGGCGGTGCCGGCGATCGTGCTCTCGAACAGGATCTCCTCGGGTGCCGCCACCATGGCAAGCCCGCGCTCGGAATGGTCGAACAGGTTCTGCGTGGTCACCACGATCGCGAGATTCTCGATCGCGCGCGCCCAGATCAGGGCGCGCCAGGTCGCCCAAAGCCTGTTTTTGTCCTTGCCGGCCGGCATGAAGATCAGCTCGGCGCCGCGCAAAGCGAGCGCGCGGGCGACCTCGGGCATGTAGACCTCGCTGCACATGGCGAGCCCGACCTTGCCATGCACGGTGTCGAATACGGGAAACTCGTCGCCCGGCACCCACTGGAATTCCCACGCCGTCCCGCCGGTATAGATCCACGGCCCGTTCGGATGGGTGCGGCGGTAGCGCGCGGGAGCGCGGCCGTCCGGATAGGCCATGCAGATGAGATTATGGGCGGTCGCCGCCGCGGCATCGATCGGCTCGATGGTGCCGAACACGACGTGGGTCCGATGCTTTGCCGCCGCCTCGACCATCGCGGCGGTCGGATCGAACGTCGCCGGCATCCGCCAGGGACCCGGATAGGTTTCCGGGAAGCAGACGAATTGCGCGCCCTCGCCCGCCGCGCGCTCGATCGCGCGCACCGCCTCGGCGACGTTGGCTTCGTCGGTGCCCGGCGGGTGGCAGATCGGTTGCACCACTGCGATGCGGAAGGTCATGGCCGCGTCTCCGTGTCTCGGCGAATAGCGCTCTCTTGCTTGTAGGATGGGTTGAGCGCCAGCGAAACCCATCCTACGATTCTACGCCGGATTTCTGCCGCAACACCAGCGTGCCGATGATCGCGAGATTGACCGCGTTGGCGGCGATGCCCGCGGCGAAGGCCGGCGCGTAGAAGCCGAAATGATCGTAGAGCGCGCCCGCAAGCCATCCGCCGATGGCCATGCCGGTGCCGCTGCAGAGCAGGAACACCGGGATGCGCCAATAGGCTTCCGCGGCCGGAAACAGCTCGCGGATCGCCAGGATGTAGGCCGGGATGATGCCGGCAAAGCCCAGCCCAAAGGCGGCGGCGACGGTGAACAGGCCGACTTCATCCTGGGTCAGCAGGAAGGCGGCCATGGCCATGATCTGAAACGCCGAGCCGGTGAGCACGGTATTGAGTCCGCCGAACCGATCGGAGACCCAGCCCCAGAACTGGCGGCTGACGAAGGCGGTCCCCAGGAGCACCGACAGCATCGCCGCGCCATGGGAGGCGACGATGCCGAGATCGCTGCAGAACGCGGGCAGATGCGCCTGGGGCATGGCCATCGGGATGCAGCAGAAGATCACCGCCGTGGCGAGGAGCGCAAAAACCAGGTTGGGAGGCCACCGCAACACGCGATGGGGCGCGGCGGCGGCGCTGAGCCGGCCGCTCGGCAGCGGCATTTCCGGCGGCCGCGCCAGGAAAATCGCGGCCAGCGGCACCACCACCGCGACCTCGAGGAGACCGAAGGAGAGCATGGTCTGCCGCCAGCCGGCGTAGGCGATGGCGCGCTCGAAGATCGAGGGCCAGACGGCACCGGCGAGGTAGCTGCCGCTCGAGATCAGCGCCAGCGCCGAGCCGCGGCGGCGATCGAACCAGCGGCTCACATAGACGTAGAACGGCGCGTTCATCCCGCCGATGCCGAGAAATCCCAGGAACAGCCCCTGGCCGACATAGAGCTGCCAGGTCTCGCCGCCGGTCGAGAGCGCAAGCCCGATCGCGATCATCACCGCGCCGACGATGACCGTCCAGCGCACGCCGACGCGCTCGGCGATGGCGCCCATGACGATGCCACCGGTGCCGAAGCCGACCCACGCCAGCGCGGTGGCCAAGGCCGGCACCGACCGCAGGCCGCCCGATTCCGCGGCAATCGACTTGAGCGCGACCACGGTGATCCAGGGGGCGCCGAACGAGAGCGCCAGAATCACCAGCACCATGGTCGCAACGATCCAGGAGGTTCTGGTCTCGATTGTTTTTATTGGTTCATGCATTGGAGGGCGCCTCGCGGCACCGTTATCATGGTCGGTGCCGGGCCGCGAGGTCGCGCGGCTGGGGACAGGCCTGTGCAAAGAGCGAGATGTTCTTGTGGACAAGCTCCTGAACAAGCACGCCAGGGCGGCTGCGCAAGCTTGTGGATAATGTCGTGGACAATCGGCGGATAAGCCATTGATCGGGCTTGACTTGCTCGGCGTCGCGCGCGGGCAAGGCGCAGTGAATGTTGAGGATGAACGGACCGAGCCCAGGAATGCCCGAGCCTTCCGCGGTCGCGCGGCTCGCGACCGATGCGGCGACGGCGCAGAAAATCGCCAACGCGCTGGCCGAGAGCTTCGAGCAGATCGCCGTGTCGGCGTTCGAGGAGACGAGCGGGCGCTGGGCGCTCGCCCTGCATTTCGGCGCTGCGCCCGACCACGCGGCGGTGCGGGCGGTGGTGGCGGCGGCGGCGGGCGCGCGCGCGGCCGATGCCGTGGTGTTCGAGACGCTCGCGCCGACGGACTGGGTACACCGGAGCCTCGAAGGCCTCGCGCCGGTCGCGGCCGGCCGGTTCACCGTGCACGGCGCCCATGCTCGCGGACGGGTGCGGGCGAACCGCATCGGCATCGAGATCGAGGCCGCCCTCGCCTTCGGCACCGGCCATCACGGCACCACGCGCGGCTGCCTGCTTGCGCTCGACCGGATCGTGAAAGGGCGCCGGCCGCTTGAAGTTCTCGACGTCGGCACCGGCACCGGCGTGCTCGCCATCGCGGCGGCGAAAGCGCTGCGCCGGCCGGTGCTGGCGAGCGACATCGACGTCCGCGCCGTCGCCATCGCGCGCGACAACGCGCGCGCAAATCGCGTCGCCGCCCATGTCCACGTCATCCAGGCCGCCGGCGTCGGCGCGCGCCCCTTCCAGGCACGCGGACCATTCGCGCTCGTCTTCGCCAATATCCTGCTCGAACCGCTCAGACGGCTCGCGACGCCGCTCACGCGCCTCGTTGCGCGAAACGGCCGCATCGTCCTCTCCGGATTGCTGGCGGCGCAGGCGAATGCGGCGCTCGCCAGCTACCACGCGCGCGGATTGGTACTGGAACGGCGAATTCGCCTCGACGGCTGGACGACGCTGGTTCTGGTACGACCCCGCAGATTCCGTAGGTTGGGCCGAGCGTAGCGAGACCCAACGATCGCTCGACCGGCCGCGGGATGTTGGGTCTCGCCATAGCGCGTCAAGACGCGCGTAAACGCGCTTTGTGCGCTCGACCCAACCTACGGCTCCTCGGCATCAGGCCGGCAAAGGCCGCGGCCGGGTAGCATTGCGGCGCTGCCGGCCGCCCCATAGATTGCCGCCATGTTCGAGGCCCGCTTCCAGTCGTTCGAGGATCGCGACGAGCGCGCGGCAAGCGCGCCGCGCGTCGCGGCGCTGCGCACCGAGCTGGCGCGACGCGGCTTGACCGGCTGCATCGTGCCGCGCGCCGATCGCCAGCAGAACGAATATGTGCCGGCCTGCGAGGAGCGGCTCGCCTGGCTCACCGGATTTACCGGCTCGGCCGGCGCCGCGATCGTGCTCATGGAGCGCGCGGTGCTGTTCGTCGACGGCCGCTATACGCTGCAGGCGCGCGAGCAGGTGGACACGTCGCTGTTCGCGATCGAGCATCTGGTCGAGACGCCGCCCGAGCGCTGGATCGAAACGAATCTCGGCGGCCATGATCGCCTCGCCTACGACCCTTGGCTGCACACGGTCGACGGCGCCGAGAAGCTCGCCAAGGCCTGCGACGCGGCCGGCGCCGCGCTGGTCGTGGTCGAGCCCGACCTGGTCGACGCGATCTGGACCGATCGCCCGCCGCCGCCGCTCGGCGCGGTGACGCTGCACGATCTGCGCTTCGCCGGCGAATCCGCCGAAGACAAGCTAACGCGCATCCGCGGCGAGCTGACGAAGCTGCGCGCCGACGCGCTGGTCGTGTCGGACCCCCACGCCGTCGCCTGGGCGTTCAACATCCGCGGCGCCGACGTGGCGCACACGCCGCTGCCGCTCGCCTTCGCCATCGTCCCGCGGGAGGGCCGCGCGGCGCTCCATGTCGACGGCCGCAAGCTCTCGAACGACGTGCGCCACCGGCTCGAAGGGCTCGCCGACGTGCGTGAGCCCGACGATTTCGTGCGCGCGCTCTCCGCGCTCGGCGCGGAGAAGAAAACCGTGCGCCTCGACCAGGCCACCGCCGCCGATGCGCTCGCGCGCCTCATCACCAGCCGCGGCGGCAAGGTCGCGCGCGGGAACTGCCCGATCGCGCTGATGAAGGCGGTGAAGAACGGCGTCGAGATCGCGGGAGCGCGCGCCGCGCACGTCCGCGACGGCGCCGCGGTGGCGCGCTTTCTCGCCTGGCTCGATCGCGAAGCGCCGCGCGGCAAGCTCACCGAGATCGATGCGGTCGCGGCGCTCGAGAGCTTCCGGCGCGAGACCGGCCTGCTCAAGGACGTGTCGTTTCCTACTATCGCCGGCGCCGGCGCCGACGGCGCCGTCGTGCATTACCGCGTCACCACCAGGACCAACCGGACGATCGTCCCCGGCGAGCCGTTCCTGGTCGATTCCGGCGGCCAGTACCAGGACGGCACCACCGATATCACCCGCACGGTCGCGGTCGGCGAGCCGAGCGCCGAGATGCGGGACCGCTTCACCCGCGTGCTCAAGGGTCATATCGCGATCGCGCGCGCGGTCTTTCCCGACGGCACCACCGGCGCGCAGCTCGACTCGTTCGCGCGCCAATTCCTGTGGGCGCAGGGCCTAGATTTCGACCACGGCACCGGCCATGGCGTCGGCAGCTATCTCTCGGTGCACGAGGGCCCGGCCCGCATCTCCAAGCTCGGCACCGCCGCGCTCAAGCGCGGCATGATCCTGTCGAACGAGCCCGGCTACTACAAGACCGGCGCCTACGGCATCCGCATCGAAAACCTGGTGCTGGTGGTCGAGGCGCCCGCGGTAGCGGCCGCGGAGAAACCGCTCAACGCATTCGAGACGCTCACGCTGGCGCCGATCGACCGGCGGCTGATCGTCGCCGGGATGCTCACGCTCGACGAACGCGCCTGGCTCGACCGCTATCACGCGCGCGTCGATGCGACGTTGGCGCCGCTCCTCGACGCGGAGACTCGCGCCTGGCTCGCGGCCGCAACCCGTCCGCTCGCGCGCGCCTGAATCCGGTCGTGCCCGCAATGCTTCGGCACGCAGCGAAAGACGAATTGCTGCGGCGGCCACCGCGAGCTTGGAAGAATGTTCCAGCTGCCTCAGCGGCATTGGAAAAATAATCGGTATTGACGATCGGAGGCCCGAGAGTAGGTTCCCGCTGCCATGAGTTGTTGCGACGAGAGCACCGCCCGCGTGCCCGATGGCGACGTGTCGCGCCGCGCGGTGTTCAAGGGCGCCGCGCTGATCGCGAGCGTGATCCCGGCGGCGCGGCCGGTCCCGTCGTCGGCCGAAGCCAAGCGCGTCAAGCTCGCCTATTGCAGTCAGCTTCTCTGCGGCGTGCCCTACGAGATCGCGCGCTCGGCCGGTCTGTTCGAGCGGCACGGCCTCGACGTGGAACTCGTCTATACCCGCGGCGGCAACGCGGCGATGCAGGCGCTGATCGGCGGCGCCGTCGATTATGCCGCCACCGCCCTCGACGTGGCCATCCAGGCCTACGCCAACGTCGGAGCGGACATCCGCCGCTTCGCCGTCACCGGCCGGCTGCCGCTATTCGCCATGGTCACCGCTCCGAAGGCCGCGGGCACGATCACCACGATCAAGCAGCTCGAAGGCAAGACGGTCGCCGTGTCGGCGCTCGGCAATGCCGATCACGCGCTGACGCTCTACCTGCTGAAGGAGGCCGGCGCCGACGCGCATAAAGTCCAGTTCGCGACCATGGGCGTCAATCTGCTCGAGGCACTGCGCCAGAATCAGATCGACGTCGGCGTTGTGCAGGAGCCAGCACTGACGCTGCTGAGACGCTCGGGCGCGCGCGTGCTTGTGAACGCAATGGACCTTGAAGACGCCAGGCATCATCTCGGCGGCTCTCTTGAATTCATGGGCGTCGCGGTGCGAACCAAGGAGATCGAGCAGCGTAGAGTGGAAATGGTCGCGCTGGCGGCCGCCCTGTCGGACGCGCTCAAGGCGCTGCGCGGAATGTCCGGCGAGCAGCTAGTGGCGGCTTTTCCCAAGGAGATGATCACCGGGCTCGACCTCAAGGAGTTCGGCGAAATTCTCGTCCGCTACCGCGACTCGCTGTACCCCGAAA
>WNFA01004246.1_pt1 | contig 12814 bp, 12 predicted proteins | sample 5400481 | NCBI WGS metagenome assembly WNFA01 (sample SAMN13153340, study PRJNA577476) | soil metagenome | isolation source: 120 cm saprolite under Douglas fir tree site 2 hole 1 replicate 2 | place: USA:California | collected 2015-04-18 | reverse complement strand
GCCCGCGCGACCGCGCCCAGGACGCCGGGAAAATCGTGAAATGGCTGGAAGAGAATCGCCGCAAAGACCTTCTCTAGTACAGGCCAATCCGGCTGTTTTCGAATAGTTCGCATCGCGTATACTCACACCTAATGACTTCAATCGCGTTTGGCACCGACGGCTGGCGCGGGGTGATCGCTGAAGATTTTACGTTTGCGAACGCGCGCGCAGTCGCGCAGGCGATTGCGCGGTACGTCGTGCGTGGCGAGGACGCCCGCAAGGGCGTGATTGTCGGCTATGACCATCGCTTCGCCTCGGACCGCATCGCCGCCGCGATCGCCGAAGTGATCAGCGCCAGCGGCACGCCTGTCTGGCTCACCGATAAACCTTGCCCGACGCCAGCCGTTTCGCTACTTGTGCGCCAGCACAGCGCGGCCGGCGGTGTCGTCATTACGGCAGCTGGAACGGCATCAAGTACAAGGCGAGCTACGGCAGCAGCGCGTTGCCTTCGATCGTCGCCCAGCTCGAAAAAGAACTCGAAGGTGTATTACATGGCGGCGTGCCGCCCCTCCCGCCGCGGAAAAGCCTGATTCAACCGCTCGATCCGCGCGTGCCGTATCTCGACACAATCGAAAAACTGGTGGACTGGCCGCGCCTGCGCAATGCGAAGCTGCGTTTTGTCTGCGACCCCATGCACGGCTCCGCCGCGGGCCTGCTCCACGAGCTCTTCACTCGGAACGGCATCGCGTGCGGCGAAATCCGCGGCACGCGCGACCCTCTTTTCGGCGGCGTGCACCCCGAACCCATCGAACCGCACATTGAAGCGCTCCGCCAGGCGGTGCGCGCCGGAAAATACGACGCGGGCCTCGCCGCCGACGGCGACGGTGATCGTATTGGGGCCATCGATCGCGACGGCACTTTCGTCAATCCCCACCAGATTCTTGCGCTGCTCGTTTGGCATCTTGCGGGCACGCGCAAGCTGCCCGGCGATATCGCCAAGACTTTTTCTGTAACCAAGCTGATCGACAAACTGGCCCTCAAATTCGGCCGCAAGCTCCACGAAGTTCCCATCGGCTTCAAATACATTTGCGAGCTGATGCTTGCGCAGAACATTTTGATCGGCGGCGAAGAAAGCGGCGGGATCGGCACCAGTCTGTATCTGCCGGAACGCGATGCCACCGTTTCCGCGCTCCTCCTCGCCGAGCTCATGGCCTGGCACGGCAAATCGCTCGGCGAGCTGATTCGCGATTTGTACGCGGAGTTCGGAGAATTTCACTACGGCCGCGTGGACCTCGACCTGAAGCCGGGACAAAAGGAAAAAGCCGTCGCCCATTTCTCCAACGGCAGACTGGCTCGCATACTGGATTGGTCCATCGTGCGCCGCGAGGACATGGACGGCATCAAACTTTATCTCGGCGAAATCGGCTGGGTAATGGTCCGCGCCTCCGGCACGGAAAATCTTCTGCGCGTATACTCGGAGACGTCCAAACCCGGCACGACACAGCGCGTCCTTGGAGCGGTGACCGAAATGGTTCACAATCTCTAGGTGTCCCGATGCAAACCATAAATCTTGAAGAAAAGTTCAGCCTCTTCTCCGACTACTGGAACCCCCGGATCATCGGTGAGGTAAACGATTGCCACGTCAAGGCCGTTAAATTGAAAGGCGAATTCATCTGGCATCACCACGACCACGAGGACGAGCTCTTCCTCGTCGTCAAAGGCAGGCTCCAGATGAAGTTCCGCGACCGCGAAGCCATTGTGCGCGAGGGAGAATTTCTGATCGTACCTCGCGGAGTGGATCATCTTCCCGTCGCCGAGGAAGAAGTTCACATTCTCCTGATCGAACCGAAATCGACATTGAACACGGGTAATATCAACAACGAAAGGACCGTCGCCCAGCTCGAACGCATCTGAACCGGTCAGTTGCTCCAGCCGCGACTTGCGACCCCATGGAACATCGTTTTTACACGCTCGACGTTTTCACCACCACGCGCTTCGAAGGCAACCCGCTCGCCGTCATCACCGACGGTGACGGTCTTTCCGACGACACCATGCTCGCCATCGCCCGCGAAATGAACCTTTCGGAAACGGTCTTCGTACAAAAGCCGACCGACGACCAGGCCCTGGCGCGGCTGCGCATTTTCACCACGCGCGAGGAGCTGAAGCTCGCCGGCCATCCGGTGATCGGCTCGTGGTTTTTGCTGGCAGAGCTCGGCGTCGTTCCCGCTCAGGAAGGCGGCGTGCACGTCTTGCAGCAAACTGGTGCGGGCATTCTGCCCGTGGAGATTCGCTTCAAAGACGGGCGGCCCCAGCGCGTAACCATGACGCAAAAGGAAGCCGCGTTTCGCCCGGCAAAGGTCAAGAAGTCCGCCCTCGCCAAAGCTCTGGGAATTTCCGCAAGTGATTTCGATTCGACACTTGAGCCGGAATATGTTTCAACCGGCATCTTTAACCTCATGGTGCCGCTCCGCAACCGCGCGGCCCTCGGCAAGATCGCCATGAACATGACAGAGCTCCGCCGGCTACTCGGGAATAACGGCACCATGGCCTACTGTTTCGCCTGCGGCAGCAATGGCAAGGCTTTCTCCCGCGGCATGCTGCCATGGGAACTCTACGAAGATGCCGCAACCGGTTCTGCCGCGGGCTCGCTTGGGGCCTATCTCGTGCGGCACGGCAAACTCTCGCCGGGTCACACCCTCAGCATCCTCCAGGGCTCGGAGATGGGGCGGCCCAGTCACATCGAAGTGGAGGTCACGCAGGGCGGCAAGAAACTCGTACCGCGCGTGAGCGGCGCTGCCGTAAAAGTTTTTGAAGGCACGATTCGCGTCTGAACCAATCAAATATCTCGCATAAGAAAAAAGGCCGCCCGTTTCGAATCGAGCGGCCCTTCTTCTTCTGTAATTTGCGAGTCTTAACCCTTCCCGTGGCGATCCTTGCGCAGGTCTTTGCGGTCCTTGTGCAAGTCGCGCTTGTCCTTGTTGATGTCTTTCTGATCCGCATTGCGGTCCTTGCGATCCGCGGTCAGGTCCTTCTTGTCGCTGTGCAGATCTTTGACGTCCTGGTTGCGGTCTGTGCGGTCCTTGTGCAGGTCTTTCACGTCCTGAGTACGGTCCTTGCGATCGGCGGTCAGGTCTTTCCTGTCGTGGTTGATGTCGCGCTGATCCGCGTTGCGGTCTTTGCGGTCCGTGGCCAGGTCTTTGCGATCCGCCTGGGCTTGTGAACTGTTGGCCCCGAACTTCTTATCGTCTCTCGCAAGGTCAGCCTTATCGTGGTTGATATCGCGCTGGTCGGCGTTGCGGTCGGCGCGGTCTTTCGAGAGGTCCCGCTTGTCCGTGCGGATGTCCTTATTGTCCGCATGGATGTCGCGCTGGTCCTGGCGGATGTCCTTGTTGTCCTGGTGGATATCCTTCCTGTCGCTCCGCACATCGCGCTTGTCCTGATTGATGTCGCGCTGGTCCGCGTTGCGGTCCTTGCGGTCCTGTTTCAGGTCTTTCTTGTCTTGCCGGATATCCTTCTTGTCCTGCGTTGTGTCCTGTTGCTGTGTCGACGGGTCCTGGCTCTGAGCGTACGCGCCGCCGGCCAGCAGGCCGGAAAACGCCAGTCCGAGCACAGTTCGTCGAATCACTCGTTCGGGGTTCATAATTTTCTCTCCTGAAGAAACTTTCCGTGACCTGTTACGGATTCTGACTCGAAAACACCGCCCCGCGAGGAAAGTTTCGGCCAATTGTGCCTTGCTTTTTATTGACCGATTGACCAAAACAAGAATCGTTCTAACTACTGTATTTTCAATGATTTATGGACGGCATCAAGGATCCCGTTCACGAAAGACCCGGCCTCTTCCGAAGAGAACTTTTTTGCCATCTCCACCGCCTCGTTTAGTACCACTTTGGGAGGGGTATCGGATACTCGCAATTCGTAAATCGCGAGACGCAAGATCGCCCGGTCGATGGCCGCAAGCCTCTCGAACCGCCAGTTTGTGGCCTGCTTCACGATGATCTCATCGAGAGCGGCAACGTCTTTTGCCGCGCCCTCGAAAAGGCCGTTAGCGAAAGTTCGTGTAGTATCCGCCGCCTTCGCCGCTCGCCAGAATTTTGCTTCGAGTTTCGCCGGCTCCTGCTGGCTCATGTCCCACTGGAAGAGCATTTGCATCGCAAACTCGCGGGCTTTTCTGCGGAGGGACACGCTACTTGCGCCGGGACTTTCCAGGGGAGGCTGGCGCAGGGCGCGGGCCGCGCAAATTGCGCGAAAGATGCGCCATTTCGATCGCCCCGAGCCCCGCTTCGAATCCCCTGTTGCCGCCCTTGAGTCCGGCGCGGTCGATCGCCTGCTCAAGCGTGTCACAGGTCAGCACGCAAAAAATCACCGGCACACCGGTGTCCATCTGCGCAAGCTGCAATCCCCGCGCCGTTTCTGAGCAGACGTAATCATAATGCGAGGTTTCCCCTCGGATGATGCAGCCGATGGCTATGAGCGCGTCATACCGCCCGGTTGTCGCAAGTTTTTTTGCCGCCAGCGGCAATTCGAATGAACCCGGCACTCGCACCACGTCCACATCTCGGCTTGCGGCTCCGGCTCGCTCCAGCGCATCCACCGCCGCGGCCAGCAGCCTCTCGGTGATGAAACTGTTGAACCGGCTCACAACAATTCCAATCTGCAATCCTCCGGCGGTCAATCCGCCGTCTATCTTGTTGGGCGCCAGGTTCCCCGCCATTTCGATTCTTCCAATCAAATCTTCTCGTCAAGCATCCCATCGTTACTGCTTCCCTGCCACCGGCTGAATGTGCTCCTTTGCTTCCTTTACTTCCCCTTGAACTGCGCCGGCCTCTTCTCCAAAAACGCCTTTGTTCCTTCCCTCATGTCCTCCGTCGCGCATGCGAGTCCGAAAAGCGTCGCCTCGAGGAACAGCCCTTCTTCTTGGGGCATCTCAACTCCGCGCTCGATGGCTTCCATCGTGTATTTCACCGCGAGCGGCGCGTTCGCAATGATTTTCTTCGCCAGCGCCTCCGCAGCGGGCAAAAGTTCCGCCGGCTCGTAAACATGATTCACCAAGCCAATGCGCTGCGCTTCCTCCGCGGTGATCATCTCTCCGCTCAGGCACAGTTCCTGCGCGACTCCCTTCCCGCACAGCCGCGCCAGGCGCTGCGTGCCGCCGTAGCCAGGAATGATACCCAGCTTCACTTCCGGCTGCCCAAGTTTCGCGTTCTTGCTCGCAATTCGAATCGTGCAGGAGAGCGCCACTTCGCACCCGCCGCCCAGCGCAAATCCATTGATCGCGCAAATCGAGGGTTTGCCCATTGTTTCGAGGAGATGGATCACTCCCTGGCCGAACAGAGAAAACTCTTTTCCGTTGACTGGCGTTTGCAATGCCAGCTCGCCGATGTCCGCTCCGGCGACAAACGACTTTTCCCCCGCGCCTGTCAAAAGCAGCACGCGCACACTGGCGTCTTCGCGCGCATCGAGAAGAGCGTGTCGCAGTTCCTCGATCGTCTTCCGGTTCAGCGCGTTCAGCACCTTCGGCCGGTTGAACGTGATGAACGCAATGCCGTCTCGCTTTTCGAAAATCAGATTCTCGTAAGCCATCTGGGTTCTTCTAACCTCTAACCTCACACATCTAACTTCTAGAGCTTCATCGCTTTCGGCTTCTGCGGATCGGAATAATCATAGAATCCGCGTCCCGACTTGCGCCCGTTCCATCCCGCCAGCACCATGCGCCTCAAAAGCGGCGGCGAAGCAAATCGCTTCTCCCTGAATTCGTCAAACATGATCTGCGAAATATAATACGTCGTGTCCAGCCCCACAAAATCCAGGAGCGTCAACGGCCCCATGGGGTGGCCGCAGCCGAGCTTCATCGAGTTATCGATATCCTCGATCGATCCGACGCCTTCCTCCAGCGCGCGGATGGCATCGAGCAGGTACGGCACCAGCAGCCGGTTGACGATGAACCCCGTGCTGTCGTGCGCGCGCACCGTCGTTTTTCCCAGCTTCGCGCCGAACGCGACCATCTCCTCATACACCGCAGGATCTGTCGCGATCGTTCTCACCACTTCCACAAGTTTCATCACCGGAACCGGATTGAAGAAGTGCAAGCCCACAAAACGATGCGGCCGCTTCGTGGCCGTGGCGATTTCCGTAATCGTCAGCGACGAAGTGTTGCTCGCAAAAATCGTGGACGCCGGACAGAGCGCATCCAGCGCGGAGAAGAGCTCACGTTTTGCTGGCAGTTGCTCAATGATTGCTTCGACGATGACGTCGCAATCTTTCAGGTCCGCTATCGCGGTCGTGCCCTTGAGCCGCCCGCGGATTTCATTTTTCGCGGCCTCCGAGATCGTTCCCTTCTCCACCAGCCGCGCAAGGTTTTTGTCGATGCTTTTCAGGCCTTTGTCCAAGAGTTCCCGGCTTAGCTCGCGCACCACGCTGTTGAATCCCGAGGCCGCCGCCACTTGCGCGATTCCGGAACCCATCAGGCCACACCCTACGACTCCCACTCTTTGAATCGTCATATTTTCCTCTTGGAAATCCCGCCCGCCAACTACCGCGTAGGAGCCCTACAAAGCTCGCGAACAATATGTGCACAATAAGCCGTGCCTTTTGGCAAACGACCAAAGTCTACCAGAGACGAACTCCACTCACGTCCTTAACTTCCTCTGCCTCATTTACCTCAATTCTTCAGCGCCTCGACAATCATCGCGATTCCCTGCCCGCCGCCGATGCACGCTGTTGCCAGGCCGTAGCGCAGGTTGTTGCGCCGCAATTCATTCAGAATTGTTATCAACAATCGCGTTCCGGAAGCCCCCAGCGGGTGACCGAGCGCGATCGCCCCGCCATTCACATTTGTTTTATCCCGGTTGAGGCCCAGCGTCTTTTCCACCGCCAGGTATTGCGCCGCGAACGCTTCGTTCACTTCCACGCGATCCATCTGCGCCAGCGTCAGCCCCGCCAGCTTGAGCGCCTTCTGCGAAGACGGCACTGGCCCGATCCCCATGATGCTCGGATCCACTCCGGCAACCGCCCACGCCACAATGCGTCCCACCGGCTTGAGCCCCCGCTCCTTCGCCGTTTTCTCTCGCGTCACGACAACCGCCGCTGCGCCGTCCACAATCCCGCTTGCATTCCCCGCGGTTACGATGCCATCTTTCTTGAACGAGGGCGGCAATTTTTCCAGTGTCTCCATTGTCGTTTCCGGCCGCCGATGATCGTCTTCGCTCACCACAATTGTCTTCTTTCCTTGCTTCACTTCGACAGGCACAAGTTCTTCCTTGATCCGGCACGCCTTGTAGGCGGCTTCGGCGGCCTGCTGGCTGCGCAGCGCGTACGCATCAGCATCCCTCCGCGTGATGCCGTGCTGCTCGGCCAGCTTTTCCGCCGTGAGCGCCATTGGCAATCCGCAATACGTATCCGTCAGTCCCACCATCAGCGAATCCTCGAGCGCGCCGCCGCCCAGCTTCAACCCATTGCGCGCGCCGCGAATCACGAACGGCGCCTGCGTCATGTTCTCCATCCCGCCGGCGAGAATCAACTCGCCCTCACCCAGCAGCAGCCGCTGCGCCGCCTGCGCCACGGCTTCGATACCGGAGCCGCAAAGACGGTTCACGGTCACGGCCGGTGTTTCGATCTTCAGGCCCGCTTTGAGCCCGACGTGCCGCGCGCCATAGAGCGCGTCGCCGCTGGTCTGCATTACGTTCCCGAAAATCACATGGTCAAATTCCGCCGGATTGGCGCCCGAGCGGCGAATCGCTTCCTTCGAAGCATGCGCAGCCAGGTCGATCGCGGACACGTCTGAAAACGCTCCGGTATAACGCGCCATCGGCGTGCGCGCTCCGGCCACAATCACTACATCCGTCGGAAACATTCTTCCCTCACTTTACAGAAATCGCCGTTCACTAGTTTACCGCCCAAACTCAACAGAACGAACCAGGAGCCAGCGGATCAGCCTGCATAGAACGCCGGATGCCAGCGCTCCTTACCAGATGGTCTTGACCTCTCTGCAATGCCGGATATTCCGGTCTTTGGTTATTAATGCCAGGCCCTCGTACCCATTTCACGAGTTGTTCCGGAATCCCGCGGAGCGCCCTCTTCAGAGTTTCGGCGTCTCCAGCGCGATGATCGCGTCGCCGCCTTTTTTCCGTGCTTCATCCATCGAGAATTCGGCGCGATTGATCAGGTCCGTCACAATGTCTTCGCTGTCGAAGTCCGGCTTCGCCACGGCCTCGACGATTCCCGCGCTCAACGTGACTTGCGTCGAGTCCCACGGCGGCCGCAATCCCGAGGCTGCCCGCCGCAACTTCTCGGCCAGGTTCTTCGCCCCTCCCAGCGTCGTATCCGGCAGGATGAAAGCCAGCGACCACGAAGTATATTTTACCGCGACGTCGTTTTGTCTCACGATTGGCTGCAGCGAGCGGGCGAGCTGCTCGAGAAACCTCTCCAGCGGCGATTCGCCCTGCTGGCGAAGCAGCTCTGCCCCGCGGTCGATTTGCAGAATAGCCAGCGCTAGCGGCGTCCCCTGCGTCCGCGCGCGGTCTGCTTCGCTAAGCAAGCAGCTCTGGTAAGAGCTGCGGCTCAGCAAGCCCGTGCGTTCGTCGGAAACGCCCATGCGCCGCACCAGCGAACGAAGACGCGTGTGACTCACGCTCATGAGCATTTGATCGCCGATGGCCTGGAGGAAGTAGGTTTCGTTGGGCTTCCACTTGTGCGGCGCGTCATGCCCGACGATGAGCATTCCCGCCGGCGCTTGCGTCTCTTTATCCGTGATCATCACGCCGAGCGCAGTCGCCAACCCTAGCTCATTGAGAATCGACCCTTCTGCGGCTTCTACGACCAGCCCGCTCAATTCATCCGGCTTCGCTTTTTCCATGTGCGACACCAGCAAAACCACTTGCGCGCCCTGCGCCGCTTTCACTCCGGAATCGCAAAACTCCGCGGCCATCTCCGGCGGGCGCCCCGCCGCGCCAACCACCGCCAGCGCACGAGTTGCATGCAGGTACGCTCCTACCTCGTTGACGGCGGTATTGAGCATGGCTCGAGGAGTCTGCTGCCGGAAAATCTTCTGATTGATTTCGGAGATTTTGGAAAGGTCCCGCAGCGTTTCCGCGGTGTACACCCCGGTCTTGCCTGTGAGATTCGGCGGCGCGGCCTCCGCCGCCGGGGGTGGCGGTGGGGCCGGGGCAGCCGGTTTCGTCTCCGGTTGCGGCTTCGGAGCGCCGTGGGGCCACCAGTTCGCGAGCTGATAAAGATTGTAGAGCCGCGTGTTGCGATCCTCTTCACCGGGGAATGTCGAAGCTATTTTCTGTAGCCGCTCGATGGCCTTGCCCTGCAGCGAATATTGCAAAAAAATTTCCGTCTGGACGATCAGGTCTTCGAGCGCTTGCGCGTGCCGCGCTTCTTCGGTGATGGGCTGACCCTGCGCCACTCCCGTCCCGGAAGTCGTATTGGACGGAGGAGGAGGAGCCCCGGCCAGGGACTTCGCCATTCTTCCCCCCACCCGCTTGAGGAACGCATCGTCAACTTTTCCGCGCAACAGTTCGAGCCGCTGCTGATTCCGGAAATCGTAAGCGTCAATGTCCACCAGCTTCTCGAGCGATTCGCTGGCCTTCGGAATATTGCCGTTCACCATGTAGACGTCGAACAATTTGATGAGGATCTCAAAATACTGTGATTCGCGGTTCAGCTCGTTGTAAACGGAAGCCCAGAATTCAATGAGCGCCTGCGAACGCAGATGATTCCCGGCAACCGCGTCGAGCCGCGCGGCATAGTCATTCTGTCTTCTGTCCGCAAACATCCGCCGCTTGAGTGTGAGAAGCAGTTCGATGGTTTTCGAATCCTGGCCCGCTCCCGCGTAGGCATCGGCAAGCTCGAAGAGCCGTTCCATGCCCGCGTTCTTTTCGCGCAGCAAGCCTTCGAGGATTTCGCGCGCCCGATCGAGGCTTCCGCTGCGCATCAGCGCTTCACCGTATGTTTCAAGAAAAGTCGCGTCTTTCTCTGTTGCGGCGAAGGGTTCAAGGAGGAAAGCGGCGTCCGTCGCTTCGTTGGCGCGTAGTTTTCCCTGCGCATAGAGAAGCGCCACGCTGCGTTCCTGTGGCGCCAGCGTGTGAGCGCGGCCCAGAAGCTCGAGAGCCTCGCTGTTGGAGCCCGCCGCCGCCGCCATCTGACCCGCTCGCAGGAAACTCCGCGCCGCCACCGTGTTTTTGCCGATCTGCTCGGCCGTCTCCGCCAGGCGGAGCTGCCGCGAAAGATTATCCGGGTCCAGTTGCGCGACGCGTTCCCAGCAGAACAGCGCGTCTTCATGGCGTCCCGCGGCGGTGAATAGCTCCGCCGCTTTGGTGTACTGATCAATGGCTTCATCAGGCCGGTTCTGCTTCTGCTGGAGAAACGCGTAGCGCGTAATGCGCTCGGGGGGCTGCTGCGCTAAGCCGCTCCGCAGAAAGCGATTGTAAATTGCGAGCGCTTTGGTTTCGTCGCGCGGCTCAATCAACAAGTCAAACAGCATGCCGTAGTAAATCGCCGCGCGGTCCGTTTGATCCAGGCGCGTGTAAAGATCACCCAGCGCCTGCGTCGCCTCCTGGTGCTGAGGCGCTTCATCGAGTGCGGCGAGGTAGGCCTCGACGGCATCCTCGATGCGGTTCTTCTCGAGGAAGCGCTTGGCGCGATCCAGATGCTTGCTGACGTCTGCGGCCATCCGTCCTGGTTGCCTTTGCGGTGCCTTTCGGGTGATGGGGCCGGGCTGTGCGCGGTGTGGGGCGAACCGCCCTTTTTTAACTATATACCGCAAGGCTGAGGCGGGCAAAACACCTGCGACGCGCAGATGCGGTATTGGCAAGGGACAGCGAGCCGCGGCGCGAACTTTTGTCGATGGGCTGCGCGGTGCGGTGATTTGTGGCAAACTGAATGTTCACACGGCATGGTTTCGAGCGACGTGCGGCGTCCCTGCCCCGGAGCGTTGGCCCGCCGTTAATAATCCAACAGGCAGAAGAGAATTCCTGGCGGTAACAGACCCGAATGGATCCGAAGTTCATACGCAATTTTTGCATCATCGCGCATATCGACCATGGTAAGTCCACGCTGGCGGACCGGCTGCTGGAGATGACCGGCGCGCTCAGCTCGCGCGAGATGCAGGAGCAGGTGCTCGACTCCATGGATCTTGAGCGCGAGCGCGGCATCACCATCAAGGCGAAAAGCATCCGGCTGCACTATACCGCCAGGGATGGAAATACCTACCAGCTCAATTTGATCGACACTCCGGGGCACGTCGATTTTTCCTACGAAGTGTCGCGCGCGCTATCGGCGTGCGAAGGTGCGCTTCTCGTCGTGGACGCAAGTCAGGGAGTGGAGGCGCAGACCGTCGCCAACACTTTTCTTGCTGCGGGGCACAACCTCACGATTCTTCCCGTCATCAACAAAATTGATTTGCCCGCAGCGCAACCCGACTTGGTCAAAGAACAGATCGAAAGCGTGCTCGCCATTCCCGCAGCAGATGCGCTGCTGATCAGCGCGAAAAGCGGCCTCGGCGTCGAGGACGTTCTCGAGGCGATTGTACATCGCGTGCCGCCGCCGAAAGGCAGCGCGGAAAATCCGCTGCAGGCGCTGATATTTGACTCTTGGTTCGACATTTACCGCGGCGCCGTCGTTCTAGTGCGCGTGATGGAAGGCCGCATCACCAAGCACATGAAAATTCGTTTGTGCTACAGCAACGAAGTCTACGAAGTGGAAACCCTCGGCACGCTCACGCCGAAACCGATCGCGCTCGAAGAACTGGCCGCCGGTGACGTGGGCTTTGTCGTCGCCAACATCAAGCGCGTGGCGGATGCGCGCATGGGCGATACCGTTACGGATGCCGACCGGCCCGCGCCGGCCCTCCCCGGATTTGAAGCCATCAAGCCGATGGTGTTCGCCGGATTGTTTCCCGTGCTCGCCGACGACTACGAGCCGCTGCGCGACGCGCTCGGCAAATTGCAGTTGAACGACGCCGCTTTTTTCTACGAGCCGGAGAATTCCGTCGCGCTGGGCTTCGGTTTCCGCTGCGGCTTCCTCGGCCTGCTGCACATGGAAATCGTGCAGGAGCGGCTGGAGCGCGAGTTCGGCCTGAACCTGATTACCACGGCGCCGAGCGTGCGCTACCGCATCACGCGTGTGACCGGCGAAGTGATCGAAGTCGACAGCCCGGCGAAGTTTCCGGGCCCCAGCGACATCGCAAAAATCGAAGAGCCCATCATCAAGGCCATGATCATCACCAACGGCACGCAGAAAAATTTTGAGTACCTCGCGCCAACGCGCGTCATGCTCACCTACGAACTGCCGCTGAACGAAATCGTGCTCGACTTTTACGACCGGCTGAAGAGCGTTTCACGCGGCTACGCTTCGCTCGACTACCACCTCGCCGGGTACAAAGAATCCGACCTCGTGAAACTGGACGTGCTCGTCGGCGGCGAGCCGGTCGACGCTCTTGCGCTTATCATTCACCGCGAGTTTTCCTACGAGCGCGGCCGCGAGCTCGTTACGCGCCTGCGAAAACTGATTCCGCGGCAGATGTTCGAGGTGCCCATTCAGGCGGCCATCGGCAGCCGCGTCATCGCGCGCGAAACGGTCGCCGCGATGCGGAAAAACGTTCTCGCCAAATGCTATGGCGGCGACATCACGCGCAAACGCAAACTCCTCGAAAAGCAGAAAGAAGGCAAGCGGCGCATGAAGCGCGTCGGCCAGGTAGACATCCCCCAGGAAGCTTTCCTCGCTGTTCTCAAAGTCGCGTCTAGCAGCGACGAAGAGTAGAATCAAGCTCCGCAGGGCCAACGGGAGCTTTCCATGAAAAAGTTCATTTTGGGTGAGGTACTGCCTGCTGCTCAAG
>WNFA01008380.1_pt1 | contig 12820 bp, 13 predicted proteins | sample 5400481 | NCBI WGS metagenome assembly WNFA01 (sample SAMN13153340, study PRJNA577476) | soil metagenome | isolation source: 120 cm saprolite under Douglas fir tree site 2 hole 1 replicate 2 | place: USA:California | collected 2015-04-18 | reverse complement strand
GATGCTGGCACCAATCCGTCTCACCAACGCTGCTGCGCAGCTACCCTGCGGGTCAGGTGAGACGCAAGGAGAAGCATCCCCGCCACCCGTCCGCACCACTCCCGCCCCTACGCGGCTTTTATATCACGGAGCCTGGAACTTTGAGATGATGCAACGCTGCTCGCGCAGCGAAGTAGCCGCACATGCCGTGCACAGCCCCTCCAGGGGGCGTAGATGATGAGCAGATAAAGAGATTCTTTGCAGGAGTGGTGTATGGCACGGGGCGGACCGTTGGCCGTGTGAAGAATTGCCATAAATCCTGGAGACCGCCGTTGATGTCGCCGCCAACATAATTAGCGTTATAGCGCTCAACTTCGAGCGAGTTCATGGTGCTGCGTGCCAGTATGCGGTCGCGAAAGCCGGGTGCGAATCGTTCAATCTGCAACTCAATACGCTCCGTCATGTCGAAGGTTGAGCCGTTGGGGACGTGGCAGTATGCCCACACGGTATGCTTTCCCGTCGGTGCGCGTGTCGGGTCAAACAGGCTTTGCTGTGCCAGCAGTACAAACGGTTTTTCAGGATGCTCTCCGCGCGATACGGCACGCTCGGAGGCGGCTATCTCGGAGAAAGTGCCCCCAATGTGCACTGTTCCAGCGCGTAAGCATTCCTGGGCTTTCCAGGGGATGGGACCGTCAAGGGCAAGATCGATTTTGAACACGCCAGGCCCGTAGCGGTAGCGCTGCAGCTGGCGCTGGTATGATCCTGGCAAGCGATCGCCCGCGATGCGCAGCAGTTGGCGCGGGGTTACATCGCACAGGATAACGCGGGCGGGCGGCAGTGCATCTAGCGATTTGACTTCAACGCCGGTAGTAATTTCACCACCCAGGGAGCGAAGGTAGGCTGCCAGCGCATCGGCGATTTTCTGAGAGCCGCCACGGGGTATCGGCCAACCAACCACATGCCCAAGTATGCCTTCCACCAGGCCGAACCCGGCGCTTGGCGGCTGCTCGAGAGGGAGCATCGAGTGCGCGCACAATCCTGCGAAAATGGCACGGGCAGGCTCACTTTGAAACGAGCCTTCGCAGAGACTCCGCGCCGAGCGGAGGGCTTTCAACCCGAAATTGGCGCGCGCGAAAGGATGAAGTACATATTGTGGACGTAGAGGCCCAAGCACAGCGCCCTCGATTTTGGGCCAGCCGGTAACGAGCGGGGTCATCAGTTTACGGTATGCCTTTGCGTCGTTGCCAAGCTCTGCAGCAGTTGCCTCTATGGAACGCTCAAGGATGACGGCTGTACCGTCATCCTGAGGGTGCGCCAGTGGCGCCAGTGGCTGAATCATTTCCAGGCCGTACCGCTCGAGCGGCAGGCCGCGGAAGAACGGTGAGCCAAGCGCAAATGGGTGGATCGCCGAACAGACATCGTGCAGGAAGCCCGGCAGCGTCAACTCCATCGTGCGAGTGCCGCCGCCAAGCGTATCTTTGGCCTCGAACACGGCCACCGATAGACCTGCCTGCGCCAGGGTGATCGCGGCTGCAAGTCCGTTCGGTCCCGAGCCGACTATGATAGCATCGTACGTGAAATGCTCAGACATACATATGCCGGTTTCTAATTTTTCTTTTCAGGCGTAGCTCGAAACAAGCGGCCCACCCGGCGTACCGGGAAAGTCACTTTATATAACACGGTGCGAATAGCTGAATTGTGCCAGACGTTCTTTGCCTCCGACCACTGCACTCTTGGATCCACGAGGATCCGTTGCGCTTCTACTGGCGCGTCTACGCCAAAGTGCGCTGCCAGCGAGGCGAGCGTGCGCTTCCAGAAAGAATCCTCTGCTTTGGATGCCCCGAAACGAAAGGCAATTTCATAGATTGGATCATAAGATCGCAGCAGCACCTGCGCCTGGGCTACAGTGCAGTCGTCCTCTTTGTAAGAGCTAAAGGTGATCCAACCTGCGAATGTATGGCCTTGCGGCGTCATCAGCGTAAAGGACTCGTCGTCGGCATAGAGTACGAGCACGCCGGTGGAGAGCGGCAGGCCGACAGGCAGGGTTCCAGGGATCAGCATGTTTATCACGGCCACCTCGCCGGGGGCGATTCCGGTGAGCGGTACATAAAAGCGGTTGCCCCTGGGCCAGAATTTGGGAAAGTTTTCTTTCCACTGCTTGATGACCTCGGTGGGCTGTACATCAGCACCTTTGAGGCGCACACGGTAGGTTTTCTGCCACATCTGGCCGAAACCCTGCAATGGGCTGAGGGCCAGGCGTCCTTCCACGTTCAGATTCAGCGCTCCGCTGGGAACGTTTGTTACTTTGAACGTCGAGCCCTGGCTGGCCCAGTAAGCCGCGTCACGTGGCTGCGCGATTTGTTCTTCATTTGATGGAGTAGGAGAGGTCGTCATGGTACATTTCCTCCTGTATGATCCGGCCTGGTGGGCCGGCACAGTTCATTATGCTTTTTCACTTTTTCATCTGGATATCGGAACAGCCAGCAAAGGCCGATAAATCGGCGGTGGGCGCGAAGGAGTGATACGCGCTCCGCTTCGCTTCGCTGAGGCCCCTACAGTGTCCGGATTAATTTGTCAATGTGCATAATCAAGTGTGTCAGTCCACTCCGGGAATTATTTTTGCGCGGCCAGAACGTCGGCTTCGGAGTCATAGATGCCGATGGCCTCGTTCAGCCGTGTGAGTTCAAAGATGCGCCGGTAATGATCGCTCAGCCCAAAGGCCATCAGATGCTGTTTTTGGCGATTGACACGGATGAGCAGCGTGACGAGCAAGCCGATCCCGCTACTGTTCATATACTCCAGCTCGCTGAAGTTCAAAATGATTGCGCGCGTGGTTGGGGTACTGGCCTCCGCGGAGGCCTCCATCAGCGTGTCTTCTGCGAAAGCGGAGACTTCGCCCTGGATATCGATGATACTGGCTGTGGGACTTACTTTACGAACGTTCATTACTACTTTAGCTTGCGGCATGCGGGGTCCTCCTCCTTGCTGTTGAGTTATACAATTTCAAAAAAAGTTTTCGTATATGGGCTAGATCGGGATGTTGCCCTCGGACAATAGTGTAATGTGCACGGCGTTTCTCTAACTTCAAAGTGTACCAGGTTTCGTGCAGCGGTTGATGTTTCCCCCGGTTATGAAAGCGGTTTAGAGCCATCTGCCAGGGCGCTCGTTTCGTCCGGGAATACGCTCATGAAATCGACCAGGCGCGTGATTTGGAAAATCTCCACGTAGTGGTCGCTCAATCCACATGCCAGCAGGCGACGCTTTGATTTGCGCGCCCGTGCCAGCAGGCCGACGATCAGAGCTATGCCCGTGCTGTTGATGTAATCGACTTTACTAAAATTGAGCAAAATGACATGCGAGTCCCGGCTCTCTGCCTCGGCATAGGCGGCGTTTAGCGCATCCTCCGCGAAAGAGTCGATTTCGCCCTCCAGGTCAACGATGGCAACCCGTGGCTGTTGGCGTACATGTGCCTCAAGACTTTTCGCTGGCATGGCTCTCTCCTTCCAGGTACACAATCAATTCGACTGTGTGATGACTTGCATCGTTGCTGATATGCATCTCATCCACCATATTTTTGATTAAGAAAAGTCCCCACCCACGCGGCGTCTGCAATTCGGCAAGCTTGGCTTCCAGGTCCGGTGCTTCAATGTCAGGATGGGCAGAAAGCGTCCGCGTGCCTCCATGATCGGTTACACGTACTGAGAGTGTCTTGTGTGAGGCCAGTACCTGGATGGAAACCGGCTTTTCGGGCTGGTAATGGTTTCCGTGTTCCATGGCGTTCATCGTGGCCTCTGCAACAGCGGTCTTGAGTTGTTCCAGGCGCTTGGTGGGCAGATTGAGCACGCGGACGGCCTCGGCAACGCGGGCTAATGCCTGGCGCTCGTTGCCGGGTTCGCTGGCCAACGTGAATTCGGCAAGCGTCCGCCAATCGTTGCCGTTGTTCCCATCTGCTTCATTTGACCTGGTTGTAGATCTGCTAGCCACCTCGGTTACTCCATAGCCTTCCGACCTTTGCAGTGTTACCATCGTAATGTCATCTTCCTGTTCCCAATCAGCACCGGTGAACGCTGCCAGGTCGTCTAAAACAAATTCTTTCAACGTTTTGCCATCCTCGTGCTCTCCGACCAGCCGCATAAGGCGTGGGAAGCCGAACATCTCGCGATGCTCGTTGTGGGCCTCCACGATGCCGTCGCTGTGGAAGAGAATAACCTCACCTGGAGCCAGCCAGACTTGTTTCTCCTCATAATGCATACCTGGCATCAAGCCGAGGGGCATGCCGGTGGCACGCAGTTCGGTGACTTCTCCGGTAGTATGCCGGTGGTAGGGCAGGTCGTGGCCCGCGTTAGCGAACTGGAGCTGCCCGCTGTCGGGATCAAGGAGCGCATATAAGCAGGTGACAAACATCTTAGGGGGGATGTCTGGATAGAGTACCTCGTTAACCCGTTCCAACACTTCCCCTGGCGCTACCAACCTCTGGGCTATAGCGCGTAGAACGCTGCGGGTGGTTGCCATCAAGAGGGCTGCCGGTACGCCTTTATCGGTCACATCTCCAATCACGAGACCCAGCCGGCCGTCGTCGAAGTAGATAAAGTCATAGAAGTCGCCACCGACTTGTCGCGCTGCCTGGTAGTAGGCGGTTACCTGCCAGCCTGGGAGCGCGGGTAGATCTTTGGGCAGCAGTGTTTTCTGGATAAGCTGGGCGACGCGCAGTTCATGCTGGATGCGCTCATTTGCACGGGCCTGGGTCTGTTGATCGCGCACCAGTTGGGCAACCCGTACGGCAGGTGCCGACTGCGTGGCGAGGGTGTTGAGAAGCCCCCGGTCATCTGTGGAGTAATCTTGCTCGCTAAGCCGTGGGCCGAGGTTGAGCAGGCCGACCAGCTCGCCCTGGCTTACGAGCGGTACGGCTATCTTCACGCCGGCAGCCTTCAAAGCGTGCAATGCGGGCGAGTCAAGGTACAGCTTGTCGACCTCAACCGCGCCCGGGGCGCTGAGGAAATATGCGACGATCGGGTCGTTGGGCACAATATCGATAGGTGCAGGCATCAGCTGGTGCGCACGATCCGCGCTCTGCATCTGAATCATCTGGGATTCAAGCCTGGTGCGACCGGTGCGCGTCAGTCGCAAGCGTTGCAGTGGTGTAGCCATAGGAACTAACTCCATTACCGTTTGCATCTCGCAGTTTCCTGCGTGTTTCCTACCTATCCTTGCGAGATGTTTCCTCTTCTCTAGGGGTAATTGTACCAGGTAATCGTCTCCCAAACGTTACGAAAAGCGTTACAAAAACGTGAAATTTTATATTTTATATTTTATCATGCTTCTCTAACGCCGGGTCTGCTTCGGACTGTGACTCTATTCTACTCGATGGGCATCTTTTTGTATAGCATGTAACCTTAACTTCCAGGGTGACTACTATGGACGGCCACCAGGCATCAAGCTAAGCCGCGAATGAGCCTGGGTTGGGCGACGAGGGCTGACCATCGGGGGAACCCTCTCGCCTTGCCAGATCCTTCGCTGCGCTCAGGATGACAGTGTGAGGTCACTTCGGTTGACGCCTGTATTGTGCCACCGAGAAGGGGTGCGTTTCATTTTTTTGCACAAGCCTCTCCCGTACGCTCAGGGGTGGAAGGAGGACGTCTGAGAAAGGGTCTGCGCCAGGAATAGCCAGCACCAGGACGACGAACTGGTTGCTCCGCGAGGGCCTCAGCCGGAGGTTCGGTGGAAACAGGCACAGGTGGATGGGACAGCCGATAGGCGCGCGCTCCCCACACGACGAGGAACCACAAGGCACTGGCCAGTCGAGGCTTTCTGTCTGCTTGTCGCTGACTTGTGCGAAGCGCTCGTCGCTGAGCCACTGACGTCGCCCAGGTCTCGTGCCACTGGCGATTGCAGACCGCATTGCGGAGCACGAGCATGGGGTTGACGTTCTGCCGACCCCAACGCATGCCAGCCCCTTTGAGGCGTGCTTCGACGACTCCCTTGTTAGCGCTTTCGACGCTCCCCGAGCCGATGGGCCAGCCTGCTGCCTGATAGGTCGGGTACTGCATGTGCGCCTCGCGCTTCTGCAAGTAGGTCAGTTTCTCCTGCAGAGTTGGACTGGGATAGCGAGCAGCTAACCAGGCCAGGTGCTTGAGCACCCTGGCTGGTCCCTGGTGTTTGAGCCGGTGCAGCACCCCGTCCAACCACTTGGTGGGCAGTCTGCCTCCTGCTGCTCGCACGACCTGCCCGATCTCATTGACGTATTCGGCGGCATGCGCAAAATCGAGGATACGTACCGCATCCGCACGATGGTAATCCACCAGCCCCTGCAGCCACTCCGCTCCATCTTGCACCGCACAGGCCTCTGTGGCCCGTTCCAACCCCCGCCGATGTGTTTCGACCAGCGCTGCCTCCGCAAAGCGCTCAGCGTCAGCGAGTCGCGAGAAGGAGGAGACCTGTTGCATGCACACCTCCTCCCGCTTGTTGCGCGTGACCTCCCCCATCGTCAGTGTCTTGACTTCCACCCACTCGCCCCCTACCAGATGCACAAAAGCTCCATCCCCACTCATCGCTTGCTTGTTTGCTCCAGCAGGCGCTTGAGGCACTTCTTGCTTGAGGCGCTCCTCCTCACCCTCACACACCGCCAGCGCCGCCTGCCCTGTCGCCAGGGTTGCTCGCCTCGCCGTCGCCTTGCTCACCTGCATCCCCAGCAAATCCTGGAGCAGTTCCTGCGCTGGCGCGTAGGGCATCCAGCTCGCCAGCCGCGCCAACGTTTCCTCCCCACGTGGCGTCAACCCTCCACTCACGAGTCCTAACTCCTCATCCAGGGGGGAAAAAGCCTACCCCACACTGGGGACAGGCTCCATACGTGCGCGTTAGCTTGACCGCTTCTCCTCCGGTGGTTTGCAGCCAGCGCGTTTGCTCTCCTCGCGCCCACAGCGGCTTGCCACACGTTGTACACTTCGGACGCTCCGCCTCCGGCTTCTGGCTCCAGTCCTCGCTCTCCCCCATCTGCACCACGTCCTGGAGCAGCTGCGCACGTAACTGGTTGATCTGTTCATCTACCGCTGCTTCAATCTCTGCCCACGTCGCCTTCGGGTGCTCTTTGCGCCATTGGGTCATCCCCAGTACGTCTCGCAGTCCTGCGCTCACCTGTTGCATCTGCGCACTCCGTTCCCGTTTGTTCTTTTTCGCTTTCATCCTGTTGCCTCTTTCTCCTGGTCTTTTCCCCCTATTTTACCACCTCCCTCCTGTGTGCAAAAAAATGAACCGCACCCACTGAGAAGACAAGGGAATAAGCAGCTCTCATTATGTGTTATAATGGGTGTATGACATCAAAAAGTAATTGTATCGCTTCTGTGAGAAACGGTTTCTACGAGCGTCTCAATGCATTCAGAGATGTCGGCACAGGAGCATACTATCATGAGACTGTATGTAGGGGGACTTCCCTATGACACGACCGAACAAGATCTGCGCGATCTGTTCGGACAGGCAGGACAGGTTATCGAGGCCACGGTTATCACTGATCGCGACTCAGGGCGAAGCAAAGGCTTTGGCTTTGTCGAGATGAGCGACGATCAAGGAGCACGGACCGCCATTGAGCGGCTCAACGGCACCTTGTTGGGAAATCGCAACATTACTGTCAGCGAGGCACGCGAGCGCCCAGCGACAGGAAGCAGAGGGTTCCAAGGAAGAGAGCGACGTTCAAACACCGGCTATCGGAGCGAACGCTACTAATTTCTGAGGACCTGTAGCGCGAAACAGGCCAGAAAAACGTTCTGTACACACGCAATGAACCAAAGGCTAGCTGATCAGCTAGCCTTTGGTTTATGTTTTCTTACTTCTCGACACGCCTATGTATCGCTGAAATTTCTTGTTCATATGAGCCTGGAGGTCAGTCCAGGTTGCATTTTGCGGTGGGGCCTGACACCCGCAAGGGGTGCGGTGGGGCCTGATACCCGCAAGGGATGCGGTGGGGCCTGACACCCGCAAGGGGTGTCACTACATTTCTGTCTCGAAAACACACTAACTCTTCCAATGAAACATGGATCAGCGGAGCAAAATGGCGCTCTTTGGTTCCCATCATCGTAGTAGCCTTTCATACGCAAAGACTGGAAATGAGCCTGATCCATGAACCCTTTCATCTCTCATCTGTCCTCAAAGGAAACAGGAATAGAGGCTCTCCAAGAGGCGCGATGTTTTCTGTCTTGTTCAGGTGGCCGCAACCTCATCACACTCTCGCCTCCACCATCCGAGAGCGCAGTTGTATCTTCCTGGCTCGATCCTTTAAGGATATTTTGGGAGGCTCTGCCTGAGCAGTCTATCACGAATTCTATCGGGCAAGAGCCTGAGCAGGCGGATCATGAGGGATAAGCCAGGCTTCGTCACCACATAGCGCGTTTTGGGCGTCTTGGCGGTGAGTGCGTGAACTACCGCCTTGGCCACGTTGTCCGCAGGAAGTCCACTCTGCCCAGTGCGAGGCATACTGTCATCGACATAACTCAACAGAGGACCATAGAGCCGCTGCGCGTCTTGCGTGCTGTTCTCACTCAGCCGCGGTGCGATCTTCTTCCAGAGCGGGGTGGCAATGACAAACGGCTCTACCAGTGAGACCATCAGATGCCAGGGGAGCAGCTCCATACGCAGCGCATCGGTGAGTGCCTCGACGGCCCTGGCGCAGTAGTGGGAGAAACGCCTGAGTGATGGCTACGAGTCCTAGAACATTCACCGCGAATTGTGCTTGTAGTTCATTTGCGGGCAGACATTCAAGTGGTCCGGCCACGACGACTCCTGCGTTATTGACCAGTCCAGCCAGCCCGGCCGCACCTACCGCTGCCGTAATGGTCTCGACCGCTGCCGTAATGGAGCCTGCATCAGTCACGTCCAGGAAAAGCGGAGTCAACCGGTCGGAGGCTTTGTGCTGGAGTGCGTCAGCGTCCTGCTCGGTGCGCACACTAGCAAAGACGTGCCATCCGAGCTGATCGAGGTGCAGAGCACATGCTGCTCCTATGCCGCTTGATGCGCCCGTAATCAGGACTGCGGGAGTAGTCCCGTTTTGAGTGGTAGACATCTTTCATCATCTCCTTGCAGGAAGCTCCTGCACTACAGAAGAGTTCTCTATCTGTTTGTAGTGTAGCAGGAAAACGTGTCAAAAGGGTTACGAACTATGGCTGTAGTTCACCCGCCTGTACCTTTACAAGCAACTTCGTCCAGGCAAGGAGCTGTGGCATGAAGGCGGGTAATGCGAAGGTGTAGGGTGTATCGTGGTCCCCGCTTGTCCCTAGCTCTAGCTCTAATCTGCGAATCTCCAGTAGAGTTACACTTTTCTCATTCGAAGGCTGTTCTGCAACGACGGGGGTTGAGACCAGCGCACAGGTCTCTTGTATGCCGACTTCTGCCTCCAAACGAGCGATCTCCTGTGAATTTATGCATCTCTTCACTTTCAAGAATTGCTCAGCGGTTACGGAGCTGGATGCCAGCCCTTTGTTCGCACGGGCCAGCATTTCGTCCATGTATTCGGGCGATGAAGAGAAGAAAACGCGGATGAGGTCCCTGGGCACCATATTGTAGAGCTTGAGGAACCCAAACAGCGCGTTGAGAGATGTCAACACGGTTGATCTCCACCGCCATGTATCTGATCGATTCGCCTGTAACGCGACACGATAGTAGATCATTTATTATCACTCCCCTCTCGTGAGATTTTCATGCATGCTCTGTTTTCCATATGGACGCTCGATGTGCATAGTTTTACAGGATTCACTTTCCCTTCTCGAAATACTTCCTTGGGACAAGCAAGAGCACTGCCATCGCTCCCAGTAAGAATCCCGCACCAAGGAGACCGAAAGGACCAAGTTCCTCACGAAAGAGTATCCATGCAAGTACGGCTGCCGTTAAAGGTTCACACATGGTCACGATACTTGCCACGGTCGCGGACAGTGAACGCATGCCAGTCTGAAAGAGGGCATACCCAAGAGCACTAGGAACACATCCCAGATAGAGCAATAGTAGCCATCCCCGGACGGGATATACTATCATCAATCTGGTTGATGAAGCACAGAAGAGCAGAAGCAGCGCTCCTGTCCCGAACGCCACGAAATTGATCTGTAGCGGATGATAGCTGACGGTGAGCAGTCGTCCGCAGAGGATAAATCCAGCATAGGTGCAGGCCGAGAGAAACGCGAAAAACACTCCCAGGAAGGACATGCTTCCTTCGTTCAGATGAGGACGAGCAATTACCAGGAGGGCTGTACCACTCACAGCGCCTACTAAAGCGAAGAGTGTCAGCGGAGTAAAGCGCTCTCGTGTCATGAGGGCAGAGACGAGGGCGATCATCACTGGAACGGCGCAAATGGCGATGAGGGTAGAGACGCTCACGCCAACAGAGGGAATAGCCGCAACGTAACAGGTCTGGGAGAGTGCCATCATACTTCCCATACCCATCATCACGGCGAGGTCACGATGCTTGATGCGAAAGAGGCGGCGGCCAAGACGCGTCCAACTGGCGAGAAAAAACAGAGGGGTTGCAATAGCCAGACGTAAGAACGTCAATGACAGAGCATTTGTTGCACCGTACGCATACAGGGCTTGGTTTGCAATGCCGATCGTGCCCCAGGAAACGGAAGCACAGACGATGAGCAAGAAGTCACGACGAGATGTGTGTTGAGAGAACATGAAGTATCCCTTCCTCAGATGCAAATGGAGAAACAAAGAAACCATGCAGAGAGGGCAGGACGAGCGCATGAGCAAAGGGCACACACCATTACAGAGTGTGCGCGTTAGAGAGAGAATGAAACCGTTCTACCTGCCCTAACGGGTGGCGACGGGAGGTGGGGAACAAAGAGGATTTGAACAGTAAAAGACGAGACCAACCATGTTAATACGTCCTTATCTATGAAAAAGCTGGAAGTGTGCACTTCTCTTCTTATTCTACCAGCAAGAAGGAGGGAAGTGTCAAGGTTGAGTATCTGGTTGGCTGACAAATTTCGTCTTCACAGATCCTGAGCTTACGAGCAGACTAGCTTGCGCAAATCGGCGTAGGCCTCCAGGGCGGGGCGCAGACTCTCGGGTCCCAGCCGCCGCCAGCGCTCGTTCCAGTCTTTGCCCCACCTGTCTTGTGGTGGTAAGCATAACCTGACGTGGATGCCTGCCTGCACTAGCTGCTCCTCGATTCTGCTCGTTGCCTCCTGGCCGCCCAGGTCGCCATCAAATGCGAGCACTGCCGATTTTATGTGGGGAGGAAACCAGTCGATCGGTGCAGCCGTGCCGACCAGGGCGACTACACCTGGCGCGTCAAAGCCTGCCATCAGAAGTGTCAGCCGGTCAAATGCTCCCTCGACCAGGATGATCGAGCTGGAAAGCTGGTCGGAATCAACTCCGAACCAGCCCGCGGGATTGGTCTTGATCCAACGCCTGGGTCTTCTTGGCTGATCCAGCAGCGACTTGTGGGCATTCTCGTCCATGCCTGGCTGCCAGTGCCACAGGGAGCGCCCGATGTATCCCTTGCCGGCGGGAGAAGCCAGGGGGAAAAGGATGCGTTCTTCCCATCTGCGCAGAATGGCGCGCTGCTTTTGCGCCTCCAGGTTGTTGACCATGGCCGGTGGCAGGTAGCGAACGCCTGAAGCCAACGCAACGTCCAGGGGTATGCCGCGTTCGTTCAGGTACGCCTGCGCTCGTTGGGAGTGGATCAGCGCCTTGCGCATTTGCTCGTCCAGCGACAGGAGCGCGGCCAGTTCGTCCTGCTGCCACTTCGGCGTGGATTTCGGGGGGTGGAGCAATACCGGTTGGGACACGAGTACTGTGCTCTGCTTCCTCTGGGATCGGTATGAGGGCGAGGGTACTGAAGAGAATCCCCGGTAGTAGAGTTGTATCAGGCGTTTTGCCACGGTGGGATTCCATTCGGCGACAAGCACCGTTGCATTGCAGGCCGCGTTGAAGCAATGGCCCCACCCTGTTGTCTTATTGATTGACAGGGAGCGCTGGTGATCGCTGCCGTGAATATGACAATACGCCCGCACATATTCTCCCAGATTCAAAGGATCACACAGCTCAGACTGTAAAACGATTTCTATGCTTCTACCTTGTTGTGTATGTATGGTTAGCACCTTCGAGTACCCTTTTCATTAGAAACCTTGTTCTATATTTATTAAACGTTCTTGTGACAACTTTGGTCTCTTTTACATTCTTTTTGAGCATATGGAAGATAGATGCCAGGTAATGCTGGCCAGCATACCAACCAGGTTTGTAGCGGTTGTATCGATTGTAGCAGTTGTAGGGCTTTGGTACCCGCTGCATGAAAGGGAGGAGTTTTTAAGGGGATAGCTCTCATTCCCGAAGCATCTGTGCCTAATGAATGTTGACAACCGAATGGGGTAATGTGCGTTACCCGTCCTGTAGGGACAAGGGGCGGATGTGGGGCAGGGTGGGGGCCTTGTGCTTGTCCTGGTGGCAACGCGCTCCAGTGGGGACTGCGTGGAGCACAAAGGTCGCACCCCAACGAGGACAAGCACAAGGCCCCCTCATCCACTCCACGCCGCCCCTTGTCCCTACAGGACCCTGGGCCGCAAGCATCTCAATGGATAGGATTCCCCGATTCGGTCGTCAACATTCATCAGGCGCAAGCTGGTTTCCGTACAAGTACTAACCAAGGGAGGTCAGGGATACAAAGCAAGTCCTGGTTCGTTACGCAAATAGCTGGGGAATTGTACATTTTATCTCTTTACTGGCACTTATCCGTCTTGCCAACGCTGGTTCTTGCCCGTCTCGGCAACGCGACTGCGTCGCTGAACCTATCCGTCTCGCCAACGCGGCTGCGCCGCTACTGCTGCGCAGTCAGGCGAGACGCAAGGCATACCGTGCGCGGTCA
>WNFA01014133.1_pt1 | contig 12822 bp, 15 predicted proteins | sample 5400481 | NCBI WGS metagenome assembly WNFA01 (sample SAMN13153340, study PRJNA577476) | soil metagenome | isolation source: 120 cm saprolite under Douglas fir tree site 2 hole 1 replicate 2 | place: USA:California | collected 2015-04-18 | reverse complement strand
AGAAACCGCTCGAATCATGGGAATTTCCGTTGGCGCGGTAAAGGCGCGAGTGTTTCATGGGCGAAGGAAATTGCGCGAGAGATTGAAGCACTATTTCGGATCAGCTTGGACGTACGGAAGAGACGCTTCACGAACGATCGGTAACACGACACATTTCTCCCGGGATCGGGTCGGCTCCAATGCGTGTGGTTAAAGCGGGGACGAAGGGAGGCCCTCATGATGACGTTTCTGTTTCTCGCGGTATTGGCGCTCTTGGGCCTTCTGTGTTTCACAGGCCCGGACGGCATGGTCGGTCCGAGGCATCGTCACTGAGTCGAGTTCGCGACGACACGATTTCGTTGGGGGAACGCGTTGTCGGGTAAAGCCTGTTTGATCGAATTGGTTTTGTCGTTGTGAAGGAAATCCAGCATAGGGAGAAAGAGAAAGATGTTCCAGAAAATTGTAGTGGCAACGGTTCTTGGAGTTCTGATGTGCGCTTCGGTAGCGATGGCCCAGGAAGGACGCTGGCAGGAAATTAGCGCCCAAGGAACAGGCTTCTTTACGAAGGACTCGAGCGGAAATGGGATCAACCAGCATGCCACGGACACCGGCGCCTTTCTCCTTAGCTATCGATATCACTTCACTAGGTGGCTGGCGGCTGATGCAAGTTATGGCCACGCCCGGAACGCGCAACAGAATTTCACTTCCTCCGGCCCGTTCAGTGTGCAAGCTAATGTGCACCAGGCCACGGGTGCGCTCGTGGTGACAGTTCCGCGCCGCATTTTCAGACTCCACCCTTATTTTCTCGCGGGCGCCGGCGCTCTCGTCTTCGATCCCACCGGTAACAGGGGCGGATTTGTTTCTGGAGCGCAGAGCCAGTCCAGGGCAGCGTTTGTGTATGGAGGCGGCGCAGACTACGACCTTAGTATTCACTTCGCACTTCGCGCCGAATACCGCGGTTTTGTGTACGGCCGTCCAGATTTTGATCTGGCCTCACTACACTCCGGTGCGACCACGCATACAGCCGAGCCCTCCGCCGGTATCGTGTTTCGCTTCTGAACCAACGATACCGTCATTGTGGCCGCGGGCCTCGATTCCCCCGTCGCGACCCGCGGCGCGGAGGCGTCAGGGGGTCAGCTGAGATCGAGGGCAATTCAACTACGAGAGGAGAGGGCTCGGCTATGACATTGAAAGGTAACAGAAATGTGAGGGTGGAACATGACGCAAGTCCCATTCAGCCTCATGCAGAGGATACTTCTGCAAATCACGCACCAAGTCATGAAGAAATCAGGCGCCGCGCCTATGAAATCTATCTTGAGCGTAACGGGCTCCCAGGCGATGAGCTTGATGATTGGCTCAGGGCCGAACGTGAACTCCAAAAGGTCGCTCTTTTCAAACGAGGTTGGAATCGTCTTCAGAAGCAGCAGCACCCCGATTCCGAGGACGGAAATTGATATTCAGCGCATGGGAACAACGGAGAGGAGAAAGCAATGACGATGCTGGTGATTCTAGCAATCATGGTCGGCGCAGCCCTCGTAGTGGCCGCGGCCGCGCACACAGGCCGATCGCTCGAGAAAAAGCAGCCGATCCGACTTGGTGTAGGCAGGAAGCTCCATTCCTAGGAATTCAGGATCAAAAGGAGAAGATTGTGAATTACGCCGTCCGCTTTCTGTTTGGCAAAGTACCACGACTGCGCTCCGGCGCCGTCTTCTTAGGCGTCGCCGCCCTCGGCATTTTTGTCTCAGGGTGCAACAAGAGTCAGGCAACGACAGCGACGCCAGTTCCGGAGGTCGAGGTGGCCACGGTAGAACAGCGCGATGTCGCCGTGTACAGCGAATGGGTAGCGACGTTGGACGGCTACGTCAACGCCCAGATCCGACCCCAAGTCTCAGGGTACATAATCAAGCAAAACTACACAGAAGGTTCGCTCGTTCGCAAAGGTCAAGTACTGTTCGAAATCGATCCGAGGCCCTTCACGGCGGCCCTCGACCGCGCAAAGGGCGATCTTGCGCAGGCGCAAGCACAACTTGGCAAAAGCACCCTTGATGTAGAGCGCGACACACCTCTCGCAGAAGCCAGAGCCATTGCCAAGAGCCAATTAGACAACGAGGTTCAGGCCAAACTAGGTGCACAGGCGGTCGTCGAATCAGCCAAAGCGGCGGTGGAGCAGGCGGAACTCAACCTGGAGTGGACCAAAGTCACCTCGCTGGTAGATGGAATCGCGGGGATTGCACAGGTCCAGATCGGCAACCTCGTCGGAGCCAACTCCGTCTTGACTTCCGTTTCGCAAGTGGATCCTATCAAAGCCTTTTTTCCGATTAGTGAACATGAATATGTCCTGGCACAAAAGAGCAATGCCAATTCCAGCAGCCACACTATCCGGTTTTTCGGAAACCCGGTGGAACTGATCCTGACGGACGGCAGTATCTACCCGCACAAAGGCAAAATCCTGCTGGCGGACCGGCAAGTGGATTCAAGCACGGGCACGATTCGCATCGTTGCTGCGTTTCCCAATCCCGGCAACATCCTGCGTCCCGGCCAGTATGGACGTGTGCGTGTCGAAACCAACATGAAAAAAGGCGCTCTGCTGCTGCCTCAGAGCGCGGTTACTCAGTCCCAGGGAAGCTATCAGGTGGCGGTTGTCGGCAGCGATCACAAAGTTAGCATGCGCACCGTGAAGCCCGGCGAGACGGTCGAGACGATGTGGGTTATTGAAGAGGGCCTCAAGCCCGGTGAGCACGTGGTAGTCGGAGGACTGCAACAGCTAAAGGAAGGAACTCTCGTTACTCCCAAGCTCGTACATCTTTCCGGGGAAGGAAACTAAGCTATGTCGAAGTTCTTTATCAACCGTCCGATCGTCGCGATGGTTATCGCAATCCTTATGGTGATTGTGGGCGCGGTCACCATTACAAGCCTGCCCGTGGCGCAATTTCCGAACATCGTTCCACCGGAGATTCAGCTACAAGCCAGCTTTGTCGGGGCGGACGCACAGGCTCTGGAGCAATCCGTCGCCACGCCCATCGAACAGCAAATCAACGGCGTGGACAACATGAACTACATGTACTCCCTGAACGCTACCGGAAACTCACAAACCACCATGGTCGTGGACTTCGATCTGAAGACGGACCCGAACACCGATCTCATCCTCACGCAGTCCCGCGAGCAATTGGCTGCGGGTCAACTTCCGCCGGACGTTAACAGCTACGGGGTCACCATCAGGAAGTCCGTGACTGCTCCTCTCATGCTGGTCGGAATATTTTCCCCGAAAGGCACTTACGATACAAAGTTCCTTGGCAACTACGCTTATATCAACCTCAACGATCCCATCGCCCGTTTGTACGGCGTGGGGCAGACGCAGGTTTTCGGCGCGGGGCAGTATGCGATGAGGCTCTGGGTTCAGCCTGACAAACTGGCCAAACTGGGCATCACGGTCACGGACATCGTCAATGCAGTGCAACAGCAGAACACAGTCAACCCCGCCGGTCAGGTGGGCGGCGAGCCAGCTCTCGCGAACCAGCAATTCACTTATTCCGTGCTTGCGCAAGGCCGCCTGTCGTCCCCGGAACAATTCGAAAACGTGATCGTGCGCGAGGCGCCGGATGGCGGTACCGTTCGCGTGAAAGACGTTGCCCGCGTCGAGTTGGGCGCGCAGGATTACAGCGTTGTCAGCCGCTTGAATGGCAAGCCCGCAATCGTTATCCCGGTCTACCAGTTGCCAGGTTCCAATGCCGTCCAAACGGCCGCAGGCGTCCGAAAGCTGATGGCCGAGATGAAGCAGCGCTTCCCGCAAGACATGGATTACGCCATATCGCTGGACCAGACGAGCGCCGTCACAGAAGGCATGAAGGAGATCATTGTTACGCTCTTGATCGCCATCGTGCTGGTGATCCTTGTGGTCTACCTCTTCCTGCAAGACTGGCGCGCTACGCTGATCCCGATGCTGGCGGTGCCCGTCTCGCTGGTGGGCACGTTTACTCTCTTCCCGTTGTTCGGCTTCTCCATCAATACCCTTTCGATGTTCGGACTGGTGCTGGCCATCGGCTTAGTGGTCGATGACGCCATTGTCGTCGTCGAAGGCGTACAACGGCACATCGAAGATGGTCTTGCTCCCAAGGACGCGGCTCGAAGAGCCATGGAAGAGCTTTCCGGGCCAGTCATCGGTATCGCCCTGGTTCTCTCGGCAGTCTTCGTCCCAACGGTCTTTATCCCAGGCATCACGGGACGGCTCTACCAGCAATTTGCCTTGACCATCGCGATCTCAGTGGTCCTCTCGGCTTTTAACGCTCTGACGCTGAGCCCGGCGCTTGCTGCTCTACTGCTCCGGCCAAAGAAGGAAAGCCGCGGGCCACTCGGAAAGTTTTTTGAATGGTTCAATCGCATTTTCGAACGCGCCTCCCAGGGCTATGTCCGAATATCGGGCGGGCTAATTCGGAAGAGCGCGCTAGCGCTGATTTTGCTTGTGGCCTGCGGCCTTGCCGGAGCTTTCTTTGGCAGCCGCGTGCCATCCAGCTTTCTGCCCGATGAAGACCAGGGCTACGTCTACGTCAACATGGACCTTCCGAATGCGGCATCGCTGGAGCGTACGAGCGCAGCCGCGAGACAGGTTGAGGAAATCCTCGCCAACACGCCAGGCGTGGAATACACGACGAGCGTCGTTGGCTTCAGCTTGCTTAGCTTTGTGCGGACCACCTACAACGGCTTCTTTTTCGTCACACTGAAGCCCTGGAGCAGCCGCGAAACACGAGCGGAACAGTTTCAGGAAATCAAGCAGCGGTTGAACCACGAGCTCAGCAGACTTCCGCAAGGAACCGCTTTCAGCTTCTCACCGCCAGCGATCCCTGGCGTCGGCACTTCTGGCGGCTTTCAGTTCGTGCTGGAAGACCGTGCCGGGCGAGATGTCTCGTTTCTGGCGGGCAACCTTGACAAGTTCATGGCCGCCGCCCGCAAACGCCCCGAAATTGGCTCGATATCCACCTCCTTTCTACCGAGCGTCCCGCAAAAGTTTTTGGAGGTCGACCGGCAGAAAGTGCTGAAGCAAGGTGTGGCCCTCTCCGACGTTTACAGGACCATTCAGGCGTTCATGGGCGGGCTGTTCATCAACTACTTCAACGATTTCGGCCGTACGTGGCAGGTGTACGTGGAGGCCGAAGCGCCTTACCGGTCGAATATGGAGAACCTCGGGCAGTTCTACGTGCGCAACAGCGGGGGCGCATCGGTCCCCCTTTCCGCGCTGATGAGGTTTGAGTCGCGTTCCGGCCCCGAATTCACGATGCGCTACAACGAGTACCGCTCAGCGCAGATCAACGGCAGCGCCGCGCCGGGTTATAGCTCGGATCAGGCGACAGCGGCACTGGAAGAAGTCTTCAGGCAGACCATGCCTCGTGAAATGGGGTACGACTACATGGGCATGTCCTATCAAGAGCAGCAGGCACGGCAAGGGGTCCCGGCTTCGGTGATCTTCGGCTTCTCGCTGTTGTTCGTGTTCCTGATTCTCGCGGCGCTTTACGAAAGCTGGTCACTACCTTTCAGCGTGTTGCTGAGCACGCCAGTCGCGGTATTCGGCGCCTTCGCGGTGTTGTGGCTGCGCCGGATTGTGCTTAGCGCTTTCTATCCGGCTTACATGGTGCAAATCGAGAACGACGTTTATTCCCAAATCGGGTTGGTGATGCTAATTGGTCTGGCCGCCAAAAACGCGATTCTTATCGTTGAGTTCGCCAAGGAGGAGTACGAAAAGGGAAAGCCTCTCGTTGATGCTGCACTCGAAGGGGCAAGACTTCGTTTGCGTCCTATTCTGATGACTTCCTTTGCGTTCATTCTCGGCTGCGTCCCGCTCTGGACAGCGACCGGCGCGGGATCAGTGGCACGTCAGATTATGGGCACTACCGTGATCGGTGGCATGGTGGCTGCTACCGGCATTGCCATATTCACCATTCCGGCGCTGTTCGTCTTGGTCGAGCGTTTGGCGAAACGCCGCGGTGGGGCACCCAGTCCTGCTCTTCCGCAGCCCAGCCCATCGGAGGCGGACTGACGTGAGAAGACTTATCGCTCTTTCCCTGGTGATCCTCCTTAGTTCGGGCTGCGCTGTGGGGCCCAACTATAAGCGGCCGAGTGTAAACGCCCCTGATTCATACCGTGGAGCCATGACGCAGGCGGCACCGCAGCCTGCGGCGGAATCCCTCGGCGACCAAAGATGGTGGGAGGTCTTCCAAGACAAGCAGCTTCAAGACCTGATCCACACTGCCCTCCAGCAAAACTACGACGTTCGCATTGCGGCAACGCGAATCCTGGAAGCCCAGGCGCAGGTGGGCATCACGCGGGCCGACGGGTTGCCGACGATCAGTGCCGGGGCTCAGTCCGTCGATCAACGATCTGCGCGTCAAAAATTCTTCCCTGCATTCGATACAAGCGCTCACCAGGTGGATGTATCGCTGGCTTGGGATCTCGATTTCTGGGGAAAGTATCGCCGCGCCAACGAGTCCGCGCGAGCAACCCTGCTAGCCACTCAGTGGGCGCGTGATTCGTGAGCTCGACCTGCAGCTCGAAATCTCCCGGCGCACGCTGACTTCGCGTCAGAACTCGCTGCAACTGACGCAAGTGCTGGCAAAAGGTGGCGCTACATCCATGCTCGACGTCCGGCAGGCGGAGCAGTTGGTATTTACTGCCGCCGAAACCATTCCCGATCTGGAGCGCCGCATTGAGCAGCAAGAAAATTTCATCAGCACACTTCTGGGAAACAACCCCGGTCCCATTGCGCGCGGAGCAAAGTTGACGGAGCAACCGCATGCGCCAGAGGTTCCGGCGGGGCTTCCCTCCACCTTGCTAGAGCGGCGACCGGACATTCGCCAGGCCGAAGCACAATTGATCGCGGCCAACGCTCAAATTGGAGTAGCGAAAGCAGCCTACTTCCCGCAAATCACTTTGACGGGGAGCGCCGGATTTCAGAGTTCAGCGCTTACCAGTCTGTTTACAGGTCCGGCCGGGTTGTGGAATTTCGGAGGATCACTGGCACAGCCCATCTTCGCCGGAGGAAGAATTCGTTCCGGAGTGAGATTCTCCGAAGCTCGGCAACAGGAAACACTACTGATCTACCAGCAGACCATCCAGCAGGCCTTTCGTGGCGTTTCGGACGCGCTGGTCGAGTATCGCAAGGACCGAGAGTTCCGAGAGCAGCAGGAGCAACTCGCGTCTTCCGCTGAAGACGCGGCCCGGCTTTCGGAGACGCGCTATCGAGGTGGCGCCACCAGCTACTTGGAGGTGCTGACGAACGAAACCAATTATTTTGATGCGGAGTTGGGACTCGCTCAGGCTCAACTGAATGAGCTTTTAGGTCTGGTCAGCATTTACCGAAATCTTGGTGGAGGCTGGCAACAACAGTGAGTAGCGCGAACCAAAAGCGTACGGCCTGGGCCCATCCTGATTGCTATACGGCTTCCCGACGAACTCGTGAACCAAGCACTTTCGGCCGCGATGAGGTGAACCGATGATCTTTGTGCGCGAAGCCAGCGCGGCAGTCGTTCTGGTAACGCTTACGCTTTCGTTGCAGTGCGCTGGGATGGCTGCGCTGATTTCCTTTGCAAAACGTAGTCTGGCACCCGACGATCTCAGACTAGGGCCGATCCGTTCCGCTCTGCTCATGGTGCGATTGATGACTGCGTTCACTGTCTTGCACATATTCGAGATTCTGCTTTGGGCGGCGTTTTATCGCTGGCTTTGTTTTCCATTGTGGGAGTCTGCGTTTTATTTTTCGACAAGCAGTTACGCCACCGTTGGCTATGGCGATATCGTTCTCCCACAAATGTGGCGAACCTTAGGCCCGGTAGAAAGCATCATCGGCGTGCTGATGTGCGGGTTGTCGGCGAGCTTCCTGTTCGCCATCGTGAGCAGGCTGGTCGACCGCGAGACGAAACTCTCACGTGAACCCGCGAAGCCCCATGGAACTTACATTGAGGGCGAAACGATCCCAACCATCTGACGCCGCGACAAAGAAAAAACAAGACCGGGTCCACCTGAGGGTAGAGAGCCCGCTTAAGGAAAAAACATCATGACGACAGAAAGAATCCGTGTTGGCATCATTGGAGCAAATGTGCGCAACGGCTGGGGGCGCGATGCCCACATTCCGGCCTTGAGTGCGCTTCCTGAGTTCGAGATCACGGCGGTTAGCACGAGCCGCCAGGAAGCCGCAGACGAAACGGCCAAGCATTTCGGAATTCCCCGCGCTTTTGCCGACCCTTACAAAATGGTCCAGCATCCCGACGTGGACCTCGTCTCGATCTGCGTGCGGGTGCCTTTTCACCATCAACTGGGGATGGCCGCTTTGAATGCCGGCAAGCATCTCTACTGCGAATGGCCGCTTGCGGCCACCACTGAGCAGGCTCAGCAGATGCGTGACTTGGCCGTTCGTAAAGGGGTCCGCCATATGGTGGGACTACAAGCCCGCGGAGCCCGCGAGTTCAATCGCGTCAGAGACCTGGTCGCCGAGGGCTACGTTGGCAAGGTGCTTTCGTGCACGATGATCGTAACGACGCCAGCGTGGGGCACCGACTTCACGCTTGACTGGGCCTACATGGCAGATCGCTCGAACGGCAATACTCTAATGACCAGCCCCGGGGGACACTCAATTGACGCGCTGTGCTACTGCCTTGGCTTTGATGTGGCCGTCAAACGCCACCAGTTGCTTGACGTGATTCAGAAGGCGTCGGACACCGGGATCCGCCAGATTCTTTAGCGACGATCGTCCGACTGTCGGCAACGGTTTCCGAGGGTACCACTGTTTCGACGAGATGGGGCCCCTGACCCGGATTTCGCTCTGCCAGAAATTGGTGCGCAATTGGTGCACGATACTCTGCAAATGGGGTGATTCTGTGCAAACGAGCGCACTTCTAAGCCATTCAAAACAAATGAAGCGTGGTGAATACGAACAGGGCAGGAAAAATTAGCAAACTGCCGCTCGAACCGGCATGATCTCCACTCAGACAACTGACGTCCGCCCATTATGGTGGCTGGGCCGAACGACACCACATCGTTGCCGAGAGTGGCTGAGAATTTTGCGGAAGCACCGCAATTCGGGCGCTAAATGATGAGGAGATGTGAAATCGACTTGGTTAGAATGCGACCTACATGCTTTTCATGTAAACGATTGAAATGACCGGAGATATGGTTGAAACAGAATGGCAGGGCAGCGTTCTAACCAACTGAACTACGTCCCCGCTGAAGGGTGTTGCGTCACAATGGTGGGCAGTGCAGGACTCGAACCTGCGACCTCCTGCTTGTAAGGCAGGCGCTCTAACCAACTGAGCTAACCGCCCCACCGATTCATCGTACAGGAAGCAGCCAGCAGCGTCAACGCGCTGTGAAAATGCGTGAAATCGGGCAGAGAGGAGGTTCCTTGCACTTTGTTGGCACAGCCAGTAAACTTTCTCCCTTGCTCAAGAGAAAAGGAAGACCTCTGGAATGCTCATCGCACGGGATTACGTGGGGCACATGGCAACGCAAGTGGTGAAGCGACTCGTGGATGGCAATTTGATAGAAACGAAGAGTGCGGCTGCGGTGGCGCAGCGAGTACGGCAGAAAATGATGGAAGAGATCACCGTGGAAGATCGATTGAATGAAGAGGTGCGGCAGATCCTAACCGAACGTCAGGACGAAATGCGGCGCACCGGCGCCTCCTATCAGGAAATGTACAAGAAGGTGAAAGCGCATATCGCGCGAGACCGCAAACTCGTGCTGCGATAGAAGCAACAGAGGGCGTCAAAGAGGGCGGTGGAAGGGCCAGCGCTTAAGCCCGTAAGCTCAAAAGGATTTGAGGCCAAAGAAGGGAATGCGACTTACCAGGGAAAAAATCATCCGCCTTTCGCACCAGATCACCGATGTGCTGGTGTCGAGCGACGACGTGGAGTTCATTGAAGACCGCGACACCATCCGCCAACAGGTGGTGCAAATACTGACGGCTACTCTTCAGGAGGAAGAGAAGGCGGACATGGAAGTGCGCAAGCGGATTACCTCGCAGAAAAAGGAGATTCTGGAAGGCAGCGAGGAGTGGGACGTTCTCTATCGCAAATATTATGCCGACGAGCTCAGGCGGCTGGGAATCAGCGCTAGTCCTGACGACCGAAGGCGAAACTGACCTGTCGTTGCGCTTGCAAACTTTCACATTCAAACAAAAAGGGCGGCTGGCGAGCCGCCCTTCTCATTTCTAAAGCAGATAGCGTAGGGATCAAGGAGAATCGGGACGGCGCTTGAGGGTGGGCCGGTCCTCGTCGCTGTTCGGATCTGAGCCGGGCGCCTGCGTCTTGGTCTTGTCGGATTGTTCGGTTTTGGTGCGCAGAGTGGGTTTGCCGGGCGCGTTGTCCTGGGTCTTGCGCGCGAACATGATGTTGCGCAGACGCGACTTCACCTGGTCGAATTCTGAAGTGGTGACGATGTATTCCTGCCTGGCGGGCAGGATGGACGCAATCTCTTGCTGGGTTTTCTCAATCCGCTCAGGCGTGGGCGGGTGCGTGGAGAAAACCTTGGGGATGGTACCGGGACGGCGCTTGTCATCAGCTTGGATGCGCTCAAAGAACGTCACGTAGGAGTTCGGGTCGTAGCCGGCCTTGTACATATACTGGAGACCGAAATAATCCGCCTGCCGCTCAGCATCGCGGCTAAACTTCAAATAAGTGATGGGAATCGCGAGGTTCAGGCCCTGATAGAGGCCGTAGCCGGCCCAGCCGCCGGGGCCGAGCAAAATCAGAGGAATGGTCGCGAGCTGCATAATCTCGCCCTTGGTGGCGTTTTTGGTGCCGTGCCGCAGGGTGACGTGGGAGATTTCGTGCGCCATGACGCCGGCGAGCTCAGATTCTTCCTGGGCGCGGAGGATCAGGCCGCTGTTCACGAAGAAAAAGCCGCCGGGGAGAGCAAAGGCGTTGACCTCGTCGGAATCGATTACTTTGATGGTGAAGGGGACGCGAGCATCGGAATTGCGGACCAGGTTCTGGCCGACGCGGTTCACGTATTCGGTGACCACCGGGTCGTCGATCATCTTCGAGGAGCGCTCGACTTCCTGAGCGAGCTGCTTGCCGAGGGCGATCTCTTTTTCGAGCGAATAAAAATTTACGCCTTTGCCGACATTGCGATTGCCGATGGCCTCGATGTCTTCCTTGGAATTCTTGGGTGTGACGGTATCTTTTTGTGGTACGGGCTGCGGCGCCGTGTTGTCCTGCGTCTTTTGAGGTGGCGGGGGTGCGGGTTGCTGCGTTTGCGAGGGATCCTGGCCGGACTGCTGGCCGCGGGGCGCAGCGAGGGCGGTACCCGCGATGAGGAAGCTCGAGAGAGTCAGGCTCAGGGCCTGGCGCAGGGTTTCTTTCATAGAATCCACCTCCACCTTCAGCCAGTATACACCCGTTTAGAGAGCATTGACGGGGGCCGGGTTGTAAGCATCCTATGCGCTATGATGTAGGAATTGGGAGGAAGGTTTCCTCTTCCCGTCACTGGAAAAAAGGATGCCAGGTGAGCGGCGAAGTGGTGTCCAAGTTGCACAGAGGGAATGGTTGACACTCCTGCACGTCCCCTCTAGAGTCAATGGCTGACCAATGAGCGTGAAAAAGATCCAGATCGGGCAGCTTTGGAAAAAGAACGGGACCGGGGACACCTACCTGGTTACCCGAGTCTATTCCGAAGCACTGAACACCATGGTGATTCTGCGAAAATCGGGGGCGGAGGACGAGGCGCTCACCCGAGTGCGCGTCGAGCGCACCCCTACTGGACAAAACATTCCCGGCTTTTCCCCCGCCCACGAAGACGAGAAGTTTTAGCCGCCCGCGGTTTGCGGCCTTCTTTGACTCCTGGCTTGAGACTCCCTGTTCATAATCCGCGCGGCGCCCCAACTCCTGCTTTCACAGTTAGATAGAGCGCACGTCCATTTTGACGACGTCGTCGACCTGCATCAGTTCTTTCGCGAGGAAGGGTTCGCCGTACCTGACGCCAATCATTTGGCCGTAGTGGCGGGCGAGTTGGTTCATCTCATCTTCGAGGCGGTCGATGGCAAGAAAGACCTTGGTCTTTTGATGGTCTTTCGGCGTTTCTCCTCTTTGCCGGCGGAATTGGGAGGCGAAGGCCAGAATGGCTTTGCGGCGCTGCTCGTACTGAGAGGTGATATCGACGACAAAGGTCGGTCGGACGTTGGTGTAGGCTGTTGAATACAGGATTTTGAAGGGGCGATGAGGCTCGCCATCGATGGGCAATTGCTTCAGACCGGCGAGGAAGCAGGCCTCATAGCCGAGGGTGGAGGCGTGGTAGTGGTCGGGATGGCGAGCTTCCCAATAGGGGAGGATGACGGTTTTGGGGCGGAGCTCGCGGATTCTCAACGCAAGGCGGAGCTTGTGCTGGCGAGCGGGCTGAACGTCAGAATCGGGGATGCCCAGCGACTCGCGGTAGCTTACGCGGAGCAGCTTTGCAGCCTTGGAGGCTTCCCTGGCGCGGGTTTCCGGAGTGCCGCGCGTGCCCATCTCACCCGCCGTTAGATCCAGGATGCCGGTCTTGTAGCCGCGCTGCGCCATCTTGAGGAGCGTGCCGCCGCAGGTCAGCTCGACGTCGTCAGGGTGGGCGGCGATAGCGAGCAGGTCCAATATCATCCGAGGTCTCCAGTGCGTATGTGCCGATGATTCTAGCAGGGCCTGCGCACACTTTGCTTTTTCCTGTGGTAGTCGTCAATTTCCGATTACCCTTGCCAGCTCAACCGGTCGACGCAACAGTAGCTCGAAGTCTACTCGCGGGAGTCTCAAAACCTAAAGTCTTTCGCGGGCGCTGATTTAAACGCAGCGCTATCTTGTCCAAGTCTGATTGAGCATAAACAGAAAGGTCGGT
>WNFA01005625.1_pt1 | contig 12825 bp, 10 predicted proteins | sample 5400481 | NCBI WGS metagenome assembly WNFA01 (sample SAMN13153340, study PRJNA577476) | soil metagenome | isolation source: 120 cm saprolite under Douglas fir tree site 2 hole 1 replicate 2 | place: USA:California | collected 2015-04-18 | reverse complement strand
ACGATGATCGCCAGCGAAGTGCCGATGCACAGCTGCATGCGCACCTCTTCCGGCACGCCGAATACCCGGAACGCCTCAAAAAGCACCGGAACGATGACCGCGCCGCCGCCGATCCCGAACAGTCCGGCGAGAATTCCGGTGACGAGCCCGGCGGCCAAGACCGCCGCCGCGAGCCAGACCAGATCGCCGACCGGCACTCCCATGGTCCCTCGGATTTCCGTGAGGCGCCCCGGCTCCATTGGCCGCGGACCGGTGCTGTTTGACCGGCCGGGCGGGGATGGTAGCCTTCTGCACAGCCAAGAGTGGGGAGAAAATCACATGGCCGTCGTCGAAACCGAGCAGTTCGGGCAGATCCTCGTCGTGCGCATGAACCGGCCGGAGCGATTGAACGCGCTCAGCCATGAGATGCGCACGCAGCTCGCCGAGACCTGGAGCGAATTCCGCCACAGCGACCGATTCGAGGTCGCGATTTTCACCGGGGCGGGTCGGGGGTTCTGCGCCGGCGAGGACATGAAGGAATCGCTGCAGCACGGCACGCCGGGCGGGCGGCGTCCGGCGATTGAGGACCCGTTCATGTCGGGCGCGCTCGAGAAGCCGGTGATCGCGGCGGTCAACGGCTTTGCAATGGGGGGCGGCTTCATGCTGGTCGAGCGCTGCGATTTGCGCGTCGCGGCGCGGGGCGCGATCTTCGAGGTCTCGGAAGCCAAGCGCTGGCTGCTCGGCGGCTACAATCACGGGCATGTCGCCAATCTGCCCTATCCGATCGCGATGGAGATGGCGCTCGGCTTTCGCTTTACCGCCGAGCGGTTCTATGAGGTCGGCTTCCTCAACCGCCTCGCCGAGCCCGATCAGCTGATGCCGAGCGCCTTGGCCATGGCCGAGCATCTGCTGACCCTGCCGCCGGCGTCGCGCGTCAACACCGTCCACATGATGCGCCAGATGCGCCCGACCGCGGCGCCCGAGATGCAGCGCCTGGCCAACGCGCTGCGCGAGCACGGCGCCAAAAGCGACCTGATGGAATCGCGGGCAGCCTTCGCCGAGAAGCGGGCGCCCCAGTTCAAGGGCTGGGACGATCCGGCCGACCGCTATCGGCTACCGACCCTCGACACCGCGAAGCGCTGAGCGATCATTTCCCGCCGTATCCGGCATCGAGAGCAGGCGCAGATCGCGGCGCAATTCGTCGGGGTCGGTCCGGACCAGCAGTCCCTCGATCGCGGCATGGGTGTCAGCCCAGACCGGAACAGCCGCCGCCAGCAATGCCCGGCCGGCCGAAGTCAGTCTCAGCCGGCGGCTTCGCTTGTCCGCGGCGTCAACCGTCACCTCGACCAAGTCGCGCCGCTCCAGCGGCTTGAGATTGGCGGTCAGCGTCGTGCGATCCATCGCGAGCAAGGCCGCGATTGCCCCCATGCTCGCGGGCTCCGGACGATTGAGCGACATCAGCAGGGAGAACTGACCGTTGGTCAGCCCGAGCGACCGCAGCGCAGCGTCAAAATGCCGCCCGACCGCCCGCGCCGCGCTTTGCAGATGGAGGCACAGGCAAGTCTCGCGGACCTTGGATGTGGTCGCGAAAGGTACGGCATCAGCGTTTGACATCGGGCAATCATGTTGATATCAACGTATAGAAGTCAAGCGCGGCAAGCGGCAGTGCCGAGGCAAGGCTGCCGCCAATCGCGGTGGTTCGCTCGCGCCGACGCCACGCTGAGCCCGAACGACCGCGCCGCGCGACCGTCACTGACCCGAGAAGGAGTAGATATGCTGGTCCAACCTTACCTGTTCTTTGACGGAAAGTGCGAGGAGGCGGTCGAATTCTACCGTCGCACGCTCGGCGCCGAAGTGGTGATGATGATGCGGTTCCGCGACAGCCCCGAGCCCGACCAGCCCGGCATGGTCCCGCCCGGTGCCGAGAATAAGGTGATGCATGCCGCCTTGCGCATCGGCGATACGATGGTGCTGGGGTCCGACGGTCGCTGCCTGGGGCAGCCGGATTTCCGGGGTTTCGCGCTGTCGTTGACCGCCGCGGATGAAGCCGAGGCCGACCGGCTGTTCGCCGCTCTGGCCGAGGGCGGGCAGGTGCAGATGGCGTTGAGCAAGACCTTTTTTTCACCACGCTTCGGCATGGTGGCCGACCGCTTTGGCGTGTCGTGGATGGTCTATGTGGCGTTGTGATCAGGATGGGAAGCGCAGCTTCCCTCTTCGAGCAACCGCTCAACGACCGAGAGCAACTCAGCGGCGCCGAACGGCTTGGCGAGCGCGGCCGTAGCGCCCAGCCCCGTTGCCGCCCGCAGGTAGACGGCAGGGCCGCCCCCCGAGATCGCGAGTATCGGGATCGTCGGGGCCTCCCGGTGCAGCTCCCGGATCATCTCGATCCCCTCCATGTCCGGCATGACGATGTCGGTGATGACGAGCGCCGGGTGCTCCCGGTGAAACAGCCCGATTCCATCCCTGCCGTTATTTGCCTGGTGCACGATATGGCCGGCGCCGTTCAGGATGCGAGCGATCAGGCGGCGCATCTGCGGCTCATCGTCGATGACCAGGATTTCCGCCATCGTTCCTACTCCAGCGGCAGCCGGGCGCACGGGAGATCAAGGGCGGCGGGGTCGCTCATCGAGCGAGAGCCATCCGCAAGGCGGCGGCCAATTCCGTCCTGCGGTACGGCTTACTCAGCAATTGCATATTGCCGAGAAGCTCGCCGTTGCCCTCGACCCGGGCTTGAGGAAAGCCGGAGGTCAGCACGATTTTGAGGGCCGGCCAGCGTTCCACCGCCATTCGCGCCAACGCGATCCCATCCAACCCGCCGGGCATCACGATATCGGTAAGCAGCAAATCGACCGGTTCGCGTTGGAGCAGCTCGAGTGCCGTCGCGGCGCGATCGCATTCAAGGACGCGATAACCGAATTCGCCGAGCTGCCGCAGCACGATGCGGCGTACCGCCGGATCGTCTTCGACGACGAGGACCGTCTCTCCGGCAGCCGGCTCGACAGGGCGGGCCTCGGCAACCTCGCGCGGCAAGGCCTCGGTCATCATGCGCGGCAGATAGAGGCGAAAGGTCGTCCCCACATCCGGTTCGCTGTAGACATTCACATGCCCGCCCGATTGCCGCAGGAAACCGAACACCATGCTGAGGCCGAGCCCGGTCCCCTTCCCGGTTTCCTTGGTGGTGAAGAAGGGTTCGAAAACCTGACTGATGATTTCCGCCGACATGCCGGTCCCGGTGTCGCTGACCTCGATCATGACGAAGTCGCCTTCGGCGACATCGGCGTGCGCGGCCGCGTAGTCGGCATCGAGACGACGATTGGCGGTCGTGATGATCAACCGCCCGCCTTTTGGCATGGCGTCGCGCGCATTGGTGGCAAGGTTCGCAAGGCTCGCCTCAAGCTGCGCCGGGTCCACCGTGACCGGCCAGATCGTCTCGGCAAGTTCAAGCGAGATCTCGATGTCCTCGCCGAGCAGACGACGCATCAACCTCATGGTGTCGGAGACCAACTTGTTGACGTCGATGCGCACCGGCCGCAGCGGCTGGCGCCGCGCGAACGCCAATAAGCGACCTGTCAGATCGGCCCCGCGCAAGGCCGCTTCGAGGGCTTCGTCGACAATTTCGCGCAACTCGTCATCGCTTCCGACGCGTTCTCGGGCCAAGTCGAGATTGCCGACGATGATCCCGAGCAGGTTGTTGAAATCGTGCGCCATGCCCCCGGTCAGATTGCCGATCGCCTCCATCTTCTGGGCTTGGCGGAGCTGGTGCTCGGTGTTACGCCGCTCGGTCACGTCGTGGATCGTCCCAGCCAGGTACAACGGCGTGCCGGCCTCGTCGCGGATCAGCTCGTTCTCGCGGTAAACCTGTCGCATCGTGCCGTCCGGTCGAATGATCCGATACTCGAACGACGCCGGGCATATGCCCTGCTGGATCTCTTCGCGCGTCTCCAACACGGTCGCCCGGTCATCGGGATGAACCATCCGCAGGAAATTCTCGGTCGAGGGCACAAAACTCTCCCGCGATACGCCAAATATCCGATAGCTCTCGTCTGACCACTCAGCTTCGTCGGTCCGCAGATTTCTGACATCGCTGCCCATCTGGGCGAGGCGCTGCGCCCGCTTGAGCTGCTCTTCGCTTTCGCGCAATGCCTCCTCGGCGGCCTTGAGCCGGGTGATGTCGTGGATTACCCCGGCCACGTAGCGGGGATTGCCGTCTTCGTCCTTGATGATTTCGCTCTCCCCGTAGATGTGCCGCACGGTCCCGTCGGGCCGAATGAGGCGGTACTCGAACGGAGCCGGGGCGATCCCTTGCCTCCGCTGATCCATGCTCGCCGATACCCGGGCGCGGTCGCCCGGATGAATCATGCCCAGAATGCTCGGGCCCGACGGTACGAAGGTGTCGCGCGATACCCCGTAAATCCGATAGGTCTCGTCCGACCACTCGACCGCGCCGGTGCGCACATCGCTCAAATTGCTGCCCATCTGGCCGAGGCGCTGCGCCCGCTTGAGCTGCTCTTCGCTTTCGCGCAACCGCCGCTCGCTCTCCTTGCGGTCCGTAATGTCGCGCCCGATGAAGAAGTGTTGCTGCTCGGAGGCCGACCACACGCCTGTCCACCACAAGCTGACGATCCGGCCGTGCTTGTGGACATAGCGACATTCAAAGTTCTGTACCGTTCCCCCGCGGCGCGCTCGACGCATCTCATTGCGGGTGGCTTCGAGGTCCTCGGAATATACGAGATCCACACCGCTGCGGCCGACCAACTCGTCTGGATCGTAACCCAACACTGACATCGCGCTTGGGCTGACGCGGATGAGCGTGCCCCTGCGATCAGTGACCACGATCAGATCCAGGGAGGTCTCGAAAACGCGCCGGAACTGCTCTTCACCGCGGCGCAACGCCTCTTCCGCCGCTTTCATGGCGGTGATGTCGAGGCTTACTCCGGCGATACCGCCATTGCTCATTCGCCGTTCTGTGACGAGCAGCCAGCGCCCGTCATGGAGCCGGATCTCGGCCTGATTGTTGGCGTCGCGATGCCGCGCCATCGCTTCGGCGAACCAAGCCTCCTTCCGTCCTGTGGCGGGCGGGTAATAGCCACGCTGGACGCGCTCCCACAGAAAATCTCGATAAGGAGCCCCAGGTCTCAACGTCTCGTTGCAGTCAGGGAAATACTCGCGAAGGCGTTGATTAAATAGAACCAACCGGTCGTCCGCGTTGCTGATCAGAAACCCGCCGGAAATGCTGTCGATCGCATCGCGCAATAGCGCCTCGGCCGCTTCGACTCGGCGCCCTGCCTCGACGATCGCGGTTTCGTCGGTCGCGGTGCCCCGATAGCCGAGGAAATTGTGCGTTTCATCGAAGATCGGCTTACCGCTGACCGAGACATGCATTCGGCCGCCATCCGGTGTCTGTGCTTCGTACCGGAAACGGCGGAACGGTTGGTGGGCATCGAGTTCCGCCTTGTGCTGTACCCAAAGTTTTTCCGCCACCGGGTCTGAACCGGCGATCTCCCAGCGCGTTCGGCCGAGCAGGGTCTCACGGCGGAGAGGAGTGGCGTCGGTTCGCTCGCCGAGGAGGAGGGTGAGCCGGTGCTTGCAGTCGGTCTCCCACATCCAGTCTCCGCTCACCTCGGCGATGTCCTGGAAGCGGCGCTCGCTGTCGGTCAGCGCCATCTGCGCCGCCTTGAGCGCGGTGATGTCGACGCGCAATCCGGCGATCCATCCGTTGGAGAGCCGTCGTTTCGTGATGAGGACCCAGCGCCCGTCCGCTAGCTGCTGCTCAATCGCGCCAGCGGGATCGCGGTGTTCGCGGAGGCGGGCGGCAATCCATTGTTCCTCATGCCCCTTGGCCTGGGGATACCGCCCCCGGGTTACGCCGGCGCGCAAAAAATCTTCGTATCGGGTGCCGAGCACGACATCGTCGGGATTATCGGCGGACAGGCGCCGATAGCTGTCGTTGCACATGACGAGACGGTCTTCGCCGTCATAAATCGAAAAGCCTTCGGGAATAGTCTCGATGCCGTCGCGCAACACCACTTCCGCTTGCCGGCTGCGCCGGCGCTCTTCCTCGGTGACACGGAACGCGCGGGCGACCTCATCGACTTCCCGCAGCCCTGTCGGCACGGGGTCGAGCAACGCGTCGCGGTCTGTCGCCGCCGCCAGACGGCGCAGCGACTCGATCGGGCTGGCGATGCGCCGCGCCGCATAAAGCGCCAGCGCAAGACCGACCGCGAGCAGGGCGCTACCCACCGCGAGAGTGCGCAGCGCCTGGACAAACGGCGGTCCGGTCAGCTCCGCCCGGGGGACGCCGATCGCGACCGCCCAGCCAAATGGCTCGGCGTGGCTGAACACCGTCAGCAGCGGGATGCCTTCGAGCGAGGTGGTGTCGAGGATGCCCTCGCGCTCCGCTCGCAACGGGCCGAGAAGACTGGGCGATGCCTCATGCCCGACAAACCGGTCCGCATTTGGGATGCGCGCGATATTGACGCCGCGGCGGTCGAACACCGAGACCACCCAGGTTGCGGGGGTCTGCTGGCGGCGGATGGCCTCGGCAAACGCATCGAGCCGCGGGTTCAGCGACAGCACATAGATGACGGTCCCATCGGCGGCTTTGACCGGCACGTCGATCGCCACCACTGGGCGCGGCCCCACGGCACCCTGGTAGAGGTTGGAGACGGCCGGGCGGCCGGTGGCGAATACCTGTCGTGTCGATTCAAGGTTCGGCCGGACCGGCAGCGGCGCTCCAGCCGGCAGGATCGTGTTGATGACCTGCTGGCCGTCTTCCTTCAGCAGCACGATGTTCGCGCCGGGAAACTGCTGGGCCACGACCGTCTCGGCCTGCGCGCGGAACCCGGCGAGGTCGCCGCCCTGCAGCGGGCTCGAAACGGTCAGTGCTTGTAGGGCCGCGATGCGCGCCTGCAACTCCTGTTCGACCACCAGCGACATGCTGCGCGCCAGCGCCAGCGTCTGGTGCCCCGTGGTCGCAACCGCCTCGCGATATTGCAGATACTGATGGCCGAGGCTGAAGGCCAAGAGCGGGACGACAAGGGCAACGACCAGCAGAACCAGGCGCCAGCGCAGCGACAATCGACGCCGCACCCGTGTTTGCGGGACGGACAGGCCGGACAAATGATTTGAAGAGGCTGCCGACATCACTCCTCAAGGGAAGCAATTTTGAGTATTACCCTCAAAACGGGTTGTCACAATCTTTTAATCCCTTAATAGTGGTATTTCAACTAAATGCCGGCAAATCCCGCCCAGGGCTGGGGACGATGCCAGGCCGATCAACGCCTTATAGCTGAGTGGGAGGTTGCCAAACTCAGCGGTTGCCCACCGTGAAAAGCGCGTTGGGAAAGCGTGAATAAGGGCTTGATGCGATTTGGCGGAGCGGTTGCGATTTGACGTAACGGCGCTGGCCGCGGGCTTGCCTTGGGCGTTATTGTAGGCCGTCCGCCGCAGACCGCAGCCAGGGGAGATTCGATCATGCCAGCCGATATTGCAGACGAGGCGCTCGACTTCCTGCTCGCCCGCGCCGGTCTCGTTCTGACCGACGCGGAAAAGACCGAGCTGAAAACTGTTTATGTCGGCATCGCCGCGATGGCCGAACGGGTACGCCAGCCGCGCGGCCGGATGGCCGAGCTCGCGCACGTCTACAACTTCACCGAGGAAGACCTGGCATGACCGCCGCGATCCCGACCATCGCTGAGGCGGCGAGGCTGATCGCCGCCCGGCGCCTTTCCCCGGTCGAGCTGACCCGGGCCTGTCTCGACCGCGTGCAGGCGCTCGACGATCGACTGCACGCCTTTGTCCATCTGACCGAGGAACGCGCGCTGGCCGAGGCGCGCGCGGCCGAGGCGGCGATCATGGCGGGCGGCCCAAAGGGCGCGCTGCACGGCATCCCGATCGGCCTCAAGGACATCGTCGACACCAAGGGGATCCCGACGACCTGCCAGTCGAAGATCCTGCAGGACAACATTCCGGACGCCGACGCCACCTGCGCGGAAATGCTCGCCGCCGCCGGCACCGTCCTGATCGGCAAGACGACCACGCATGAATTCGCCGATGGCGGCCCGAGCTTCGATCTGCCCCGGCCGCCGGCGCGCAATCCGTGGGACACCGAGCATTTCACCGCCGGCAGCAGCAGCGGCACCGGCGCCGGAATCGCCGCCGGGCTGATCCTCGGCGGCATCGGCACCGACACCGGCGGCTCGATCCGCGGTCCGGCCGCGCTGTGCGGGATCGCCGGCATCAAGCCGACCTACGGACTGGTCAGCCGCGCCGGGGTCGCCCCGGCGGCGTTCAGCCTCGACCATATCGGGCCGATGGCCTGGACCGCCGAGGATTGCGCCCTGATGCTGCAGGCCTTGGCGGGTCACGACCCGCGCGATCCGGCGAGCGCCGATCGTCCGGTGCCCGACTACACCGCAGGACTCGGCACCGGGATCAAGGGAATGAGGATCGGCGTCATCCATCATTTCCATGAGGTGGATTACAAAGTGAGCGACGGCGTCCGTCGCGGCATCGATGCGGCGATCGCCACGTTGCGCGGGCTTGGCGCGGAGATCCGCGAGGTGCAGCTGTCGCCGCTCCAGGATTGGGGCGCCTGCGGCTCCCTGATCTCGATCGTCGAGCGCGCCACGGCCTATGAGGAATGGGCGCGGACGCGGCTGCGCGATTTCAGTGAACGCGTGCAGCGCCGGCTGATGCTCGGCGCGCTCGTCTCGGGGGTCGACTATGTCCAGGCGGTACGCCGCCGGCGCGAATTGCGCGCCGAGCTGCAAGCCGCGATGGCCGGGCTCGATGTCGTACTGACCGCGTCGCAGACCGCCGAGGCGCCGAAGATCGACGAAGTGCCGGCATGGGACACGTTTGCCGCGCCGAGCTTCACGATGCCGTTCAACGTCGCCGGCTATCCGGCGATCACGGTGTGCGCGGGATTTGGCGCCGGCGGACTCCCGGTCGCGATCCAGCTTGTCGGCAAGCCGTTCGCCGAGGCGACCGTGTTTCGTGTGGCCGACGCGTTCGAAAAAGCGACGCCGTTCCGCGACGCGCGGCCCAGCCCGGCCTGAGGCGGGCGCGCGATCACGCCGATTTGGGGGAGGCCGCGCACCAGTTGCGCTCCGCGGTGTTGATGTCGTGGAAGCGATGAGCATGACCTCCGACCCGGCGGCGCGCGCCGGCGCCATCCTCGAAATCGACCTCGCCGGGATCGCCGCCAATTGGCGGCTGCTGGCGCGGCAGGCCGCGCCCGCGCGGTGCGCCGCGGTGGTCAAGGCGAATGGCTATGGCCTCGGCGCCGCGCCGGTGGCGCTCGCGCTCGCGGCAGCCGGTTGCCGGATGTTTTTCGTCGCGACGCTCGACGAGGGGATCGCGCTGCGCCACGCCCTCGGCGAGGTCTCCGAGATCGCCGTCTTCAACGGCCCGCTGCCGGGTACCGCGGCCGAATTTGCCGCGCACCAGCTGATCCCGGTATTGAACACGCCCGGCCAGATAGAGGAGTGGGGTGCAGCGGCGCCGTGCGTCCTTCGAGATGCGCCCCGGCTTCGCCGCGACGCTCCTCAGGATGAGGACCGTTTGCATTGGGGCTCTAAAATCGATCCTCATCCTGAGGAGGCCGCGGAGCGGCCGTCTCGAAGGACGCATCGCCGCCTGTACAAATCGCTGAGCCGGCCTGCCGCCATCCTGCACGTCGACACCGGTATGGCGCGGCTCGGCCTCGACGCTGGCGAATTCGCGGCTGTCGTCAAAAACCCGCCGCCCTTCGCCTGGCGCGCGGTGATGAGCCACCTTGCTTGCGCCGACCGCCCCGACCATCCGCTCAACGAAATTCAGCGCGCCCGTTTCGCCGCCGCGGCCGCGCAATTGCCCGGAATAACGGCCAGCCTCTCCGCCTCCTCGGGGATTTTTCTCCGGCCCTCGTATCATTTCGACCTGGTGCGCCCGGGCGCCGCCCTGTTCGGCGTCAACCCGCAGCCGGGCCGCGCCAACAAGCTGCGCCAAATCGTGCGGCTATCGGCAAAAATCGTGCAGGTCCGCCAAATTGACAGAGGTGAGTCGGTTGGCTACGGTGCCGCGCACATCATGGAGGCGCCCGGTCGCGCGGCGATTGTGGCGGTCGGCTACGCCGACGGCTGGCTGCGCTCGCTGAGCCATCGCGGCTGCGGCTATCTCGCCGGCACGCGCGTTCCTCTTCTCGGCCGGGTCTCGATGGATCTTGTCACATTCGATGTCTCGGCGTCGGTCGGCGCGGCCTTCCTCGGCTTTCTCGCCGCCGCAGGACGGCTTGTGCTGTTCGCCGGGCAGGCGCTCGGCGCCGGGCTGACCCCGCCCTACTATCCCCGCCTCATTCTGCGGCAGATCGTCTATGTCGGCTATTTCTCGCTGCCAGTCGTCGGCCTGACGGCGCTGTTCACCGGCATGGTGCTGGCGTTGCAATCCTATACCGGGTTCGCCCGGTTCAACGCCGAGGGCGCGATCGCCACGGTGGTCGTGCTGTCGGTGACGCGCGAATTGGGGCCGGTCATTGCCGGGCTGATGGTGGCGGGTCGGGTCGGGGCATCGATGGCGGCCGAGATCGGGACGATGCGCGTCACCGACCAGATCGACGCGCTGACGACGCTGTCGACCGACCCGCTGCGATATCTGGTGCTGCCGCGCCTCCTCGCCGGGCTGGTGACCCTGCCCGCTCTCGTTCTCGTCGCCGACATCGTCGGCGTGTTCGGCGGCTTTCTTGTCGGCACCTACAAGCTGAATTTCAACCCCGTCACCTATCTGACCCAGACCGAGCAGTATCTCGAAACGATGGACGTCGTCTCCGGCCTCGTCAAAGCGGCGGTGTTCGGCTTCCTCGTCGCGCTGATGGGGTGCTATCACGGCTATCATTCGCGCGGCGGCGCCGAGGGGGTGGGGCAGGCGACAACCTATGCGGTGGTCTCGGCCTCGATTCTGATCCTCTTGTTCAACTATTTCCTGACCCAGGCGTTCTTCGCGCAATGAGCACGGCCCCGATCCCCAAGATCGCCGTCAGCGGGTTGGAGAAATCGTTCGGCCGCAAGCGCGTGCTCGACGGGGTCGAGATCGACGTCGGCGCCGGCGAAAGCCTCGTCATCATCGGCGGCTCGGGCACCGGGAAATCGGTCCTGATCAAGTGCATCCTCGGGCTGATGCGCCCCGATTCCGGGTCGATTCGCATCGATGGCGAAGAGACCGTCGGGATCGGTCGCGCCGCGCGCGCTCGGCTGATGCTGAAATTCGGCATGCTGTTCCAGGGCAGCGCCCTGTTCGATTCACTGAGCGTATGGGAGAATGTCGCGTTCGGGCTGATCCAGGGGCGCGGCATGCCGCGGCAACAGGCTCGCGAGATTGCGCTGCACAAGCTCGCGGCGGTGGGGCTGGGCCCTGAGGTCGGGTTGCTGAGCCCCGCTGAGCTGTCGGGCGGCATGCAGAAGCGGGTGGCGCTGGCCCGCGCGATCGCGGCCGAACCGGAGATTCTGTTTTTCGACGAGCCGACGACCGGGCTCGACCCGATCATGGCCGATGTGATCAACCGGCTGATCGTCGATTTGGTGCAGGGGCTCGGTGCGACGACGATCTCGATCACGCACGACATGACGAGCGCGCGCAAGATTGCCGATCGCATCGCGATGCTGCACAAGGGGCGGATCGTCTGGCAGGGGCCGACGGCTGAGATCGACCGCACCGACAACCCGTTTGTCGACCAGTTCGTCCACGGCCGCGCCGAGGGTCCGATCGAGATGGAGGTCCGCGCCGCATGAAGACCCAGGCCCGCTATGCCTGCCAGCAATGCGGCGCGCTGGCGCCCAAATGGGCCGGCCGCTGCGAGGCTTGCGGCGCCTGGAACAGCATGGTCGAGGAATTGCCGCTCGCCACCCCGCCAAAGGGTCTTGGGCCCACGGGACTTGGCTCCGGCGGGCGGCGCGGCGGGCGCCTCGACTTCGTCGCGCTGCGCGGCGAGACCGCCGGGCCGCCGCGCCTCTTGACCGGGATCGCCGAGCTCGACCGGGTGTGTGGCGGCGGTCTCGTGGCGGGCTCGACGATCCTGGTTGGCGGCGATCCGGGGATCGGCAAATCGACGCTGTTGCTGCAAGCCGCCGCCGCGCTCGCCGCCCGCGGCAGCGATGCCGCCTACATCACCGGCGAGGAAGCGATCGACCAGGTGCGGCTGCGCGCCGAGCGGCTCGGGGTTGCCGACACCCCGGTACGTCTTGCCTCGGCAGCCAGCGTGCGCGACATCATGGCGGCGCTCGACGACAAGCGGGCGCCCGATCTCGTCGTCATCGATTCGATCCAGACGATGTATCTCGACACGCTCGACAGCGCGCCGGGCACTGTCAGCCAGGTGCGCGGCGCGGCCCAGGAGCTGATCGGGCTGGCAAAGCGCCGCGGCCTCATTGTCGTCCTCGTTGGCCATGTCACCAAGGAGGGGCTGATCGCCGGCCCGCGCGTGCTCGAGCACATGGTCGACACGGTGCTCTATTTCGAGGGCGAGCGCGGCCACCAGTTCCGCATCCTGCGCGCGGTCAAGAACCGCTTTGGGGCGACCGACGAGATCGGCGTGTTCGAGATGAGCGACCGCGGCCTCGTCGAGGTGCCGAACCCGTCGGCGCTGTTTCTCGCGGACCGCTCGAATGCCGAAACCGAGCCGGGCGAGGAGGGCGGCAGGACCGCCGGCGCGGCGGTGTTCGCCGGCATCGAGGGAACCCGCCCGGTGCTGGTCGAAATCCAGGCGCTGGTGGCGCCCTCGCTGCTCGGGACGCCAGGCGGGCGGTCGTCGGCTGGGATTCGACGCGCCTTGCGATGATCACCGCGGTGCTCGACGCGCGCTGCGGGCTGTCG
>WNFA01003793.1_pt1 | contig 12829 bp, 10 predicted proteins | sample 5400481 | NCBI WGS metagenome assembly WNFA01 (sample SAMN13153340, study PRJNA577476) | soil metagenome | isolation source: 120 cm saprolite under Douglas fir tree site 2 hole 1 replicate 2 | place: USA:California | collected 2015-04-18 | reverse complement strand
GTGCGGATCCTGTCCCAGCTCGCGACGACCGACGACGAGCAGGCGCGCGGGCGTCTGGCGATGCGTCGCGCCATCACCGCGCGCCGGATCTGCGCGGACGGGATGCTCGAAGCGTTCGTCGGACCGACGCGCTAACTCCATCGCCCCCGACGCCGCGCGCGGCCGTCGTCTTCGCTGGGACGCGACTCGGCGCGGCTCGTTTACTTGATGGCGCCGGCGGTCAACCCCGAGACGTAGTAGTCGAGGAAGAGCGCCGGCCATCAGCGACCCCCAGTAGTAGATGTCGCCGCGGATCAGCTCGCTCGTGACGCCCACGCTCGCCGTGATCTGGTCCGACGAGGACGTGAACGTGAGCGCGTAGATGAACTCGTTCCAGGAGAATGTGAAGGCGAAGAGCGCGGCGCAGACCAGGCCCGGCACCGCGATCGGCAGCACGATCCGCCAGAGCGCCTGGATGCGCGTGGCGCCGTCCACCATGGCGCACTCCTCGACCTCCTTCGGGACCGTCCGGAAATAGCCCATGAGGAGCCACGTGCAGAAGGGAACGAGGAACGTCGGATAGGTGACGACGAGCGCCCACTTCGAGTCGCCGAGGCCGAGCCAGTTCACCACCTGGGCGAGTGGTAAGAACAAGAGGGAGGTCGGGACCAGGTAGGTGACGAAGATGGCGGTGCCCAGGGTCTCGACGGCGAAGAACTTGAGCCGCGACAGCGCATAGGCCGCGATCGTCCCGATGACGAGAGACACGAAAGTCGACAGCACGGTGACCAGGAGGCTGTTCTTCGTCCACGTGAGGAAGGCCGTCTCCCACAGGAGCTTCGTGTAGTGCTCGAGGGTCGGTCCCTTCGTGATGAGCAGCGGTACGGCGTTCCGGTCGTAGAGCTCGCGGTTCTGCTTCAGCGACGTCAGCGCCATGTGGTAGAAGGGGAACAGCGCGAAGATGAGGAACGGCAGCAGCGCCAGGTGCGCGGCGATCCGTTGCGTGAGCTTTCGGCGCGTCATCAGTAGGCCTGCTTTCGGACGAAGCGGAGCTGAGCGAACACGACGATCATCAGCACCGGGAAGAGATAGAGCGAGATCGCCGCGCCTTCTCCGATACGACCCGTCTCGAGCCCGACCTGGCGCGCCAGCGTCGCGAAGAGGTGGGTCGAGTTGATCGGGCCACCGTGGGTGAGGACGTAGACGATGTTGAAGTCGCTGAAGGTGAAGATCGTGGAGAAGAGCACCACGATGGCGAGCACGGGCTTGAGGAGCGGCAGCGTGACGTGCCAGAAGCGCGCGACCGGGCCGGCCCCGTCGGCCTCCGCCGCCTCGTAGAGCTCGCGCGGGATCGAGACCAGCCCCGCCAGGATGGTGATGAGGAAGAACGGCAGACCGCGCCAGATGTTGACCACGACGACCGCCGTCATCGCGTAGTACCTCTGGCCGAGCCAGTTCGGCCCGGGCGGATCCATGATGCCGAGGGCCAGGCCCGTCCAGTTCACGACGCTGTAGAGGGAGTTGAACATCCACCACCAGCCGAGCGTCGACAGCGCGGTCGGGATCACCCACGGGAGCAGCAGCGCGCCGCGGATCAGCCGCTTGAACCAGAGCTGCTGGTTCAGGAGCATGGCCAGCGCTAGCCCGAAGACGAGCTTGAAGCCGACCGCGGCCCCGGTGAAGACGAATGCGTTCTGGAAGGTCTGGCGGAAGGCGTCGCTCCCCCAGAGGTTGATGAAATTGCGGATACCGATGAAGTGGCTCGGCCGGCCGATGAAGGCGTTCGAGACGGAGAAATACAGAGCCATGCAGAAGGGATAGGCGACGAGCAGCAGCAGGAGGAAGAGCGCCGGGCTCACGAAGATCGGGCCCAGCCACTCCTCGCGATCGAGCAGTCCCCCGATCCGCGCGCGAAGCGATACGCGGGCCGGCGCAGCAGCGACGCCGACACTTCCGATAGCCATATCAGCTCCCCGCCATGACCTTCTTCATCTCGTTCTCGGCCCAGACGATGGCGTCCTTCGTCGCCGTGCCCGTCACCGCCTTGGCGATCATGTTGGGCATGATGAACGAGTTGGTGATGAGCTGCACCTTGTCGCTCGGCGGCGCGGGCCAACCGTAGCAGTGATATTGCACGCCTTCGGCCTTGAGGCCGGCGTACTTCGGATCCGTCTTGAGCACGGGATGATCCTGCAGCTTCTCGTAGACGGGCAGGTTAAAGGCGTCCGCCGACATGATGAACTCGTCGTAGGTCTCCCGCTTTCCGAGCAGATAGCGGATGAACTCCTTGCCCGGCTCGGCATTCTTGGAGAACTTCCAGATGCCGATGTGGCGCGGCACGTCCGTCTCGTGCCGGCCCGCCGGCCCGCCGGGCGTCCGGTGGTGGTTGATGGTGTCGGCGGTAGGGAGCTTCATCTGCTTGGCTACGATGTAGGCGCTCACCGGGTTGTGGATCCAGCCGGCCTTGCCTTGCTGCATCGCCTGGTTGTTGCTCGCGTCGTCCCAGGACAGGACCTCGGGCTCCATGCAGTCGCGGAACATCTTCTTGTACCACTCGAGCATCTGCGCGGTCTGCGGGCTGTTGATCCGGACGGTCTTGCCGTCCTTGTCGACTTCCAGCCCGCCCAGGGACCAGAGCACCGGGCCAGCCGTCGAGATCGAGTCGTAGTTCTGGCTGATGGGAATGCCCACCGGGTTCCCCATCTTCTTTAGCTCCTTGCCCACCGTGTAGAGATCCTCCCAGGTGTCGGGGATCTTGAGCCCCGCCTTCTTGAAGAGGTCCTCGCGGTAGGTGGCCACGAACATGGCGTGGTACTGCGGGACCGCCCGCCACGTGCCGTGGACGCGGGCCGTCTCCGCGGCCGAGGAGAGCACCTTGCCGTACTTCTTCTCGAGTTCCGCCACCACGTCCCCGAGATCGATCAGCTGGCCCTCGTAGAGCCAGGGGAAGTGCATGCGCATCTCGACGAGGTCGTGACCGGCCTGCGACTGGACCTCGGAGGCGTACTTGGCCGCCTGCTGGGCCGCGGCGATGTGGTCGATCCTGAGCTTGATGCCGGTATCTTTCGTGAAGCGCTGGCCGATCTCGGCCAGCTTCTTGTCCATGAGTGGCGCGAAGTTGTTCCAGCAGAGGTACGAGATCTCCCGCTGCTGCCCGCGGGCGGGCGGGATGCCCGTGGCGAGGATTCCCGCGAGGCCCGCGCCCGTCGTGGTGGTCAGGAAGTAGCGCCGCGTGATCGCTGACATGACTCCTCCTCTTTCATTCAGAGCGCCGGCCGATCCGACGACGGTGAGGCCGGCTCGTTTTCGGCGATGTCGATCCGCCGGGGAATCGCTCCTCGAACATCACGTAGAGCGTCGGGATCAGGATCAGCGTGAAAAAGGTGGTCGGCATCGATGCTGGCGGAAGAACCTCATTGACTCGTCATGATACCGCAACTCGACGGAGGTCGCGCGGGGCGCTCCCCTATGCATTCTCTGTCATATCCCTCGGTTTCCAGTTCTTGTATCGCTCCCGGAGCACCTTCTTGTCGAACTTTCCGACGCTGGTTTTGGGCACGGCGTCGATGATCTCGATCTCGTCGGGCAGCGCCCAGCGGGCGAGCTTCGAGCGCAGGAAGTCGATGATCTCCCCCGGCTCGATGACGCTCCCGGGCTTCGGCACCACGCAGGCGAGGGGCCGCTCGACCCACTTCGGGTGGGGCACCGCGATCACCGCCGCCTCGAGGACTTTCGGATGGGCCATGATCATGTTCTCGACGTCCACACTCGAGACCCACTCGCCGCCGGACTTGATCAGGTCCTTGGTCCGGTCGGTGATCTGGACGTAGCCCTCGGCGTCGATCGTGGCGACGTCCCCGGTGCGGAACCACCCGTCCGCCGTGAAGCGGTCCGCCGACTCCGCGTTGTCGTAGTAGGACGCCACGACCCAGGGGCCGCGCACCTGGAGCTCGCCCATGCCCAGCCCGTCCCACGCCAGCTCCTTTCCGGAGTCGTCCACGATGCGAGCGTCGACGCCGACCGAGGGGTACCCGACGCGGGCGAAGACGTCGTACTTCTTCTCCTCCGGCCAGTCGCCCATGTAGCTCTTGAGCCGGGTCACGGTCCCGAGCGGCGTCATCTCGGTCATGCCCCACGCGTGGGACATCTGGACGCCGAAGTTCTTCGCGTACGCTTGCTGGAGGCTCTTGGGCGCCGCGGAGCCCCCGATCGCGATCGTCCGCAGCGACGAGATGTCGAAACCTTCTTTCTCGCAGAGCTCCTTGACCGCGATCCACACCGTCGGCACCGCTCCGGTAAACGTCACCTTCTCCGCCTGGATGAGCTGGCAGATGTCGCGCGGCTGAGGGTTCGGGCCCGCGAAGACCTGATCGGCGCCCACCATGACCGCCGTGAAGGGCAGGCACCAGGAGTTGGCGTGGAACATCGGCACGATGTGCAGGATCCGGTCGTCCTCGGAAATCCCGAACTGGTCGGTCATCGCCTCGGCGAGGCAGTGGAGGAACATCGCGCGGTGTGTGTAGACGACCCCCTTGGGGTGGCCCGTGGTGCCCGACGTGTAGCACATTCCCGCGGCGTCGGTCTCCTGGAGCTCGGGCCAGCCGCTCACCGGCTCGGCGCCCGCCACCAGCGCCTCGTACGCGGCGTGCTCCACGGAGGCGGCCGCGCCCGACGACCCGAAGGCGCCGGCCTCATCGGGCATGACGACGATCCGCCGCACGGTCGGGAGCGCGTCGCGGAGCGCCGCCAGCAGCGGCAGGAGGCTCGCGTCGGCGAAGATGATCGAGTCACCGGCGTGATTGATGATGTACGTCAGATCGTGCGCCGAGAGCCGGATGTTGAGGGTGTGCAGGATCGCGCCGGAGAGCGGTACGGCCCAGTAGAGCTCGAGATGGCGGTGAGTGTTCCACGCGAAGGTCGCCACGCGGTCGCCTCTGCGGACTCCGAGCGCCGCGAGGGCCCCGGCGAGTCGCATCGTGCGCGCGACGAACTCCCCGTACGTGTACCGGAAGAGCGGCCCGCCCGGCACGCGCGTGGCGATCGTCTTCCTGGCGAAGAGCCGCCGGCTCCGCTCGAAGAAGTGGGTGAGCGTGAGCGGGTAGCTCATCATGAGGTTGTCGAAACGCGCGTTCACCGTGATCGCCCTCCCGGAGCCACCTCTCCCAGATCCTCCGACGTGGCGCATCGAAAGCCGACGAAGTGGTGACCGGCCGCCGCGCCGCGTCGATTGTACGAGCGCCGCCGGGTCACGCCGAGCGACTCGGCCGGGTCGTCGTGGCTCGCTCCCCGGACGACCACGCGGCCGGTCGCGCCGGTGTACGGCTCGCGGCCGTCGTCGGTTCTATAAGGATAGGGGTGGAGCGCGGTCGACGTCCACTCTCGCGGGTTGCCGAGCATGTGCTCGACGCGATAGGGGCTGGCGCCGGCGGGCCGGCTCGTGGAGTCCGGGTAGGGCCGCTGATCGTCGCCGCGTGCGGCCTTCTCCCACTCCGCTTCGGTGGGCAGGCGCCTCCCCGTCCAGGTGCAGTAGTCCCGGGCGCCGAACCACGAGACCTCGACCACGGGGTGGCGCTCGAATCCCGGATCGGCGATCCAGAGCCCCTGGGACCGGTGGATGCGCGCGTCTGCGTCGTCCTCGTCGTAGCGACGGTCGGAGCCGGGCGGCCTGAGGCCGGTCGCGTTCAGGAACAATGCGAACTCGGCGTTCGTCACCTTGTGCCGCTCGATCCAGAAGTCGCGGACGTAGACCCGATGGCGCGGCGCCTCGTCGGGCGGCCCATCGTCGCGCCCCATCCAGAAGGCCCCGGCCTGGATCAGCATGATGCCGTCCGCCCAGGCGACCGCCGGGACGGCAAGGAGATTGGCGGCCAGAAGGCTCACGACCAGGCGGCCCACGAGGATCATGGTATCGTGAGTGCGGCATGCGCTCTCGCTGGAACGACGCCGAGGCGAGCCAGCTCCACGGCCTCGACCTCCTCGTCTACGCGTCGCGCCTGGTCGGCGCCGAGACCTCGCTGGTGGTCTGGGGCGGCGGCAACACTTCGATCAAGACACGCGAGCGCGACCACCGCGGCCGGGAGATCGCCGTGCTCCGGGTCAAGGGGAGCGGCTCCGACCTCAAGTCCGTCCAGCGTCGAGACTTCCCCGGCGTGCGCATGGACGACATTGCAGCGCTCCTGGGCCGCGACGAGATGAGCGACGAGGAGATGGTGAGCTACCTCGCCCACACGCTGCAGGAGCCCGGCGGCGTGCGCCCGTCGATCGAGACCCTGCTGCACGGTTTCCTCTCGGCCCCCGCGGTCGTCCACACCCACGCGGACGCCGTCGTGTCGCTGACGAACAACGACCGCGCCCATGACGTGATCCAGGGCGTCTACGGAAAGGACGTCATCTCGCTCGCGTATCGCCGACCCGGGTTCCGCATCTCCCGGGACGTGGCCGACGCGATCGCCGACCGCCCCGAGGCGAAAGCCCTCCTCCTCGAGCGTCACGGCACGATCACCTGGGGAGCGACCGTGCGGGAAGCGTACGAGGCCACGATCGAGCTGATCACCCGCGCCGAGGCGGCCATCACCGAGCGAAAGAGGGGCCGTCCCGTCTTCGGGGGCGCCCGAATACCCGTGCTCGAGCCGGCGGCGCGGCGCGAGACGGCGCTGGCGGTGGCGCCGCGCCTGCGCGGCCTGTTGAGCCGCCGGCACCGGGTCATTGTGACCTTCGATGACTCGCCCGACGTGACGGAATTCGTCTCCTCGTCGGACGCGTCGCGCGTCTCGCAGATCGGGCCGGCCACCCCGGATCACACAATCTACGCCAAGCGGCTCCCATGCTTCGTGGCCGCCAACGGCTCCGAGGTGGGCGCGGCCCTCCCGGAGACGATCGAGCGGTCCGTCGAGCGCTTCGTCGTCGACTACACGCGCTACTTCGAGGAGAACCGGTTCGAGGGCGCGCAGCTGCTCGACCCGCTCCCGCGTGTCGTGCTGGTCCCGGGGCTCGGGATGTTCACGGCGGGGAAGGATCGGCGCACTGCCGGCATCGTCAGTGACATCTACCACCACACGATCGCCGTGCTTGGCAACGCGGGGGCCTTCGGCGACTACGTCTCGCTTTCCCCGAAGGACGCCTTCGGCGTCGAGTACTGGCCGCTCGAGCTCTACAAGCTCACGCTGGCGCCGCCCGAGAAGGAGTTGGCGCGCCGGATCGCGCTGGTCACCGGCGGCGGCTCCGGCATCGGGCGAGCCGTCGCGCGGCGTCTCGCCGCCGAGGGTGCCCACGTCGTCGTGGGCGATATCGACGCCGCGAGCGCACAAAAAACCGCCGACGAGATCGTGGCGACCGTCGGGGCCGGCCGGGCGCTCGGCCTCGAGATGGACGTGACGCGTGAGGCGTCGGTGCGGGCGGCGTTCGAGGAGGCCGTGCTCGCCTACGGCGGGCTCGATCTCCTCGTGTCGAACGCGGGCATCGCGCACTCGTCGCCGGTGGTCCGCCTCGAGCTCGCCGACTGGGAGCGCTCGTTCGCGGTCAATGCCACTGGCCACTTCATCGTCGCTCGCGAGGCCATGCGTCTCCTCGTCGCGCAGGGACTCGGCGGCGCGCTCGTCTTCGTCGCGACCAAGAACGTGATGTCGCCGGGCAAGGACTTCGCCGCATATTCGGCGGCGAAGGCGGCCGAGGCCCAGCTCGCCAAGGTGCTGGCTCTGGAAGGCGCGCCCCACGGAATACGCTCGAACATCGTGAACCCGGATGCCGTTTTCCAGGACTCGAAGCTCTGGTCGGACGAGGTCCGACGCGAGCGCGCAGCGGCCCAGGGGATCGGCGTGGACCAGCTCGAGGACTTCTACCGCAAGCGCAACCTGCTGGGCGTCGATATTCATCCCGAAGACGTCGCGGAGGCTGTGCTCTTCCTGGCTTCGGACCGGTCCGCGAAGACCACCGGCTGCACGCTGACCGTGGACGGCGGCGTGCGGGACGCGTTCCCGCGGTGACGGCATGATCGGCTTCGGCGCCCAGCTCTCGCTGCATCCCCCCGGCGAGCAGTTCGAGCTCGTCCGGCGCCTGGAAGCCATCGGATACGACTCGGTGTGGACGGGCGATCACGTGTCGTTCCACAACCCCATCTACGAGTCGCTGACGCTGCTCGCGTCCTACGTGCCCATCACGCACCGGATCAAGCTGGGCGTCGCCGTCTATCTGCTGGCGCTCCGCGCCCCGGCGGTGGCGGCCAAGATGGCGGCCACCCTCGACGTGCTCTCGGGCGGCCGGCTCATCTTCGGCGTCGGTGTCGGCGGCGAGAACCCGAAGGAGTTCGAGCTCTGCGGTGTGCCCCACAAGGAGCGCGGGGCGCGGGTGACCGAGGGCATCGACGTGGTCCGTACCCTCTGGCGTGACACGCCCGCCACCTTCCGAGGCCGGTTCACGCGCTTCGAGTCGGTGTCGATCGATCCCAAGCCCACCCAGCAGCCTCCGCCGATCTGGATCGGCGGCCGTTCCGACGCGGCGCTGGCGCGTGCGGGCCGGCAGGGCGACGGCTGGGTGTCGTACGTCGTGCAGCCGGAGCGCTACGCGCAGAGCCTCGACAAGATCCGGGCCGCGGCGGCCGGCGCCGGCCGCTCGCTGGCGGGGTTCACGGCAGCGCACCTCGTCTTCATCACGGTGGGGCGCGACTTTGAAGCCGCGAAACGATCGTGGGTGAGTGTGCTCAGCAAGCGTTACGCGCAGGACTTCGAGCCGCTCGCGAAGCGGTACGGTGTCATCGGCACGCCCGAGCAGTGCGCGGAGCAGCTCGAGCGGTTCCGCGCGGCCGGCTGCAACTACTTCCTCATGAGCGCGATCGGCGACCCCCGTGACGAGCGCGCGCAACTCGAGACGGTCGCCGCCGAGATTCTCCCGCGCTTCAGGTCGCCCTGAGACGCGGGCGGACGTCGATACCGCCGCGTGAAGATCACGTTTCTGTGTCCGCACCTCCGCATCGCCGGAGGAGTGCGTGCCATTCTCACCTACGCGGATCGGCTCGCGGCCGGCGGGCACCACGTCGACGTGGTGGTGCCGGCCAAGGGACGGGGCCGGGCATTCTGGCGGTCTCTCAGGGGCGCCGGGCCCGACTGGCTCTCCGGCTTGCAGGCGCGCATCGTCTGGGTGGACCGCTGGCGGGCGGACACGCTGCCGGACGGCGACGCGGTCCTCGCGACGGCGTGGCAGTCGGCGGCCGCGGTCGCGGCCGCGCCGGCGCGGTGCGGGCGGAAGTTCTACCTCGTGCAGCACTACGAGAGCCTCTACCATGGCGAAGCGGCGGCGGTGGACGCGACGTACCGGCTGCCGCTCCGGACGATCGTCATCTCGACGTGGCTCCGCGACATCATGCGCGAGCGGTTCGGCCGCGAGGCGGAGATTCTCGTGACCCCGGTCGACCTCGCCCTGTTCCGCGCCGTTCCGGTCACGGTCGAGACGTCGCGGCCGCGCGTGCTGATGCTCCACCACGAGTACGCGTGGAAGGGGACCGCCGACGGCTTCGAGGCAGTCGCGCGCGTGAAGGCACGCCACCCGCAGCTCCATCTCGTGGGCTTCGGCGTCACGGCGCCGCGGGCGTCCTCGGCCTACGACGAGTTTCACGCGAACCCCCCGCAGGGCCGGCTCGCGTCCCTCTACAGCGGCTGCGAGATCTACCTCTGTCCCTCGTGGGACGAGGGGCTCGGGATGCCTGCGATGGAGGCGATGGCGTGCGGCGTCGCGCTCGTCACCTACGACAACGGCGGTTGCCGCGACTACGCGCGTGACGGCGAGACGGCGCTCGTCGCCCGGCGGCGAGACGTCACTGATCTTGCGGCGAAGCTCGAGCGTCTCGCCAGCGATCCCGACCTGCGCTCGCGCATCGCCGCGACGGGCTCGGCGTTCATCAGGAACGCGTTCGAATGGGGGCGTGCCGTGCGGCGCATGGAGGAGATTCTCCGTTGATGGCGGTGCTGCCGACCGTCGACGCACCGTGTGCCGTCTGCGGCGGTGGCGACGCGGACCCGGTCTGGGCGACGCCGGATCGGGCCTTCGCCGTTCCGGGCCACTACACCGTCGTCCGCTGTCGCGGCTGCGGGTTCCTCTACCAGCGTCCGCGAGTGCGCGACGAGCACCTGGCGGCGTGTTATCCCGACCACTACCCGCGTCATCAGGAGCCGTCGCCCCGCGTGCCGTTCAAGGGGTCGGCGGCTCGCCGCCGGGCCGTGCGGTACGCGCTCGCGAACGGACTGGGCTACCACGCCTTCCACGACGATCACGTCTCCGTCGCGACGAGGCTCAGAGCGCGACGGATGCTCCGACGGCTCCGATGGAGCTGCCCGCCCTGGATCGGGACAGGCCGCTATCTCGATGTCGGGTGCGGTTCGGGCGCGGCGCTGGCCGTCGCGCAGGCACTCGGCTGGCGGATTGCGGGAATCGAGATGGACGAGGCGGCGGCGGCGATCGCGCGACGCTTCACCGACGAGCTCCACGTCGGCGACGTGCTGACCGCGCCGTTCACTTCGGCCCGCTTCGACGTGGTCACGGCCTTCCACGTTCTCGAGCACGTGCCGGATCCGGTGGCGGTTACCCGCCGCATGCTCGACTGGCTGGCGCCCGGCGGGCTCCTGATCGTCGAGGTACCGAACGCCGGCGGGCTCGGCGCGGCGCTCTTCGGCCGGGCGTGGTCCGGCCTCGAGCTGCCGCGCCATTTGTCGCACTTCACGCCAGCGACGCTCGAGCTGGTGCTTGGGAAAGCGGGCGGCCGGATCGTCTGGTGCTGGCACCAGGCGAAGCCGCGCTCGTACTTGTGGAGTCTATCGGCGCTCCTTCGCGATCGCGGCTGGAACACGCTTGCGAAGTTGACCGAGTCGCGGCCGATCTACGGCGCGCTGAAGCTCGGGCTGGAGGCGTTGCTCCCGCTCGCGCGCCTGGCACGGCGGGGAGAGGCGATCAGGGTTGGCGCCGTCCGGAATCGCCCGACGTAGCGAAGGCGGAGGGTGAGTCGAGCCCGGCGGCCAGGTTGGCGAGCTGCCGCTCGAGGTCGGCCAGACGCTTCGCCAGGCGGTCACGCTCCTCGCGGAGCGACTTCGTCGCCGACGCTATGTGTTCCGCGAGCCGGCGTTCCCGGTCGGCCCGCTGTCGCGCATCCCGCGTATCGGTGGGGACTATGTCCATGGCCGCAACCCGTCGGAGCAAGAGCGGTGCCGAGCGACGAAGTCTTACACGCCGCGAGCTTCCAAAACCGGAAAGCCGCACTCTGACACCTGCGACCTTCGAGCTCGGTCAAGCTGACACGCCGGAACCCTCCTCGAGCCGCGTGCTAGAATCGGCGCGGGATGCCGATCTACGAATACGAGTGCCACGACTGTCACAAGCGAGTCAGCCTCCTCGTGCTGCGGCCCTCGGCGGCGGCTTCGCCGACGTGTCCCCGCTGCGGCAGCTCGGCGCTCTCCCGCCTGATGTCGCGCTTTGCGACGGTGAAGTCGGAAGAAGCCCGACTCGACACCCTCACTGACTCATCCAGCCTCGGGGATCTCGACGAGAACAACCCGGCGAGCGTTGCCCGGTTCATGAAGAAGATGGGCCGGGAGTTCGGGGACGATCTCGGCGACGACTTCGAGTCCGCCATGGACGAAGCGATGGAGGAGGGCGAGGCCGCCGGAGAGGGGGAGGCCGAATCCCCCGGTCCCTCTGACGCATCCGACGATCTGTGAGCCGGTCTGCGGGCCTATGAAAGTCCTGATCCACGACCGTCTGGAGGCGGTGGGGGCCCCGGTGTGGGACGGGCTCGTCGCCGCCACCCGGCTGCGCTCGCCGTTTCTCTCCTGGACGTGGCAGCGCGAGTGGGCGCACGTCTTCGCGGAGGAGCGCCGGCTCGAAATCCATTGCGTCGAGGACGGGTCCGGTGGCCTGGTCGCGCTCCTGGCGCTGTACGAGTCGGCGCCTGGCACATGGCAGATCCTCGGCGGCGCCGACGTTTCGGATTATCTCGATCTGATGGCCGTGCAGGGACGGGAAGAAGAAGCGTGGATGGCGCTGCTCCAGTCCCGGACAGCGCAGCGCGTCGAGTGGGAGCTGCACGCCGTGCCGGCGGCCTCGACCACCGTCACCGCGCTCCCCCAGCTCGCCGCCGCGTACGGCCTCACCGCGTCGGTGGCCGTGGAAGAACGATGTCCCGTCCTCGCCCTGCCGTCCTCCTGGGAGACCTATCTCGCCAGCCTGTCCGGGAAACACCGCCACGAGCTCATGCGAAAGATGCGACGCCTCCAACGCGACGCCCCCGACGCCCGGGTGTCATCCGCGAGCGCGCCGGCCGAGATCGAGCCGCGGCTCGGCGAGTTTTTCCACCTCCACCGGCGCTCGCTCGCGGGCAAGGCGCGTTTCATGGACGGCCGCATGGAACGATTCTTCCGGCGCGTCCTCATCGCGTTCGCCGAGCGCGGGGCCGCCCGGCTCTGGTTCCTGGACACGCCGGCCGGCGCCATCGCCGCCTTCGTCACGATCGAATGGGACGGCACGGTCGGCCTCTACAACTCGGGATTCGATCCGGAGCGCGCGGCGCTCTCCCCGGGCGTGGTCCTCCTCGCCCATGTCGTGCGCGACGCGATCGCGCGGGGGCGGCGGACCTTCGATTTTCTCCGAGGCGAGGAGCGGTACAAGTACGAGTTCGAGCCCGCGGCCAACGCTGTCTGCGCCGTGAGGATCCGGTGAGCCTGCGCGTCGCGATGCTCAGCGTCCACACCTGCCCGCTGGCCGCTCTCGGCGGGAAGGAAACCGGCGGGATGAACGTCTACGTGCGCGAGGTATCGCGCGAGCTCGGACGCATGGGCGTCGCCGTCGATGTCTTCACGCGCTCGCAGAACCC
>WNFA01009370.1_pt1 | contig 12831 bp, 13 predicted proteins | sample 5400481 | NCBI WGS metagenome assembly WNFA01 (sample SAMN13153340, study PRJNA577476) | soil metagenome | isolation source: 120 cm saprolite under Douglas fir tree site 2 hole 1 replicate 2 | place: USA:California | collected 2015-04-18 | reverse complement strand
CTCATAGCTTTGAACTTTCGCGATGGTCGAGCCCGGCTTGGGGTGTTTCCCGTTCAGGATGGGGTGGGTTCCCATCTCGCATTCGAGAAAGAATCGCCGCCGGGCGCTCGGAAGCTCGAGAACGGCGTCGGGAAGCACCAGGCGGTCTGGAGTCCTGCTTCCGCGGCCAAGATGTTCCTTCCAGGGTAATCGAACGGTGTCGGAGGCAATCCAACGGAAGTCAGTCTGCTTCGCTCGCGCATAGCCGCGCCCGGACGGCATCATCAGCGCCACGAACAGCTCGTTGAGCACGATGGTGTGCTCACGAAATGCGGCGCTGACGTCGTGCCTGGGAATCTTGACTGCAACACCTAGGACAATCTCTGCGACGGCGTAGCCGGTGTTTGTCAGGGTCCACAGGTCGAAAAGCTGGCCTTCGTACGTTCGAAAAAAGAGACGTCTAATGTACGCGGGCTTGAAACCACATGGACCCTCGCCGGCGAGACGCAGAAAGCGCCTTCTCATGTTGTCGATATTCCGTCCGCCATAGAGCAGCTTGGACAGTTGTTCTGTGGACAGGTATCGCGCAACGGCCAACAGCCCGGTCAATTGTCGGTCCCGGTCCGTCAATCGCGCCTTCGTAATCGCTGCGTCCGGCCGCGTCCGCTGCGTGTCTCGTCTCTGTGTTTCATTGGGGAAAGTATCGATTGTTATCGGTCTAATCACAGCTGTCCTGGTGTTTACCCTGTCACTGGAATTCTGCTCCTAGATGGAGCCCCGCCCCTGCCGCTCTTGAGTTGTTTTTTGCCATCCCCGCCCGCTGATCCCTTCCTCGTCGTTGTGAGGGAGGGATCAGCGGGCGGGGTGTTGTTTCCAGCACTGCTTCCAGCGCGGCAGGGGCCGGGCGGAATCGCGAGGCAAAACCCCAACTTCGCCGTGCGAACCTTACCGTCAGGGTTACAGCCCGGATGACAGCGAGACTTACCAAATCCCCAGTAACCCTGGCTGTCAGTTTGGAAGTAATTTCCCATGTAACTTTCGTCAGCGTTGATTTTGGCGCGATTGCGCAGGCGTGTGGTGCTCTCCGGCATCAGGTGTTCATCGTTGCAGCCATTGCTCTGAGGCAAATCTCTCATCGCTTGCCGGATTTTCTGTTCACAGCTCGCTCCTCCAGGAGCGTTTGGTAACTGAGAGCGAGTAGATGCCGAACGTATTCTCGGGGCGTCTGGATCTTGAGGTTCTTCATATCGGCTTTGAGCAACTCCACTTGGATGCCGGGTAGGCCGAACATGGTTCGGTGATCGTCGATGAGCTCTCGCACGAACGCAGTCGTGCTCTCCAGCCGCTTCGCCTCCTCTTTGATGGTGGCGGCTTGCTCGGGCGTAAATCGGAAGGACTGCGCGAAGTAGTCGTCTCTTGCTGGCGTTTTGGGCATTGGATTCGGTTCCTGTTCTCATTAGTTGTCCCTGCGATTCACCTGTAACCATAGTAAATCTAAAGACGGACTGAAACAGCATGGTGTCCCGTTTGTCCGACTACCTCCTGGGGTGCCCGCTGGTCTATTCTTGCGTCGCGCCTCCATGGTCGAGACGACCGATCGACCTATCCAACGCGTAACACCAGTCTCCACTGCCAGTTGACTCCCGGGCGCTCCGGCACCATCTAGATACGCTCGACTCTTAAGAACACGATCAGTTTTGGGGCTGGATGGGAGGAGTGGGCGTGAGCTTAGCGACCCGGATTCTTGGCCTGGCGGTTTCATTCAGTGTTTCAGCCACCGCATTGGGGCAGGGCGAACCTGATTTTTCATGGCGGCGCGTTGCACGCGGTGGAGGTCCGCAGCTTCCCTCTTTTGGTCCGGATGGAGCGTTCTTCACCGCCAATGGCAGAGATTGCCTTTTGATACGAGCGTCCGATGGGAAGGTGATCAAAACCCTTCCAGCGCCCGGCTTTCCCGCCGACTCAGAATGTCTCTTTGCCGTCGCTTCGCCCGATGGGCGATTTGTCGCCCTGGAGTTCAATCCCTGGCATGTCCAAGTCTTACGGACAGCGGACTGGAGCATGGCAGCAGAGCTACCGATGTCAGCGTACGGCGCGGCTTTTTCTCCGGACGGACGCGCGCTGGTTCTCTGTTCGATCTCCTGGCCGGGGATGGGATCCCGTGTCTTTGAGACCGAGACATGGACGGTTCAGGCGACTTCCGCGGGCACCTGTGAATTCTCGTCGATCTCTATTTCACCAGATTCACTGCTCGTTGCCCTCAAAAGCGGTGACTCCCTCCCGTCGCCTCGGATTTTCCGGATATCGGACGGAGTGGACGTCACCCCGCTCTCGGGTCTTGGTTCGCCCTCTTCGCACTGGGTGCTGGGAAACGACTGGATCGCACTGGTGGCACCCGATGGCTTGCAAATTATAACGTTGACCGACCCTTCGCAGCGGCTGGCCACCCTCTCTGCTCGGTTCGCGCGCGAGCCGGTCCTCTCGCCCGATGGCCGGTTCATTGCGGCCGCATTCGAGGATCGACGTTCATCTATCGGTCTTTGGGAAACCGGGGCCTTTTCGTCCGTTGCGACCTGGCCAGTGGGTGGCTACTCGCCCGATTACATCAGTGACCTCGCTTTCGCGTCCGACAGCCTCTCTCTCGTATCGGTGATGCGCGGCGACAAGAGCATTGCCATCAACACGTGGAATATTCCGGAGGGAACACCTCGCGCCACCCTGGTGCAAGATTCCTCGATCACCACCGAGTTGGTATTTTCACCGGATGGCGAATTGACAGCGGCCGGCTTTGGAAACCTGGGGAACATCCGCCTACGACGCACCAACGACGGTACTCTGGTTCAAACCCTACTCACCGGCGCGCAGGTTCGATCCGTTTCGTTTTCGCCGGATAGTCGATTCCTTGTCTCGAGCGGTGAGGGCGGAATGCAATCGTGGAGCCTGCCCGACGGTTCGCGCGTGCAGAGACTATTCGAGCCAGCCAGTGAAATAGCGATCTCCAGCGCCGGAATGCTTGCGGAGCGCACGCCTGGCGAGACGAAGCTCCGAACGGTGCCTGATCTCAATCTGCTCTCAACCTTGCCCGAGTCCGGGCCCTTGTCCTTTTCACCGGACGGCCGGCGACTTCTTGTTGGCAGCAACCTGTTCGATGTCGCTACGGGCGAGCGCCTGCGAACATTCCCTGTTCGATCGCCCAACATCGCGCGCTACATGCCCGATAACCAGACAGTGGTGTTCGCTTGCGGTTTCGATTTTCGTTGCGACGAATCACAGCGCGGCTTCATTTTGTCTTTCGACATCGCCAGCGGACAGCTCGTCGCGATCTATGGAAAGTTGATTGGTTATGAAGGGTATTTTCTTCCCGCCTTAATTGGCTCGCTGGCAATTTCCCCGGACGGCACCTTGGCCCAGTTGTCCTACGTCGAGCGCCACTATGAATCCCCAATCGTTATCGTCCGGATCTGGGACGCCAGGGGAGATCTTCTCGCGATTTACGATCGGGAGGTGCATCACGCTGTCTCCCTCAGCTATTCTCCCGACGGACGGTATCTTGGCTGGATGGGATCGGATGGCGTTTTTGGCCTATCGCCGAATCCGTGCGCCAATGAAGCATGTACGCCACTGTTTACCGTCTCACGGCTATATGACAATTTCATGAGTCTGCCCGTTAATCCTGCGCTGTGGGCCGCTGAAGCCGTGTCTGGCCGGATGTCTCGATACGAAACTTTCGACAATGGGAGGCTGCTGCTGATTCCCGACCCGGGCGCGGGTGACGCGCAAGTGGCGGTCAAGAGCATTGCAGCGTATTCGCTTTTGGGTTCGGACGCGCACGTGAATGTCCCAGAGGTGGTTCGAGAGGGCAATGTCAACAATAGGTTCTCAATCGAGATGGACGATCGCAATCGGCTGGAATGGCTGTACGAGAGCGGAACGCTCTATGCGATTTCCTTGATTGCCGGTACTATCACGAGGCTCGCCGCGATTCCGTATTCCTCGACCGACCAGTATTACCGCTGGCGTATTCGCGAGTCGAACGGAACGGTCTATTGGGACACGGCTCCTCGATCGGGGATTTGGGTGACCCACGCCACCGCGCCGACGGCGAGTCTATTTTCATTGCAATCGGTCCGGCTGTCGCTGAGTGCGAATACCTGGGACGGTGGAAGCCTTCAGCCGGGGAGGGCCGCTTACGAGCGCCTCAATGACTGGCAGTGACCCTCATTGTCAGCCAGCTCGGCATACACGAATCCGAATCGCTTGCACCCGCCGTCCGAGGGGCAGACCTGACGCGACTGGGTGGAAGCGCGCCTGATGACGTGTGGGCAGTGGGCGACCGCGGCGCAATCCTTCGGTTCAGTGGCACCTTTGAGGAACGCCGAACCGGCTCACCAGAACACTTGAGCCGGATCTTCGGATTTTCCGAAAATGAGCTCTGGGCGGTCGGACGGTCTGGCACAGTACTTCGTCGCAGTGCGATGGAGTGGGAGAGGATTTCCGTTCCCAGCGAGAGAAACCTATTCGCCATCAGCGGAGTTTCGCCGACAGATCTTTGGGTGGTCGGCGAAGGGGACATGGCGCTTCATTTCGACGGCGAGCGGTGGTCCGCTGTTCCAACCGGAGCGTTCTACGGACTCGGTGCTGTCTGGGCTAGTGGTCCTGCGGATGTATGGGCATCAGATTCGCACGACATCGGCCCTGGGATTTTTGTCCACTGGGATGGAACGACCTGGTCATGGAGCGATCACACCGGAGTAAATGGCTTCTGGGGATTCGCCAGAGACGACGTTTGGGGGGCCGGTCGGAGCTGCACCTGGAGGCCTGATCACAGTCTCTGGTGCTTCAACACCATCTCTCATTTTGACGGTAATTCCTGGACCGCGTGGTTTGTAGGATCGGGCGGCCCCGGGGACGGTTTCAGCGCGATTTGGGGCGACGGACCGGATGACCTCTGGGCGGTGGGAAGCCAGACTTATCACTGGGATGGAAAAGACTGGGCCCGGGTCGATTTTCCCGACCTCGGGGGGTGCGCCGGGGTGTGGGGACGCGCCAAGTGCGATGTTTTCGCCGTCTGCGCGTACGGGGTCGCCCACTGGGACGGGAGGGTTTGGACTCGGCTTCAAACGCCGAATGGACATGGCCTGTCTGGTATTTGGGGATTGGACTCGAAAGTCTGGGCAGTGGGACAGAATGGGACGATCATCAAGTACGAGCCCTGAGGGGCGATAGCCGCGGGACGCCACGCACAGATGCGCGGGTTGCTACAAATTGGCGCAGCAGGGTTTGAACCTGCGAACTGTACCTGAGTACTTCAGTCGCGCGACAGCGGCACAGTGGTAAATGAGCGACGGGCTTCTCGGGGGGGGGGCATCGCCCTGCTCGGTGACGTCAATCTTGCCAACCAGGTCGATGGTCTGCGGAGACTTGCCCAGCATTCGCTCCGTCAGGATTGCCTCCAAGCTGTTTCTTGAACGTTGCCCGGAGGTTGAGACAGACTTGTCTCATCCTCCAGCGGTTTATCCCCAGCTATACGTTGACCGACCTGGGCTCCCTCGATGACACCCGAGCTCCAACGTTGTCTCGATTCCAATCCCTGATGCGTCGCTGTTGCTTTTCCGATCGCAATAATTTTACTTACTGGGTCCCGGGGAATCGGCGGCCGAGGCGATCAATCCCATCTGACTCGTCATTGGCGCTCTGGGCGACGGTCGGGCTGGGCGGCACCATGGTCTTTCATCGTGTGCCGACCCGTTGATTCACGTCGTTGAAGATTTATTTCATCACGGCGCGCACCGGCCTACGGCCTTCCAGGAAGCGCCGCCGTCGGTCGTGCGTAGAATTGCGCCGGTGTCGCCGACGGCGATGGCCGTCTGTGGGTCCAACATGGCCACGGACCTCAGACCATGGTCTGGATTCGGGCAGACGGAGTAGGGATGAGTGTCGGAAGTCCAGGTCTGGCCTCCATCCGCTGACCGGACGATGAAGCTGAGTTCACCGAACCTGCCACCGCGGCCGACGGCAATCACGTGGTCGGCGTCAGCAGAGGAGATGCCGGTGAGATATTGGAACCACGCTTCGGTGGTGAAGTTAGGCGTCCACGTGTGACCACCATCGCTGGTACGGAGGATGTTCCTTCCTCCGGCCGCCCAGCCTATCTGGTCGTCCACGAAGGCGAGCGCGATCAGGGCCGCGTCCGTCCCGCTGGGTGCTTGGCTCCACGTGTCACCACCGTCGTCGGTGCGGAGGATCGTTCCCTGCTCGCCGACCACAATCACCGTGTTCTCGCTGATGCAGTGGACGCCATACAGCTCAAGGCTCGTTCCGCTGGACTGGGGCGCCCAGCTCGCGCCGCCGTCGGTGGTGCGGAGAATCGTTCCGGCACTGCCCACCGCCGTGCCGGTCTGACCGACGAGACACGCCGACCGGAGATTGGCGTCCGTCCCACTCTCGGCAGGCGACCAGCTTTGGCCCGCGTCTGTGGAGAGAAGAATCGTCCCGGAGTCGCCCACCGCCGCCCCCGTCTGGCCATCGGCGAAGGCGACCCCTTTGAGATCGGGCGTTCCGCTCGACTGGAACGTCCAGGTCTGCCCGCCGTCGGCACTGAGGATGATCGTTCCACTTCGTCCGACGGCCACCAAAGTGTTGGCGTCTACGACGGCAACTCCCCAAAGGGCGTTTCCGCCCGCTTCGGCGTACGCGGCGGTGCGCAGAAGAGCGAGGAGACCAAACCCGAGAAGGGAGATTCGAATAGGGATTTTCATGGGAGACTCCGAGAGCGTTCATCCTTTGGTGAACAAGGCCGGCCGAGATCAAGGTAGACGCTGGGCATCGGCCGCGCAGGCGTCAACCGCAGTGCCAGGAGCCGAACATCTCAGCAATCCGTTCCGACAACGTCGTTCCGGGCCTGTTTGGGACATAGCTGATCGGCGCTGAGTCGGATGATCCAGCCGGATGTCAGATTACCGCTTGCGCCATCACCCCCGGTCTCGGAGGAGTCCGCTTCGCGCGGCGCGGGGAGGGAGATGAGCAAGATGGCGACGAAGTCGAGGGCCAGACCCGCAATGGCGACGATCACGACCTTGGCCCATCATTTATTCGAGAGCCGCTGGACGAACCAACCTTTTCTTACTGCACCATCCGCTGCGCTTCGCTGGCGAATTCCCCCGGGGATCCCGCTTGAGGTACTCCTGCGCCGTCGTCTTAGCCTTGCTCGCCTGACGGGCGTCCGCGGAAAGAAAGCGGGCATAGTGGAAGTAGGCGGGGGAGTACTGCTCGTCCGCGGCGAGCGCCTTCTGAAAGACCTCGTCCGCTTTCGCCCGGTCGCCCTTCTCTTCGTCGACGCGCCCCAGCTCCGAATACACCGCGGCGAGCTGCCCGGGCTGGCCGATGAACTCCTCCGCGGACCTCTCCAGCGCTTGCACCGCCTTCGGATACTCCTTCCACTCCCGATAGATGGCGCCCATCGCCAACACCCGCAGAAGCTCTCGGAGTTCATCCGGCGAGTTGCAACGCCCGGAGGCGCTGGCGTCGACATTCGATGCTCCTCAAGTTCCAGCCGCATTAGCTCCACGCAACAACCCGTTTCCCAGTCGTCGACGGCTAAAATCAACGAAAACCGCGACCTTTTTCCGGACGATCTCAGGGTCGAGAGGTTTAACGAGGTAATCGGCTCCACCGGCGGAATAAGCTCGATGGACCTCCTCGGGATCGTTGCCCAAAGCGGTGACGAAGATGATGGGAACCTCGCGGCTGCGCTCGAGCTCCTTGAGATGAACGGCTACCTCGAGGCCGTTCATTCCGGGCATTGCCACATCGATCAGCGCCAAGGAAAAGCTCTCGTGCAGCGCCAGGGCAAGTGCTTCCTCTCCGGATCCTGCGGTTACCAGACGATACTCAGGCCTGTCGAGGATGGCTTTGAGCGCAAGCAGGTTCTCCGGTCGATCGTCGACGAGAAGGATGCTTGCCATGTCGACCACCTCCGCCTTCGGCGCACCGGTCGCCGGTAGGGTAAAAAACATGGTGGTTCCACGGTCTACCGCGCTCTCCGCCCAAATCCGACCGCCGTGAGCTTCGATGATACCCTTGCAGATGGAGAGCCCGAGGCCGGTGCCACGGCGCGAAACTGTGAACTTGACCGAGTTGCCAATCAGGTTCTCAAGCACCTCGAGGAGGCGCTCTTCGTCCGCTTCTACAGTCGGCAGCTCCGGTGACACGTCCGATGCAATAATGACGGATGCATCTGCGGCCAACGCCTGCTGCGATTCGAGCGCAGCAAGGATGAGGTCGCCAGGTTCTAGGACTCGTCTTTCAATCGAAAAGTGCCCGGTTTCAATCGCGCTGATCTCGAGCAGATCCCGAAGCAGCCGTTCGGCCCGAGTGGCGCCTCGAATAATGCGCTCGATTGATCGACGGGCGGTAGAATCAGATAACCTGCGGAGCAACGAATTCGCCGCGATCCTGATGACGTTTACCGGGTTTCTCAAGTCGTGAGCGACGATGGCGAGAACCTCGTCGCGAGAGCGAACCGCGGTGCGAAGAGACTCATACGCAGCACTGCGGACAACAGCAGCGCCGGCGCGGGTGGCGAGGACATTGAGAAGCTGCCTGTCTTCGTCTGAAAACTGGTGAGCCTGAAGCGAGCCCAAAAGGACGAGACCGACAAGGGAGTCCCCGTTCAAGAGGTTCAAGCAGTACAGCGACTGCATCCTCTTCTGCCGAATTGAGTCGCCCATGAACACGCCAATCGCGTCATCGGGTGAGACAAGCATCGGCCCTTCAGTGGTTATCTGTGCCGCGAGTCGGCCGTCGATGGGAACCGAGAACCCAGCCTCCACCTCTTCTTCAAGCCCGACGGCCGCGCGGGAGCGCAACCGGTCACCGTCGCGAAGCAGAAGCACCGCGACGTCGGCGTGACCTACGTCAACGAACATCTCGAGAAACATCCGAAGCAGGGAGTCCAAATTGTCGCAGCCGAGCACAGCTACCAAAAGATGGTCGAGCGCCTTCGCCAACCGATGATGCTCGGCGTCAAGAAGGGCCTGCTGCTGAGCCACCCTTTCCGGCTCAGGCGCCTGCCGGACCCCGCCGTTCGAGCGGGTTGGCTCGATGATCGGATGTTTCGGCACCTTCATTGAGCCCCTCCGATTCCAAAGCTACCCGTCTGTGAAGCTTTTGTCATTTCACAGATCTGAGAGTACGGATTTGGGAAAGCGGCTTCTAGGGTCGAGGTCACGCGGACCGAAGCATACCCAGGAGAGCGCACGCCAATGATGCAGTGTTTCCCAGACGGGAAGCGTCGACGCTACCTCCGCCATCAGGTAAAACCTGGAATTCACCAACTGTTCGCTACTATTGAATGCGAATGTCCCGTAGGTCATGTTGAGGATGAGGCGAGTTCACGCGGGCTGCCACAACGAGAAGGCTCGAACTCGCGGAACAACAGGATGCCTTCACGAGCGAGCGATGGAAGTTGGCACGGAAAATCCGATGTACTCGGGTGGTTGCGGCAGCGGTTGGAGGAGGATCTGCAGTCCTCGGAGTTGTAGCGGCGTTCTACACGGCACATCTTCCTAAACCAACCGCCACCGATCTGCTCCTCCGCTCAGGTGCAGGTCTAGGCCCCGCCCCCCAGAAGTAACAGTCACGCCCGACAGCAAGGCGTCGCCGCTGACTCGAAACAGAGACCCCAATTTCCATCAGTTGGACTAAACGAGACAACGTAATCTATTTCGTCCACCCGGTTCGCGTCGGCGTGGGAATTTTTCAGCTAAATTTCTTCCCGCCCGGCCGCCGGACGTGCCTAGATCGCACCGACCACGAGCGCGATCGACTTGCCGGACGAGGCGGTAGAGTTCTTTAGGCTCAGGTCGGCAGCCCAAGCCTCAAGGGCTGCCGATGAAAAATGAACGGATCGTCGTCGAAGCGACGAGCAAGGGGCAACGCCACCAGAGCCCCTCACTGCCCGATCCAGATCGCGGCATTTGGCACAGTAGGCACGATTCGCGCGAGAGGGTTTGGACTACTGCAGAGGTGTTGTCGTGCTCGCCACGGGCAGCCAGGGCTGTTCGCGCCGCCTTCTTAAGGGGGCCAACGGCCATCATTCGCTTTGCTCCAGATGGCGCAGCAGATCGAGCAAGGCCAGCCGGAGGGCCTTCTCGTCGCCAGCGCGGAGCCAAACCGTCCGGACTGCCGCGAGCTCATCGGCGATTCGATTCTGCCACTCGGCGCCAGACGGATTTACTACATTACTACAGTCATCCTTCGGCTGGCCGTATCCGGCGGGGTTGGCCTCAGCGGAAACGCCCGAAACCTCTGGTGAGACGCAATCAGACTCCACCTCCTGATACATGCCTTCGCGGCTTCGAATCCCGTCGGGGACGCTGTTGCCATGGCCGGGTCGGAAGATGGATCAGTTTTCCAGTGTGCTCGGGCTTGCTCTCAACGCAAGAGCTTGCTCATCGCGCGGGTGACCAGTGCGCGAGCCTTGTCCACATCAAGCCCGCGAGCGTCGACGCTCACCATCACGTCCTTCTTGACCGCAACCACACTCGTGCCGCCAACCAGGTAGCCCTCGTCCCACGGTCCGGTTATGGCATCGAGCCGCTGCGTTGCGCCTGGATCTTTCATGATCGTGCTCAGCCCCCCGCCCAGCGCGCTCTCCATCTGCTTGAGCATGTTCTGGTAGCCGGGATCGTTCTTCATTTCCTCGCTCGCTCTTTGCATTTCGCTTTTGGAGACCTTCTCCCTGCGGAGGTTCCCAACGCGCTCCACCCGTCCTTGAGAGTCCTGGCCGGGTGTTCGGCTCACCACCTCGCCGAAGCTCCACTTCGTCGAATCGAGTGCCGCGAATCCGCCGGACCAGGCAATCTGCAGCACGAGTGTACCCGCGTCGAGCGGGCCCTGCTTCACCAGCGGATAGGTGCAGCGCTCCTTGCTGGATGACGGCGTTCCGCCCAGCCTGCCCAAGATGGTTTCGGCTTCGGCGGCGGGCACGAGTGAGCACGGATCGCGAGGTGCAATCAGCGGTCCGGGAGCCTTCCGAGCGGCAGCGGCGCCGTCGTAGGCCAGCGGGTGAGCGAGCCTGTTCACCGCAACCGTCGCGAGTTTGCCCGCGCCCTCGACACCGATGTTCGCCCCGGCGACGTCCACTTCGATCAGGGTATCGCCCTTGATCACGGATAGCCGCGAGGGCGGATTCCATCGTTGCTCGTCCCAGTTTCCTTGAAGGGCATCCGCTTTTCGACTCTGGTCGCGAAGGACTTGACCGGTCAGCGGCCCGCCGAAGGCCATCATCTTCATCGCGGTCTTTCCACCGCTGTATTCGGGATGAATGGACACGCCGCGGCCGCTAACGCCTCGATAGAAGCAATTCGGTCCGGCGGGGTCGGCCTTGCCGTCGTCGCCAGCCCGATAAGGATTCGTGGCCAGCGGGCCGAGCAGTGCCTCACCGTCGGCCCGGCTCACCAGGATGCAGGGATCCTTGAGGTCTCGGTAGGGATTTTTGGCGTCCACCTCATCCTGGCGCTTGGCGGCTTCCAGCATTCCGGCGAACGGGTTTGAGGAACGCTGCGTGTCAGGCGCTGCCGCTGCGGCCAGCATCAAAACGACGAAGCTCAATTCTGGCACCATCTGATCCTCCCTGCCGCTCAGCGCGGCGCTGCTCCAGGCTGCAATGATCAACCAGCACCTTCAGCAATGGACATGCCACCGGCAAGCGCTTCCAGTGCACAGCTACTCGGACCCTCCGGTGTTGCGCCCAGACGCCAGGTGTTGCGCCCGCGCAACGCACGAGGAAATCATCGACAATAAATTTCAAGTCACCTCTGGTGCGCGTATCGAGCAAGCCGCATCGAGGCAAGTTGTCTTCGCCTCCGCTTGAGTTCAGACGCCTCGCCGCAAGCGACGCTCAGCATGCCGATGCAAGCGCAGGTCGCTTGCTCGCCGTGGGTCTTGAACCGACGCCGGAGCTTCGAAGGTCGAAGTCAGCGTGGATCGGGGGCTTCAAAATGCGCCTCAGTTGAGCACGACCGAGCCGAGGGGCGCCTGCCAAGTCATGGACCGGGTATACGTCCCACGAGCGCTATAAACTCCCGGTTGGACCCACAGCACCCCTCGGTTCGGCGTGTTGTTCACTCCGACGCCGAAGGTGCGGTATGGCTGCAAAAATGTGCCCTGCTCCGAGCCAGAGTAGTTTCGATCGACGAATCGCCAGTTCGGAAACGAATAAATGAAGCTCATGATCATCTGGTCCATCCGACTTAGATGGTCGCCATGGCCGATGCGCGTTTGCCATTGCTGTCCGTCGGCGTTGACCCCCAAGGCAAAGGCGGACGGGCTGTTCCTCCGACGTCTGCGCCCGGGCAGCTTCAAAGCCGAGCACCAGCACGAGGCTCGCCAGCAACAGCCTCGACAGGAAAGCATTCTTGCTACAGTTTATCGCGTAGCTCATGATGATTTCTCCGTGCGTGTATCGGTCAGTTACTGCAGGGTGACCAACGTCAGCACCAGCCCGCGACCTTGAGGAAGTGCGGTCATCGCCTTTCCAATCGTGGCGCCCTGCGCTTTGCTGTAGTCGGTGACCTTCATCGCATGACCCGGCACGCTCGAGGTGGTCAGCAGATCGCCGGGGACGATGGGGCCGTTCGAGGCATCGGCCCAAACATAGACGCGGCCCGAGAGAGCCACCGGCTGATCGCCGTCTGCCAGCGTGCCGGGCTGGCCCATGAGCATCCCAGGGTTGATGCCGCCGGCGCCGCTGAGAATGCCAGCCACGCCGCGGTTGTAGGCGGTGGTGCTGAGGACCAGCTTGCCGGGATTATCCGCGTCAATGGCCACCACCATGCCGGGCTGGCGGCG
>WNFA01012471.1_pt1 | contig 12834 bp, 10 predicted proteins | sample 5400481 | NCBI WGS metagenome assembly WNFA01 (sample SAMN13153340, study PRJNA577476) | soil metagenome | isolation source: 120 cm saprolite under Douglas fir tree site 2 hole 1 replicate 2 | place: USA:California | collected 2015-04-18 | reverse complement strand
TACTTTCGAAACGGACTCTGCCAGCTATCCACGTACGCATTTTCCGGAGCCATCGCCACGTCTCCGCGCTTCGCCAGCGCTGAAGCTTTCGCGATCGACACCGCCTGCGCCGCGCACGCCGCCACACCTTCCCGTGTCATCCGATCCGTCGACGCAAATCCCCAAGCGCCATTCGCCAGCACGCGAATCCCAATCCCAATCGACTCCGACTGCGCCAGCGTCCCCACGTGCCCGTTCTTCGTGGTTAAATCGCGCTGCCGCAAGTGCATCACGCGCACGTCGGCGTAAGAAGCTCCTCGGATTTTTGCAGTGTCGAGCGCTGCGGTGGCCAGATCGTACATGCGTGTGGGATGCGACTCCGCTTAGTGGAGAATACGAAAACTCATAGCGCGTGAAAAGTTACTCTGATTCGTGAAGCCTACGTGCCTTCTTGCCAGGACGCGAGGTAATGCTCTTGCTCGGGCGTGAGCTTATCCAGTTTGTGGCCCATGGATTCGAGTTTCAGGCGCGCGATTTCGCGGTCGAGATGTTCGGGCACAACGTAGACTTGCGGCTTCAGTGTTTTGTAATTCTTCAGCAGGTATTCCGCCGAAAGCGCCTGGTTCGCAAAGCTCATGTCCATCACCGCAGCGGGATGCCCCTCCGCGGTCGCCAGGTTCACCAGACGGCCCTCGCCCAGCAAATAGACTTTGCGTCCGCCTTTCAGCACATATTCATCCACCAGCGGCCGCACTTCGCGTTTGCCGTTGGACAATTTCTCAAGCGCGGGAATATCAATCTCCACGTTGAAGTGCCCAGAGTTGCAGACCACTGCGCCATTCTTCATGACTTCAAAATGCTCGGTGCGAATCACGCTCTTGTTTCCTGTAACGGTGATGAAAACGTCGCCTTCTTTCGCAGCGTCAGCCATCGGCATCACGCGGAAACCGTCCATCACCGCCTCAATGCCCTTGGTAGGATCAATTTCCGTGATGATCACGTCGGCGCCGTGCCCTTTCGCGCGCATCGCGATCCCGCGCCCGCACCAACCGTAGCCGGCAATCACTACTCTTAATCCGGCGAGCAGAAGATTCGTCGCACGGATTACGCCATCTAGTGTCGATTGCCCGGTTCCGTAGCGATTGTCGAAGAAATGCTTGGTCTGCGCGTCGTTCACCGCAATGATCGGATACTTCAGCGTGCCATCCTTGGCCATGGCGCGCAGGCGAATTACGCCCGTGGTTGTCTCTTCCGTGCCGGCAATCACATTGGGCACGAGGTCCGTGCGCTTGGTCAGCAGCATGGTCACCAAGTCCGCGCCGTCGTCCATGGTGAATTGCGGCTTGTGCTCCAGCGCCGCGCCGAGGTGCGAGTAATACGTCTGGTTATCCTCGCCCTTGATGGCATAAGTGGGAATATTAAAGTCGCGGTTCAGCGAAGCCGCCACTTCATCCTGCGTCGAAAGCGGATTCGAGGCGCACAACACTACCTGCGCGCCGCCGTCCCGCAGGGTGATCGCCAGGTTCGCTGTTTCGCTGGTGACGTGCAGGCAAGCCGAGGCGCGCAATCCCTTCAGCGGCTGCTCTTTCGCAAAGCGTTTGCGTATGATTTCGAGCACCGGCATCTGCTGCGCCGACCACTCGATTTTGCGCTTGCCGGCGTCCGCCAGCGAAATATCCTTCACATCCCCTTTTTTCATTTCCGCGATAGCCAAAGTGGTGCTCCTCGAATTTTGAAATCCTAGATCCCAAGATTAAACGGCGATTTATTTCGACGCGCGAAAGTGGCGTGAGGCGTTAAGCTCGCGCGCCCACTTCGATGCCCGCGCTGGAGTTCGCACTTAAGCCCGCGGCCTTGCGCAGCGCTGCAGCGCGATCCGTGCGCTCCCAAGTGAAGCCCGGGCCGCTGCGCCCGAAGTGCCCGTACGCCGCGGTCGGCTTGTAAATTGGCCGGCGCAAATCCAGCGCCTCGATAATTCCCTTCGGCGTCAACGCAAAATTCTCGCGCACCAGCGAGGTGATGCGCTCCTCCGATACGTTCTCCGTGCCGAAGGCATCGACCATAACGGAAACCGGATCGGCTACGCCAATCGCATATGCCAATTGCACTTCCGCCTTGCGCGCCAGGCCGGCGGAAACGATGTTCTTCGCGATGTACCGCGCCATGTAGCACGCGGAGCGATCCACCTTCGACGGGTCCTTGCCGGAAAACGCGCCGCCACCGTGACGGCTGTAGCCACCGTAGCTATCCACGATGATTTTGCGCCCAGTTACGCCGGCGTCGCCCATCGGCCCGCCAATCACAAAGCGGCCGGTCGGATTAATGTGGTACTTGGTGTTGCGATCGAGCATAGACGCAGGCACGATTGGCCGAATCACCTGCTCCATCACCGCGTCGTGCAGATTCTTTGTGGAAACTTTCTCATCATGTTGCGTGGAAATCACCACGGTGTGCACCCGGAAAGGGCGTCCATTGCGGTATTCGACGGTGACTTGGGATTTTCCGTCCGGGCGAAGGAAATCAACTTTCTTGGATTTGCGAACTTCGGCGAGGCGCTGCGTGAGGTGGTGAGCCAGTTGGATGGGCATGGGCATCAGCTCGTCGGTTTCGTCGCAAGCAAAGCCAAACATGAGGCCCTGGTCGCCCGCGCCGCCGGTATCCACACCCATGGCAATATCCGGCGACTGACGCTTTACGGTACACATAACCGCACAGGTCCGGCCATCGTAGCCGTAGGTCGCGTCGTCATAGCCCACGCCGCGAATCGTGTCGCGCACGAGGCTATCGTAATCCACGTGCGCGCTGGTGGTAATTTCTCCGGCGACCACGGCCAAGCCGGTGGTCACCAGCGTTTCGCACGCCACGCGGCCCATCGGATCCTGCCGCATCACTTCATCGAGGACGGCGTCGGAAATCTGATCAGCGATCTTGTCGGGATGGCCTTCGGTGACAGATTCGGAGGTAAATACAAAATTGCGTAATCCTTCGCTCAAAAGAGGATCTCCTTTTTCAAGACTTCAAAACTTGGACGCAAAGCGGCAACCACAGATGTGCAGGGGGACACAGCCCGCGTCAGGCCTAATTTCATGTCATCTGCTTGTCTTCAGTAAGCTACCATCCCGACCCGCAAGAAGCAACGAATTGAAACTGAACTGCGAGATAGCGCATTAAACGGCAAAAATCGCGAGTCGAACGGCGCCGTCCGTCCGGTGGACCAACTTGCCGCTTGCCTCGTCATGACCTGGTCGTCGATGACCACGGCAGTCACCCGCCCCCACCCGGGTGTTTTGCAAAAGAGGCTGCAAGCCATGATTCTGCGGGAGATGACTTTTCGGGAGTTGCCAAAGAGGCTGTAAATAACTGCAAACAAATGGCTTAGCCTCGAAATACCGGCAAATTTGTATATCGGCGCTGGTAGACGTTGCAGGCCCGCAGCGCGGCGTTCTTGTAAGAGCCGATTCTAAAGGACTTAGCGAGGAACTGAACGACGAGCGGTCGGCGGAGGTTATGCGCGAGTGGAAACTGCCCGCAAGAGGCTGTTGCGACTTGACCTCGAGACCAAGGGTCCATCGCATGGCGAATGGTAGCGCGGAATTAATTCATGGGTAAAGGAGAAAGCAGCGAACGTTCGAAATTGGGGGTCGAACGGCGATTTTGAGGGGTCGAATGGTTTCGCTGGATGCCATCTCTTTGCCGTCTCGCACGCGGTTACGCGGCGGCGGTGTCGTCGTCGTCGGGCTGGACTTCGAGCTTGCCCTTGGTTTTCTTGGCCATCAGATAGGAGCGCATGAAGGGGTCGAGGTCGCCGTCGAGGACGCGGTCGACGTCGCCGACCACGAACTTGGTGCGATGGTCCTTGATCTGGCGGTAGGGCTGCATGACGTAGGAACGGATCTGGCTACCGAAGGAAATGTCCATCTTGGTTTCGTCGAGCCGGTCGGTTTCCGCCTGGCGTTTCTGGATCTCAAGATCGTAGAGACGGGAGCGAAGCATCTTCATGGCCAGCTCGCGATTTTTGTGCTGGCTGCGCTCGACCTGGCAGCCGACCACGATGCCGGTGGGAATGTGCGTGATGCGCACGGCGGTTTCCACTTTGTTGACGTTTTGGCCGCCCTTGCCGCCGGAGCGGAAGGTATCGACGCGTAAGTCTTCCGGCCGGATGTTGATTTCGATTTTGTCGTCGACCTCGGGAATGACGAAGACGGAGGCGAAGGAAGTGTGGCGGCGCGCGGCCTGGTCAAATGGCGAGATGCGTACGAGGCGATGCACGCCAGCTTCACCGACGAGCATGCCATAGGCGTTTTCACCGGCGAACTGGATGGTGGCGTTCTTGATGCCGGCTTCTTCGCCGGGCGTTTCATCGAGAACGACAGCGCTCATGCCTTTGCGCTCGGCCCACCGGAGATACATGCGCAGCAGGATGGAGGCCCAATCCTGCGACTCGGTGCCGCCGGCACCGGGCTTGATGGTCATGATGGCGTTGAGGTGATCGCTTTCGCCCGAGAGCAGCGTTATGGTTTCCAAGTCGGCGATGTAATTCTCCGCGTTGCTTAGCTCGCGGTCCAGCTCTTTGAGCAGATCGTTGCGCTGTTCGGCGTTGGTTTCTTCCTGAGCGAGGTGAATATAGGTGTCGAGGTCGCCGGAAAGCGAAGCGAGCTTTTCGTCGGCGGTGATTTGATCTTCGGAGCGCTTGCGATCGCGCAAGACGGATTGCGCGACTTCCTGATTGTTCCAGAAATCGGGCTGCGCGATGCGGGCTTCCAGAGATTTCAGGCGTTCGCGATGTGGCGCGGCGTCAAAGATAGCTCCGGATCATCGCCATGCGAGGCTTGAGGAGTTCGTAGCGGTGCTGGAGGTCTTCGAGAATCATTAGATGTAGGCGCGCGTTAGAAGCTAAGAAGCCGGCGGGGCGGGGCCTAGAGTCCCTTACAGCAGCGGCTTAAGCCGCTGGGACGCGCTGAAGCGCGCCCCCACAAGTGACGGGGGAATCTCCGTTATTGGCATCAAGAGTTCTTCGCGCGCTGTATTTCCTTTCCGAAACGTTAGAGCTAACAGAATAACGGAAACGAGGACGCAGAGCCAAGCGAACCAATCGCCGAAGCGCGTGTAGATGGTTTCGCCGGTGCGAAAGTCGTAGGGCAAATCGACGGCGGCGCGGACGTCGGGAGGCAGCGGGCTGAAGACGCGGCCGTAGGGATCGACGCTGACGGTGAAGCCATTGTTGGTGACGCGAAGGAGCCAGCGGCGATTTTCGACGGCGCGCACGCGGGCCATACGGAGATGTTGTTCGGGCGCGGCGGAACGGCCAAACCAGCCGTCGTTGGAGATGTTGACCAAGAGATCCGCGCCAGCGGCGGCGAAGCGACGAACCTCTCCGGGGAAGATAGCTTCGTAACAAATGAAGGCGCCGAAGGTGTAGCCGCCAGGGAGAAGCGCGACGGAATATCTGCTGCCCTTGCGGAAGCCGCCGACTTCGTCAGAGACACTGGCGACGACGCGATGGATCAGCGGAAAGGGCTCGTATTCGCCGAAGGGCACGAGGTGAATTTTATCGTAGGTGAAAACCCTTTGACCTTGCTGGTCCAACAGAATGGCGCTGTTGTACGGAGCGGGCGCAGTGTGCGCGTTGGCGGATGATTCGGGCGCGGGCTTCCACTCGATAACTCCGGCGAGGAAGGGATGCTGAAAATGAATGGCGAGCAGCGAAGCGTGGCGCGCGAACTGCGGATCTTCGAATCGCGGGCGTGCATCTTGAACCAGTCCGCAGGGTACTCCATGGCTTCCGGAAAGTTGGGCTGGACGGCGCGCGCGAAATGATTGGCGGAAGTCCGCGGGACGAAACGCGGACCGATAGTCATCACCGCGATAATGAACACAGCGGCAGCGGAAAGAAACGTAGCGCGCATTTGAGCAGGCGGCGCGGGAGCCAGAGTGGTCCACGCGAGTAACGCGTTGTAGCCAGCCACGACGAAGGAGAGCCCCCAGATGCCGGTGATCGTGCCGAGCTGGAGAAGAGCGAGATTCGCGGAGGCGGGGTAGCCCAGCAAATTCCAAGGAAAACTGATTTCAGGAAGATGTGCGAGGGCGAATTCGAAAGTGACCCAGAAAAACGGCGCGCCGACGCAGGCCAGCACGAGGCCGCGCTGTGCGAGACAGCGAACGCACCAGGCGAACGCGCCGGTTAGAACGCCCATCACAGAAGCGATGAGAAACAGAATTGCCCACCCGCCGAGGCGGGAAAGGCCGCCGTGAATGGCGAGCACAGTGGCAATCCAGGGCACAGAAGTAAACACGAAAAAGAGCGTGTGGACGAAGCCACAAGCGAAGGCGATGCGCGGGCGTGCGTCCAGAATGACGACGAGGAGAAGCCCAATGCAAAACCAGGAGTAGATGCCAAAATAAAATCCGGTATAGGATAGCGACAGCGCCGCCCCAGAGACGGCGGCGCAGACCAAGCGAAATGCCGCGGGTGTCGCCGGTCCCGGGTACGGCGGGAAAAAATGAGTCCAGGAACGCAACGGCATCAATGCTTCACGATAGCTTTGAAGCCGGCGCCCTCGAGGCCTTTCCTGGCGGCGTCCGCGGATTTTTGATCGGCGTAGGGGCCAACTTGCACACGGTAATATTTGTCGCCTTGCGGAGAAACTACGAAGGCCGGGAATTTTTTCTTTTGCAGGTGAGAGGCGAGGCTCATGGCGTCGGATTCACTGCGCGTCGCGGCGACTTGCAACGTGTAGGAATTCGCGGGGATCGCGGGTACGGAGGCGGTTTTTCCGCGCTTGCCCTTTGCGGCGGCCGAAACAGTGCGCGGAGTTGGCGCAGGGACGGACCATGCAGGCTTCAGATTGTCGTCGGGCGAAGAAGACTTGCCGGAGTTGTAGAAGCTCCAGTCGGAGTTGGGCTGGGCGTTTACGTCGTTGGCGGGATCGGAATCGCGGCGCGCTTCATTCGAACGCTTTGCGGAGGGATCGGATTTGGGAGCGACAGGGGCGGGCCGAAGCGTGCGCGGATTCGAAGCGGCCCGCACCTGGCCGTCGTACTGATTGCGGCCCATGACATAGCCGAGGGTGAAGAAAACGCCGGAGAAGAGAAGCATCAACATGAACAGGCCGATGACGTGCCTGCTCTCCAGCACGCGCTCGCCAGCTCCCCCGCGTCTACTCCCAGATGCCATTCTTACTTGTTTTGTCCCCCTAACGACTGCACCCAGCTGTTAATGATATCGATGGGCAGCGGAAACACAACCGTTGTGTTCTTCTCTACACCTATCTCGGTAAGCGTCTGCAGATAGCGAAGCTGGATGGCGGAGCGTTGCGTCTCGAGAACCTTGGCAGCTTCGGCCAATTTCGCGGACGCTTGGAACTCGCCATCGGCGTGAATAATTTTTGCGCGGCGTTCGCGCTCGGCTTCAGCCTGGCGGGCGATGGCGCGCTGCATCTGTTCGGGGATGTCGACTTGCTTCACCTCGACTTTGCTGACCTTGATCCCCCAGGGCTCGGTTTCCGTGTCGAGAATGAGTTGCAGCTTGGCGTTCACTTTGTCGCGCTGGGCAAGGATTTCATCGAGTTCGAACTGCCCGACGACGCTGCGGATGGTGGTTTGCGCGAGCTGCGAAGTCGCATACTGATAATTTTGCACCTGGGAGAGCGCGAGATTGGCGTCGACGATGCGGAAATAACAGACGGCGTTCACTTTCACGGAGATGTTGTCGCGCGTGATGATGTCTTGCGGCGGGACATCGAGCGTTTCGATACGCATGCTCATGCGCGTAAGCGTTTCGATGGGCCAGAAGACGAGGTTGAGACCGGCGCCCTTCGCTTGCGGCATCATCCGGCCGAGGCGGAGGACCACGCCGCGTTCCCACTCTTTGATGACGTAGAGGGAATTCCAAAACCAAATGAGCACGAAGCCGACGATGACCAGCGTACCTACACCGAAGAACTCGAACATTTGTCCTCCTAACTCGAGCGAATCAATCTAACTCATTGCCGGCAGTTCGGTCTTGAAAATCGCAAAGGGCTTGGCGATGGCACGCTTCTACGCCAGCGGCTCCACATAAAGCTTCAGGCCTTCCATTTTTACCACACGCACGGATTTGCCCTCGGGCACCGGCTGATTGGATATGGCGCGCCAGAGTTCGCCATGAACGCGGATCATGCCTTCGGCGCCGTCCGCCAACGGGGTGACGACAATTCCCTGCGCATTGATCATTTCCTCGCGGCCGGTCTGCGCTTTCCAGCTGCGGGAACGCAAGACAAGGCGCATCAAAAAAACGGTAAGCGCGGCAAAGGGCAGCGTCACGGCAACGGCCACGCCCAGGCTGACGCCACCGGCGGTTAGCGGCGAGCGAATCAGAAACATGGCGCCGAGCAACATGGACACTACACCGCCGGCAAGAAGCACGCCATGGCTGGTGTATTTCGCCTCCAGAATAAACAGCGCCAGGGCCAGCAAGATGAGAAGGACTCCCGCGATGTTAACGGGAAGAAGTTGCATCGCATAGAGGGCCAGCAAGGTGCAGATACCGCCGATGACTCCCGGCGCAATCACGCCGGGATGAGTGAACTCCGTGTAGAGGCCGAGCACGCCGACGATCAGAAGCACGAAAAAGACGTCCGGCTCGACGATGCGCGCGAGGAATTTCTGCCGGCCGGACAATTCAAAGGGCGTGAGCCTGGCGTTTGCAAGCGAAAGTTTCGTCTTGCTGCCGTCGAAACGCGTAATCTCCCGGCCATCGAGCTGCCGAATTAGGTCGTCGGTCGTAGGGGCGACGAGATCAATCATCTTGCCATCCAGAGCCTCTTTGTCGGTAAACGCCTTGGCATCGGTGACCGCGGTTTCCGCCAGCTTCGGGTTGCGCCCGCGTTTGTCGGCGTAGCTGCGCAAGAAGGCCAAGGCGTCGTTGAGAATCTTGCGCTTCATGGTTTCGTCGATTTGCAGCTGCCACCCGGCGATCGCAATGACTGGAGAAGCGGCTCCGGTGTGCGTGCCGGGAGCCATGGCGGCAATATCCGCGGAGAGAAGAATAAAAAAACCGGCGGAAGCGCCGCGAGCTCCGGTGGGCGTGATATACACGGCGACGGGAACACGCGAGGCCAGGATGTGCTTGATGATGTCCTGCATGGAGGCACTGAGGCCGCCCGGGGTGTCCATAGTGATGAGAATAAGCGAGGCGTCTCGCTTTGCGGCGTCGGCGATGCCCTCATCGATGTAAGTGGCGAGAATGGGCTCGACTTCGCCGTCGACTTTTAGTTCAAGGATGACGGCATTGGACGCATGCTCGTCAGCAGATGCGGAAGGAAAAAGCCAAAAAAGAGCAAAGCTGCATAGACCGGTGAGAAGAAGTCTGCGCCGCGAAAACGAGTTGCCATCGAAGACAACACTGTGCTTCATTGCGCGCCTCCCTTGGGCTTGGAGTTTTGGAGGTGTTCGAGCAATTGTTTGGCTTCCGTGTAGCTAGGCGCAAGTTGCAAGGCGCGCTGCACCTCGGTTCGCGCCAGATCGGTTTTTTTCTGTTCGAGGTAGATGCGGGCGAGCATCGTGCGAACCAACGCGGAGTCGCGAGCCGCAAGCGAGGCCTGGAGTTCCTTGACAGCGTCATCGAGCTTGCCGCGCCGATGATTGATTTCCGCCAGGCCGCGGTGCGCGGCGGCGTTGGCGGGTTCGTTGCGCAAAACGCCGCGAAATTCATTTTCGGCGGAATCGAGTCGCCCTGCGGCAAGCTCCTGGCGCCCGCGGCGGATATGCGAGGCGGAGGTGTCGACCGCGGTACTCGCGGCAGTGGAATTCGCTGCGCTCCCGGAGGCTGCAATTTCCAGGCGCAGCGCTGTGGTGTCCAGCTCGGTTCGTATGCGCGCGAGGCGGAAGCCCGCATCCGGTTTCGCGTCCACATGGGCGGACTGCAGCGCATTGGGGCCGAGAGCCTCCGCAGCGGATTCGCGCTCCTGATCGGCCTCGGCTTTCTTTCCAGCCTTCTCCAAGGACTGAACAAGCAGCACACGATCTTCGGGATTATCCGGCTTGCGCTCGGAGGCTTCGCGGAAGGCGGCAACAGCCCCAGCCAAGTCACCGGTCTGCATGGCGAGCAGGCCGAGATTAAAAGGATAGTCGTCCTCGTCGGGGTCAATATCGGTGGCCCGGCGAAGATCGGCCTGAGCAGCAGCGGTCTTGCCCTGGCGGGCGCGCGCAACGGCTAGATTGTTCAGAATTTCCGGGGGTTCCGCGCCCGTTGCGTCGGCTTGCGGTTCGTTCTTGCCATCACCGCGCACGGCTGTCTGAAGGGACGTAAAGACTTCCTCAGCGCGCTCCGGCTGATTCATTTGCAAGCGGCAAACGCCAGTGGAGAAGAGCGCTTCGATATAGCGATCGTGAGCAGGCGGAACATGAGCCAAGAAGGAGAGCGCGGTGGCGCAGTCGTTGCGAGTGAAATAAGTCTCAGCGAGAGCGAAATACGGATCGGGCCATGACGGCTCCAGCCGAGAAGCTTCGCGCAATTCACGCAGCCGCGGCTCGTCTTCATTGGCCATCAGCCCGCGAATATAGTGCTCAAAAGCGTCGAGACGCAACGGACGCTGGGCTTTGGAAAACTCCGCGAGCGTGGGGCGGTAGGCTTTGTCGCTCCAGGAAAGCAGGCGCCAGACCACCTTGGATTGCACCTCCATGAGCGAATCGAGAGGACCGGTTTCGCGTACGGAAGGAAACAGAGTCAACGGATCGGTGCGAAGGACGCGTGAATCGATCGTCAAAGTTTTGCCGTCGGAAGTGAAGGAGCCGAACACCACGAAATCGGCGTCGAGGTCCTGAGCGACACGCAGCATGCTGGCGCGGCTAAGCTTGCCGGAGAAAGGAAGGCCGTTGCGTTCCATTTCGGTGGTGCGACCGGCGTGGGAATAGACCTGTTGGCCGCCCGCGGAGAGCGCCTGGATGGCGAGCTCTTCAAGGCCTTCGCTGAGCCAGGCGAGTCGCGGTGAAGCGCCGGCGCTCGCGAAGGGGAAAACAAGATAGACGCCTCGATTGCCCGGCGGTTGCTGGGCACACAGGGAGGTGGTAAAGAAGAGCGCGGCGCAGAGAACAATCAAAGCTCGCGAATTCAAATTGCGTGGGGACATGTTCAATTGAATTGTAACAGAGAGAAGCGAGCAGCGATTCAGGGATTGCTGCGTGAAAAGCGCGCGACTAATTGAAAATTGAAAAGAGAAGTTCTCAGCCGTTCATCGCACTGAATACGTAGGTTGAGATCCTTGGCTAGGCAGATCAGGGCTGCGCGGATTCAACCGTCTTAGGAGCCAAAAGATCGATGACGACCGGATCTTTCACCACGGCGGCGAAGGCCGGGTCCCTCTTCACTTCATTGAACTGTGCGTAGCCCTCTTCTTTTGCCTTGCGCAAATAGAAGACGGCGCGCTCGACATTGCCCGCTTCCGCAAAAGATTTGGCAAGCAGGAAATAGAAGCGGCCGCGGTCCGGCACGGAACGATCCTGCAGGATGGAGCCGGTGCGCGAAGAACCGCGCTCGAAGAATTGCGGGTCCATCGCCAAAGCGGTACGGAAGGCGGCGATGGAGTCATCGTACTTGCCCTGGCTGAAATACGCATAGCCGAGATTGCTGTAGAGCACGGGCATGTCGCGACGCATTTTGATCGCCTTTTGATAGGCGCGAACGGCTTTGCCGTATTTTTTGCGCTGGTACCAGATCGTGCCGATGTTATTTTCAGCGTCGGCGTATTGCGGGTCGGCCTTTACAGCGCGCTCGTAACACTTCAGCGCGGCTCCCAAAACGGTTTGCTGGTGCAGCGCGATGCCAAGTTTGTTTAGGTAAACCGCGTTGTGAGGATTTTGCTCGCTGAGAATTCGGTATTGCTCCATGGCCTCGTGATACTGCTTGCGAGCCATGTACAAATCTCCCAATTCCTCCCCGCTAACCTGGCGGTCGGCAGGGTTTACCGCCGCGTTAGAAACCTGAGACTGCGTCTGCATGGGAGGAACGAATAATTTCTTGGCGGAGTCGTCGCTGGTCCGACCTATAGAGGGAAGCGTCAGGCTAACGAGGAAAAAACTAGCGGAAAACGCCATTCGAAGACGAGTCATGGCGAGTCTCCTTTGTTATCCGGCTTAGTCTTGTCCGGCTGCGATGTGTCGTCCGGCTTAGGCTTGTCGGAGTCCTTCTTCTTACCTCCAAAGATACCAAAAATCTTCTGCAAGGGGCTCTTTTTCTTTTCGTCTTCCTTCTCTTTGGCCTCGACAGGTACCGGAGGCTGTCCCTGGCCGGTGGCGTTTAGCGGACGATTCGGATCATAAGGAATTGGTTTTCCGTCGGCGTCCTTAGCAGGCTCCTTGGGTTGTCCGCCGCCGAACACGTGGGATAGCCAGGAACCCGTAGAACTGAAGACGTTGTGGCCGCCGTGAATTTCGCAATACTGCGTTGGTGCGGAACCCGCAACGTAAACCTCCTGTCGCGTGGTAGGGCAATTGGGGGTGGCCAGCTGCAAGGATTCAGGATCGACCAGGACGGATTGAACGCCTTCCGGAGGGTCGAAATCCTTGACGTCGCGATAGGTGGGTAGCGCGGTGGCGTGGTTCATGAAGTCCGCCCAGATCGGGGCTGCAGTGACCCCGCCCGTAAATCCGAGATCGCGATTATCGTCGAAGCCAATCCAAATGACGCACAACAGGTTGGAGGTGAAGCCCACGAACCAGCCGTCGCGCGAAGTGCCGGTTTTCCCTGCGGCCGGCAGAGTGAAGCCGCGGGCGCGCACGCCGGCGCCAGTGCCACGATTCAACACATCCTTCAGCACGCTGGTAACAAGAAAGGCGACGCGTGGGTCAAGGGCGGTGTGCGTCTGCGGCGTGACTTTC
>WNFA01003623.1_pt1 | contig 12841 bp, 8 predicted proteins | sample 5400481 | NCBI WGS metagenome assembly WNFA01 (sample SAMN13153340, study PRJNA577476) | soil metagenome | isolation source: 120 cm saprolite under Douglas fir tree site 2 hole 1 replicate 2 | place: USA:California | collected 2015-04-18 | reverse complement strand
GGAACCGAGAAACCGCAGCGTACTGGATACCCCGCATGCGCGGGGTATGACGACCGTTAATGGGGCAAGGCAGTGCGCCCACCAAGTCCACTCACGACGACTGCCTGTCCCGCACTGCCGTCATCTTTTTTCACGCCGTCTCTGCCGCTTTCAATCCGAGCCGCGCCTCGACCGACTCACGCATCACGAACTTCTGGATCTTGCCGGTGACCGTCATGGGAAATTCGTCGACGAATTCGACGTAGCGGGGAATCTTGTTGTGCGCGATCTGTCCCTGACAGAACGCGCGGACCTCGTCGGCCGTCAGGGTCTCGCCCGCGCGCGGCCTGATCCATGCGCAGAGCTCCTCGCCGTAGCGGGCGTCAGCTACTCCGAAAATCTGGACGTCCAGAATCTTCGGATGACGATAGAGGAATTCCTCGATTTCCCGGGGATAGAGGTTCTCGCCGCCACGGATCACCATGTCCTTGATGCGGCCGACGATGTTGCAATAGCCCTCGGAATCGATGACGGCGATGTCGCCGGTGTGCATCCACCCCTGGGCGTCGAGCACGTCGGCGGTCTTTTCGCGCTCATCCCAATAGCCCAGCATGACGCTGTAGCCACGGGTGCACAATTCGCCCCGCTCGCCGCGCGGCACGATGCGGCCCTCGAGATCGACGACCTTGACCTCGACATGCGGATGAATGCGCCCGACGGTGGATACCCGGCGCTGCAGGGGATCGTCCGTTGCGCTCTGAAAGCTGACCGGACTGGTTTCGGTCATGCCATAGGCGATGGTGATGTCGCGCATGTTCATCTGTTCGCTGACGCGGCGCATCACCTCGATCGGGCAGGGCGCGCCGGCCATGATCCCGGTTCGCAGCGACGACAGGTCGAATCTGGAAAACTCCGGATGATCGAGTTCGGCGATGAACATCGTCGGCACCCCGTAGAGCGTCGTGCATTTTTCCTGCTCGATGGTTCGCAGCGTTGCCAGTGGATCGAATCCTTCGCCAGGGTACACCATCGTTGCGCCCAAGGTGACCGACGCAAGATTGCCCATCACCATGCCGAAGCAGTGATAGAGAGGAACCGGAATGCAGATGCGGTCTTGTTCGGTGAGGCGCATCGCGCGTCCGACAAAATAGCCGTTGTTGAGGATGTTATGATGCGTCAGCGTGACGCCTTTCGGTGATCCGGTGGTGCCGCTGGTAAACTGGATGTTGACGGGATCGTCGAACTGCAAGGCTTTGGCGAGCGTCGCGAGCGTATCCCGGTGACGCGCCCCGCCCATCCGCGCCACCTCTTCAAATGGAATTGTGCCAGGGCAAATCGGCCCGCCGACCTGGATGACGGCGCGCAACTGCGGCAGCCGCGCCGCGTGCAGATCGCCCGGCCGCGCTTTCGCAAGCTCGGGCATCAGCGTGTTCAGCATCTCTATGTAGTTGCTGGTCTTGAACGCCGTTGCGGTGACGATCGCGGCGCATCCGACCTTGGCAGTCGCGAATTCGAGCTCGCTCAGGCGGTATGCCGGATTGATGGTGACAAGAATGAGACCGGCTTTGGCGGCGGCAAATTGCGTCAGCGTCCATTCCGGCCGGTTCAGCGACCAGACGCCGATGCGTGCGCCGCGTTCGAGGCCAAGCGCCAGAAAGCCCGCGGCCAGCGCATCGACCTGCGCGTTCAGTTCTTTCCAAGTCCATCGGACGCCGTGGCTTGGCGAGACCAACGCTTCGCGATCGGTCCAGCGCCGTGCTGCCTGGTCGAGGCTGTGCCCGATGGTGTCGCCCAGCAGCGGTGCGTCGGCGACGCCGCAAACATAACTAACCGCATTTTCCGTCAAGTCGGCCCCCCTGCGTCGAAGCGCACATGATATGAACATTTGCGCAAATTTTCCCGGCGCGATCAGTCCAACCGCGCCGGGAAAAAGATAAAGTACCTATGCCGCTTTCTGCGCCGCATCGAGGCCGGCATAGACGCCGTTCTCGAAGCCCGCGAACGCTTCCAGGCACTTGCCGTCCCCGAACGGCAGCACCTGCATCAGGATCACGCCGGTGACGTCGCGCGCGGGATCGATCCAGTAATAGGTGTTGGCAAGGCCCGCCCAGGCGAGGCTGCCGGGGCTGCGGCCCTCCGGCGTCTTGGCGGTGTTGATCAGGAAGCTGAGCCCCCATTTCTTCTCCATGTCCGGATAGAGATCGACGTCGTTGGTCGCGAACGCGACAGCCGAAGTCATCTTGGTCATGTTGAGTTCGCCGATGTGGTTCTGTCCCATCATCGCGACGGTCTCTGGCTTCAGCACCTGATTGCCGTTGCCGCGGCCCTTGTTGAGGATCATCTGGGTGAACTTGATGTAATCGCCTGCCGTGCTGTAGAGGCCGCCGCCACCCATGTGGAATTCCGGGTCCTGCTCGAGTTCGAACGCAATCGGCGCCAGCGATCCGTCCTCGCCGCGCTGGTGCATGCCGACCAGGCGGGCGCGTTGCGCGTCGCCGATCTTGAAGGCGGTGTCGGTCATGCCGAGCGGCGCGAACAGTTGATCGCGCAGATAAGCGTCGAGCCGCTTGCCGCTCACGGCCTCGATCGCCTTGCCGACGAAATCGATATTGGTACCGTATTCCCAGCGGGTGCCCGGGTCGGTCATCAACGGCGTCTTGAGTGCGTCGTTCTTGCAGGTCGTGACGGGGGGCAGGCCGGTTTTCTCGAGATACTGCACCATGTCGCCGTTCCACATGTTGTAGGCGAAGCCGGCGGTGTGGGTCATGAGGTGGCGCAGCGTGATCGGGTTTTTGGCCGGCCGCAGCTTCGGCTCGCCCTTGGCGTCGAAACCTTCGAGCACTTGCGGCGCGGCGAGATCGGGCAGCACCTTGCCGATCGGGGCCTCCAGCGCGAGCTTGCCCTGCTCGACCAGCTGCATGGCACCGGCTGCCGTGATCGCCTTGGTCATGGAGGCAATCCAGAACACGCTGTCGGCCGTCATGGCGTCGTCTTTGGACAGGTCGCGCTTGCCGAACGCGCCCTGATAGGTCACTTCCTTAGACGTCGCGGCTATCGCGACCACGCCGGGTATTTCCCTGGCGTCGCTTTTCTGACGCAGCACCTGATCGATCTGAGCTTTGCTCTGCATGGCGTACCTCCCGTTTTGATTTTTTGAAGTCGTTGATCTTCCTCCCGGCCGGCTCCTCTCGCAAGCGTGCGTGACGGAACCAGGCGCGGCGGTCGCGGCCTCGTGATGGCTGCTGTGAAGGGCGGGGACGTGTTTACCTCAAGGCGAGAGGATCGCCACATTTGCGACAATTTCCGGTGGATTTGCCGCCATTAATCATGACCTCCCGGGATATTCTTGGTAGACTCGAATCGATCACGGGTTTTTGAATCCATTTTCATAGTAACGCGTTCAGGTTGTAGCATAAACCGACGCTGCCAGACTGCGAATTTAATCAAATTGATAGCGGCCTTCGAGCCGCGAAGGGACGACAATGATCTCCACTTGGAGCGAATGGAAACGGTATCCACGTGCCGGGCGCGGTGAGAATATCGAGGCGCCAATTACCCCGGGGATTTACGAAGTCCGATTTGCCGGTACCGGCGCCCTTCACTCGTTCGACGCGGTCGAGAACGTCGCTCAGGCATTGGCACAGCTGCCGGTCGGTTCCAAATCGTGGTTCGGGCGGCGTGGAGCGCAAGCCGCACCCGATCTCGAATATCGCACCTGCGCTACCTCCTCCAAGGCGGACGCCAAGGCCGCGGCGGAGCGCATGATTGGCCGCCGCGACACCTATATGAGCGGCGCGGCCTAAAGCCGTCACGCCTGACGTACCAATTGACGTGTTAGGAGGGCGCGGGACGGACCAGGATCCGCTCACGCCCTTGGAACATCGCTCAGCCTTCAAAATTGCTTGAAGCGGCCGATCGCTCGCAACCGATGCATCGTGGCCTGTTTGCGCCTATACTCTGGGTCAAGGCCAAAAAACATCCCAAGGAAAATTCCAAGGAAAATTCCAAGGAAAATTTGAGGAGTAACGCCATGTCCCCGACCGCTGCCGCACGCCCTTCGCAAGCCACCGCGCCTTCGCTGCGCGACCGTCTGAAGGATTCCTCGCTGCTGCGTGAGCAGTGCTACATCGACGGCGCCTGGACCGGCACGCCCGCCAATCCCGTGACCAACCCGGTCAACGGGGTGGAGCTTGCGAAGGTGCCGAAAATGAGCACGGCGGAAGCAACGCAAGCGGTCGAAGCCGCCGAGCGCGCGTTTCCGGCCTGGGCCAAACTCACCGCCAAGCAGCGCTCCAATATCCTGCGCAAATGGTTCGACCTGATTATCGCCAACCGCGAAGATCTCGCGCTGATCCTCACTTCGGAACAGGGCAAGCCGCTGGCCGAGGCGCTGGGCGAAGTCGACATCGGCGGCGCCTATGTCGAGTTCTTCGCCGAGGAGGCGCGGCGCGTCTACGGCGAAACCATTCCGACGCAGCGGCCGGACGCGCGGCTGCTTGCGATCCGCCAGCCGATCGGCGTCTGCGGCGCGATCACGCCATGGAATTTTCCGTGTTCGATGATCACCCGCAAAGTTTCGCCGGCGCTGGCCGCCGGCTGCACCGTGGTCTTAAAGCCCGCCAACGAGACGCCGCTCACCGCCTTGGCGCTGGTGGCGCTGGCCGAGAAGGCCGGCGTGCCCAAGGGCGTGTTCAATATCCTCACCGGCAATTCGTCGGCGATCGGCAAGGTGCTGTGCGAACATCCGGCCGTGCGCTTTGTCGGTTTTACGGGATCGACCGAGGTCGGAAAGATTCTGTATCAGCAGGCGGCGGTCGGGGTGAAGAAACTCGGGCTCGAGCTTGGCGGCAACGCGCCGTTCGTGGTGTTCGACGACGCCGATATCGATGCCGCGGTGGAAGGCGCCATGGTTTCGAAATACCGCAACATGGGCCAGACCTGCGTCTGCGCCAACCGCATCTATGCGCAAGACAAGATCTACGATCAGTTCGTGGAAAAACTTTCCAAGAAAGTCGCGGCGATGAAGATCGGCGACGGCACCGAAGCCGGCGTGACGCAGGGCCCGTTGATCAACATGGCCGCGGTCGACAAGGTCGAAAAGCACATTGCGGACGCCGTCAAGCACGGCGCCAAGATCGTCACCGGCGGAAAACGCCATTCGCTTGGCGGCAGCTTCTTCGAGCCGACGGTGCTGTCCAACGTCGCGCCCGACGCGCTGGTGTCGCAGGAAGAAACGTTTGGGCCCTTGGCGCCGGTATTTCGTTTCAAGGACGAGGCCGACGTGATCGCGATGTGCAACAACTCGCCGTTCGGTCTTGCGTCCTATTTCTATTCGCGCGATCTCGGCCGGGTCTGGCGGGTCGCCGAAGCGCTGGAATCCGGCATGGTCGGGGTCAATACTGGCCTGATCACCACCGAGGTGGCGCCATTCGGCGGCGTCAAGGAAAGCGGTCTCGGCCGCGAAGGCTCGCGTCACGGCATGGATGAATATGTCGAGATCAAATACGTGATGATGGCGGGGGTCTAGGCACTCTTCGAACATCTTCACAAATCGGCGACCTGCAAGATCATCGTGCCTGGCCTTGGCATGTCTGATTGCGCAGGGCGGGTGGGTTTGTCTGCGACTGCGGACGCTCTTGGCGGCGGGCGGCAGGTCTGCTTTGTGCCAGCAACGGGATCGATATACTTGCCAGCGCACGTTCCTCGGTCTGGAACGTACGCGCCCTCTCCGCGTTGTGATTGAGGACAGGCTTGGACATCACGTTTAATCGCAAGGGGCGATTGGCAGGCGACGCAAGTCTGGTGGTGAAAATTTTCTGTTGGTGAAAATTTTCGATCCGAAAAATTAGCCGCGCCTGCACCATCCGCGGACCAAACCTCGGTTTCGGAGCTAACCCAATAACTCACCTCACAACCTTACTGGAGAGAGCGCCATGGCAACTAATCTCGTCTCTGTTGTGATGCAGTTCCTGACCCCCGACATGATCGCAAAGATCGCTTCTGCCCTGGGCCTTGACCGCAACGTCGCGCAAAAGGCGATTGGAGGTGCCGTCCCCGCGCTGCTTGCGGGTCTGGCGGACGTGGCCTCCGCGCCCGCTGGGGCGCGTCAACTCACCAATACGTTGGCACAGCAGCAGCCCGGATCGCTCGAAAGTCTCAAAAGCCTCATCGGAGGTTCAGGCCAGAACACGGTCGCGGAAACCGGATCGAGCATGCTGTCGGGCCTGTTCGGCGGCGGAGCGCTGGACACGATGGCACAGTCGATCGGCAAGTTCGCCGGAGTCGACGGGGGTTCCAGCAAGTCGCTGCTCGGTATGCTCGGCTCTGTGGTCCTCGCGACACTGGGTCAACAGCAGCGCAGCGAGGGCTTGGATGCAAGCGGGCTGGCTTCGCTTCTCGGCTCGCAAAAGGATCAGATCGCCGCGGCGATTCCGTCCGGTCTGGCCGATCAGTTGAGCGCTGCTGGCCTTATCGATAGAGCCGCGGGAACCCTGCGCAGCGGCACCGCGGCAGCTTCGGCCGCCGGAAGCCGAATTGCCAGCGCCTCAAGCGCAGCGTCGTCGCAGTGGCCCTATTGGTTAGGCGCCCTGGTCGTATTGGGTGGTCTTGCCTGGTATGCCCTCGAGCGCCCGGCCCGTGAATCGGTTGCTGAGCTGCCGCGTCCCGCTGCGACCCAACCCGCGACCGGAACCGTGGGTCTCGCCCCGTCAGATCTGACAATTGGAGGAGTGAATCTGGCGAACCAGGTCAACTCGTCCGTCGGCACCTTGAGATCCGTACTTCCAACCATCACGGACGCCGCTTCCGCCGAGGCGGCCCTACCCAAGCTTCGGGAAGCGACAACACAATTGAACGAAGTCAGCAACCTCGCGGCGAAGCTCAGTCCCGAAGGAAAAAGCACGCTCGTCAGGCTGATCGCGGCAGCAGCGCCGACGATCAACCAGATGTGTGACAAGGTGCTGGCGACCCCCGGAGTTGGGGATATTGCGAAGCCGGCGATCGATGAGCTTCGTGGAAAACTCGATACGCTCTCGCGCGCTTGATCTCCAGATGCCGTTTGCGCGGTCTGCTCGAGGCAGACTGCGCAGCGGCGGTACTTGCTAAAGCCGAACGCATGCGCGCCGCGGCCTCGCGGCTCGGGCACTGAAATCGAGACCTGTGCCTCTCGCGGATGCCGGGGGTTGTGGGTTCCGGCGTTCCGCCGGGACGACGTGTTAGTCCACTTTGTTGCCGCCAAATGCGCCGTGACGCCCAACGCCGGAGGCAAAGCGCGCGGCGCCGGACAGCGTCTCGCCCGAGGCGATGACCTCAAGCCCGCCGCGCATTTCGTTGGCGATGGCGTCTTCCTCTTCGAGGTCCCACTGCCGCAATGCGGAAAGCCGGTCGGCGCGCATGCAGGTTTGCGGGAAACGCGCGATATCCTTCGCCAGCGCAATCGCGTGCGCGCGTGTTTCGCCTTTGGGCACGAGACGGTTGGCAAGGCCCATGCGGAGCGCTTCCGTGCCGCCGACCGGGCGCCCCGTGAGAATGAGATCGATCGCCTGCGAGTGACCGATCAGCCGCGGCAGCCGGATGGTGCCGAGATCGATCAACGGCACGCCGAAGCGCCGGCAGAACACGCCGAAAGTCGCATCTTCGGCGACGACGCGCATGTCGGCCCACAGCGCCAGTTCCATTCCGCCGGCAACCGCGAAACCTTCGATCGCGGCGATTACCGGCTTCGACAGGCGCAGCCGGCTCGGTCCCATCGGTGCGATCGAATCGTGACCGCCGATCTCGCGCTTCTTGTTGGGATCGCCCGCTGCAACCGCCTTGAGGTCGGCGCCGGCGCAAAAAGTGCCGCCGGTGCCGGTGAACACTGCAACGGATGCCTCGGCATCGGCATCGAAAGCCCTGAACGCATCGAACAATTTTCGCGCGGTGGCGCCATCGACGGCGTTGCGGCAATGCGGACGGTTGATGGAAACGATGGTCACCGATCCATCGCGTTCGACGAGAACTGTGTCTGCATCGGTCATGTCAGGCGCTCCCTCATTGTTCTATTTTTCTAAGGCTGGATCAGCTAATCACCGTTCGATCACCCAACGCGTGACGGCTTGATGATAATTGAGCGGGCCGGGCACGGTCATGTGGGTCTTGAGGTACTTGAAGCCGGCCTTCTGCAGCGCGCGATTCGGTGCCACGTTGAACGCATTCGGCTCGCAGAAAAGCCGCTTCAGCTTCAGCCGCTCGAAATAGATCTCGACGCTGCGCCGCACCCCTTCGGCTCCGATGCCTTGGTGCCGACGTTCGGGTTCGGTGACATGCAAATGCATGTGGGCTTGCTCGCCATAACGGATCTTGTCGGAGGTCGAAAAGCCAATGGGCTGGTCGCCGGACAACCAGATGACGGCAATCCTGGCTCGCTGCTCGATCGGCTGTGCGTAATCTTGGCGGAAGCGTTCGCGCCAGTTTTCCGGGGTCGGCAGACGCGTGGGGTCGACGCCGAGCATATCCAGATGTTCGGGCGTGGACTTGAAAAAATATTCGATGATGACATCCACCTCCGAATTCATCATTTCCCGAACCGTCAGTGTCATCTATTCGTTCCTCCAATCTCAAGATCGGCGCCGGTGATACGGCGATAGGCCTCCAGATAACGCTTGCTGGTGGCGTCCACGACGCTGGCCGGCAATGGCGGCGGCGGGGCATCGCCGTTCCAGCGGCCGGCGCGGCGTTCCGCGTCGAGGTAATCGCGCAGCGGCTGCTTGTCGAAGCTCGGCTGCGGTTGGCCGGGCTTGTAGGCGTCGGCGGCCCAGAACCGCGAACTGTCGGGGGTCATCACCTCGTCGATCAGGATAATTCGTCCATCGCCGTCGCGGCCGAATTCGAATTTTGTGTCGGCGATGATGATGCCCTGGTCGCGGCTGAGTTTTTCTCCAAGCCTATAGATCGCGCGGCTCATGCTCTCCAGCGTGTACGCCACCTCGTCGCCGAGAATCTCGCGCATGCGCGCAACCGTGATGTTCTCGTCGTGGCCGGTCTCGGCCTTGGTCGCCGGACTGAAGATCGGCGGCTCCAGTTTTGCACTCTCGAGCAGACCCGGCGCCAGCTTCTCGCCTGCCAGCGTGCCGGCTTGCGCGTATTCCTTCCAGGCCGAGCCCGAGAGATAGCCGCGGATCACGCATTCGATCGGAAACACCTCCGTGCGCCGGCACAGCATCGCGCGACCGGCGAGCGAGGCGCGATGTCCCTGCAGCGCCGGCACTTCATCGATGATGGCGTCGGCATCGGCGCTGATCATGTGATGCGGCACCACGCCCTCGAGCTCGTTGAACCACCAGGCGCTGACCTGGGTCAGTACCGCGCCCTTCATCGGGATCGTTTCGGCCATGACCACGTCGAAGGCGCTGATGCGGTCGGTGGTCAGCAGCAGCACGCGGTCGCGGCCGACGGCGTAGATATCGCGGACCTTGCCGCGCCCGATCTGTTGCAGGGGCAGGTCGCTGGCGAGCATGGTGGTCATCGGTCAACTTTCAAAGACGGCGCCATCTCGCGCGACGCAAGCGGCAGAGGGAGGTATTGGGGACAGTTCACTCCGGCAGCGGAATGAACTCATGTTCGTTGGGGACGTGGGCGAAACGGCCGCTCTTCCAGTCCTCTTTGGCCTGCTCGATCCGTTCCTTGCTGGAGGAGACAAAATTCCACCAGATGTGACGCGGGCCTTCCAGCGCGTCGCCGCCGAGAAACATCATCCGCGCCGGTTTTGTCGCTTTGACGGTGATGCGATCGCCGGGCCGGAAGATCAGCAGACGTGGCCCCTCATGTCGATCGCCGGCAATTTCAATCTCGCCATCGATAATGTAGATCGCACGTTCTTCATGATCAGGGTCGAGCGGGACGCTGACGCCTTGCTGCGCCGTGACCTCGGTGTAAAACCACGGCGACACCATCGCGACCGGTGATTTCACGCCGAACGAGCTGCCTGCAATGACGCGCGCGGTGAAACCGCTGTCCGCCACCGTCGGCAAATCGGCGGCCGCGTAATGCTGAAACGACGGCGCGATTTCTTCGGAGCCGGCCGGCAATGCGATCCAGCTCTGCAAGCCCAGCATCTTCTGGCCGTCGCGCCGCTGCACATCCGGCGTGCGTTCCGAATGGGCAATGCCCCGCCCCGCGGTCATCAGGTTCATCGCGCCGGGCTGGATTTCCTGGATGTTGCCCTCGCTGTCGCGGTGCATGATGCTGCCGTCGAACAGATAGGTGACGGTGGCGAGCCCGATATGCGGATGCGGGCGGACGTCCATGCCCTTGCCGGACATGAACTGCACCGGTCCGAAATGATCGAAGAAGATGAAGGGACCGACCATCTGGCGCTTGCCGTGCGGCAGCGCGCGGCGCACCTCGAATCCGTCGCCGAGGTCGCGGGTGCGCGGCACGATGATGAGCTCCAGCGCGTCGCAGGAGTGCGGATCGCCGAGCACGGGATCGTTGGTGGGAAGCCAGCTCATGAGGAAGTCTCCGTCATTTTGCTGGTGATCATAGCAGCAATTATCCAGTGTCGTCCAAGCGCGGAGTCATCACAAACTCCGCGTCGTCCCGGCGAACAAGGTTTTGAAGAATTGGCAGGATGACGCGGAGCGTTCTGCCGCTGCCGATCCGCTCGCACTGCGCAGCGAAACAGTTTTCCGTTGGGCCCGGTTGGCATCGCGTCGATCCGGAGAGTGATACAGCAAGTGTTCTTGCAGATTCGGTCGTGGGCTCCCGCACGTCGCCCGGCGCCATCGTTGGCGGCTTGTGCAACTCTCGGCGTTTGATCCGGCGCTTCAGCGCCGGTAATACGATGCTCATCATCGACGATCAGCCCATCGCGCCCGCGCCACTCGTCCGCCCACACGCTGTCCCACGCGTGGTGCAACGCAGCTTGGTGGGCGGTTTCCATGCAGGGTTTCCTGTGTTGCAAATTTGCACGGGGCCGCGGTTGAGCTAAGGTGCAACCTCAGGAGGCGATTCGAAGGTCGGGTGGTCTCGCTATCGGCCTAAGGTGTTTCTATTGCCCTTGGACACGATTTGGCTAGGTCGCAGCGATTTAATCTCCGCGCCGGAGGAAATTCGGGTGCTGATGGCTTCGGTTGCCGAACACGCAATGGACGGTTCGGACCCACGATGCGAGGAGACTGCCGCCTCACTGCGGCACGCCGGACCATGCGCCAGTGACTGACGCCGCTGCAACAGGCCAGAAGTCGCTGCGCCAGCAGGCGGCCATCGCCCGCTTCGGCGGCTTCGCACTCCGCGTGCCGGATTTGACGAAAATCCTGACCGAGGCGGCGCGGGCCTGCGCCGACGGCCTCGGCGTGCCCTTCAGCCAGGTTTGGCAATACCGCGCCGAGAACAACGATCTTATCGTCGTCGCCGGCCATGGCTGGGGGGATGAGGTAGTCGGCAATGCCGTGTCGTGCGCCGATATGAGATCTCCACAAGGGCGCGCGTTCACGACCGGTGAAACCTCGATCGTGGGTGATTTGCAAAACAGGAATTGTTGCGGACTGCCGCCGTGCTATGCCGCGCACGGCATCGTCTCGATCATCGACGTCATCATCAAGGATGACGATGACCAGCCTTACGGCATACTTGAGATCGGCGCCGATCAGCCGCGCGATTACGACGGGGACGACATCCATTTCCTCACCGGCTTCGCCGGCGTCCTGGCGGAGGCCGTCGCGTCTGCCTCCCGGGAGGCAGCGTTGCAGGTCAGCATCGACCAATTAAAGGCCCTTATCGAGGAAAAGGACCGCCTGCTGTGCGAGAAGAACGTCGCGGACCTGCAGCTCCACCAGGCCCAGAAAATGCAGGCGGTTGGTCAATTGACCGGCGGCATCGCTCACGATCTCAACAACATTCTGACGGTCATTACCGGAACGATCGAAATCCTGGCGGAAGGCGTCGCCGACCGGCCGGAATTGCTGGCGATCGCCAGGATGATCGACCAAGCCGGGGCACGCGGCGCCGATCTGACCCAGCGGCTGCTTGCCTTCGCCCGCAAGCAGCCGCTGCAGCCGCGCGAGGTCGACGTCAATGCACTGGTGATGGAAGCAGCCAACCTGCTGCGTCCGATGCTGGGCGAACTGGTCGAGGTCCAGCTGATGCTCGGTGCCGATACGTCGCGCGCGCTGATCGACCCGCGTCAGCTCACGAGCGCAATCCTCAATATCGCGCTCAACGCCCGCGACGCGATGGCGAACGGCGGCAAGCTCACCATCGAGACCGGCAACGTCGTCCTCGACGACAGCCATGCCGCCTTCAACAGCGATGTCACCGCCGGAAAGTACGTGATGGTCGCGGTGACTGATTCCGGTCACGGCATTCCCGCCGGCATTTTGGAACACGTTTTCGAACCCTTCTTCACCACCAAGGACGTTGGCAAGGGGTCCGGCCTCGGCCTCAGCATGGTCTATGGATTCGTCAAACAGTCCAATGGGCATATCAGAATCGAAAGCGAAGAAGGCCGCGGCACGACAGTGAGGATCTGTCTGCCGCAAGCGATCGGCGTCGCCGAGCCTGTCGAGTTGGCGGGGACGTCAAGCATCGAAGGCGGCCGTGAGACCATCCTGGTCGTTGAGGACGATCATCTGGTGCGAACCTTCGTCGTGGGTCAAATTCAAAGTCTGGGGTATTCGACGTTGGCGGCGGTCAACGCGGCGGAAGCATTGGTCGTTATCGATGGCCCCCAGGAAATCGATCTGTTGTTCACCGATATGATCATGCCGGGGTCGATGAATGGCCGTCAACTCGCCGACCAGGCGCTGCAGCGAAGGGCTTCGCTGAAAATATTGTTCACGTCAGGTTATTCGAATGAAGCCATTATCCACCACGGCCATCTCGA
>WNFA01003622.1_pt1 | contig 12841 bp, 12 predicted proteins | sample 5400481 | NCBI WGS metagenome assembly WNFA01 (sample SAMN13153340, study PRJNA577476) | soil metagenome | isolation source: 120 cm saprolite under Douglas fir tree site 2 hole 1 replicate 2 | place: USA:California | collected 2015-04-18 | reverse complement strand
TGGATCTGGTAGTCCGCCCGGAGGACCGGGAACCCGGAGACCGGATCGACGTTGTTGGGGTCGATCGTCGCCCCGTAGAAGTCGGCGAGGCTGTCGACACGCCCGAGTGGAGAATGAACTGGTTGATCTCGTCGTGCGCGACGTAGGTGGCGGTGTTGGTGCCCGCCTGGTGCACGTTCGAGATCAAGGTGCCGCCGATGGCGTTGATCCCGAGGCGGTGCAGCTTCTGCACCATGCTGCGCAGCGAATCGATGCTCTGCGACGAGGGGATCTTGTCGCCGAAGTCATTGGTGCCCGCGTAGAAGACGACGTCGGTGATTCCGCTGGCGCCGAGCACGTCGCGATCGAATCGCTCCGGCAGCACCTCGCGGAGCGGCCGGGTCTGCCCCGCTCCGGGGACCGCCGCGGTGTCGCCGCCGATCCCGGCGTTCACCACCGAGACGTGCTGGCCGTACGCGGCGTGCAGGCGGCGGGACATCCAGTTGAGACGATCATGCGCAGGGTCTGGTTGCTGGCTTGCGGCACGGTGGCGGGAACTCCGGGCGAGGCCGGCGTCCCGCGGCTTTTGCACCGCCGGCAGGAGTGGTCGTAGCCCTCGACCAAGCCCGCGCGCGCCAGCGCCCGCCGCAGGACCTTCTCGGGATCGCACTCGGGAGAACGCATCGACCCGTCGGACCAGGGGAACACCAGCTCCGACGAGCTCTGGTCGATTGCCTCGCGCAGGTATGCGGCGAGCGCCGGCGCGATGGGAACCACGTCAGCGTGCCCGCCCTTGGTTGTCTCGCGGTCGTACGAACGCCTGACGTTGATTACAGCCGCGTCGCGATCGACGTCCGCCTTCTGCAGCCCGCGACGTACTCTCCCCGTGTCTCGCCCTTTGGCTCTTCCATTCGTCCGCTCCGAGGTTGAGCACCGGATTTAGCACGATCCAGCCGCCGCAGCTTCTGGCAGCTGGGCTCGGTCGCCGCCGCTTGCGCGGTTCTCTGCGCTGCGCTAGTGGTGCTTGCGCTGGTCCTTGCCCCGACCGGCGCGGAGAAGCAACAGGAGAGGCATCACCGCCTTAGCACTCGAGCGCGGGATGAAGGGCGTTGAACGAAGACACGGAGGGATTAAATGACCAGCCAGGTTGGTCGGCGTCGAATGGTGTTCTGCATGATCGCGGCCATGACTTTTCTTTCATCTCGAGCGCGTGCGCAGCCGATCGCCGATCCCTGCGCCGGCACGCTCCCTCAGGGCAGTTTCCTGCAGCCCCCGGCCTGCCCGGAGTTCCCCGCCCCGTGCAACCCGCTCTTCGGAGACACGATTTCTTCGTGCGATCACCGCTTTTTCATGACCATGCAGGGCGATGGCAACCTCGTGCTCTATCAGCAGAACGGGCCAGGCAACTACGCTGCCCTCTGGTCATCGAATACCTTCACTGGAGGTCCGGCCAATCACGCCGCGATGCAGGGCGATGGTAATTTCGTCGTGTACAATAATATATTTACTCCGCAGTGGGCGTCCGGTACGTACGGCACTCCCTACGCGAGCCTCTCGGTACAGGCAGATGGAAACGCCGTGATCTACTCTTGGAACCCATATGCCGGAGTCGCGCCGCGGCCGGTTTGGTCTACCGGTACTTGTTGTCGAGCCTTGCCCCTGGTGCCTGCTACTTGCGGCACGATCCCGAGACCATCGGGCTACGGATATTACGGCCTTTTTCCCAGCAGCTCGGTTTCATCGTGCGATGGGCGTTTTGTCTTGAAAATGCAGACCGATGGCAACCTCGTTCTGTACCAGGTCAACACCATCCCGTCGAGGGCGTTGTGGTGGTCGGGCACGAATGGGTCAGGAGCCCAGTATGCGGTCATGTTGCCGGACGGGAACTTCCTCGTCTACCAGCAGGGTCACGGCATTTGGGCGACGAATACGGGTGGCAATTGGGGTGCCCAGCTAGCCGTGCAGAACGATGGTAACGTCGTGATTTACGCGACGGATGGTAGAGCCATTTGGGCTACCAATACGTGTTGCCGGTAAGGGTTCGCGAAGCGCAACATCGCGGTCGAGACTTACCGCAGCCTAGCTCGGCAGACGCGCCAGCGGAGTCCACGTCACGCCGCGCGGAGGCGGGGCGCTGCCCCGGACCTGCACCTTGGAGCCGCAGCCGCATCGACCCACGCGCTTCCAGTTGGGGGCCTCCGCCACTGCGTTCGACTGCGACCACGGCCCCCACTCGACGGGCTCGCCGCAGTGGGAGCAGATCTCACACGGTCGCTCGGGCTGCATGGCTACAGAATCGGTTGGACTTCAAACGATCTTGAGCGCCGCTTTTCCTGTCCGGAAGTCGTCAGCGAGGCTGCTTTCCGTGATCGCCGACACAGATCGGGGAGGCAGCCCCGCCGTAATTCGGTCGCAATGGAAGGGCGTGCGGGGGAAACCGCGTATTACATCAACGGGAAGCTGCCGCGGATCGCGCTGATCGCAAAGGGCGTCCGATTCCCCAGCGGCCAGTGGGTTCGCCTGACCGGGGATCTTGTACCGCCCGCACTCGTCCAGGAAGTCGCGGCGGATCTGTTTCCGGCGCTGGGCGACAAGCCCGTTTCCCTGCGCGGCCGGTGCATGGCACGGCCGCGGGCAGGTCTGCTACGCTTCGTGACGGGTCTGCTACGCTTCGTGACGGCAGGAAGGAAGCGGCGAGTTGGCAGAACGCCTCTTATCGGCCCTATGGCCTCGATGGCCTGCAAGCGCAGCTCGTCTGGCAAGCGTCGATTGCTCGGCCGGCCGCGCTTGCCCGAGACGAGACCCGCTGGCCCGCGCTCCTTGAAGGCCGCGCACAGCCGGCGCACCTGACGCTCCGACAGGCCGATGAACTCTCCGGCCTTCGCCTGCGTGAGCCGTCCCTCGACCACGCGCCGCATGACCTCGAGGCGCTCCAGTTCTTTCTTGCTCATTGCGACCAGCTCCGTGCCCATCCATTCGGCTCCCTGGCGACACTGCGCCGCGGAAACCGGACATCTCTACCTGGGCGGAACCGGACATTTTCATTTTGCTGCTACAAAACATAGGTCGGATAACGACTGTTCCGTCCACTCCAGCCCCCTATTGCGGTGACTCCCAACGTAGCAGACCTGCGCGCGGCTGTGCTACACACCAGCCGCGCAGGGCCTATCGCCCGACAAGAAGCTGGTGGAGATCATCGAGATCAAGAACCATCCAAACTTCCTCGGCTGCCAATTCCATCCCGAGTTCAAGAGCCGCCCGTTCGCGCCCCATCCGCTCTTCCGCCGCTTCATCCGCGCGGCGCTCGAGGCCCGCGCCTCCGGCCGGAGGGGCAAGCCCGCCAGCAACGCAGGGCAGGGCGTGGGTGCACTTTCGGCGCAGGTCTAAGGAGGTACGGTCGATCGGATGCTATAAGCTTCCTCTTGAGGAAACGGCTCCACGCGTGAATCACCGCCCCTCGGCCTGCGGCTCGTGCGACACGATCGCCCCAGCCGCCTGGTTTTTTCCATGAGCGCGCGCTCCCCCCGCGGTCGCGCTCTCATACTGACCGCCGTCTCGCTCTGTGGCTGGTGCGGCTGGGAACTGGTTCGCGAATTGCCCCACCCCTTCGCCGATATTTCTGCGGGCACCTACTCGGATCACTTCTCCCATATGAACGCAGCGCGCCTGTTCCCGAGGGTCGGTCTCGATCTTTGGCGCAAACCGCTGCAGCAGCACGGGCACCGCATCACGCCGCAGGAGATGACTGCCATGCCGGCCGACATCCAGCGGCCGGCCCGGTGGAACGGCGCGTTTTTCGCGATCGAAGGCTGGCCGACCTCGAAGCCATTCGCTTCGTCGTGGATCGATATCCCACGCCTTTATCCGCCGGGAGATCTGCTCCTTTTTGCGCCGGCCGCGCTTGCTTACCACTTCACGCCCCTCTCGTTCTCGGGCGCCAACCGTTGGTTGATGGTGCTGCTCCTTCTCTATGCGCACGCCTCTCTCTATCTCTTCTTCGAGCTGCTGTTTCGAGAGCGGTTGTCGGCGGTCGCGATCGGTACCTGTCTCCTCGTCTATGCCGAAGTGATGTATTGGACACTGGAAGGCTTCTACGATGCGGCGACGATTGTGCCGCTCGTGTGGTGCGCACGCTTTCTGCGGGAGCGGCGCGGGCTAGCCGCGCTCGTCGCTTACGCCGCTGCGGCGTTCATACAGTTCAAAGCGTATTTCCTCGGCCCCTTTGCGCTCTATGCCGCTTGGATCATCCTCCGAGATCGGCAATGGCGCGCTTGGCGAGTGCGGGATTGGTTGGCAGTCCTCGCAGCAGCGCTCATGGCCGGTTGTTCATTGGGGACCTTTTTCCTGGAGCGGCGCGTATTCGGCAATCTGCCCGCGAACAACCCCGTAGGTCTCGCGGGTGCGGACATCAACTACGCTGCGGTCCTTGGCTTCGTAGCGACGATCGTGCTGATTTGTGCCGTCGTCGTCCGCGCCCGCGCGTGGCGCGAGCTCGTCACCATCGTGTGGCTCTCCGGGACGCTCCTCATCATGAGAGGCATCTACGGCTGGTATCATCTGGTCCCCCTCGCTTTGCTCGCTGTGCCTCTACTCGACCCCGGCGCGACGAAACCCTCGTGGGTGCGCGGTGCCCGCTTTGCGTTTGTCGCCTGCGTGGCCGGCGCGATGCTCGCCGGACAAGCCCTCCCCGCTCCATGAGGCGAACCTCGCTCGCGAGCGCCGGGGCGGGCTTCACGCGTAGGCGCTCGCCATCCACCGCCGCGCCGTTTGACGGTATGGTGCGTGGCTCTTCAACCCATCGGGGGAGCTGAGATGTCCGCACGCCTGCGCAGAGTGCTGTTCCTTCTCTTCTTTGCTTCCGGCTTCTGCGGGCTGCTCTACCAGGTCGTCTGGGTCCGGATGGCGTTCGCCTCCTTCGGTGTGATCATGCCGGTCCTGTCGGTCGTCCTCTCCGTCTTCATGTTCGGGCTCTTCGCCGGCTCCTGGTGGGGGGGCAAGCTCGTGGGGCCGCTCGGCGCGCGGACGACGCTCTCCGCCGTATGGTTCTATGCCGCGGCCGAGCTGCTCGTCGGCCTGGGCGCGTTCGCCGTGCCGTGGCTTTTCGGCGCGGGCGACTCGGCGCTGCTCAGCCTGGGCGAGAGCGATTCCTTCGGGTACCTGCTGTGGTCGGCGCTCTTCATCGCCGGGGCCATCCTCCCTTGGTGCATCTGCATGGGCACCACCTTCCCCTTCATGATGGCCTTTGTGAAGGAGCGCGATCGGTCCGAGGAGGCGAGCTTCAGCTTCCTCTACCTCGCCAACGTCATCGGCGCGATGGCGGGCACGCTGGTGACTGCGTTGGTTCTGGTCGAGTTGCTTGGCTTCCAGGGCACGCTGAGGGTCGCGGCGGTGACGAACTTCCTCGTCGCGGCCACGGCGGCGGCGCTGGGGCTGCAGAATCCCCGCCCGGCCGGCGAGACGCGCGCCGCGGCGCAGCCGGCGCCCGAGGGCGTCGCGCGCCCACTCCAGAAGGCGCGCCTGCTCGCGCTCATCCTCTTCACCACGGGCTTCACCTCCATGGCCATGGAGGTTGCATGGATGCGCGCCTTCACCGCCGTGCTGATGACGGAGGTCTATTCGTTCGCGGGGCTCCTCTTCGCCTACCTCCTGGCCACCTGGATCGGCTCGCTCTTTTACCGGCGCCACCTGGCGCAGAAGCGCGTGGTGCCCACCGGGCGCCTCTTGGCGTGGCTCGCCTTCGCCTCCGCGTTGCCCATCGTGCTCAACGATCCCCGCTTAGGTTTCTGGATCCCCGGCGTCTTCGTCGGGATCATCCCCTTCTGCGCGCTGCTCGGGTACCTGACGCCCAAGCTCATCGACCGCTACTCGGCGGGCCGGCCCGAGGCGGCGGGCTTTGCCTACGCCATCAACGTGCTCGGCTGCATCCTCGGGCCGCTCCTCGCCTCGTACCTGCTCCTGCCCACTCTGGGCGTCAAGTGGACGCTTCTGCTGCTCGCTGCGCCCTACGCCGCGCTGCTCGCACTCTACGCGAAGAAGCTGGCCAACCACCGCGAGGTCTTCGCCGCCGCGGGTGTGTTGCTCGTCGCCCTCGCCCTCAACAAGACCTACGAGGACCAGGTGAGGGGGTTCCGCGGCGAGGGCCTGGTGCGGCGCGACCACACCGCTACCGTCATCTCCTACGGCAAGGGCATGAAGAAAACGCTGCTGGTCAACGGCGTTGGCATGACGTACCTGACCACCCTCACCAAGGTGATGGCGCACCTGCCGCTTGCGGTGGTCAAGACGCCGCGCTCGGCGCTGGTGATCTGCTTCGGCATGGGCACCACCTTCCGCTCGCTGACCACCTGGGGCCTCCAGGTCACCGCGGCCGAGCTGGTCCCGGGCGTGAAGGACTCCTTCGGCTACTTCTTCACCGACGCCACCGAGGTGCTCTCGCGGCATGGGGCCCACATCGTGGTCGACGACGGACGGCGCTTCTTGCGTCGCACCGGCGAGACCTTCGACGTCATCACCCTCGACCCGCCGCCTCCCGTCGAGGCGGCGGCCTCCTCGCTCCTCTACTCGGAGGAGTTCTACGTCGCGGCCAAGGCGCGGCTGAGCCCGGGCGGAATCCTGCAGCAGTGGGTGCCCAACACCGAGCCGCGCATCCTGCAGGCGGTGACGCGGTCGCTTCTGGCCTCGTTCCCGCACGTGCGGATGTTCCGTTCCTTCGAGAGCCCGAGTCCGGACAGGGAGGCGCAGGGGTTCGGCTACCACATCCTCGCCTCCATGCAGCCGATCGAGATGCCCTCCGCCGAGGAGCTGGCGGCGCGCATGCCACCCAAGGCCCAGGCTGACCTGCTGGAGTGGACCCCCAGGTTCAAGGACGCGGCCAGCTTCCTGCGCTTCGTGATCGCGCTCGAGGCCGACCCGCTGAAGGTGGTGCAGGGCGGCGAGGAGCGCATCACCGACGACCGGCCGTTCAACGAGTACTACCTGTTGCGCCGCATCGTCGCGGCGATGCGCGGGGACGGCGCATCGACCGCGGCACCGAGCTTCCGCCCCCGCTGCGACAGGAACGCGGGCCGTTGAAGCCCCATGCGCTTCAGCCGAAACTGGAGCGCGGCCTTGAGGACACCCAAGCCGTAACGCACGCTCTTGCCGAATCGGATGGAGGAGGACCCCAGTTGGTATCGTGTGGGGCAGGTTACCTCCGCGATCCGAAACCCGAAGTAAACCGCTTGCACGAGCATCTGGTTGTCGAAGACGAAGCCGTCGTCGTTCTCCTCGAGCGGCAACGTCTCCAGGAGTCGGCGCGAGAACGCGCGGAAGCCCGTATGGTACTCGGAGAGCTTCTCCCCGATGAGCAAATTCTCGATGAGGGTCAAAACTCGGTTCGCGACATACTTGTAGAGCGGCATGCCGCCCTCGAGCGCGCGCCCCCCCAAGATTCGCGAGCCCAGCGCGACGTCGTAGAGCCCGCTCGAGATGCAGGCGCAGAGCGCCGGAATGAGGCGCGGCGTGTACTGGTAATCCGGGTGGACCATCACCACGATGTCCGCACCACGCGCGAGCGCCTCGGTGTAGCAAGTCTTCTGGTTGCCGCCGTAACCACGGTTGGCCTCGTGAACGATGGTGGCAAGCCCTAGCCGCCGCGCGAGCTCGACGGTACGGTCGCTCGAACAGTCGTCGACGACCACGATGTCGTCGACCGAAGGCCGCGGAACCTCCGCCACCGTCTGCGCGAGGGTGGCCTCGGCGTTGTAAGCGGGCATCACAACGCATATTTTCTTGCCGTCGAGCATCTTAAGCTGCTTCGCCTTTTAGCATGACTCCGCTCTCCTGCGCGGCCGGTGCATGGCACGGCCGCGGGCAGGTCTGGTCAGCGTTGCCGCCGAGCTCTTCGTACTCGACCACCGGGTTCCAGTCGGGGAAGTGCCGCCGGCCGAAGCGCAGCATCTCGGAGACGACGCGCTCGTCAATCTGGTGCCTCGCCCGTGCGCGCTGCCCGATCGGCGCCGGCGCCGCCTCTTCGACGAAGCAGATGGCAGCGCTTGTACTTCTTCCCGCTGCCGCACGGACACGGATCGTTGCGACCGACGTCGGCCATGCTCGGTTCCTCTACCGCGGCGCTGGTTGTTCCGACAAGCGCACACATCTGCTCGCCTCTCGGCAACCGCTCAAGGCTTGCCACTTGCATCTAGCGCAACTATACTAGTTGCGTGAGCGTCCAACCATGACCGAGAAGGTGTCCACCATCGATGTCCGCCAGCGGATCGGTGACCTGCTCAACCGGGTCGCCCTCCGCCACGACGAGTTTGTCATCGAGCGGAAGGGCAAGCCACTGGCGGCGCTCGTGCCGATCGAACGGCTGGAGCAGATGCGGCGCTTCGCACGGCGGCACGCGCTGGAGCTCCTCGAGAAGCAGAAGCAGAGCACCGTGAGCGAGGAACAAGCGCTCGAGATCGCGCTCGAGGCGCAGCGCTCGGCGCGAAAGCAGGTCCGAAAGCCGCGGCGCAGGGCCAAGTAACCATTGCTCCGCGCCGTCCTCGACGCGAACGTCTACGCCAGCGCGATCATCCACCCGGGCGGGACGCCGGGCCGGATCGTCGAGGGATTCCTGCGCGACGCGAGCTTCGAGGTCGTACTCTCGCCTGCCATCGTGGACGAGGTGTTGCGCGCCTTGGCCTACCCCAAGGTGCGCAAGCTCCTCCGTAGCGCTGACGCGCGGCTCTGGTTCGAGGACATCGTCGTGCTGGCGGACCTGGTTGCTGGCGCGCAGCAACTCTCCGGCGTCTGCGAAGACCCCGACGACGACAAGTACGTCGCCGCGGCTCTCGAAGGACGCGCCGCCTACGTCGTCACCGGCGATCGGGCATTTCTTTCTCTCAAGGAGCATGCAGGCGTGGAGATCGTGACGCCTCGCGTGTTCCTTGATCTACTCGGTTCGTGAGCGAACGAGCGCGACCAGCGCCGCCGGCTCGACACGGATCGCGTTGGCGATGCGGACGTGCGCCAGACGGCCCTCGTCGCACAGCATGTAGACCGTGCGCGTCGAGAGTCGCAGGAACGCCGCGACTTGGCGCACCGTCAGCAACCGGTCAGCAAAACGAGAACGGAAACGATGCCCCTTGGCTTCGACATGATGGAATCTCCGGGGGCGAGGACGCTTTGAGCGTCCGCCGCGCGGCTTACACGCCGGTCGGAACGAGGGTCAACGAGCATCGCGGCAACGCCGTTTCCAGCGTGCGAGCGCATCCGAAAACGAGGCGCGAGCGCTGCGGCCGGCGAATGTTTCTGTTCGTTTCAGCGCGCCGAGACGCCGAGGACGACGGGACGGGGCTCCGGAGGCGAGGCCAGCTCGGCCAGCGTCGTGCCGCGGTACACCTCGAGCATCCGGTCCTGCCCCGCTTTCCAGACGTGGTACATGGTGCAGCTGCTGCTCACGTCGCAGCGATCCTTGTGATCCAGGCACACGTTGAGCTGGACCGGCCCCTCGGTGGCCTCGATGACCTCGAGGAACGAGATGTCGCCTGCCGGGCGGGCCAGTTGGTACCCTCCGTGTGCCCCGCGGGCGCTGCGGACGAGCCCGCGGTCGGCGAGGATCTTGAGGATCTTGGCGAGGAACTCGCGCGGAAGGTGCAAGGTGGAGGAGAGGTCCTGCAGCGAGGCGATCCGCCCCTCCGGGAGCCCGGCGAGGTGGATCATCGCGCGCAGCGCATAATCGATCTTCCGGCTGATCTGCAGGACGTGCTGCATCTCTACAGGAGTTAAACCCCGGCGTTCCGGGCCGTCAAGGAGAGCCCGCAGCCGCCGCCGTATTCGGCGGCGCTGTGCCTTTTCACGGCGCGGGCTGTATGAGATGTACTCCGGGTGATCGACCTCCACTCACACACCCTGCACAGTGACGGGCAGCGCTCGCCCGACGAGCTGCTCGGCGAGGCGGCCGCTGCCGGGGTCAAGGTGCTCTCGCTCACTGACCACGACACGGTCAGCGGGATCGCCGACGCGACGGCCGCGGCGACGCGGCGCGGCATCCGCCTGGTGCCCGGCATCGAGCTGTCCTGCGAGCTGCACGGGCGCGAGGTGCACGTCCTGGGGCACTTCCTCGATCCGTGCTCCGGGGCCTTGCTACAGCTCGCGGCCGACATGCTCGCGGAGCGGCGCGATCGCATGGAGCGCATGGTCGCGCGCGCGCAGGCGGCGGGGTTCAAGCAGGTGACGATGGAGCGCGTGATCGCGGCGAGCGGCGGCGAGAACCTCGGGCGCCCGCACCTGGCGCGCGCTCTGGTCGACTGCGGCCACGCGAAGAGCGTCAAGGACGCGTTCGAACGGTTCCTGCACTCGCGCGGGCCGCTCTGGGTGGACCGGCGCAGGCTCTCGGTCTCCGAGGCGGTCGGTCTGGTGCGCAGCGCGGGCGGCACCTCGAGCATCGCGCACCCGGGGGCGAACGGCGTTTCCCGCCAGGAGCTGAGGGTCTGCGCGGATGCGGGGCTCGACGCGGTCGAGGCGCTGCACCCGGACCACGTGCCGACGCAGGCGGAGGCCTACGAGCGTTGGGCGGCGGAGCTTCAGCTCCTGGTCACCGCGGGCAGCGATTACCACGGCCCGGCGGTGCAGCCGGATCGGAAGCTGGGGGACCGGACGCTGTCGGCGGAGCGGTTCGCCGCGCTGGAGGAACGCAGCCGCCGCCGCTAACCGGCACGTTCTTCGGGCGTCACCACGTGGTCGATCACGATCGCCGACTTGGACGCGTCGAGCGAGTAGCGCACCGTGGTCCGGCCCAGCGTGAGGAAGAGGGGGACGCTGGGCCACGACGCCGGGTCGGACGCGTCCGCGATCTCGAACAACATGTGCTGCAGCCGCTGCTGGGTCTCGTCGTCGAGGACGAGCAGGCTCATCATCGCCGACGGAGCGACCTCCAGACGCACGCCTCCCGGCGAGCGTGCCCAGCCCCAGCGAGTGGGTCCCTGCGAGTCCATTTCCGCTCTCCGTTCCAGCAAGGCGCATACCAGGGCCCAGGAGCGCCTACCTGAGCGGAAACCGGCCTGGTGACGGCAGGTTGGATTTGAGCGCTCCCACGGCGAGGCCGTCGATTTCACCGTCTTCCAGCGGACAGCCGGAAAGATCTTCCGTTCGGGGTGATGCAGATCACACCGCCGGCGTGCCACCGAACGCGGTCGCCGCCCAGCGGATCAGCGGTCCCCAGTAGAGGCCGAAGACGAGCAGCGGGATCGACAGCGCGACGAGCACGCCGGTGTAGAGCGCGGGGACCTGGATCGGCTCCGCCGCGGGAGCGTCCTCGAGGTACATCGCCTTGATGATCCGCGCGTAATAGAAGAGCGACACGGCGCTGTTCAGCACGCCGATCACCGCCAGCACCACGTTCCAGAACCCGCCCTGCTGCACCAGCGCGGCGAAGATGAGGTACTTGCCGGTGAACCCAGCCAGGGGCGGCAACCCGGTCAAGCTGAAGAGGAACACGGTGAGCGCGAGCGCCGCGATGGGCGCGCGGGTGCCGAGGCCGCGGAAGTCCGAGACCGTCTCGCCGCCGGTGGCGCGCGAGACGGCGATCACCACCAGGAACGCGCCCACGTTCATGAACACGTAGATGACGAGGTAGACGAGGATCGACTGCACTCCCGCGATGCTCGCCGCCGCCAGGCCCATCAGCAGATAGCCTGCGTGCGCGATGGAGCTGTAGGCGAGCATCCGTTTCAGGTTGTCCTGCACCAGCGCGGTGACGTTCCCCAGCGTCATGGTGGCGGCGCTGATGATGCCGATGATCGCCGGCCAGGGGACCTCGCTCACGTGCGCGTAGGCGCCGCCGGGCAGCTGCTTCTCGAAGACGGCGAAGAAGAACCGGATGGCGACCGCGAACCCGGCGGCCTTCGGCCCCACGCTGAGGAAGGCGGTGAACGGCGTGGGCGCGCCCTCGTACACGTCAGGGCACCACATGTGGAACGGGACGCTGGCGATCTTGTAGCCGACGCCCGCGAGGACGAAGACCACGGCCACCACCAGCGCGAGCTGCGCGGCGGGCTGGCCGCCGAAGGCGTGCGCGAGGAAGAGCCGGCTGCTCACGTCCGAGAGCTGGGCGCCGATGCCGCCGGCTCCGATCACGCGCGTGGTGCCGAACAGGCCGTAGAGCAGGCTGATGCCGTAGAGCATCACGCCGCTCGCCACGCCGCCGTAGATGACGTACTTGAGCGCGGCCTCGTTCGCCTTGCGATCCGCGCGGCGGAAGCCGGTGAGCACGTAGCTGATCAGCGAAACCATCTCGATCGAGAGGTAGATGGTGAGGAGGTCGCTGGCGCTCGCCATCAGGTACAGGCCCACCACCAGGGCGAACAGGAGCGCGAGGAACTCGCCCAGCCGCGCGGGCGAGATCTGCTTGCTGGAGGGGACGATGAGGATGGTGAGCAGCGTGGCGCCCAGGAACAGCCAGGCGAAGAACATCCGCATCGGGTCGTGCATCAAGAGCCCGCCGAAGAGCGGGACGCTGCCGCCGGGGGTCTTCCAGGTGGCGAACGCGGCGAGCGCGAGCCACACCAGCGCGCCCGCGGTGAGCGCCTGGACGCGGCGGGGGCTGCGGCGGGTGAGCAGGTCCTGGATGAACATGCCCAGCGTCGCGACCGTCAGCACGCTCTCCGGCCAGAAGAAGCGCAGCGACTCGACGTTGCCCACGGCGCCTCCTTACTGGAACGGCTGGATCAGCGTTCCCAGCGAATGCTCGATCAGGTCGATGATGGCGGCGGGGTAGAAGCCGAACACGATGATGAGCGCGGCCAGAGGATAGAGCGTCAGCCGCTCGCGCCAGTTCACGTCGGCGAGGCCGCGGTACTTCTCGTTGAGCGGCCCCAGCATCATGCGCTGGATGGCC
>WNFA01010482.1_pt1 | contig 12842 bp, 11 predicted proteins | sample 5400481 | NCBI WGS metagenome assembly WNFA01 (sample SAMN13153340, study PRJNA577476) | soil metagenome | isolation source: 120 cm saprolite under Douglas fir tree site 2 hole 1 replicate 2 | place: USA:California | collected 2015-04-18 | reverse complement strand
ACATCGATCTGCACAAATTCCAGGTCATGCATTCCTACCTGTTTCGCAAGGTTAGTAGAGAGGTTAATGGCATCACGGCGATTGTCAACCCCAATGATTCTCCCGTGCGGTATTGGTTCTCGTTCAGCTACTAAGACGGGCCAAAAGGCGCAAGCACATCCAACATCGAGCAGGCTAGCACCGACTTTAAGCGAGAGAAGACGGCGGTAAATAATTGCCGAAGCACCAATAGTACTCTGCCGATCATCTTGTGCGGGGGGATCAATCAACCATTTACGTAGGCGTTGAAGTGTGTTCATTGAGAAGAGATTCCAGGCCTTCACTGGATCGTAGGGTATTACAGAATGAACAACTCCTCTAAGAGCTTGACCGAACGTTTGATCTGAAGTCATTAAACCATCTAACTCTTGCATAAGAAAATCAACAAGATTGTTATCTATCTCTTGTGGAGTGAAGTGGTGAACGATGGTGACCGCCTGATTTGCTGGTGCGCGTGCGAGTAGAAAATGGGCCGTTTCCTGTAATTGGAAACCTTGTTGAGCTAATCGTGTTTTAGCTTGCTCGAAAGCCAATCCAGGTCGATACATCACCTTGAAGTCTCCGATGACAATGGTTGGAGGAAGCCCAGTGTGATTTGTGGGTAATTGTCCACTTTGCTGGGTCAAAGCCTGGCCTCCAGGTAACGTGGGATATGCTGTTGCACATGGAATGCGCACAATCGGGGATGTCGCTGAACCTCTTTAGAGATATCCCTCACCTCAGCATTCCTGGGAAATGTTGTCGTTAACTGCTCGATCTGATCAATCAGCCCACGATCAAGGAGTGGTGAATCCGCCGCAACAACCAGTGGTACAGCCGTACCCACTGCCTCCAGTGAGCCTTTCATGTCTCCCATATTAAGACGGGCCTGAGCTTGTAACAACGCTGCATAGGCGCGCTGGTGGAGCAAGTCTGGTCTCAAATCGTGTAATGCTTGCTCGAGGTAGGTATCCGCACTGGCGGAATTGCCTATATAGAGTGCACACGTTCCTCGATAGAGTTGCCAAATCGCAGCATCAAATTCGTCATTTCCTTCAAATTGGTTGAGGAGTTCCGCAGACGCTGACAGCTTTTCCTCCATTACATTGCGTTCACCCAATAATGCAGCACTCTCTGCCCATTGTGCTAACAGACGTGCACGCGACGTAAGAATGTGGGCCTCATGGAAGCCACCTAGAAGCCGTAGAGCGGCTTCTGTCGTTTGGATCGATTCAGCTTGCCTTCCGCATGCTTTTAAGACACCGGCTTGCCAACCCAGGCTCTCCGCCATGTTCCATGGATCACATGCCTCTACTGCGGTAAGATATGCTTGTGTGTGGGCTTGCATAGCTTCGGCATAGCGCGACTGAAAGAAGAGAGCAGCTCCTATCAAGCGGTAGACCGGCGAATAGAATAAAGGGCGCATACTCGGATAGAGTTCTGCATGGGATTGGTGTAGGAGATGAAGCTGTGCCTGTCCAACTACAAGTACCTGCGGCATGCTTGCCGTTACGAAAAGCTTCCACCCTGCTTGAATGCATTCACTAAGCGCGCTATGGAGCCTGATGCGCTCCTCTGCTGAAAGATGTTTTCCCTCTGGGATTGGAACGCCGCGTATGGCCGCAGCCGCGCCAAGTTGTAAAAGCTTGCGTCGTGACACGTTTGGCATGGCCTGAACTCCCTTGAGCACAACCTGTAGTGAGCTGAGCACCTCTTCAAGTGACCAGCCCTCTGCACATAACGCCGACAGGTCAGCAGCCCCTGCTGCCAGCCATGCCCCCAAGGCTTGTTCAGAACTGCTACCCGAAGCCTCAGTGAGAAGATCAATGGGTTGAGAGCTGGATGGCACCGGCACTGCTGCCACTGGCTGCCCGCGCGAAGCGACGGCTGGCAAGCCTGCCTGTGGTGGAGGCAGCGGCTCGATCAACCCCAGCTCTTCAGCCGATTGGCCAAAGAGCGCACACAGCTTCTGCTGGTAGAACAGGCTTGGTTTACTGACCCCCAGTTCCCACCTGCCCACCGTGTCCGCACTCATCCCGCTTTCTCGTTGTTCCTCGCTCGCGCACAAGTCATACAGTTTGTCCGCGACGTCTCGCAGCGTCCAGCCGCGCAGGTGTCGCTGGTAGCGTAAACGCTCATTCGGTTTTCTCCGTTTGCTGGCCGCGCCCATGACGTCAACCTTCTGCGTGATCTGCCTGGCTCTACTACGTTCTTCGCAAAGTATAACACTGGCAAGCATTCATGGCTAGATGCTAACCAAACCTCGCCAACACCTTGGTAACAACCACATGTAGCGCTGTTTGCAAGAAAAATCCCATGAGGAGGTAGGACCAGGCTCCCTCCTCATGTATCCTGATCCTGTCCCTATGCGTCTCTGCTGCTTTGATATGCCACTTAGCGAGACTCAGGCGAATGACTCTCCACCTCACGCCAGACATGAACATGCCAGACTGCCTGTCCGAATAGCTGCCACGCTCCGATCAGGAACACGATGGCGAATACAAGCAAGCCTGGGACGAGCAGAAATGCTCCGCGAGCCAGGTCGTCTATTACGTCAACAAACTGAATGAGAGCAGTCAGTACCATGAACCCAGCCAGCATGCGCCGAGCTCTCGCTGCCAGGAGAAGAAGCAACAGCACCGCCAACGGGAGGTTCCGCGCAAACATATAGTCTGCATAGACCCGCGCCGCATCTGTCATGGGGCTGCCATTCGTCAGGATCGTCGGATCTACTTTACTGATGATGGCACCAGTTGCGGTCAATACGGCACCGAGAATCACTACTATGGACACCCATAGTGGAATGGGCACGACCGATTGAGGTGTCCTGAAATCGGTCGCTTGCACAGAACCATCGGACTGTTTGGCACGAGGATGACGTTGAAGAAAATCTTTTGTCCTTTGCATAAGAAAACCTCCTGTCTCTTAACAACAGTAATGAGAGTCACTTGAGGTAAGGCTAAACTCTATACAACAAGAGCTCAGAGAGAATGACCTCAGCAATCACGCGGCATGTTCCGCAAGGATGATCAGGTAATTCATCTTACCCAGAGTGTAGCGTATGCACCGTTGCCAAACCGTTCCTTTCAAGCGTTCCCTGACGCATGAGAGTCGAGGCAGGACTATTGTCTGCTTATCTTACGCAACATCGCTCATACAAGCAAGAGTTTTTCTTGCAAACGGTACTGCACGTAGTTGTTACCAGGGACTTGGCGGGGTTTGATGACCTATGGCTTGGATAAATACCAGCCACAGGTTTTTTATTGTCGATGAGCATCTATTGCGAGGATGAGAAGCCTCTCATGTATTTCTAACGAAAATCCAAAGGCTGCGCTGTAAGATTGGGCGGAAAGGGAAAGTGTCCCTGATCGGTGGCACTGAGCAGTTGTACGAAATAACGTCAGTGTCATGAGGGCCGGAAAACTCTTAGAATGGGATGTGAGAAATCACATTCTATTCCAATAGATTTCACATCGTACTATCCTATACTCAGAGTGCGGCGGTTTATCCGCCGCACAACTCATTCTCAGGAAAGGAGGTATACCAATGGAAGATTACGAAGGAATGGTCCCGCCCCGGCTGGATCAACCACCTGCTCCACGCCGGCGCGGGCGCAGGTGGCTCCTGATCGGGGGCCTGGCTCTTGCCTTCATGCTCGCCCTGGGGGTAGGCACGCTCTTAGGTGCGTCGAACGGCGCTACTCAGGCCGCTGCCCTTACGACTGGAAGCTCCAGTAGCTCCCAGTCGCTCGTTTTCGCGCAGGGCGCCAACAATGCTCAGTCGCTAGCTGGCGCGCAGGGAAATGCCAGTCCCTCTCAGTCGATGGCCGGCGGACAGGGAATGCAGGGGGCACAGGGCCAGTGCGAGTCGCTGACTGTGTCGAGCGTGAATGGCAATACGATCGTGGCTAAAACGGCGAGTGGCAGTTCGGTCACGATTCACACGACAGCGAGTACCAGCTACACCCAGGCTGGGAAGGCTGCCGCTGCGAGCGCCATCAAGGCTGGCACCCGGATTAGCGTCATGGGGACGCACAACAGCGATGGCAGCATCACTGCCACCAGCATTGTCATCGGTTGATAGTGGGCCGTCGCTTATCCGTGACCACCAGCGACTAGATCACTCCGATCAGCGGTGGTTGGCTGCGGCACTCGACCCCTGGCGGTCCAGGGTTGTCCTGGATTCGCCAGGGATCAGAACTTATTATTATGAACAGAATCAAACCGTCCTGGGTTGGCAGTCTCTGCCTCATCATCCTTCTCTTTTTCCTGTGTGCCTGCTCAACAACGGCGGGCAACCAGACGACATCTGCTCAAGCTGGCGCCACTGGTGCGACGGCCGTGGAGGAGCAGATCGCACAAGCTGTTTTTCAGGCCATCAATCAATCTCGCGCCAGGAGTGGACTCCCTCCTTTGAAGTGGAGCACCGCCCTGGCCAATAGTGCGAGGCAACACGATCTTGCCATGCAAGCAGCAAACACCCTGTCCCACCAACTGCCAGGAGAGGCAGCCTTGGGCGATCGCGAAAGACAACAGGGGGTCAATTGGTCATGGGCGGCAGAGAATATTGGAGAAACTAGCGATCAAAGCGTCAATGGAGCGCTGGGTCTGCATCAGGCCATGATGAGCGAACAGCCACCCGATGATGGTCATCGCCAGAATATCCTGACCACCAGCGGCACCATCGTCGGCATCGCTATTCTCCTTGATCAGCAACATGGGCAGCTTTGGCTGACCGAGGACTTTGCGCAAGTGTGAGCGGGTCGTTTCGGAGAGACGGAGAAGTCTTGAAATGAGAAGTTTCTCATGTATTTCCAATAGAAAGCCAATAAACCTGCGGTATGCTTGACACAGGATAGAAAGAAATCTGATTGAATAAGCGGCTTCCGCCCATATACAACCAGGGCGGATCGCTCTTAACGATGATTTTTCCAATAGAGATTGGAGATGAAAATGGAAACGAATAGATACGATTACAATACAACCGTTCAGTGGACACCACAACAGAACCAGTTCTATGAAGGCGGGTATGTCACCCCGCAGGCCCGCCAGCAACAGCTCCCACGGCCACAGAATCCGCGAGCGACGCAGAGCGCTGCGGGTCAGAAGCCCAGAGCGCCGGAGAAGATGCCCAAGGCGCGAGCTCTGGCCCTGGCCCACACGTTCAAGAAGTGGCTGGTCGTTGCCTCGATCGTAGGTTTCGGCACCTTCAGCGGGCTGGCCGCTCTGCACCAGGTTGGAACCACTGCCAGTCAGTCTACTAAAACTTCGTCCGGGTCTTCTACGACCTCGACATCAAGCTCCTCTTCTCAAAATAGCAGTAGCTTCTTAAATCAGGGAGGGAATAACCTTGGATCAAGCTCCTCTTCGTCAACATCCGCCAGTGGATCCAGTGTTTCCTAACTATACTACTCCTGCCGGGTTGCGGCACGAGGAGTTCCGGGCGATGGGAACGACTATTTCCATGTTGCTTCCCGAAAGCCCGGCGGCAGTTGGAGCGCAGATCGTGCGCACGCTCTTTGCCGAGTGGGAACAGGCATTGAGCCGTTTTTTAGCGGAGAGTGAGTTGTCGCAGCTTAATCAGCACGCGGGAACGCCCGTTGCAGTCAGCGATCTGCTCTACACTGTCCTGGCAACTGCCCTTACGGCGGCCCAGGTCACTGAGGGGGTATACGATCCAGCCATGCTGGATCAGCTGGTGCAGCTCGGCTATGACCGGACGTTCGACGAGCTTCCGGCTGCTGGATTCGATCCCATCATCCCCGGAGAGCCGGGAGGACGATGGCGCGGTATCAAGGTAGACCCGATACGCCGGCAGGTGACACTGCCTGCTGGCATCAAGCTCGATTTCGGAGGAATTGCGAAGGGCATGGCGGTTGATGCCGCATTGGAGCGCCTGCAGCAGAGCGGCATAAGCCCCGCTCTCGTCAACGGTGGGGGCGACCTTGCCGTGCTGGGACTCCCGCCCGCTGAAGAGCAGTGGCGGATCTCCGTACCAGGGAAAGGGCAGTTCTGGAATATCCCGCTGCATCACGGAGCCGTCGCCACTTCAGGCATAGCTCGTCGCTACTGGATGCAGGGGCAAACGCTCCGGCACCACCTGCTCGATCCGCGCACCGGTCTGCCCGCGCAGAGCGACCTCTGGTCGGTCACGGTCGTGACAGACCGCTGTGAACAGGCCGAGGTGGCTGCCAAAGTCGCGTTCATTCTTGGTTCCCGGCAGGGAGCCGATTTTCTGAGAAGGCACCACATTGCAGGTTTGCTTATACATGAGGATGGCACGTGGGAAACTGTGGAGCCATGGAATAGAGAACTTATGGAGGAAATAATCATATGAATACCATCTGGGAAACCGTTACCTGGGATGTCGCGCGGGCGGGCGGGTTTACCGCCTACATATTGCTCACCCTGGCGGTGGTCGTGGGCCTGGCGCTTTCGACGCAGTTCCAATCGCCCAGCCGCTGGCCGCGTTTAATCAACAGCGAATTACATAACTTTCTAACACTGCTCAGCACGATCTTTCTCGGAGTGCATGTCCTGGCTGTCATTGCCGATCCATTCACCCACTTCGGGTTGAACGAGATACTTATTCCGCTCGCCAGTCATTATCGCCCCGAGTGGATGGCGCTCGGTATTGTCGGCCTGTACCTTGGGATTGCTATTGGCATCAGTACCCTGCTGCGCAAGCGCATTGGCTACAAGTGGTGGAGGCGGCTGCACGTGCTGACGCTGGGCATTTTTGCGCTCGCGACGATTCACGGGCTTGGCACCGGCAGCGATACGCAGACCTGGTGGGCGCTGGGTATCTACCTGGTCAGCCTCGTCCTGGTAGGCGCGCTCTTCTGCCGGAGAATATTCTCCTCGCGAGGGAAGCACAAGCAAGCTCCCGCGCGTCCTACCACTCTCACCCGTGCTGCGAGCGCTGTTCCCCAGAGCAACCCGAGCGCGCTGAACCGTGCAAGGGGCGGAGCAACGCAAGTGACGGAACAGAATCGGGCAGAAGCTGCTCGTGTGAAATGAAAGAATGAGATGAATAGACACAAAATTTCCTGCTACAGAAGTTGACGAACGGCCTGATAGTGCTGTGAAAACTGTTGTGGTGAGAGGTTGGGAAGAAGCCTATCGTAAGGAGGGTTGCTAATTTTGTTCAACACATCCTGGCACAACAGATCGAGTTCACTCACATCAACAAATCCCTGACGAACCAACAGTTGTACATCAACAACGTCCTGCCGATTCGCCCGCTGCATTTTGGATAACGCAATGCTGTACCAGTCGAAATAGAACGCATCTACCTGATCGTAGCGCTTGATGAACTCGGAGCGTGTTTCCCATTGTGCTGGTAAAGGGATGAAATCACCAGGAGATGCAAACTCGACATTGATATTCATCTTCTGCTTCAATTGCGCAATCTGTGTGGTGAGATTCCTTCTTAGATGCTCAGTTGTACGAGCGCTTCCCTCAGATCGCCAGAGAGTTCACGACGATAGGCTTCCTCCTGAGTGAGCAGATGATTGATCTGATTCTGCCAGTCATCTAGAAAGTTGAGGGGAACACCGTACCGCTGCTGTTGATACTCTTGTAGCGCCAGCAGTCCAGGCAATCCATAGCCAGAGCGAGGTGACGGTAAGTGACGTTCCTCCCACAGGGAAACAAACGGTGCTTCAGGAAAACACGGGAGGCGACCAAGGGCAAATGCTAACCGAAAGAACCACCACTGCTGGAGGTAGAGAGTGGCGAGTGTGACGACCGCGATATTTTCAGCAATGTCACCTTCACTGCGTTGGAGCGCTTCCACAACGGAAGGTGCAAGCTCTGGATGTAAGATGAACAGGGAAATACTGGCGTTCTCGACAAGAGGATAGCCACACGCTGCTAGTCGCTGAATAAGGTGGACCGGATCAACGCTTCCATCATCCTCGCTCACAGACGAACCATCCCCTATGAGGTAGGAAATTCCTTTTGCGTATAAAAGAGTGATCAGGGAATCAACTTCATCCCAGTCAAATCTGCCGTTCAACATACCGTTATTCCTCTGAGAGAGCTTCTCGCAGCGCTCTCTTTGGAGCATAGCATACTCAAAAGGTTCTCGCAAGAGAACCAATTTCATAGTACGTGACTGTTGCCCTGGCAGAAAAAAAGTCGTCGCCCCATATGGTAAGGAGTGAGCGACAAGGGCACTCGCAAAAAATTGTCCTGCCTACGCCAATTCTCCGGCTCTGTTGGCCCTGCCTACACGGTGGGCGTCAGGCTCCCGGCGGGTGTGGGTAATGTGGGCAGCGCGGCAGTAGGCAGACTGGTGGGATTGATGGGAATGATCTTGATCTGCGACGCGCTGCCGGGCAGCGTGTTGGTGTCACCAAACGTGGTGTGAATGGAGATCGAGACCGAGTTCGCATCCACGCCCGGTTGCTGCCGGAGGTAAGCGCGTGCATCAGCAAGCGTCATACCTTTAATGTGATTCAGGATGGCTTGTAACTGGATAGACAGATACTGGTATTTCTCGATGCCAGCCGCCGCAACCTTCATCGTCGCCATGCCCAGATCGGTCACCGCTTCAACCACTGGCCGGCCTATCTGTACCGTGGAGTTCACGAGGGTCGTATTTGGCCCCAGTTCCTGCACCAGCAACATTTGTGCCAGTTGCTGCGCGTCCATGTCGTTGATGTACTCTACGCTCCCCTGCTCCGTAAGCGTCACGGTGACCGTTCTGCTCACCGTACCGATATCTGGATTGCTCGATGCTGAGACGTCGGTAAACTGCTTCGACCCGATTTCGGTGGCATGGAGAGCCCGAAGCTGGCTGTCCATTTCCGCGGAAAGTTGCGCGATGAGCGATTGCCGCAATTGTGAGGACAGGTTCTCCACGCCGCCGGGGGTGACTACCTGCCTGCACCGGAAGAAGAAAAACTGGTTACACTGCTGGTCCGACGTCTGCTCCGTCTGCGAGCCGGTCATGTTATCGACCTTCGCGTAGGCGGGAACAGATGAGGTGGCAACATCGATACCGGTTTGTGATGGCTGGGCCGTGATGGTGTATACCTGTTGGAGCGCTTGTACCCGCGGGCTAATATTGACGCTGGCCGAAACAACCAGTGGAAATGCAAAATAGATCACGCCCGCCATGACGAACAGCACGACGACGGTCAAGAGCGGGATGGCCACAAACAGTGGCTTTTTTCTGCGGCTACGGCCTCTGCGGGCAGGCTGCTTGCCACCGGGAACAGCTACTGAGATTTCGGCGGCAGCGGGCTTCTGTCTCTCCTGCGAGCTCACGCCAGCACTCATCCCCAGATGCCCGTAGGCAATGTCCATAGTGGGTGCGACATAATCCACTTCACCAAATGCCTCATCCTTCTGCGCCGTGGGCAAATCTCCCGTATCCCGCAGCGTGCGCACTTCGAGTATGTTCTCCGCGTGAAGGGGTTGAGGAGACACGACCGCTGGGGGTGGCAATACGATTGACCCAGGGGCAGGGAGAACTGCAGGCGCATGTAGTGCCTGGCACGCCTGCTCAAAGGCGTGCAGGACGCCGGTGGCGCTGGCATAGCGATCTCCGGGATTCGCTGCCATGCAGCGCTGGACAACGGCTTCGAGGGGTGCCGGAAGCATGCCGGAGGTGAGGGCTTCTCCTCCTGGAAGACGCCCGGTGAGCATCTGGTACAAGATGACGCCGAGCGAGTAGATGTCGTTGCTTAGAGCGGTAATGCCATTGAGGCGTTCAGGGGCCATATAGGCGAGGGTGCCCATCTCCTGATCTGCCGGCGTCAATGGCGGACTGGCAGCCGCGCCCTGTTTCGTGGCAATCCCAAAGTCGATGAGGCGCATATAGACCTGCTCGGTCGCTTCCTCGTTGTCGAGCAGGATATTGCTCGGCTTGAGGTCGCGGTGAACCACGCCCCGGCGATGGATGTATGCTACCGCCCGCACCAGCGCGGTGAAGAGTTGCTGCACCTCCACCACCGGCAGGGGCCCAGCGTGCAGGCGCTGATCCAGCGTACCGCCGGAGATATACGGCGTCACCAGGAAGAGCCTGTCCTCGACCTCACCAAATTCAAACAGGGGCAGAATATGGTCGTGTTTGAGGTGTGAACTGACTTCAGCCTCGCGGAAAAAACGCGCACGCGCTAGCGGGTCACGCGACAGGTCATCACGGATAATCTTGACCGCTACCTCGCGATTAAAGGCGGTGCGCTGGTGAGCAAGATAGACTTCGCCCATGCCGCCCATATCGATGCGCCGGATCAGGTCATAGTTGCCGAATTGCCGCTTTCCCTGGTGATGCCCCCCACCCGTCAAATCGTGTTGTTCTTTCATCGATTTTCCGTCAAAAGCCATGCGCGCCCACCTTATTTAACAGACATTAAAACAGCAGGACAACTGCTCAGGTGGTGATTCCTATTGGTTGGATACCTCAGCAGTTACGGCTTTTTTTGCTAGACATGTACCTGGTACATCCCGGTATCTCAATATGATAGCCGACAATTATCAAAAATAGTGCAAGGAAGTGTAAAATAATTGTGAAGAGGCCTGCACTGGCTCCTATTGCTCTTGACAATTGCTGGGCCTATGATGTATTGTTTGTTATAACATATTACTGTTAGTAACAATTACTGTTAGTAACAATCATTTTTTGAGCAGACACTGGAGATCAATGTCAGAAACAAACGATTACGAGCAGAAGCAAGCACTGCTCAATGAGCAGTTGGAACGGTTTCTCGCCACCTTCTCGGACATGCGCAAAGTGATGGGGGCGGGCTTCAAGCATGCGCACCAGCACGGGTTTGGCACGACGCAGTTCATGGTCTTGGGGTTGATTGAGAGGGCCCAGGCCACCGATGGAGAAGCCTGCACCATCAGCGGCATCGCCGGAAGCCTGGGGATCGACCCCGCGACGGTAGTTCGCACCGTTGATAGCCTCGAAAAGCGCGGGCTGATCGAGCGTCGGCGAGACCGGCAGGACCGCCGCCAGGTCTTTGTTGAATTCACGGATGCAGGCCGCGCTGCACGCCTGGAAGCGCATCAGCAATTCATCGCACGCGTTCGCGCGATTTTTCTTGCCATGAGCGCGGAGGGGCGCGCTTCGCTGCTGAGCGGATTGGAAGAATTTGCGCGGGTAGGGCTGGAGGTGCGTGCGGAGCAGGAACGGGAACCGGAAAAGCACATGTCGTACCTATAAATTACGTCTGTTTTTCCCTTGACAAAATACGATATATCGTTATACTGGGGAAGAGAATACGATATATCGGTAATTAAAATGGAGATGAATAAGCATGATCAAATTGCTGCGGTTCATGAAACCGTATCGGGCGATACTCGTGCTTGTTGTGGTGCTCGCCTTTGCGCAAGCCATAGCAAACCTGTACCTGCCCACCTTGTTTGCGAATATTGTCGATAAAGGGATTATTGGTAAGGATATCGGCTACATTTGGCGAACCGGCGGCATTATGTTGCTGATAACTTTCGGGGGAACCGTTGCTGCGGTCGTCGGCATTTTCTATTCTTCCCAGGTGGCGACCGGCTTTGGCAAAATCATCCGCGCCAAGTTGTTTACCCACGTGGCACAATTTTCGCTGCACGAGTTCGACATCGTAAGCTCTTCCTCGCTGATTACCCGCACCACCAATGATACGACACAGGTACAGCAGGTGATGATCCTGGTGCTGAATATGCTGATCACTGCCCCATTCACGTTGATTGCCGGGATTATTCTGGCGCTCAACCAGGATGTGGGACTCGCCTGGATCCTGGTGGTGGCCATTCCAATTCTTGTGGGCGCTATCGTGATCCTTATGAGCAAGGCCATCCCGCTGTTCCGTATTATGCAGAAGAAGCTGGATAAGCTCAATCTCGTCCTTGACGAAGGTCTGACCGGGGTGCGCGTGGTCCGGGCGTTTGATCGTCAGAAGTACGAGGAGCAGCGCTTCGACGAGGCCAACCTGGATTTGACCAATGTTGCCATCAGAGTGAACAGGCTCGTGGCATCGCTCATGCCGATTATGATGCTGGTCCTGAACATTTCCAGCATTGCTATTCTCTGGTTCGGCGCTATCCGCATCAATAATGGACAAATGCAGTTTGGGGCGCTCATCGCTTTCCTGCAATATGCCATGCTGATTCTGTTCGCTCTGCTGATGATCTCGATGATGTTCATTATGCTCCCGCGTGCCGCGGCATCTGCAGACAGAATTAACGAGGTGCTGGAGATCGAGCCTGAGATCAAAGATGCCGACCAGGTGAAGCTGGCCGACAAGCAAAAGGGGTATATGGAGTTCCAAAATGTGACCTTCAGCTATCCTGGTGCGGAAGAGTCCGCGCTCTCCCACATTTCTTTCAGCGCTGCCCCTGGCGAGGTAACGGCCATCATCGGCGGCACCGGCTCAGGCAAATCGACGCTGGTGAGCCTGATCCCGCGCTTTTACGATATCGACAGCGGCCACCTCCTGGTTGACGGCGTAGATGTCCGCGAGATGGCGCAGGAGCATTTGCGCTCGAAAATCGGTTTCGTGCCGCAAAAGGCAGTCCTCTTTTCGGGAACGGTTGCGGAAAATATCCGCTACGGCAAGGAGGATGCAACGGACGAAGAGGTGAGGCATGCCGCCGATGTCGCGCAGGCCACCGAGTTTATCTCGGAGATGAAAGATGGCTTTGATTCCATAATTGCCCAGGGAGGCACAAACGTGTCGGGCGGACAGAAGCAGCGCCTCTCGATCGCACGCGCCCTGGTAAGAAAACCTGAGATTTATGTGTTTGACGATAGCTTCTCGGCATTGGACTTTAAAACCGATGCCAAACTGCGGGCCGCACTCAAACAGGAAACACGTG
>WNFA01003620.1_pt1 | contig 12846 bp, 7 predicted proteins | sample 5400481 | NCBI WGS metagenome assembly WNFA01 (sample SAMN13153340, study PRJNA577476) | soil metagenome | isolation source: 120 cm saprolite under Douglas fir tree site 2 hole 1 replicate 2 | place: USA:California | collected 2015-04-18 | reverse complement strand
CTTCGGTGAGATAAGCAGCGTCAAAGAGAGCGAACGCGTCGGGGTTGGATGAGGCTTCGGCGCTTTTGGCGCGGGTGACGAGTTGCAACAGAAGCTGTTTCGCTGCTACAGGATCTTTTCGCGCGTACAGCGTAGCGCGGCGAAGGGTTTCCATGTGAATCAGAGGAACTTGGCTCGAGTTAAGAATGGCTAGCGTATCGCCAGACAGATCGTGTGTATCGTAATTCTCTGCGCCGGACAGATTCCAATCGTGGCTGATCCACGGCAGCGATTTTGAGTTTCCAATATCGAAGGGATGGCAAATCAGCGGCGGGCCAGCGACAACAGCACTGGCCAGAACGAAGAAGGTTGCGATTGAGCTGAGTGTGTAACGAACGAAGCGAGTCAATTTAAAGCGCATCTTGTTTTTCCTCCCTGCACGTGAGTTGCACTTACGATTGACAAGACGTGCGCGCGGGCGAAGGTGTTAACGAGCGGCTTTCTTGAGAAGAGGCGGCGCCTGCTTCTGTTCCCAGAAACGCCAGACGGAAATGTCGCCAAGATCGAACGCGTTCCACCAGGCGTCCATCATCGGAGAGTTGAGAGCGAGCGTTCCTTCGCGGGTCACGCCTGCGGGCGGTGGCACCAGGGACGCCAGCCGGTCATAGAGCAGCGGGCGCTCTTCGTCGTTCACGCGAAACAACAAATGCCACAACGTGAAAGCGTCGCGGCGCCGGGCCTGCGCAAGAACAATGCGCAGCGCTTGTTGCCGATCGGAGGCGGACAAAGATTCGAAGTCAAATGCGTGCAATGCGCTGCGTAATTCTTCTGAAGCGTCTTCAAAATACGGCGTGCCCGGTCCTTGCACAGGACGTGTCACGCACATCGCGCCAGCGGGAATGAACGAATCGTGGCCGTCTTTGTGAAAGCCGACCCAGCCGAGCGTGGTTCGAAGCGTGCCGGATCCATCTTCATTTACGTGAAGTGTGTACGCGCAACCGAGATCCACAGCGCTGGCGGAAGGGGTATCCACAACGAACTCTCCCGGAGGAGCCCAGATTGCCGCGTGAATGGTTCCCAATTCGAGCGCGAGCCGGCTGTGATTGGAACCGGATTCGACCAGGCGGACCCGAGAATCGGGATCCACATAGATTTCGCCCACCGCTGCGACAGTTAGAGACGCTCGCGATGAATTGTCGGTGACCATTAGCTGGCCGACTCGCAACTGTGCTTTGCTCGAATCGCTGGCGAGAAAAAAGTTTCCGACGCGTGGCGCACCAGAGAGTCGCGCCACGTCCCACGCTGGCGCGTTCGATAATTCCACAGGCGCGAGGCGCAAGAGCAAACCTGAAACCGTCAGGGCCAGAAGCAGTAAGGTCGCGGCGGCGAATCGCGGAGTCCATCCAGAAGTGAAGAAAGCAAAACGGGATGGCTTTGACGGCAAGAAATCAATGGCAGGGAAATCGGGCATTTCCCCACGGTGGCGAAACCGCACCAGCGACTTTTCGATACGCCGAAGTTCCGGATCAGGCTCGCCGGAGCCGTCCCACAAATAGTCGTTTTTCATAAACCCTTCTCTTTTTCTGCTTGAGGCGCATGGCGCTGCCATTTTTCGCGGAGCAACTGCATTCCGCGATAAAGATTTACGCGCACGGAACCGTGCGTCAGCCCGGTACGAGCCGCGATTTCCGGTCCAGTCATGCCTTCAACAAAACGCAGGATCAGTGGCTCGCGATAGACTTCCGGCAATTCGCGTACCGCATTCAGCAACGCGATGCTGTCTTCGATGGCGACTTCCCGTTCCGGATTCTCTGGCGCTTCGGCTACTCCAGCCTGATCGTCGAGAGAACAATCCGGCTTCGTGCGACGGTGAAAATCGGTTGCACGGTTACGTGCGATCGCCGCCAGCCATGGGCCGAAACGCGAAACATCGCGAAGCGCCGCAAGCTTTGGCAAGGCCTGCAGGAAAACGTCATGGACCAGATCCTCGGCAGCTGCGCTGGGAACCCTCGCCAGCAAAATTCCGTGCACCATCCGGACGTAGCGCTGGTACAACTGGCCGAAAGCGGCGCGATCGCCGCCCTGTGCAGCTTTGACCAGCGGTTCGTCACCGGTGTCTTTACTGGCAGCGGCGTTCACGGATGGCCATTCCAAAGGTTCGAATCGCGCTCCTGCGGTGATTGCCATGTCTGTCCGGCTGCCATTCGAATTGAGGGCTTACATGCCTTGCACATGGAGAGACGCTTTCCGCGCGACGACTGTTAACAATACTGCTGCATGATTCCCTGGAGTCAACTTGTTCTGGGCTGCTGGCTCGCTTAGATTGGAAAGATGCCGCTCGATGCAGGAAAGCCGTTCGTGCCACACGCTCTGCTCAAGAACGGCCACGCGATGACCATTGCGGCCCACTTCTGGCTGCGGCGGTTCGCCTTGCCGCGCGCCGAGGATCGACACTTTCAGGTTGATGCGGACTCCAGACTTTTGGGGCACTGCCACTGGCAGCAGGGAAAAGACCGGAGCGCGCCCCTATTGGTACTTGTTCATGGCCTCGAAGGGTCGAGCGATTCGAAGTACATGCTGGGGATCGCGGAAAAAGCCTGGCAGCGCGGGTTTCACGTAGTGCGCATGAATCAGCGCAACTGCGGCGGCACGGAACGGTTGACGCCGACTCTCTATAATTCTGGAATGAGCGCGGATTACCGCGCGATTTTCGACGAGCTGTCGGCTGGCGATGGATTTTCATGCATATTTTTTGCCGGGTATTCAATGGGCGGCAATCTGGTTACGAAAATGGCAGGTGAGTGCGGCGAGGCGGTTCCTTCAGCTCTGCGCGGGGTTGCTGCGGTTTGTCCGTCTCTGGATTTGAGTGCGTGCGCGGACGCTCTCGAGCGACGCGACAACTATTTCTACCAGCGGCGCTTTGTTCTGGGCCTCAACGCGCGGTATGCGCGAAAAGTTGAACTATTTCCGGAACGTTATTCGCGCAACGGTTTTGGTCCGATTCGAAGTGTTCGTGAATTTGATGACGCTATCACCGCGCCGCAATTTGGTTATCGCGATGCCCAGGAATATTATGAAGCGGCGGGAGCCAAGCGCTTGGTGGACAAAGTTCGCGTGCCGCTGCTGCTAATTACGGCTCAGAACGATCCGTTCGTGCCGTTCGAAGCGATTCGCGCCAGTGGCCCGGAGAAAAACCCTGCGATCGAGTTCGTCGCAACGAAACAGGGCGGGCATTGCGGATTTATTTCGAATGAGAACAGCAGCGGCCGATTCTGGGCGGAGCAGCGCGTGGTGGAATTTTGTGCCGGGCTTGTTTGACGTGGCGCTCGCACAAACCAAAGAGCGGAGAGTTTCCTCGCTTCGCTCGGAATGACGGATCTGGTGTTTGGGGTGGCGCCTGAAAAATCAGCCCAGGGGGTTTTCGAGCGAAACCTGAAATCTGGGCGTGAGCAGTTGCGCCGCGCCATCCTCAGCAATGACCATCAAATCTTCGCAGCGGACGCCGAATTCGCCGGGAATGTATATACCCGGCTCATTGGAAAAGGTCATGCCGGGCATAAGAGTGGTCTTGCTGCCGCGCACCAGATAGGGATGCTCATGGCCGTCCAGGCCGATACCGTGACCCAGGCGGTGCGTGAAGAATTTGTAGTCCGGTCCGTAGCCGGCCGCAGTGATCACTCCGCGCGCAGCGTCATCCACCGTTCCAGATAGTCTTCCTTTTCGTGCGGCGTCGAGTGCAGCGTCCTGTGCTTTCCTGACGATTTCAAAGGCGCGCTGAATTTTCTCGGATGGCTTGCCAAAGATTCCCGTTCGAGTGACATCAGAGCAGTAGCCCTCGACTTTGCAGCCGTCGTCGATCAGAACCAAATCGCCGTCACGCAAGGTTTGCGGCTTAGTGGTGCCGTGCGGAAGCGCCGCTGCGGCTCCGAACAGCACCATGGCATCGCCACGCAAACCCATCTTCGCGTAGCCGGCTTCAACGAGCGCGGAGACATCGCTCTGCGACATGCCTTCCTTTAACGAAGCGAATACCGCGCGATAAACGTCGCAAGTGGCTTCACATGCCAGACGCAGCAATTCCAGTTCGTGGGCCGACTTGACGCTGCGGCAAGCAATGGTTACCGGATCGGCCGACGTGAATTCCAAGCGGGGTGCGGCCTGTCGTAGGTGGTCGTAGAACGTGAACATGGTTGCTTCTTCTACGCCAATGCGCCCAGTGCGCAGGCCGCGATCAGCCAGCGCAGATGCCGCGAGCTTGGTGGGGCTTTCATCTTCCTGCCATACGCGGACCTCGGCGGGGATGCGCAGCTGTTCGCGGAAGCGAGCCTCTTCGAACGCAGGGCACACCACGAGCGGCTCGCCCTTCTGAGGGATCAGCAATCCCAGGAGGCGCTCAGAAGGCCACCAGCGCACTCCAGTGAAGTAGTAGAGCGAGGTTCCCGGCGCGACAAACAGGGCGTCCATTTGTGGCTTCTGCTGGACGAGGAGCCGCTGCGCACTAGCAACACGCGCCCGGCACTCCTCCGAAGTGATTGGCTTGACGCGGGAACCGAGCGGCCTTAGGTCGGCGAAGCCTGCGGGCAGAGACCCATCGCGTTTCTCCTGCGCAAGCATTGAAAAGGGCACCAATCCGGCCAGACCCGCCGTCGATTGAAGCAGTTGCCGACGGCTTGGGCGGCTGTAGAATGAATTCTTGGGATCGTTCACGGTGCCGAAAGCTTGAGACGATAGCGCTGAAGTGTCAAGCGGTTCAATATAAGGGCTCGAATGGTCCGCAGAGAGCCCTAAGCATCGCGAAGGGCTGCCTATTCTTGGATTTATTAACACACCGCTATTCATACCGATTTTCATATGAATTACGAATCACTGGAGAGAACCTAATTCTGCGCTTCATTGCTCGGGCATAAGCGATACATAACTAGAAGATAAAAATGGAGTTAGCTGTGACTAAGCGGAAGGAGCAATTTGGTGTTCCGATTGCTTGCTACGGTTGTATCGGTCTATTGCCGTCTGTTGCTTGTTTGGGTGTGGTTCGGTTCTTGGGGCGTTCCCCCGCAAAAATCAGGAGGCTTAAGTGAAACAGGCTTTCAAGAGATTTTTCGTGTTTGTCAGTGTGGCTACTCTTGTAGCAATCGCTCTGCTAGTGCCATCAGCTTCGGCGCAAACTGAAACCGGTCAAATTAGCGGCACAGTCACGGACGCCAGCGGTTCGGCGATCGCGGACGCTAAAGTCGAGGTCAAGTCACCAAATACTGGTTTTACCCGCGAGATAACCACCAGTTCGACGGGATATTATTCGATTTCTGGCCTCAAGCCAGACGTTTACGAAGTCAGCGTCGAAGCGACTGGATTTCAGAGATTCGTACGACGCGTGAACGTATCGGTCGGTTCGATCGCGGAAGCCTCAGCATCACTGACCGTTGGTTCAAAGTCTGAAACAATCGAGGTAACCGGGACGACCGATGTTGTGGTAAACACGGAAAATCAGACTCTCTCGGAAACGATTACGTCGCGAGAGATGGAGATGCTTCCGACGTCGCCAACGCGTAATCCTTACGCCCTGGTCGGGATCTCGGGCAATGTGGCTGAAGACATGACAAGCAATCGCGGTGCCGGTTTCGCGATCAATGGGCAGCGTTCGGCCTCTACGGACATCTTGCTCGACGGTGCCGAAAATGTTGACAACTTTACCGCTAGTGTAGGCCAGACCGTGCCGCTTGATTCCGTTCAGGAATTTAGCGTGCTGACCAATAACTTCACTGCGGAGTATGGACGTGCCAGCGGCGGCGTGATCAACCTAGTTACAAAGTCCGGAACCAATTCCTTCCATGGCTCCGCTTACGAATATAACCGCGTCTCTGCGCTGTCCGCGAATACGTTCAATAACGACGTAACGGATACTCCAAAAGGCGTATTTACGCGCAATGATTTCGGATTCTCTGTTGGTGGCCCTGCCATCAAGAACAAGCTCTTCTTTTTTAATAATACGGAATGGATTCGCGTGCGAAGTTCTTCCCCAACCAGTGCCACGATCATTGATCCCGCGTCTGTCGCGGGGCTTGCGCCTGCGAGCCAAGCATTTTTTGCCGCTTACGGCAAGTTAGCACCTGGGGTGCAAACGCTCGCCAGCGGTCCTTGCGCCTCCGTGGCGAATAGTCCGATTTGCGATGCGGTTACTTATAACGTTCCGGCCGACGCCGGAGGCGGCGCGCCGGAAAACACCACGATGGAAGTAGCGCGGGTGGACTGGAACATTTCTGACCGCACTACATTCTTTGCACGTTATGCTTCTTATAAGGAACTCGATTTCGACGGCGTAGTGAACAACAGTCCTTATGCGGGATATAACACTGGCCAAACGAATTACGACCAGAATTATTCCTTCAACCTCTCGCATGTTTTCACGCCAAGATTTGTAAACACGGCGAAGGCTACGTTCAACCGCCTCAACGGCCCTGTGCAGCCGCTCAGCACAGCCCCTATCAGTCCGACGCTTTATACGTCGAGCACCCTTCCGAGCGTTACGGTGGGCGGTATCAGCAATTCGCTGATCTTTCCGGGATATAACGAGTTCACGCCTGGAAGCGCTATTCCGTTCGGAGGACCGCAAAATCTATACCAATTCTATGATGACGTTTCCTGGACGCTCGGCAAGCATCAAGTGAAGTTCGGCGGCCAGTTTATCCAACTGCGCGACAATCGCGTTTTTGGCGCGTACGAGGAACCAGTAGAGTACCTTGGTTCGAACCTGGATAGCGGCATTACCAATCTCCAAAACGGCAACATTTATATTTTCCAAGGTGCGGTTTACCCACAGGGTAAATTTCCGTGTGTGAAAAACGCAAATGGCGTTCCACAGGTGACCCCGGATTGCACATTGGACCTGCCGGTGGGGCCTCCAGCCTTCAATCGCAACTACCGCTACAATGACGGCGCCGTGTATGGTCAGGATTCTTTCAAGGTCACGCACCGTCTCACCCTAAATGCAGGACTGCGCTGGGAGTATTACGGCGTTCAGCACAATGCGAACCCGGCTCTCGACTCAAACTTCGTGTTCGGCTCTGGGTCCACTGTTTTTGATCAGATTCGGAACGGAAGCGTGAAGCTAGCTAAGGATGGCGGCGTATTCTGGAAGCCGCAATACCACAACTTCGGCCCGCGCGTGGGTTTTGCCTGGGACGTTTTTGGAAATGGGAAGACCTCGCTTCGTGGTGGATATGCGATCAGCTACGAGCGGAACTTCGGAAACGTAACGTTCAACGCGATTCAGAATCCTCCCAATTATGCGGTCGTCGCCCTTCAGTCCAATGTCGATGTCACCGGGTTCTTGCCGGTCTTTACAGACACTGCCGGGCCGTTGGCCGGTTCTGGTACCAAGCCGCTGCCAGCAGTTAGTCAGCGTGCGATTAACCAAAATCTGAAATCTGCCTACGCCGAGTCCTGGAATTTGTCAGTGGAGCGCCAAGTGGGTAAGGGCGTGTTCTCGGTGTCATATGCCGGCTCGGACGGAATACATTTGTATGACATCGCGAACGTCAATACCGCAAAATATGGGTCCGTCCTACTGGGCGATGCACGAGCTGCTAACCGCCTCAACTACCAATACAGCAACATGAACTTCCGAAGCGACAATGGCCTTAGCCGCTATGATGCGATGAACGTTAAGTACGCGGTGAACAACCTTGCGAATCGCGGGCTGAGCCTCACTGCGAACTATACCTATTCGCACTCCTTGGATAACCTTTCTTCGACATTCTCCGACGGTTACGTATCTAATTACCACTTGGGATATTTGGACGCGTTCAATCCCAGGCTGGACTACGGTAATTCGGATTTTGATATCCGGCATCGACTGAGCCTGGCTGCGAGTTGGGAAGTGCCGTATATGAAAAATTCAAGCAACGCTTTCGCAAGGACCGTCTTGGGCGGTTGGGGTCTCGGGACGATACTGAGCATTCGTAGCGGGTCGCCGTTCACGATTTACGACTGCACTAATTTCAATGGGACGTCATGTCCGAACTATGTTCCTGCCGCTGGAACGAAAATCGCGCGGACCGGCACTCCTACCCTTTCCGACACTACTCAGCCTACAAACCTGTTCAATTACATTTCCCTGCCTCTCACCAATATCGGAGACGCTCTCGGTGTTCCGTCGTGCACTGGGCTTGACCATGCAGGCTGCACCTATTCGAGTAGTGGCGCCCCCTACCCAGATCGCAGCCAGTTCTTCGGGCCGGGCTTTTGGAACCTCGACATGAGCTTCTACAAGACCTTCAAGCTCACGGAGCGGTTTGGATTGCAATTCCGCGGTGAGTTCTACAACATCTTCAACCATCACAATCAGTACATCACAAACGGAAATCTCGATATCAGCTCGCTCTCGACTCCATTTATTCAAACAGAAAAGGGTGGACCGTCCGGCACCGCTGGGACTTCAACTGACGAACGCCGCAACATTCAGTTAGGATTACGGCTGACGTTCTAAGCGCGTTGCGAAGCTTTGGCCGCCGGGGAGGTTCAACCTCTCCGGCGTTTTTTTTGATGATTGCGCTGCCTTACTGCATGGTGCGAGCTGCTCGGCCGCCTTCGCATAGGATGCGATTGTGGCGTGATCCTCTGTGGATCGGTGGCTTGGGCTATTCCATCCGCACTGCGAGGATTTGCTTGCTCTTTAACTTGACCTCAATGCCCAGCGGCGGCCGAAGGTCCGAACCTTGCACCACAGCGCCGCGCGCCAGGACACCTCCCGGGATAGCTGCGTACTTCAGCGGATCGTAGAGAGACCGGCTGCAGGGATTGCCAACCATAGGATGCCTGGCCTGTTGGTAGCCGTAATCGGATCTGAGCCGCTGCAGGTCATCAATATACTCGAGTTGGCAGTTCCCATAAGCCGGCTTCATCGCAAACGACCAATATCCGGAAGCTTGCGCCGAAGAGCCGTTCGGCAGCCGAACGATCAACGCAGCTACATTTTCACCCGTCGTTCGGTTGTGAAAATTAAACTGCTTGGCTCCCCACGGTTTAAGCTCCGAAACGACAGCGATAACAGGGTTTTGCTCACTAGCCACGGGAACGGATGCTGTCAGGTCTGGCACGGGGGCGGGAACGTCAATCTGAGGGGTTGCTACGGGCACTGCTTCGGCTCGTCGAGTTTTCGAGAGGATTCTTCCCCCGACAAACACCGCTATCAGCACCGCTAGCAGCCCGGCCATTACCAGCCAGGGGCCGCCGGCTCCAGCGGGTTTGGGCGCTGTCCCGGAAAGGCCGGGTATATCAGGCATCTCCGCTCTAAACCGATCGTTTGGCGGCTGGCTGGGCTGGTCCGGCATGTGCTGCTCTCCGCGGGCGGTCGAATTACCGCAACTTTCCATTCTCAGAATTAGGCAAGAACGCAAATGTTGTTACTTGAACAAAATCCTTGTCACGCGAAGGGCTTATTCCAACGCAATTGTATGCTTGCATGGTAAGCCGGGCAACCTCCAACGCAGTGTCAGGCACCCAGAGGGTATGTACCATGGCGAGCGCTGGAGACCGTATTAGTGAAATGGCTACAAAACCTCGCGGAAGGCTTGTCACAAACTTTCGGCCATCCTACTGTAGTAACTAAGAGGAGTCGACCGATTTTCAAATCGGCGATCGATTAGTGGATACCAATGAGCGCTGATCCGAGAGCATCTGCGCGGCAGTTCGTGCGCAGCTTGAACATCCTGTTGAAGTTCGCGCGGCTGTACGAATTTGGCCACGTGCGCACCGCTGCGCAATTTGAGACCACCTGGAAAGAATTACGCTCTGCGCTGGATCATAGCAGCGAATCGGGATTGTTGCTGGGCGCGTCTGGTATGCAGATCCTGCTGGATGGAGTTCCGTTGGGCGCAGCCGGCGCAGAACGCAGTTTCGCACAATTGCTTTCTTCTTCCGGTATCGCGAGTATTCATTTCGCGCCCACTCTCTCACAGAGCCATTTCGCGCGGTTTGTTCGCGCCTTTCCCAGCGGCAACGCCAAGCCTGCATCACTTGCGGAACAACTCAAGTCTGCGCTGGCCGGCGAAACCGGAATTAAGGTCAACGAAATCCGCTACATTGCGGAGGATTCTTCAATTGCCGGAGCCAAAATTGCCGCGAATTTGACGGCCAAAGTGCTCGGCGCGCAGGGAGATAAATTCAAAGATTTTCTGGACGATCCCAACCGCCTGTTGCAGATGATTCTCGCAGCGGAGGGTTCGCGCGGCGGCCCCGGCGGATCGGGTAGCGGAAGTGGCCCGGGATTTGGCGGAGGAAATGGAGTCCCTGGGGGCGGCAGCGGAACCGGAACAGGTTCTGGCGGCGGTGGAGGAGGCCTTCCGGGAGGAAATCTTTGGGATCCGAGTTCCGGATCGAGTTCTGGCTCTGCGCCAGCATCGAGTTCTGGCAGCGGGCAGCACAGTTCGGGAGCCGGTGTAGCGGAAAATCCGGGCAGTGCGTTTCCGGCGCTTACGAGTGCGGTGGCCGCTCTAGGACCACAGGCGGCGCCGGGGAAATGGCTTACAGCTTCGGCTATGCTGCCGCGTTCAACGGCCGAGGCCGGCGACCCACAGTTTGCGGTTGCCGAAGAAGAAGTTCGCTCCATGCTCACCCTGTTCGCGCAGTTGGGCCGCTCCAGAAAGGAAGGCGGCAGCGGCGGAATGGATGCCCACACATTTCAATCGCGGCTTTCCGCTATGCCCGTGCGCAGCCAGGTAACTTTGCAGCAGGCGCTTGCGGGACTCGCCGCTCAAGCGCCGAACGAAAAACCTGATCGGCCCATGCTGTTGAAACTTGCCGAACACGTAGCCATCCGCTTTGCGCTGGATAGCTACGAGAAAGGAGAATTGCGCGTCAACGCCGTGAAACAGTTGCTCGATCGCATGAACACGGAAATCGAAGGCCTGCGAAAAATCTTAACCTCACAAGAAGAACAGATGGCCAACGCCGGGCTGCAGGTGCAGTCGTACACGGAATTGCTCGACCAGGAATTCTGGGAGCAGGTGCCCGACGAAAACAAGAAAGAAGTAATGGTATCGGACGAGGCCTGGTGCGTGCCGCCGCGGAAGGTTCGCACCTTTCTGGAAGAAATGTTGCGCCGTGGCGAGCTGAAAACCGTAAATGAAATATTGATGAAGTATGCGTCCTGTATCGGACTGGAATCCGATGACGCGCGACGCACCACCGCGATCGGTCTGGGCGAACTCGCGGAACTCTACGGCAGCGGCGATGGCAGCGCGCTGATTGAATCGATTCGCCGTGTGGGCAATCAACTGGCGGCGGAGCGCGATCCGGAGTTGCAGATGCTGGTGAGCGCGGCGTTCGTGCGGCTGAGCCAGGAAGCGGCTTCCAAGCGTTGTTACCCCGCGATGCAGCAGGCCCTGGCTTCACTGGACAGTGTCGAAGCGCAACGGCCTGGCTCCTCGCAGAGCCTGCGGCCGCGCATCGGCGCCGAGGAACGTATCCCCGAATTCGTCGAAGAAAGCTTGCGCTCCGGAGAAATTGCCGACGGCCTCTCCGACATCCTATCCCTGATGCCCAAGGCCACCCTGCAGTACATTACCAATCGGTTTGGCCATTCCGGTTTTCGCGAGGATTGCGAACTTCTCGCTGACATCGTCAAGGGGCTGGGCCAAGAAGCGCTTCACCACCTCATCGAGATTCTGCAAACTTCTCCGGCCAGCGAAGCGGCCGAAGTGCTTGGCCTGCTTGGCCAGCTCGAACCTGATGCCGTCGCGCGGATTTTGCCGGTACGGCTCTCGCAATGGCCGCGGTCGGTGCACGATCGCTGCGTCCGGCAATTGTCGTCCGTTCCTCCGTATACGCGTGCGCAGATTTTGCTGGCAATTTTTGATTCGCTGGACGTTCTCATCCGCCCGCTGGCCCTGGATGAAATCAGCATGACCGGTTCGCCTGACTCGATTCCCAAACTGCTGGATATTGCTTCCAGCGATGGCATCTCAGGCTATGTCCGCTTGAAAGCGGTCGAGGCTCTGGGGCGTTTGCGAGCCTCGGCGGCAAATCCGGCGCTGCAAACGATATTGGAAGCACGCCAGGTTTGGCGTTGGCAGTATCCTTCCGAGCTTCGCGTGGCCGCCGCGCAGGCTCTGCTGCGCATCGATCCCATGGTCGCGATGGGAAAAATTACTGCTGCTGGATTCGAAAAGAGAGACCTGGTACTCGAACCGATTGATCCCGAAACGAATAGCTCTGTGCTTCGCCAGCGGCGCTACGCGCGGTTGAAACTGAGCCGAAATCTTATTTTGACTACCACCAATCTTCGCGAGAATTTCAGACTCAATGTCCCAGAGCTAAATCTCGGCGGCGGAATTGGTGCCGGAGAACGGCATCTTGCTCCGGGAACGCTGGTCACACTGAAACTCACGCAAGGTGTTCGCACCATCAAGGCGCAGGCGATTGTACGCGGCGCACGTCCGCAGGCCATGGCCTTTGAATTTGTGGATATGGATCTGGAAGACCGCGCGCGGCTGCGCAAAATTCTTCTCGATCTGGGTGGACTGCCGCAAGCTTCGAACGTTTCCAGCCGAACCAGGCGCCGCGGCCGCATTGCGGTAATGAAATAGCAGACTGGCTTCTTTTGACTTGCGACTTTCGCACACCAATCTAGGCAATTATCTCCCGATTGGCGCGTCTAGCGCGAAACCGTTACAATTATTGTTTGTGTGAACTGCGCCGGGCGTAGCTGTCTGCGCGCAGCACTTCGCTTAGCTTGCGGAGAAACGGCAAAAACACTTCATGGACGTAGCCAAAATACTTGACCGCGTGGTCGCGACGTTCATTGGAACGAAGCACGAACGCGACATCAAGAAACTTCAGCCCATCGTCGCCGCCATCAATGGCAAAGAA
>WNFA01003619.1_pt1 | contig 12847 bp, 10 predicted proteins | sample 5400481 | NCBI WGS metagenome assembly WNFA01 (sample SAMN13153340, study PRJNA577476) | soil metagenome | isolation source: 120 cm saprolite under Douglas fir tree site 2 hole 1 replicate 2 | place: USA:California | collected 2015-04-18 | reverse complement strand
TGTGCGGAAAGGCACTATCCTTTGCTCATCACTGGCAATGGCACGAATGTGCTGTATGCCGACGCGGGTGTCAGAGGCATCGTGGCACGTCTCGCCCTCGACGCGTATCGCCTCGAAGATCATGGTGACGATACTGCTCTCTTGATGGCCGAGGCTGGCCTGAGTTGGCCACGCTTGCTACATGAACTCGCACCGTTAGGCTGGGCCGGGCTCGAATTTGGGGTCGGCATTCCTGGGACGTTGGGTGGTGGAGTGATCAGTAACGCAGGCGCACACAATGATGATCTGGGCCAGATACTCGAGTGGATCGAGGTCCTGGATGCGCGTGGGAGCAATGTAGCAGGAGAAGATCAGCTAACGGTGCCGCTCGTGCGTCGCTATCTGCATGACGAACTCGACCTGGGGTATCGCCATAGCCGTTTTCGCGAACAGCGACAAGCCCGCTTTGACAAACAAGGGCATCTCTTACTCCCTCCACGTGACATGATAGAGCCAGCCGAAATCATCATGCTGTTGGGGATACATCTCCATCGCGCAGATCCACAGGAGCTGAGTGCAACCATTGCGCAGTACAAACAACATCGTAAGCTGACGGAGCCAGCGCAGCGCCATGCAGGTACAGTCTTTAAGGATCCTCCAGGAGAGGAGGCAAGCCACCTCATTGACCATGTGGGTTTGAGAGGGAAAACCCACGGCAAAGCGCAGATCTCAGAGCGGAACGCCAACTATATTGTCAATCGGGGAGGAGCGCAGGCTGCTGATGTAGCAGCGTTGATCATGGAGGCCCATCGGCGTGTCCTCGAACAGCTTGGCGTGGACCTGGAGTTGGATGTCGAGTTATGCGGTGAATGGGAGGTATAACGAAGCACTCAGACGGGCGAAACTGTTCAGACTTACCCTTTTCTGATATACTCTGGACAGGACAGCAGAAGAGACGATAGCATTGCATGGTATCATTGACACTGGCAACAGCATCGAGTTCGTTCTCTATAGACGATTTTGGAGCTCATGATGCAAGGCTCATTCACTCCACAGGCAACACCGACTCCTTCTGGCGAAAGTAAAGCAGAGACGCACACGCTCCCACTGAAAACGCTGTTTGAGCAACTACAGAGCAGCGAACAGGGGCTGACAGGCGAGGAAGCGCGTGGGCGGCTGGACACATACGGCCCGAACGATACGACTGGCATAAAGCGCAGTTCAGGTCTTGTACAATTTTTACGCCTGTTCTTGAACCCGTTGGTCATGATCCTGCTACTCGCCAGCATTGTCTCGATAATCCTGGGCGACCGGGTCAACGCCAGCATTATCATCGCCATTGTGCTGCTCAGCAATATTCTCAATTTTGTACAGACATACAACTCGCAGCATGCTGTCGAGAAATTGCGTGCAGCGGTGGCGCCTACAGCTACCGTGCTGCGCGACGGCACGTGGAGTGAAACTCCACGCCACACCCTGGTGCCGGGCGATATGATCCGTCTCGCCGCAGGAGACCTGGTACCCGCCGATGCACGCCTGGTGCAGGCAACCGATCTGCATGTCCAACAGGCGGCACTGACTGGCGAATCGCTGCCAGTCGAGAAACACGCCGATGATCTGGATGCCCCTACAGAGAGTTTCGCCGAAATGCACAATAGCGTCTTTCTTGGCACCTCGGTCGTGAGTGGCACGGCTACCGCACTCGTTACCGCGACGGGTCGCAACACGACCTTTGGTGATATTGCTGCACGCCTGGCCAGCCGTCCGCCAGAGACCGAATTCGAGCGCGGCATCAAGGGCTTTGGCATGCTGATCATGCAGACGGTTTTCTTCCTGGTGCTCTTTATCTTCCTGGTTGGCACCCTTGGTCATCATCAACCTTTCGAGACGGTGCTCTTCGCCATCTCGCTTGCAGTGGGGCTGACGCCAGAGTTCCTGCCCATGATCACGACGGTGACGCTGGGACAGGGCGCGCCCGAACTAGGCGGCCACCGCAACCTTCAGTTCTGCTGGGCCAGTTCGCGTAGCTTGAAGCGCTGGACCTTGCCGGTCGCCGTCCTGGGCAGTGATTCGACGAAGTGAAATGCCCGAGGCGTCTTGTTCCCACCCAGGCGCTGCCGGACACGCTGTCTTAGCCTGTCTTCCAGTTCCTGCCCACCTCCAGCGTTGGCGAGGACGACGAACGCCTCAGGCTTGATGAGGGTGTCGCGATCCGGCACTCCCACTACGGCACACTCCACCACACTCTCGTCCTCGCTGAGCACCTCCTCGACCTCGTGGGGGCTGACCCACATGCCTCCCACCTTGAGCATGTCCTCGCTCCGCCAACGCCAATCGCGGTGTGGCTGTGCGCGCGGTACAAGCGGATGCCGGGCGAAGAACTCGAGCAGCAGGGCCGCCGCACCCGCCGGCTGTTGCATGTGCAGCAGATGCGTTGCCCCGTGCAGGACGACCGTTTCCGTCTGGGGCATCCACTGCTGGACCTGGTCATGACACTGCACATAGAACTCCTGGCTCTCGCCGCCCAGCATGAACAGCACGGGCTGCGTGATGTGCTTTCCCTCCTCATCGGTGAAGTGCCACGCTTCGTGGGCGGGCGCTTCGACGCTGAAGTAGGTGTCCAGGTCCCGCAGCGCCTGCTCCAGGCCACCAGGGACGCTTCTGGCCAGGGCGGCCCTCTCGGCGGGACTGCCGAGGAACGGGTCCGCAGCGGCTTCCCAGTCGCCTTGCCGGTAGCGCTCAGCGGTCGCGACGTTCAGCTCGCGCACGGCTTTCCAGCGAGGAACCGTGGTCAGGGGAGCTTCCAATAGACCGAGCGAGTGGACGTGCGTTGGAGCGTCGAGGGCAAGCTGCAGGGCAATTGCTCCGCCAAAGGAGTGGCCGACTATGTGCGCCCGGGACAGGTGCAGGTGCTCAAGCAGAGCCCGGGCGTCGGCTGCCTGGTCCTTGATGCTCACCGGTCCCCTCGCGGGCGCGCTATCCAGGAAGCCCCGGCGGTGGTACCGGATGAGTGTGTATTTCTCTGTAAGCGAGGGCTGCGCGAGCAACGGTAGAAAGGAACGGCCGATATGGCTACCATGGATGAGCAGTACCGGCTCCCCCGAGCCCTTCAGTTCGTATTCCAGCTCGACGCCGTTAACGCTGGCCCGCTCCATCGCTCTTCCTCCCTTCGAGGTCAACCAGTTATCACAGATGAGGATGAACGCCGATCCCGCTGGAAGCGGCACACGAGGAACACAATGATAGCCGTTCAAATCTGAGCATGCGAGCGAACTGGGTAGAGACGCTCAATAATGATGGCGATGCCTGACACCAATGCACATCGTGAACGAGCGTAACATCCGCTACACCGTTCGAGTACTTGGAGCGTTACTATTATAGGATAATCAAAGTGCCGTGTCAAAATACGTTACAACAACAGCCGGGATGAACAAGTCCCGGCTGTTGTTGACATCTTATGAAATACTTCGTTCGCATCGAATACAAGGATGAAGCTGTGGCGCAAGCGGAGCGAAGAACGATATGCTTCGTTACTTCACGCAGGGGTCTATGCCAGCCTGCCATGTGCCTAATTATTTGTCCTTGCCCGCGCGCCACACTCCCGGTGAACTTCGATCATCTACGGCATCTCCTCCTTTCACCTCCTTACCCATTGCCCTCCTGCCACCTCACACTCCTAGTATAGCTCCTGGATCATCTCTAATCAACCGTTTGCTATCACAGGAGGGTCACAATTGAAATGGGTTCACTCCAGTGCTTTCTCCACCTCTGCCTGCGACGGCCTCTGATTAGAAGCGGATCAGGCTCCCATAGGTATCCATGATCGTAACCTCTACATTGGGAGGAATTATACAAGATACGGGTGGCTAGGATAAAATACATTAGGAGGGTTAACAGGTAAGTGAGGGGAACATCCTATGAACCAGCAAACATCTCTCCGCCATCTCAGGATAGCGATCATTTTAGTTCTCAGCGTCATGGCAGTAGGAATTGCGGGATATATGCTCATTGAGCGGCTTTCGTTCGCCGATGCCCTCTACACGACCATTGACATGATGTCAACGATAGGCAATATAACACGTCCCCTTTCCGCTAATGGCCGGCTGTTTACGATAGGCATAACCATCCTGGGTGTGGGATCACTCTTCTACACGCTCGGGGCAACAACGGAATTTATGATCGAGGGTCATTTGAGCAGAGCTATTGGGAGGCGCATTATGGAGAGGAAGATTGCTGCATTGCGCAAGCATCACATCATATGTGGCTATGGCCGCGTGGGTTCGCAAATAGCTGAGGAAATTGCTGCTGCACGCAAACCATTCGTGGTGATTGACGAGCATGAAGCGAACGTACAGCACTGTATGCACAAGGGGTATCTCGCCCTTCAGGGGAATGCAAGCAGAGACAGCATACTATGCGCAGCCGGCATTCGATACGCACAGGTGCTCTTTGTAGCAACCGACCAGGATGCCAATAACCTCTCTATCACGCTGTCCGCCCGCAATCTCAATCCTGGCTTGTTCATTATTGCACGTGCTAATGAGGATGAAACCATTGCGAAGCTCAAGCTGGCGGGAGCAGATCGCGTCCTCTCTCCTTACTCCATTGGTGGACACAGCATGGCAAATCTAGCGCTACAGCCCACCGTTATGGATTTTTTTGACAGTCTTATAAACGCGGAGCATCCGGGTATAGCGGTCCAGGAAGTGACGCTCCCTGTACATTCACCGCTTCTTGGCAAAACGCTTGTGGATGCACAGAAAACGATGAGCGCAGGACCAATGATTCTGGCTTTAAAAAAGCCGGGCGGCCTGGTGATAGGGAATCGCCCGGAAACATGTATAGATGAAGGCGATACGGTGATCCTGGTTGGGACTCCAGAGCAACTAGCGATAATTGCTCGTAATCATGGTGCTTAGTGATTGATGTTTACCTTGCTTCCTCCAATTCTTCGGTGAGCCGAATGACTTCAAGGTGATCGCGGCTCATTGTGGCGGTTGCCTCTAGTGTGCGCAAGAGCCTCCCAATAGTGGGATACAAGACTTGCTCTTCGGCCTGTGCATGAGGAATAAGGGAATGCATCAGGAAGGTGCATGCTTCCCTTGTACCCTCTCGAACCGCCTCTAGGGGTGCAGAGCCTATCGAAATCGATTGTCCCAGCTTGATTGCAAAGAAACATAACTAGAAGATACCGAAGCCGCACTGACAGTCCCAAGGCACATACAGCCTCCTGCGCGCTCGAGCCGCTGTTAGCGCACAGCAAACAGCAGGCAAAACTATAGTGATCGGTTTGTGATCTTGTCGTCCGGCGCTGTGATGCCGTTGTAAGATCAACGTCTTATCCTCTTCCGTAAGGAACTGTGTTTTTCAGCATGTGTAGCTATACAGTAGCTTGCTTGATAGCCAGGAGGTGCAAGCAGGAAAGGAGAGAATACACTATGGGAGGACAACTAGCAACACCTGTTCGCTCAATCGGCGTGCTGACGGGAGGCGGCGACGTTCCGGGACTGAATGCCGCCATTAAAGCACTGGTTTATCACGCCGAACCGGAGCATATTCGCGTTACCGGACTGCGGTCTGGGTGGGAGGGCATCACGTTCCTCGATCGCTCGCGCAGGAAGGAAGATCTGATATTTCACTCAGAGAATCCCGGAACGTGGCAGGGCCGCTACCTCATGCCTTTTACACGCCTGAACACCCGCAATATCGATAGATCGGGCGGTACGATCTTGCAATCCACACGCACTAATCCGGCAAATACCAGGGTCAGCGATCTGCCACCACACCTTGCATCCTATGGTGCCAGTCACAGGCCAGATGACAGAGTTGATCTTACCGGCGAAGTGTTAGCCAACCTGGAATTCCTTGAACTGGATGGCCTCGTGGTGATCGGCGGGGATGATACCTTGAGTTACGGGGCTATCTTGGCGGCAAAGGGCGTCCCTGTCTGGGGCATCCCCAAAACGATGGACAATGACGTGCCCGGCACCGATTACTGCATCGGGTTCCAAACCGCGATCAGCCGGGCGGCAGAGTTCATCGGCCATATCCGTTCCACCGCCGCATCGCACAGCGAGACCGTCCTCTTCCGCATGTTTGGGCGTGATGCTGGCTTTACAGCATTGGAAGCTGCCATTGTTACCTGGGCTGATCGCCTGCTGATTCCCGAGATACCCGCCAATATCGAGAGGCTGACTGAACTGGTTGCCGGGGATAGGCAGAAGAATCCAGATCACTATTCGACGATCGTCCTTTCAGAGGGCGCTAACCTGGGTATGCCGGTGCCTGAAGTAGGGCCAGCCGACGCCTACGGTCATCGGAAAAAGAACAACGTGGCTGAATTCCTGGCAGACGAACTCGGCAAGCGCATCCCAGGAGTACGCTTCCTGGCGGTTGACCTCACGTATTTCCTGCGCAGTGGCGAACCGGAGGTCTACGACAAGCACATGGCGATTTACTATGCCAACCTGGTTATGAGTTCGGTCAAAAATAGTAGGTATGGCGTGATGGCAGCACACCGTGAGGGACGTTTTGTCTATACAGATATCCCTGGTAAGGATCTGCCTGCTCGACGTGTGAATCCTGAAGAGTATCATGAGACTCGTTACCGTCCACGTTTTGAGCACATTACGGGTCCCTATCGACCGCAGGAAAGGACGCCGCCAGTCTGAACTCATCTTCCTTACATGTGCATCGAAAAACCGGCCTATCTAGCCTTGAGCGAAGGCATCATGCTCTTCAAGCAAAGGATGGATCTTATATTCGACTTGAAACGCTTTGAGCAATTGGAGCGCTCGTTCCGTCACCAGGTCAATTGGGACATCCAGTACCTTGAAGGTGAGCACCGATTCCCGCGCCTGGGGGATGGCGGCTTTCAGTTCATCCAGATGATCCAGGTGCTCCTGGCGGAGTCGAATCTCAAGCCGTTGTTCACGCTCTTGACCCGGCTTCGCACCTGGATGCGAAGCGCTCAGCAACGTCGCCCGCTTGTCAGATAACCATTGCAGCAGGTCCAGGGCTTCCTGTGGGCTCAGGGCCACCCTATGCCCTTCTTTGTCGACAATCCAGATGGACTGCTCCATGAAATCGAACGTTGTCATCAGTGCGCCTCGCTTTCTACTCACCTGTCAATCTGCGCAGGTTGCGAGCAGGGAACACACCTCACGGGGTTATTTTCTTGCTCGCTCGCTTGTGTCCTTCCTGTGAAAACTGCTGGCTTACTTTCTCGAACTCCTCGACCGCTTTGTCAAATGTCTCCAGTCCAAGCCGCGTGGCCTTCTCTGCCGCATCCAGCGTCTGCTGATAGGAGGTGAGCGGAGCGCGCAGAAACGCCATATAAGTTTCCATCCATTGGCTCTCTGTTCCTCCCGGCGTCAGCTTCTGGAAAGCTTCTTGCTGTTTCCTGGTCTGCTGCTCCAGGTCCTGCATCAGCGCACGCGTCGCATCCAGGTTGCTCCTGAGGACCTCCACGGCACTGGTAAATGTGCTCTGGACAAACTTCATGTTGCGTTCTTGGGCTGCAACGATATTCTCCGCAATGAGCTGGGTGGTCGCTTGAAAGGAATCCAGCAGCTTCTGCGGGACCTCGGGGGTCTGTTTCTCTGTCATGATCTTGCTCCTTTTCTTGCTTTAAAAAGCACAGTTCCGTCACCGAACGTACCTACGGTTCCGTGAGACCTCCCCTCGGGGAAGCCGGTGGAAAGATAGCTCACAGGTACTGAGAACAATGTAACAGCCCGCTCTCACACCGACATCACGAGCTGCCTCCTCAGTCTCACAAAACGATCAAGCTTTCGCAGCGTCTGCCGTACATCGTGTACCGGTGGAATGACAACAGTGGCAACGAGGTACAGGAGTACTGGCTCATCAATGGTATGGGGCACGCCTGGTCGGGAGGTAATCCAGGCGATTTCACCGACCTTCAAGGCCCGAGTGCAAGTCTGGCAATCTCTATGTTCTTCAAGAACCATCCCATGCGTGAGTAGCGAACGCCAGTCAAGTAATCGGGAATACTGGAGCACTTGGACAAAAACCAACAGGAACGACTGGCGGTCTGTGAACTCGTTCCATACGACGCTAGACGTTGCTCACCCGCGCCACAAGAGCGCTGACATTGTCTTCCCCTCCACCTGCCAATGCGGCCTGAATGAGTGCATGGGCTGTATGTGAGGGATCACCTGTGGGCGAAGTCAAGAGAGTGGCGATCTGCGGGTCGCGCACCATTTCCCACAACCCATCGGAACAGAGCAGCAGGCCACCGGAATATCTTCGCTTCCCTCCCGGATTTGATCGACCAATAATGTACTTTCATAGGAAAGATAGTGCCTTCGCCTCACGGCATAATCACAGTATGATCCTTCCCTCTCACACCAGTATCTCAATTTGGTGAACTCCCGGAGGATCGTGCGCTTCCATCCTGGTCTACCGCTGCCTCTCAAAGGCAAACTTAGTAAAGAATTGCTCCATCCAGGTTGACTTCATTAAGGTCTAGCTCGCGGAGATCTATCCGTCGAAAAACAGCATCGTGGAAGTGTCCCCCACGGAAGATAGTGCCTTTGAACAACGCCTCCCAGAGAGTGGCTCTAATCAGAGTGGCTCCGATGAAACAAGCCTCGCTGAGGTCGGCTCCGCTGAGGTCGGCATGACTGAGATTGGCTTGATTGAGTAAGGCATGACTGAGGATTGCCCAACTGAGGTCGGCATGACTGAGATTGGCTTCGCGCAGATCTATCGCTCTGAGGTTGGCATGACTGAGATTGGCTTTATAGAGGAGTGCCCTGCGTAAATTTGCTCTCCACAGGCATGCACCTCTAAAGTCTGTCAAACTGAGATAGGCGTTTTGGAGATTAGCTCTGCGCAGATTGGCTCCGGTGAAATTGGCACCCCTGAGATCGGCGTTGCTGAGGTTGATACGTTCGAGGTCGACTTTACTGAAATCAAGGATGGTAGCTCGATGTGCGCTTCTCCATTGGTTCCAGGCCTCGGTTCCCTGCTTGAGCAATTCAAGGTGTTGTTGGTTTGCCATCTGGATCACCTCCTTGTGGACCCCATAGGCATACATCTATCCACCGATCATGAGTTCACCCCTTTGAACTAGCTCCAGGAATTACATCCATCGTGGACTCCATTGATCCTGATGCAATCATAGCCCAGCACTGTCACAGCACAATCACAGATGATGCAGGGAGGCATCACAAACATCTCGCAATCCCTCAATTGGCGTTTGATGATTATTTCGTTCACTTCCATCCCTACAGCTTTCGTCCCATGACCGGTATACGTGATCTTTTAGTGACACAGACCCCAGCAAATGAGAGACTCGTGTGATTTTCACAGGACATACTTCTTTCATTGAAGAGCTACTCGTGTGATTTCATAGATGCAAGCTTCTCGCATAGAGTGCATGCAGAGAGAGAACAACGTAATTTTCACACGATAGATTCAATATGGGAACATCACCGCTCTTAGACCGCTACAAAGGTATTGTAGACGCGTCACTGATCGAGCAGATTTACGAAGTAGCGCGTTCATTAGCTAGTGTACGGGTGTTGCACATCAATACGACGGCTCGAGGTGGAGGGGTGGCGGAAATCCTGCACGAGCTTCTCCCGCTGATGGAAGAGCTTGGTATTAAGCATGACTGGAAAGTTATACCGTTAGATGAGGCCTCCGGCTATTTTACAGCTCGCCTGGTCGACATGCTGCAGGGCTATGACACCGGGGAATTTCCCGAACAGGAAAAACAGGTATTTCTGGAGAAGTTACGGCGCTCAGTGCGTGATGGACAAGAGTATCAGGCCGATATGTACTTCATCCACGACTTTCAACTCGTGCCCCTGGCGGAGTTTTTTCCCTGGATGAGGCCTGCTATCTGGTTCTGTCATGTCGATACGGCTCGCCCCAACCCTGCAGCACAGCAGTACATTCGGCAGTTCCTGGATCCGTATGCGCTAGCGTGCTTCAACTCGCAGGCATCCGTCTTCAAGGAGCTGCCACCCGAGCAGGCACAGGTAGTCACCCTGGGCATCGATCCGTTTCGCGTCAAAAACCGATTCTTGCCAAAAGCCAGGGGCATGCAGATCCTGAGCAGTTGTGGCATTGATACCGCACGCCCCTTGATCACGCAAGTGTCGCGCTTTGGCGTCTGGAAAAATCCCTGGCAGGTGATTGACATCTATCGCCAGGTCAAGCAGCAGATGCCCTGCGTGCAGCTTGCACTGGTCGGCGCACTGGAGGCCAAAGATGATATCAAAGCCCAGGAGATCCTGACCGATTTGCAGCAACATGCTGTGCATGGAGATCCAGATATCCACCTGTTGTCCGATCCAACGATCATCAACCATGAGGCGGTCAATGCGTTCCAGCGCTATTCCAGCGTGATCCTGCAACGCTCGATACGTGAGGGCTTTGGCTTTACCGTCACCGAGGCCATGTGGAAAAACCAGCCAGTGATCGGTACCTGTGTCACAGGCTTGCAAATGCAGATCGCCCACGGCTCTAATGGCTACCTCGTTGATGATACAGAGACAGCAGCAGCATACACGCTCCAGCTCCTGCAAGATCGTGAACTCTGGAGGGAACTCGGCGAAAACGCGCACGAGACCGTCAGGCAGCGTTTCCTGTTCCCAACAATGATCCTGGACTACCTGAAGGCGCTGGCACGGGCGCAGACCGGCCTTTCCGCCCTTATTGAGCCGGAGATAGTCCCCATAAGAATGGCTGCTACCGGCAAAGAACTGGCCGCCTGATGGTTCTACTAAAAGCTGGCAAATGCGATTTCCAGGCTGTAGGTGACCAACGGCTATGTCGGCTGTAGGAGCTAAGAGCCAGCGGAAAGGGGGCTTGATAGGGGTTCCATGAAGCAGAAAGAGGTCTTCTCGATGAGGACGACAAACAAGGGACCGTCGACTTAAGCGTGCAATCAAATTGCTCGAGAGCGAAAACTGTGATAGCTTTGTAGTGACGATGCTCACGATCGTGATCGATCTGTGAGGCTCGTGCTTTAGGCTTGAATACAGCAAGCAAGGTATGTGTGCTTGCTGATCTCTCTTTCAGTTGGGGCATTGCATCGCGGCCCCTTTTCCAAAGGGGTTCCCAAAGTAGTTCGCACGATGCAGCATCTCTATGCACTTGGATGGGAGGAAAGATATGGATATTGTACTCATCGGGGCTCCTGGAGCCGGGAAAGGAACACAGGCAGAGAAGCTTGCTCCGCTTCTCACCTCTCGGCATATTGCCAGCGGGGACCTGTTCCACGAGGCCTTTGAAGAGCAGACTGAGCTTGGAGTAAAAGCTCAGAAGTATGTTGCCCTGGGGGAACTGGTTCCCGACGAGATAACGATCCCGCTGGTGATTCGTCACATTGAAGAACCTGAGAGCACGCAAGGAGTGGTGTTGGAAGGCTTTCCGCGTACGCTTGCGCAAGCACAGGAATTGGATGCGGAACTGCAGCGCATCCATCGCCAGATCGATCTCGCCATCTACCTGAAGGTTTCGCGTGAGCAGTTACTTCAGAGGCTTGCAGGCAGGGTGTTCTGCCAGGCGCAGCAACATGTGTACCACGTCAAATTTCATCCACCGCACGTGGCTGATCGGTGTGATCACGATGGAAGTAAGCTCTACCAACGCCCTGATGATAGCGGAGAAGCGTTGCGCAGACGCCTGGTCATCTTCTTCGACCAAACCATCCAACTGCTTGACTATTATAGGCAGCGGCACAAACTGAGAGAGGTGGATGGCAACCAGAGCATTGATCAAGTCCGGTTGCTGCTCTTGAGCGAAATAAACGACTACATGGGAGGAAAGAGGAGGGTCTAAAGCGTGCTCCTCTTTTCCTCACCGTCGCAAGATCATGGTGGCCTGCGAGGAGAGCAAGCCGCCACTGCCATGAGCTACCGCCAACTTTGCATCTTTCACTTGACGGGGACCGCACTGCCCTCGTAGTTGACGTGTGGCCTCGATGATGAGGAAAATGCCACAAGCTGCTAGCACAGGAGATGCGGGAGACCCAAATGAGTATTGGGTTGGCACATCAAAGAAAAATGGTATTTGCCCAGGCCTGGGACCTCGATGGGTTGATCTACTTGATTGCGTTGCTGGCATATGTCGCGCTCATCTCGCTGTTGCCGCTCTTGCGGCAGGAGAAACACATTGCGCTATTTTGGAATAAATTACTCCTCGTGCTGTGTTTCGTTACTCGTATGGTTTTTTCCCACATATTTAGCATTAGATAGGCAAAGACCTCTATGCCCAAAAAGACGAAGATCATTGTTACCATAGCCCTGATGCTTGGCATGGCGCTGGCTGCCCTCGACACCACCATCGTAGGGACTGCCTTACCGAGTATCGTCGGGAAGTTGGGAGGAATCACCCTCTACTCATGGGTATTTTCAGCCTATTTACTGACATCCACCAGTACCGTCGCGATTTATGGCAAGCTTGCCGACCTTTTTGGCCGCAAGCCGCTCTTTCTTTTTGGCACTGCCGTATTTCTCATCGGTTCAATTGCCTCTGGAGCAGCTCAATCGATGGAACAACTGATTATTTTCCGTGCCATCCAGGGGTTAGGCGCAGGAGCGGTTCTGCCTATCGTCCTGACCATCATCGGTGATATTTTCGCGCTGAAAGAACGCGCTAAGGTGCAGGGACTGTTCAGCGGCGTTTGGGGTCTGTCCAGCATCATTGGCCCTGCGCTTGGTGGGGTAATCGTTGACCATTTCTCATGGCGGTGGGTCTTTTATATCAATATCCCCTTTGGCCTGCTCTCCGCTTTCCTGCTCATCATCTCCCTCAAAGAGAACGTCGAACGCAAGATACACTCGATAGACTATTTAGGCACCCTGACGCTTACCGGTGGCATCGGGGCGCT
>WNFA01008806.1_pt1 | contig 12850 bp, 11 predicted proteins | sample 5400481 | NCBI WGS metagenome assembly WNFA01 (sample SAMN13153340, study PRJNA577476) | soil metagenome | isolation source: 120 cm saprolite under Douglas fir tree site 2 hole 1 replicate 2 | place: USA:California | collected 2015-04-18 | reverse complement strand
TTCGGGGTGAGCGCGGACTCTATCGGGTACGGCAGGTGATAATTCAGCCCGGGCTGCACATCGCGTACGTATTTGCCGAACCGCAGCACGACGCCGAGCTCGTCGGGCTCGACGCGGAAGAAGCCGGAAAATCCCCATAGCGCCAGCACGGCGAGCACGATCAGCGCAAAACCGCGGCTGCCGAAACTCCCGCCCGGCAGCACGGTCCTGAGCTTGTCCTGGCTGCGGCGCAGCAGCTCTTCGAGATCCGGCGGGGTGGGACCGGAGGACTGCGGTCCGGAGCCCCAGGGCCCTTTCCCGGAACCCCAGGGCCCGCCGCCTTGACTGTTCCACGGCATGAATGGCTCCAAATCGCCGGTCGAGCCGGAAGTGCGTCTCCCTTAAGCGCCGTTATAGGGGACGCGTTCGTCCGTCACAACGCGGCTAATCTGTGCCCAGACCGCGCTGCCGCCTAGCGAGGGCAGTCTTGGTTAGGCGCGGCTTTCCGTCGCGTGGCTGACCTCCTGTACAAGCCGGTCGATGCGCCTTACGGAAGAGTCCACAGAGACACTGTTTGGTGCCGGCGGAGTAATCGTGGTTGGCGCGTGCCTGGTGGACAAGGGAGCGTGCCCGACAAATCAGGGCGGTGTATAAACCAAGTGCACCATCTGGCTTGGTCGGCGTCGCAAGGAGCTTCGAGCACGTCGGGTTACCTCGCCGGGTAGCCGCAAGTCAGCAGCCTAGGCCCAGACCCTCAACTTCGGGCACATGAAATCGCGGGCGGGTCGAGGGATTTCGTAACTTTATGTTGTTGGTGACACGTGTTTTGGAGTTGTAAGTGCGCTCGAAGCCGAGACCCAGCCGCGAACTCACAGAACCCCCTTGTAGAATTCATTCGGCCGCCGGATTGTCGTTGGATGGCCCGGGACTTCGCGCCGCACCCGGTCGCGCCAGATGGGAATTCGAGCAGGTCGGTTACCTTGTCGGCAAATCGCAATTTTCCGCATTCAGCAGCATCGCACCTTCACCATAGAACCAACGGAAGCGCACTCATTGTTCCAGCATCCCCGCGCGACGTAGGCCTTCATAGAGCCGCTGACGCTGTGCCACGAAGACTGGATGAGTTGACGGTGATTGTGCACGCACGAGAGCAATCGTCCCTGCGGTCGGGCCCGTCCGAAAATAGGCGGCGAGGGCTGCGCTCGCTTCGTCGGCGCGACCCTGCATGCCGTGAGCAGCAGCGAGACATAGGTGAGCCAGAGAATAGTTAGGGCTCAAGCCAATCGCCTTGCGCAGCATCTCAATTGCTCGGACATCATCGCCAAGCAGAAATTGAACCCAGCCAATGCCGCTGTACCCTCGGAACAGAAACGGGTCGCGCGGACTGAGGCGGATGAAGTCGGTGAAATGCAACAGGGCCTCCTCACCCAGACCCGAAAGAGCCTTCGCAGAACCAAGGCCACTATGCGCGAAGTGCAAATTCGGGTTGAGCCGGATCGCTGCTTCGAATTCGTTTATAGCTTCCCGCAAACGCCCTTGTAGAGAAAGCACGACCCCCACGACATGGTGGCAGTACGCGTCAGACGGATCCAGCGTCAGAGCGCGTGCCGACAGCGACTTAGCCTGACTTAAGTCTTCGTCGCGCGCTTCGCTCCACAAGCTCGCGATGTTACCTGCGAGCACGTCCGCCAACTCTGCCAGTGCCCGAACGTCGTCGGGGGCGAGTTGCAACGCCGCTCTATATTGCTGAATCGCCGCGACATAGTTTGCGCGAGACACGCCGTGATAGAGGTGTGCGCGAGCGCGCATCACCAGGTCTACCGCGTCTGGGTTTGTCGAACGCTCGCTGCGACGGCTCTCGGCTTCGATAAGCTGCACGTCGAGCGCGTGCGCGAGCTCGATAGTAATTGCATCCTGCAGCTCGAACAGCTCAGAGATTTCTCGATCGAACCGATCGGCCCAGAGATGAGCACCAGTTTCGGCGTCAATGAGCTGGGCACCGACCCGCACGCGCTGACCCGCCTTTCGGACGTTGCCTTCGACCACGTAGCGAACGCCGAGTTCGCGCGCGACCTGCTTTACGTCTACCGACTTGCCCTTGAAGGTAAAGGCAGTGTTGTGCGCGATCACGAAGGAACCAGCGAGTCGTGATAGCTCTGTGGTAAGGTCTTCGGTGACGCCATCGACGAAATAGTCCTGCCCTGGATCGCTGCTGAGATTGGCAAACGGCAGTACGACAATGGAAAGTCGTGGCGCAGGTATTGATCTCCCGGGCGTGTCGCTCCGGGCGTTGGCTCGAGGCCTGGACCCACTCTTGATCGCATAGACGCGCACCGGTCGGGCGATGTTCTTGAGCTGCTGCTCTCCTGCATCCTCGAAGGTGATGTCCAGTTGACCCTGCACGAACTCGAGAACGCGGGCCGAGACGCAGATGCCGCCTGGCTCCGCCATTCCCTCCAGGCGCACCGCGACGTTTACCCCGTCGCCGAAGATGTCCTTATGATCGACGATTATGTCGCCCACATTGATGCCAAGGCGAAACTCTATCCGCTTCTCCTGTGGCACGTCGGCATTGCGCTCTGCCATGCCCCGCTGAACATCCACGGCGCACCGTACCGCGTCCACTACGCTACCGAACTCGGCCAGCAGCCCGTCGCCTGTGTTCTTGACAATCCGACCGCGGTGTTCAGCGATCTTGGGATCGACCAGGGAGCGCAGGTGATCCTGGAGCCGGGCGTGCGTCCCTTCTTCGTCCAGGCCAGTCAAACGGCTGTAGGCAGCCACATCGGCTGCGAGGATCGCCGTGAGACGTCGCTCTACACGCTCGCCCGCCAAGCTAGCCTCCGCTGAAGCTCAGTGGCACATGATAGCACGGCCCCCGGTACGCGGCAGCGTCACAGGTCAACCATAAAACCCTTGGACGCCCGGAGCCCGGATCTGAACGTGACGGGCTGAAATGGTTTGAGGGTTTTATAATTACCTCGTCGAGCCGAGTGGTCCGGGTGCCGGTGCGTGTGATCGCTAACCCTATCGAGCCGGCCTCTAGGTCGTGGCCCCTTTTCCAGTGCCGATGCCCGTCAGCGGGCTTCCTACGAACGTGGCGAGCAGGTGAGTGGTGGGGCCGTATAATCACCGGGTTCGAGTAATTTCGTTATTTTATCATGCGATGTTGTTGGGGTCCGATGTGCTTCGGGCCGTGAGTCGCTCCGAGCACAGGCGAGCGGCGATCCCGTGCGACCCCGCTAGAACTCATTCGGCCGTTTGATTGTCGCCGGATGGTCAGGGACTTCGCGGGCATAGCCGCGGACCCGGTCGCGGTACGAGCCCGGATTCAAGCCCCGCGCCCGGATATTTGTCCACCTCAAGCGTCGCATCACGCGCGATAGCCGTACCGTCTCGCTTGGTCGACGTCGCATCGGGACCTCGAGAAGGTCAAAAACGTCATGGGTGGAAACGCGCTCCACACCATCCGGCCCGACCCGCCCCTTCAGTTTGCGCAATTTGGGCTCCCAGGGATCTTCCACCCCGGCATTACGGCCCGCCTCCGCACTAGCCCGGAGCAGTTCCGAGAACGACAGGTCAGAGCGCTCGAGCTCCCGTGAATGTTGTTGCGCGGTGCCCTCGCGCGCCGCTCGCGCGCCATCGCGGAGGATCTCCTCGAAGGATCGGTAAGAGCACAGACGCTTAATTTCTTCGAAGGACATCAGGAACCTCCGTCCCGCTGGCGTGGCCAAGACAATTGACGTTTCATGAGAGTAATCGGACCGGATATCAGATCAGGCCGGACCGGAGCCCAACCAGGATTCCTGGCGGCGAAACCTACAGCTTCGATCATGTTTAGGAGCCTTCGACCCAGCTGAACGGTCCGATCGTATGCGGGGCATGTGGAGAACAATACTGAGCAAGCTGTATCATGGCTTCATACGTGGGGGTCACAACCAGCAGGGCTCCGAGGATTCTATGGCAGTAGGCCAGCACCTGGTACTCGATTTCGAAGCGTTCGATCGCCCACCATTTTCCAAATCTGTGCACTGTGCACTGCACGTCGCCCGACTCGCCACGGAGATCTTTCGATGCTTCGCCTGTGCAGGACTTGTATTCGCAGCCACTACTTTGCGCTTGGGTCCACCCCTGCAGACTCTTGGATCGTGCATTATCGGCCGCGGCCTGAAGCACCTCATCGCTAGGAACGAACAGTCCGTTTTTGGGGCGGGCGATGACAGGGACGAACCACCAGGGTATGTCCTCGCTCCACTCCCGATATTCACCGTACCGAGTGATAGTCGGCGTGCATTGTTGTTGAGCAGTCCCGGTACGGATTGATGCGTCTTGGTAGTTCATATCAGTCCCCTATTGCACCCTAACACCTTAGCCCCAGCCCGGCGGTGCGATATCCGGGCTCGTGAATTCTTGGTCTGTGGGGCTGCGCGCCGGCGCCGCCGTCTTGGCATCGACGAGGTCGAACTGGGTAAGCTTGGCGTGGTGTCGTGGTTGGATGGGCGGTTGTCGGCGCCGAAAGTCTGACACTTCTGACGCTGCCTTGTCAGAAGTGTCAGACTTTCGGCGAGCTCGGGTCCGCGCACAAAGGGCGAAATTGGACAAAATCCGTTGCAACTGGGCCGGAGTCGCTGACTGAAAGGGTACGAACTGCCCAAAATCGGCAGGGGCGATGCCGAGTCTGACGTTTTTGCTTGCGCGCGCGAGATACAGATAGATCTCTCCTTTCCTTTTCCTATGCAGGGGGCGCTACCCCCTGCCGTTTCGCGCGCGCAAGGAGATTTGTCAGACTGCAGTATCACGGCTGCCTCCGTGTACCGCCTGCGCGAAGGATCTCATGCGCGGCTGCTCTCGCGACCTTCACCTGTTTGCGGCGATCAGCAAAGTGCTCCCTGAGACCGGCGACAATCAGCCATGCCTTGGGGGCGGGTGAAGTTTCATCCTCGGGTCTGAGCCAGCCCAAGGCACAGAAGCGCCCGGCCCATTCGATGATTTTGTGCTGGGTCTCGCCGCGTAGATTACGAACTCCGGACGTAAAATCTGAAGGGCGTAGCCGGTCCTGGTCGAAGGAGAGGATAAATCCCGCTACAGCGCGAACCGTATCGCGGTCCTTGCCCCCGTTCGCGATTACGTCATAAAGGCCAAAAACGTGGGGCAACAGGAAGTCCATTAGGACACTTTCGGCCGCCTCCGCTACTTGGCGGGAAATCGGTGCACCGACCGTTGAGACCTGTCCACGTATGACGGCGTCGTGCTCGGCGGCGGCGTGCAGCACGAGCGCGATGCGTCCGAAGTAGCCCTTCAACTTGCCAATGGCCCCGATGAGGGCTGGGGAGAAACCGTCCAGTTGTTCCAGGTCATAAAGACCATCCAGGACTCGTGTCCGTACTCTGCCGGCGTCGGGCGCAAACCAGTATGGACGGGGTGCCGTCGACTGAATCGACTGTATAAGGGCCTCATATTCGGTTTCGGTCGGTGTGACAGGGTAGTCTTCATCCCCGCGCTCGGCGGAGCGCATCAGAACGGGAAGGAAACGCTGTAGGAGGCCATCGCTTGTAAGGTCGCGAATACCTGCGAGTCGGTCCGGCTGAATGCCGCCAAGCACAGACAGGGCCAAATTATCTACTCGAATTTCGGCGTGGTCGTCCCGAACCCCTTGGCCCACCCGATCCCTAAGAAAGGGGCCGCCGTTCCAACATGTGAGATAGAACGCGCGCGCTGAGGGACCGGAGCCGTAACGATCGAAACCTCCGATCCAGCCTGCTAATTCATCATGTGACATCATCGAACCACACGATGCCCGGGAGAGAATCTCAGCGATCTTCTCGGGCGTAGCATCCTGGATCAGGCGCCGAGCCTCCTTAGCGGGAGGCGGCCCTTGATGCTGTCCGGCGGCTTTAGCCCGCTGATATCCTGCGTTGAGCTGTTGCCAACGTGCTGCTCGATGCTGATCAATCCTGTGAAGGGCGTTGGTCACCTTTTGGATGATGGGAGATTTCATTGCTGAAGGTTGCCCGATTAGGGCGGTCCAGATGATCGGCCTTTCTGACCATCCATCGCCAAGCCGGACGCAGGTTGCTGCATGCATCGCTCCAGCGACCGCTGTGAGCGCGGCCATCGCGAGCGCGGAGGGGTCGGCGCCCATGGCCCGGTGCTCCGCCTCCACGAATTTTTCGAGCGCGGGAGGCAGCAGATGGAGAGGAAATCGGGGCCCTACGAAATCGACCCAAGGGTCGGCAAAGGAACTTGGGTCGCGAATCGAAGTCGTTGCCGCTATCTGCGGAGGAACGGCGCACGGCATCCAACTTGGATCCTTGAGCGCGGCCCGCGCCGCGGCGACCAGCGCGCCAGCGCCCGTGCGGGTCGGTGGGGAGTGATGATAAGTTTCCCAGCGATCCGCGCAGCTATCCGTCGCCTTTGGAATTGGATTGCGATCGGACCAACGCTGCCACTCCTCCAGTCCGTAGTCGGCGCCGTTGGTCGCAGACCAGCAGCGCATCCCGACTTTGTTCCACTCGATCCAGTCCGTCTTGGTATTCGGGATGGCATCGAGGCAGGCCCGGAGTTCGAGCTGGCCCATCGCCGCCTTTATGCCCGCGCCCAGTTCGCTCGGGGTCGTAATACGTGGCTTCGGCGGGAAAACTGTCGGGTCAAGAATGGTGCTGCTTGTCGGCTTCACCACCGGCATGGTCACCTTGTACGGCTCCAACGCCTGAACGATAAAATTTACTGAGTAATCGCAGTCGAGTTTGCGAAACACTCTAACCGGCTTGGGGCTATCAGACTTCTTGTTAAGGGTGCCGGGGATGCGCAGCAGCCTGGCCGCATCGGTGGTAATACCTGTGTCACATTTCAGGCCGTGCTGCTTTGTTGCCTCGACGAGCGCATGCGCGAGCGGCTGCCATTCCGACACGGTGAGTGCGCGGTCCAGCGGCCAGTATGCATGCACGCCGTTCCCGGACCGCACGGTCATCGGGGTGGGGAGCGCTGTCGCCCTGAGGAAGCTACCCAGGGCGGTGACTGCCTCGGCTAGGTCGTTATAGCTATCCTTGTCGTGCCCCTTGGCGTCTATGTCGAGGAACAACGATTTCAGGCCAACGGCGTTTTCCTGGGACCGGATCGCTATCTTGAATTTCTTGCCGTTACCCGAGACCTTTTCCGCCGCCTCGCGCTGCGAACTCATGCAGGCGTAGATACCCATGACGTCGGGTTGTTTGAGCAGCCAATCGAGCTGGTTGATCGCTTCGTTCATCGACTGGCACGGTTTGCCGCGCCACGAGAATTTGTCGTGGCCCGCCGCCTTCACGGTCCAGTGAATGTTGATGTAGGCGAGCGCTTCCCCATCCTGGGGCCATGGCAAGACCCTGGCGAGGTACTCTCGTGCTTGATTAAGGGCGTGAAGTTGCGAAGCTCCCGAGCCTGGCCCCGAATGCCGACCATTAATTTGATTTCGAGGCGCAATGGAGCTTGCGTTTTCGAGCTCAATTTGCATAATCACTCTACCTTCTTGAGACTTTCGAGGGCGAGCTGCGCAAACGACTCGCCTTCAATTTTTTTAGCCAGCGTCGTTCAGCGGGGCCGTCTCACGCTCATCTGCAGCCGGGCGCTCCGGCGGCTGCTCCCACTCGCTTCGGCGGCGCTCGATGAACTTTGACTGTACGTAGGGGCTTGCGGCTTCCCACAAAGAATTCAGGCCAACGGCATCTACGAACCGGGCGCGCATTTCGGGCGTGGCCTGTGACCACGAGAGCGAGCTTAGTTCCGGAGCTCGGTCCTCGGCCGGCTTGCGTCTGCTCCTAGGTTTGGTGGCCGCACGATTGCTCGTTTCCCTCCTCTGCTGTTCAATCGGCTTCCGTGCGATCTCGGCCGCGCGGCTCACAGGAATCTTGCCTTGCTCGACGGCGCTAACGAGTTCGGGTGCGCCGTGATTGCGGACGACGGCGGCGTATCGGACCGAGCGCTCGCCCACATTGAGGCGGTCAGCAGCCTCGCGCTGGCTCACCTTCGGCACATTTGCCGAAGGTTCCAGGTCGGTACGCTCGCCCTGCCTCATGTTGGCCAGTTTCTCCGCCACCATTGATCGCTGGCTCTCGCTCAGGTGACGACGATGCAGATTTGCACTAACCACATAACTGATTGGGTCGATGCCCTCGTCGAGGTCACGATAATGGGGCTCGATCCCCGCTCGCCGGCAGGCGAGGTAGCGATTGCGGCCGTCGAGGATTAGACCTCCGTACCGTACAATCGGTACGCGGAGGCCATGCTTCCGAATGTCATCAGCAAGCTTGTCCAACGCCGCTTCGTCCATGAGCGGGAACAGCTCGCTCAACTCATGGAAGCCGCAGCCTTGCGGGTTGCCACGCTCTTCGCCACTAGGCCCGCCGATTTGTGCCTGCTCCTGCATGTCACGCAGCCTCCCCGCTGGTGAACGGCTGCGGGGCGACGCGCTGCTGCACGTCAGAGCGTCGGTAAGCAATCCTCCTCTCGCTGAGCTGTATGAAACGTGGCCCAGTGCCGGCGGCGCGCTGGCGCTGAAGTGTCGGAAGCGATAGACCGAGGTAGACCGCAAGGTCCCGCTCGGTGAAAAGGGTATCTACGGGTACTTGTTGCATTGACGAGTCCTCACTGGTCGCCGGTGAGGTTACTCGATAAGCAATGAAAATACCCCCGTCTATGTTATTTTCGTGTAACATTCACGCGTTACATGAATGTTTCAAACAGAGCTAGTCAATCAATCCCAGATAATACTACGTTTTTCTCGAAGCTGGTTGGCGAATGTATCACGAATGTTAAAATGAAAAAAAGTTTTCAGCATATCTACCGAGAATCATCAGGCCAGTATTTCCGAAAGGATCTCGTGCCACCGGGCCAACGCATGCCGCTTCGCCTCGCGGAAAGAGGCTCGGTTGTAGACGCCGGCGACCCCTTGCTGCTTGTGAGCCAGCAGCGCCTCCACCACGATCGGCTCGATGCCGGCGTCGTGCAATCTAGTCGAAAATGTGCGCCGCAGATCGTGCAGTGTCCAGGGCGCCAATTCCGTACCGGCTTCTGTGATCTTGGTATCTAGCGCTTTCTTGCACTTGCTCCATCCTGAGAACCCGGTCCCGCGCCTGCCGAATACGCACCCTTCCGCCTTCTCGGGGCGCTCCGGTAGCATCGTAGCGATCATCGGCAGCATCGGAACTTCGTGCGTGATCCCTCCCTTCATCCGCCCCGCCCCGATGAGGAGCCACTCGTCGCCGACCTCGTTCCAGCGCAGCCCGCCAATTTCTTCCCGACGGCAGCCCGAGAGCAGCGCCAGGCGCACAATCCGCTGGTAAACGCCTCGCCCAACCGTCGCCGCCCAGATCGCCTTGAGCTCGGCGTCCGTCAGGGTCCGCTCGCGTGGCCTCTCCACCTGCCGTACTGTGAAAGTGACGGGATTGCTGTCGGCCTCGATCAAACCCGTGCGCAGCCCCCAGCTCCACATCGCGCTTAGCGCCGCCCGAGTCCGATTGGCCGCCGCGGGGCCGGAGTCCTTAGCCACACGCTCCAACAGCGTGGTTATATCGCCTCTCCTGACGGCTTCCGCGCAGTCGTGGTGGAGGGAAGCGGAATGAAGGCGTAGATGCCTCTCCGTCTCCTTGTAGGAACGCGGTCGCTGGCGCGTCCTTGCGTAGCGTAGATAAGCCTCGATGATGTCCAGCATGGTCGTGGCAGCGCGTTTCGCCTTGCGCTGCGCCGACGGGTTGCCGCCCTGGATCACGCTCGCCGCATGCTGGCGTGCCGCATCCCGCGCCGCCTCCAGGCTCACCGCCGAGACGTCGCCAAGCACAATACGACGTGTTCGCCGATGCTCGTCTCGATATTGGTATACCCATGAACGCTTTCCTGAGCCGAGAGCGCGCAACCCAAGCCCACGGCAGCCCGCGTCCCAGAAGAATGCCTCCGCTTGCCCGGGACCACAGCGCATTTTCGCCACCGTGCCTTTGGTAAATGAACCGGCTTCCCGACGCGAGCGCTTGACGCTAGGATACTGGGTGCCTTCTGCTGTCGGAAGCAATATGGAAGCAGCCACGCGTGTGGCACCGGATGGGTCCTGATGAGTCATGATTGCCCTTCGAGTGGAGAAACTGAGGATCGCGCGTTACAGATGGGCCGGATTCTGTGTTTCGCAATAGGCGCAATAGCTCCTGATTGCTTCTGATTGTTTGCTGTAAAAAATATTCCCAAACTTCGAATCTGGGGGTCAGGGGTTCGAATCCCTTCCGGCGCGCCACTTCGGGTCGGCAACTCCCAGGCATCGGAACACAGCGCATGACCCAAGCTCGGGCCGTCATCATCCCGGTCACGCCGTTTCAGCAGAACTGCACGCTGTTGTGGTCGCAGGCGAGCAAGCGGGGCGCGGTCATCGATCCGGGCGGCGACCTCGCCAAGATCGAGCGCGCGATCGGCGAGGCCGGCGTGACCGTGGAAAAGATCTGGCTGACCCACGGCCACGTCGACCACGCCAGCGGCGCGGCGGAACTGAAGGAACGTTTGCGCGTGCCGATCGAGGGACCGCACCGCGCCGACCTGTTCCTGCTGGAACGGCTCGCCGACAGCGGCCGCGCCTTCGGCATCGCCGGGGCGCGCAATGTGACGCCGGACCGCTGGCTCGACGAAGGCGACCAGATCGGCGTCGACGATCTCGCCTTCGACGTGCTGCATTGCCCGGGGCACTCGCCGGGCAGCGTCGCCTTCTTCAACGCGCCGCAGCGGTTCGCCATCGTGGGCGACGTGCTGTTCCGGGGCTCGGTCGGGCGCAGCGATATTCCGGGCGGCAATCACCAGGTGCTGATCGGCTCGATCAAAGAAAAACTGCTGCCGCTCGGCGACGACGTCTCGTTCCTCTGCGGCCACGGGCCCGCGAGCACGATCGGTAACGAGCGCGCAACCAACCCGTTTCTCCAATAAGCGAGCCATTCTCGAGCGGCCGCCAGCAGCCTTGCTTCTCGGCTATTTGGAAAATTGATGCCGGGCCGGCAGTGGCGCCGCGCCGCGGCGCGCACAGGCGAAGCGTCCGGGCAAACGCCCTGTGGTCGTCATGCAGAGCGGGGTGAGCGTGCCGGAGGCCGCCTCGAACCCCGTTCGCGTTCGTCCAGCCGTTCGAGCAGGTCTGCGAGATGCGCGGGAAGCTGCTGCGCGAGGTTGGGTTCATAGATTGCCCGCAACGCCTGGCCCAAACGGTTCCGGATCTCGCGATGGCAAGCAAGGTCCTCCCGCATCGATAAAAACTCTCTGCGCATCGCGTGCTCACCGGACCGTCGCGCATCGGATGTTCTTGCGCCTGCGCGTCTTTGCTCGATGCCTCGCAGCGGCTTCCGTCGTCTCCCCCTGCGCATCCGACGCACGGACGAACGTGGAGCCGCGACGCTTGGTTCCCCTGTTTCAGGGCCATGGCTTGCCGGTATAATGCGGCCGCATTCCCCGACGAGCCGCACGCCCGCGATGGGACGGCGAGCAGGAGCTTTCGATGCACGCGGAAACCGAGACCGAGGGCAAGCCGGAAACCTGGCAGAACGAAGTCTACGATCTGCTGCGCCGCAACCGGGTGACGCAATTCGCCTATGTGCCCGACGCCGGCCACAAGATCCTGATCGATCGTTCGCTGGCCGATCCCGAGGTCCACTCGGTCGCGCTGACGACGGAGGAGGAAGGCGTGGCGCTGCTGGCCGGCGCCGATCTCGGCGGCGAGCGCGGCGTGCTGCTGATGCAGAGCAGCGGCGTGGGCAATTGCGTCAACATGCTCTCGCTGATCAACGGCGGGCGGTTTCCGTTCCTCGCATTGGTGAGCATGCGCGGCGATTTCGGCGAGGGCAATCCGTGGCAATTCCCGATGGGGCAGGCGACCGTTCCCGTGCTCGAGGCGATGGGCATCAAATGCCTGCGCGCCGAGCATCCGGCCGAGGCGTTGGCGAGCGTCACGGCGGCGCTCACCATGGTGTTCCAGGCGCGCCGCGCGGTCGCCGTGCTGTTCACGCAGAAACTGCTCGGCGCCAAGCGCTTCTAGGGGAGAACGACATGGAAGGGCATCCCGCCGCGCGCGGTCCCGCGAACGCCGCCGCCCCCGCCGCCCCCGCCGCGCCGCGCTTCGTGCTCGACCGGCGCGAGGCGGTGCCGGCGCTGATCGGCCGCCACGAGGATTTTTTGATCGTCACCGGGCTTGCCGGCACCGCGCGCGACGTCGCGGCACTGACCCGCGATGGCGCCCACACCTACACCATGGCGGGCGCCATGGGCGGCGCCTGCATGATCGGGCTCGGGCTCGCGTTGGCGCGGCGCGACCGCCGCGTGCTGGTGGTCACCGGCGACGGCGAGCTGCTGATGAACGTCGGCGCGCTCGCCACCATCGCGGTGATGAACCCGCCCAATCTCGCGATCGTGTGCGTCGACAACGGCCATTACGGCGAGACCGGCTATCAGCAGAGCCATACCAGCCTCGGCGTCGATCTGGAAAAAATCGCGGCGGGCGCCGGCATCCAGCTCACCCGCACGATCGAGGCGGCCGACGATCTCGCCGCCGGCTCGCGCCTGATCCGCGAGGCCAATGCCGCCGCCTTCGTGCTGCTCCGCGTCAAGCCGACCGAGCCGCCGAGCTTCAGGCGCGTGATGGATCCGGCGCTGTGCCGCGACCGCTTCCGCGCCGCCCTGCTGGGCACCTGACGTGTAGGGCGCGAGGCTTCGGAAGCTAATCGGCGCGACGGTCTTGCGCATGATGCTCGGCCGCTGGGTTTGCGGTCGAGTCAACGAATGCCCGCGCGCAAAAAGCTCTGAATGAACTGGCGCTGGAACAGCAGAGACGCGATGAGCAGCGGCGCCGAGGTCATCAGCGTGGCGGCGCAGATGATCGACC
>WNFA01013873.1_pt1 | contig 12851 bp, 7 predicted proteins | sample 5400481 | NCBI WGS metagenome assembly WNFA01 (sample SAMN13153340, study PRJNA577476) | soil metagenome | isolation source: 120 cm saprolite under Douglas fir tree site 2 hole 1 replicate 2 | place: USA:California | collected 2015-04-18 | reverse complement strand
CAAACAGTAAACAGCAGACAAACTAGGGCTGGAATGGGCTGGTACGACTGTGTGACGACTGGAATCTGTTTTGCTGTTTGCTGTTCACTGTTTGCTGTTCACTGTTTACTGTTTGCTGTTTACTGACTTGACGCTGCTTTCATCAAACGTCTATCTTCGCTCGACTTTTCTGATTCGACTCGTGGGAGTTGCCGCAAAATGTCATCTGGTAGAGTTCAACTAAGTCCTGCATGGACAATTCCAGGCTATCTCGAAGTGCGTGACGGTCGTCTCAGCATCAACGGCGTCGACGCGGTTAAGCTGGTTGAAGAATACAATTCTCCGCTATTTGTTTTTTCCGAGTCTCGCATTCATGCAAACATAGATCGACTAAAACATGCCGCTGAGGTTGTTGATCGACCAATCAAGTTTTGCTATGCCTCAAAGGCAAACTCGAACATGGCGATCTTACGAACCGTGCTCGAGGCCGGTATCGACATCGAGGTCAATAGCGGCGGGGAACTTTTTAAAGCACTAAGAGCCGGCTTTCGCCCCGATCAGATCATCTTCAATGGCACCAGCAAGTCGAACGATGAAATCGATGAGTCAGTACGCGCGGGAATCTATGCAATCAACATTGATTCGATTTATGAAATTGGCCTGGTCGAAGAATCTGTCAGACGTCTACGTGCCCTCGGTGAACAGGTCCCCACGGCTCGAATCACCTTGCGACTGGTGCCGGAAATCGGGACGCGCTCGCATCTTGGTTTGCAAACTGCTTTGCTGACTTCCAAATTTGGCATCTCGTCGTCCGAAGTCCTGGACGCTTTTCGACGTGGTTTACAAAATCCGGACTTGGTCCGAGTTTGCGGCATACATATCCACGTCGGCTCGCAGACACCTGACGTTGAACCCTTTGCCGAAGCTTTTCGCAGCATGTGGGATCATCTGGTGACGATCCATCGAGAAACCGGTCACACCCTCGAACACATCAATCTCGGTGGCGGTATCCCTGTTAACTATTTGCGTGATCGCTCGCAAGCCGATCAACTACCAGAACATGAACGCGACATGCTGGGCGCCAATCTTGAGCCTGCGGCAGTTCTCACTGAAGCACTGCGGGTGGCGCGCGAATCGGCGCGGGCCGCGGCAGCTGAACATCTGCTGGATCAGGTGACCATCCTCCTCGAACCCGGACGCAGCGTGATCGCCGATGCCGGGCTCGTGCTGACAACCGTGCGCAATATCAAGCGCCGGCCTGAAACCGGTGATGTATGGCTCCTTACTGATGCGGGCTACAACATCATGCTTTCGATGAATAACTATAAATGGTACTACCATCTTATTTCTGCTTCCCGCGCTTGCGAGCCTTCCGAACGCGATTACAAAGTTGCGGGACCATTGTGTGACTCAGGCGACGTCTATTTCGACATCGAGCGCGAGGGACGCTTGCCTGACTATCGCAAGCTTCCTCAAGACGTTCAACCAGGCGAGGTCTTGGCGCTGCTCAATAGTGGCGCCTACTCGCTGGCCCAAATGTTTCCTTACAACGGTCGTCCCCTCCCCGCCGTTGTTATCACTCGTGAAGATGGTAGCGTCTTTCTCGCTCGTCGACGCGACTCTTACGAAGACCTGTTGACCGGTGACATCTGGTGAACGCTCCCTCCACAAGGACTGAGACCACTTCGCGTCGCGAGTTTCTACAAACTGCGGGACTGGCGGCGGTCGGCGCACCACTAGTACTTAGTCCTTTTGTTCAAAGACGCAGTTATTCGTGCGTGATAATTGGCGCCGGTCTTTCCGGGCTGGCTGCCGCGAATATGCTCAAGCAAGCCGGCTGGAAGGTTACCGTTCTCGAAGCCAGGCCTCGTGTTGGTGGTCGTGTTTTTTCCTTCAGTTTCAAAGAGAACCCCAAACTCGTATGTGAACTCGGCGGTGAATGGGTGGGAGAAAGTCACGAGCGAATGAAAGCGCTCTGTCATGATTTTGCAATTCCTTTGCAGGACCACCGCTTTGAGGCTTCGCTAATGCGGGACGGCGTCGTGAAGCGACCCGGCCAATGGGATTTCTCGCCCCAGGCAAAGGCGGCTTTCGAGAAGTTCAAGAAGGCCTATCACAGCTACTCCCAAAGAGATCGGCTGCGGCTGGACCAGTATGATTGGTGGACCTGGCTGGAAGAGATTGGTTTCACGGAAGAAGATCTGCTCCTACGCGAGTTGCAAGACAGTACCGATTTCGGCGAAACGATCCGCATGGTTTCCGCCAATACGGCTGCAGCCGAGTACTTCGAATCGAGTCCGGCAAACGAGATGGATTTCAAGATGGAGGGTGGTAATTCTCGTCTGGTGAACGCCCTGCAATCACGGATCGGAAACGAGGCGATCCGCACAGGTATGTCTGTCGAGAAGATTGCTCAGCGTGGCGGCACGGTAACCGTAACGGCTGGCGGCAAAGACTTCATTGCAGATGCATGTATCTGCACTGTGCCTACGCGCGTACTCGATAAAATTTCTTTTGATCCGCCACTACCGAATACCCAGAGCGCGGCTGCGAATAAACTTCAGTACGCACGCATCATCAAGAGCTCTGTTCTCTTTCGCGAACGCTTCTGGGGAGCCGAAGACTTCTCGCTCGTCAGCGATGTTACGTCTCACTACTATTTTCACAGCACAAAGAATCAACCAGGTCCACAAGGCATTTTGTGCAGTTATGCCTATGCCTGGCAACGTGATCAGTACACACAGGGCGCCTATGCCTTTTATCGACCGGGCCAGTGGTTTACTCTCCGGCCGATCCTGCAACAACCCCATGGTAAGGTCCTCTTCGCCGGAGAGCATCTGGCGGACTGGCAGGGCTTCATGGAGGGCGCGGTCGTAACCGGCGAAGCTGCCGCTAAAGCCTTGACTGGAAGGGTACGAACGCGGGCCGCAGCAATACGTCACAGTGAGGTTGTGCCGGTTTAGCGCGATGGCTTCGCTACGGCTTTCCGCCTGATGTGAGGCTGCGGCTCTGCCCCGCCGGTCAGCTACAGGAATCATTTGGGCTTTGCCCTTGGTTCGGGCTTGCCCCTTGGTCCAAAAATGGAGTTATGAGGAAGATCGTTCGCCGGAATGTGCCTAGAGTTGAAACTAGGAACTACCTGAGCCGCCACGGAAGCATTTAATGTCGTCATCCAGCCAACGCCAACTCATTCGCGGTCTTGGGCCAATCGCAGCAATCTCGGTCAACGTTGGCAACATCATCGGCACTGGTGTATTCCTGAAAGCGCGTGTCATGACATGCAATGTAGGTACGCCATTGAGGGTGCTTGCCGTCTGGATCACCGCCGGATTGCTGGCGCTGGCTGGAGCGCTCACCTACGCCGAGCTGACGACGATGAGGCCCGAGGCGGGCGCAGAATATGTGATTACGCGCGACGCGTATGGCCGAATGTGGGGATTCCTCAATGGTTGGTCGCAATTTCTAATCTCCCGCACCGCATCTGCCGCAGCCTTGTCTGTCGGCTTTGCTATCTTCCTAAACGATCTCGTGCATGGCAGACTCAGCGGAGTTTATTTCTCCTTCACATTGCCGGGAGGTTATCAAATTCCTTTTGGCAAGCTGCAGGTCGTGGCTCTGCTAACTCTTGCCGTGACGACCTTGATTAACTGCGCCGCAGTCAGTGTTAGCGGGCATGTGGCTTCATTCATCACCCTTTTAAAAGTGCTGTTGGTGCTGGGTGTCGGTGTCGGCGCTTTCTTTTATCAGGATGGCAGTTGGGCGCATCTGACAATGAGTAACCTCGGGGGAACGTGCGAGAAGGTAGCAGTAACCGGCGGTGGCTTCTCCGGCTTTGCTGCTGCCATGCTTGGCGCGCTTTGGGCCTACGATGGCTGGAACAATGTCTCCTATGTAGCCGGCGAAGTGAAGCACCCCGACCGCAACTTGCCACTCGCCTTGATCAGCAGCATGTTCATCGTGATGGCTCTGTATGTGCTGGTTAATGTGAGCTACTACTACGTGCTTACACCAACGCAGATCGCCAGTGTGTCGCCGGCCTCGTCAGTTGCCGCAGAAGCAACTCTACGTGTACTCGGACCCTTGGCAGTGAGTTTGATTGCGGCAATCATGTTGCTATCGTCCTGGGGTTCGCTGCAAACTTCAATTCTCGGCACAGCACGTATTCCCTTTGCGATGGCACGCGACGGTATTTTCTTTGAAAGCCTGGCCCGCGTTTCTCGCAAGACCCACGTGCCCGTGATTTCGCTAGTCGTCCAGGCTATTTGGGCAGGCATTCTTGCTCTTTCGGGTACGTTTGACCAACTCACCGACTTCGCGATCTTTGCCTTCTGGTTATTCTACGGAATGGTGGCAGCCTCCGTCTTCATCTTTCGTCGCCGCAATCCAGACGCTCCTCGCCCTTATCGCACGTGGGGCTATCCTGTCGTACCCGCAATCTTCGTCCTGGTAACGATCTATCTGATTGTCTTCACAATTAAGAACGCGCCAGCACAGTCGCTAATTGGACTGTTGATTATTGCCTCAGGTCTGCCGGTTTACTGGTACTTCGCTCGACGAAATCCCCGCATCGAACCTTAGCAACGCCTCGTCAGTTTCGACAACAAGTAAATCGGAACTTTCATGATCAGAGCGCGTGAAAATGGGAAAGCCGTTTTCACGGGAGCATCCCTCAGATAAGAGCGTTGAGTCTTGCGCGGCAGAAGGGCAATCTGGAGACGGCTGAACTATTGCTAAATGCCGGGGCGATTGAACTCTCCCGGTCGGATTCTCAATAGTAAATTTGGCTGCGCTTGTAGTGGCATGAGGTCAGTACCGTAACGCGGTAGCGTCGGGTCAGCGATGCGCAATACGATTCGCAGTGAGTGGCTCGCATCGCTGACCCGACGCTACCGCGTTACGGTACTGACCTCATCGCCTTGCCGCCAGCGCTTCGCGGGCGACTTCTTTGTCGTCGAAATGGAAAACTTCCCGTCCGATGATTTGATAATCCTCGTGACCTTTGCCCGCGATCAAAACCAGGTCTCCCCCCCGAGCTTCCGTTATCGCCTGGTGAATGGCTTCTCTCCGGTCCGCAATCTTCCGGTACGGCTTGCCAGTCTTCTGAATTCCCAACTCGGCATCGCAAAGAATCTTCTCCGGATCCTCCGTACGCGGATTGTCTGACGTCAGGATCACAACGTCGCTCAAACTGCCCGCCGCCTCCCCCATAGGTGCGCGCTTCGAAACGTCGCGATCACCGCCGCAGCCAAACACCGTAATAATTCTTCCCTGCACCACTTCGCGCGCAGTGCGCAGGACATTCAGAAGCGCATCATCGCTATGGGCATAATCGACAACGACCGCGAAATGTCCATGATGAACCACACGCTCGAAGCGACCAGGCGCGCCATTACAGCGCTCCAGGGCACGAGTTATGGTGTCCAGGTCGTAACCGAGAGCAAGACCGCTTGTGACGGCGGCGAGCGTGTTGTAAATGTGGGGTGGGCCAACGAGCGGCGAGTGAAAGTCGCGCTGACCAGCAGGCGTGTAAAGACGAAAGCGCATGCCTTCGAGCGAAAACTCGGCATTGCGCGCCGTAACGTCGGCCTCTGACTTCACTGCATAGCGAATCACGCGCAACCCATCTCTTTCCAGCGAATTCGCCAGCTCAATTCCGTAAGGATCGTCGACGTTTATCACTGACGTTCGTGGTTGCGTCCCCAGTCGTCCATCAAAAAGACGCTGTTTGGCATACCAGTAGTTTTCCATTGTCTTGTGATAGTCGAGGTGATCGCGTGTGAGGTTAGTGAAAACAGCAACCGCGTATTCCAGCTTATCGCAGCGATGGAAGTCCATCGCCTGGGAAGAACACTCCATGACGGCGGTGCTGCAACCAATCTCCACCGCCTGGCGCAGCAGACGCTGCATATCAGTAGCTTCAGGCGTGGTGCGATCTGCCTTGCGATGCTCCTTGCCGAGACGATATTCGACCGTACCAGTCATCGCCACAGGCTCTCCGGCCGCCTCGGGAATTGAAGCAATCAGGTAGGCCGTTGTGGTCTTGCCGTTTGTTCCGGTAATGCCTACAAGTTGTAGTTCGCGCGAAGGATGATGCTGCACTTGGGCCGCTGCGAGAGCCATAGCACGAGGCCGAGCCGTCCGGGAATCGTGTGTGACATCAGACACCACTGCAGTCTCATCGCCGAAGAGCTCTGCGTGCGTTATTGCGGCAAGTTGTTCGAGAGTTACAAGTTCGTTCAAATCATTTTTCATTTGTCAGAAAAACACTTCGAAAATCTGACTTTCACAGACTCTCTACCGCCCCTAAGATACACCGGGGTGACGCTATGGAGCATCACTCGTCGGCGGTTTCACAACCACTGCCGGAATGTTCTGTTCGCGCACCAATTGATTGAAAGCAGGCACATCCGTCTTCATAATTTGCGCAAGTTGCTGCAACTGAGCATCGATCTGCCCGACCACCTCGTCGTAAACAACGTAAGACTGCGCATTAGGTCCTGCTTCGGCGCTGCCCACGACGCCACCAAGCGCCGCCAACTTGTTGTTGAGACGAATCGGGAAGTTCAAAGGATCCTGGCTACTCTGGTTCTTGGTCTGATAGAGGGCTTCCTCGATCGTCGTCAGATTCTTGTTCAGCGCCATGCCCGCATCATCTATGACTTTGAAGTTGGCCTGATCGTTCACGCGCTTCAACAGATCTTCCACTTGTTTACGCACATCGCGAATCTGAAGAATCGCGTTATTTGTCTCGCTTAGCTTGTCGCGAATCTTTAATCCCAGTTCGAGCTGTTTCGCATAGTCGGCCTGAGTGGTGGTAAGACGCGGGTCGGCTTTAACTTCAAAGTTTTGCGTCAAGGTCTTACCATCGGTTGTTAGCTTGACCTGATAAGTTCCCGGCGGAACCTTGGTCCACGTGTTTCACCAGCCCACAAAATCATCCCCGGAAAGCGAACCGCATCGCCGTAACGCATGTCCCAGATAAAGCGATTAAGTCCTACGTCGGTTGTTACGCGCGCTGGCCCGCCTCTCCCGAAGCCCTCGCCCTCTTCAGCGGGCGGTGTTGCCATTTGCCCGGCAGCTGCCGCGCCGGAAGGCCTCGGGGCTCGACCGGTGAACTTTCTTATCGACTTGCCTGATGAGTCCAAAAATTCGAGCTGCAGATCACCCGTTGGTTTGGTCTTAAGAGAATAATAAACAACAACTCCACTGGCAGGATTATTACCAATCGTCGCAGTTGCCGGCAACTGAACGGCACCGAAGCCGGGCATGCGATAACTGTCTTTCGGTTTGAAGAGATGTGTCTCACTAACGGCACTCAAACCGCCGCTGTCCATCAACTGGTGAAGCATTGGAAGGTCATCAAGAATCCAGAATGATCGTCCCTGTGTTGCGGCGACGAGTTCTCTTTCGCGCTTTTGAATAACCAGATCCGTCACCGGCACAACTGGCAGGTTGAATTGCAGCGACTGCCAGTGATCACCGTCATCAAAGGAGACGTAAATGCCAGTCTCGGTTCCAGCATATAGCAAACCACGCCTGTTGGGATCTTCCCTTATTACTCGTGTGAATGCATTGTCTGGAATTCCGTTCGTAATCTTTTTCCAGGTCTTGCCGTAGTCGTTCGTCTTGTAGAGATATGGTTTGTAATCGTCCCATTTGTACATCGTAGCCGCGACGTAGGCCGTGGCTTGATCGTTGGGCGATGCCTCAATCGAATTGATCTGGATCCATTCGGGCATGATGCCGGTAGGCGGGGTTACATTCGACCAGTTCTTCCCGCCATCGCGCGTGATGTTCACGAGGCCATCGTCAGAACCTGTCCAAATTGTCCCTGCCTGAAGCGGCGATTCTATTACCGTGAAGATGGTGTCGTAATACTCGATGCTCGTATTGTCTTTCGTTATCGGCCCACCCGAGGAGCCCTGCTTCGATTTGTCGTTGCGCGTCAAGTCTGGACTTATTACGTCCCAACTCTGTCCTTCATTCGACGACTTGAAGAGAACATTGGCGGCCGTGTATAGCGTGTTCGGGTCGTGTGGCGAAAAGACAAGCGGAAAGTTCCATTGGAACCTGTACTTCAAGACATCTGCGCCCGCGCCCATGGGATTGTTTGGATAAGGATTAATGTCGCGCAGTTGACCCGTGTGATGGTCATAGCGAGTGATTAGCCCCCCATAAGAACCCGCATAAACGATCTCCGAATCTTTGGGAGACGGAGCTACCCAGCCCGACTCACCGCCACCTACATCAAACCAATCCGAGGTTGTAATGCCGCCTACGGTTGTCCGGCTGGCAATGCGGACGGTCGAGTTGTCTTGCTGAGCGCCATAGATGTGATAAGGAAAATCATTGTCGACCGCCACTCGATAAAACTGAGCCGTAGGTTGATCTTGTTCGGTCCAACTCCGTCCGCCGTTGTAAGAAACATTTGCGCCACCATCATTGCTATTGATCATGCGATTCGGATCGTCAGGAGCGATCCAAAGATCATGGTTATCACCATGCGGTACAGAGATCGGTGTGTAGCTCTTGCCACCATCATTCGACTTATAGAAGCCAGTATTAAGGACATAAACCGTGTCAGCATTCCTGGGATCGGCATAGATGCGCGAGTAATACCAGGCGCGTTGGCGCAGCCGCCGTTCCTCATTTACCTTCGCCCACGTCCGACCGCCATTGTCTGAACGAAACACGCCACCATCTTCCGCTTCGACGATCGCCCATAACCGATCAGGATTGGCGGGTGAGACCGCAAGGCCCACGATTCCGATGGTGCCCTTCGGTAAGCCCTGATTGCGTGTAATGTCAGTCCAGGTATCGCCGCCGTCTGTAGATTTGAAGATTCCACTGTTAGGCCCACCGCTCTCCAGGGTCCAGGGTTTGCGATAGGCCTCCCACAGACCCGCGTAGATAATCGTTGGATTCGTCGGATCTAGAATCAGATCGCAAGCGCCGGCTTTATCTCCACGATACAAAACCTTCTCCCAGTTCTTGCCGCCATCCTTCGAGCGAAAAATACCTCGCTGTTCATTAGGCGCCCAGACGTGTCCCTGCACTGCGACGTACACCAGATCAGGATTCCTGGGGTGGACGCGGATACGTGAAATCTGCCGCGTGTCCACAAGTCCGATACGTTTCCAGGTTTTTCCCGCATCAGTGGATTTGTACACGCCGTCGCCGTGCGACACGTTTCCGCGTATGGGCGACTCTCCCATGCCGACATAGATCGTGTTGGGATCAGAATCCGACAACCCAATGGCCCCGACCGAGCCGGTGCCAAAAACGGAACCATCGCTGATTGGCTCCCAATTGATTCCACCATCACTGGTCTTCCAAACACCTCCGCCCGTAGCGCCAAAGTAAAAGACTGATGGCTGCGAGGCCACGCCCGCAACGGCAGTTACACGTCCGCCGCGATAAGGACCAATGCTGCGCCATTGCAGCGGTTTGAGAAGATCTGATTCCTTGGCAGCGGGCTGCGAGGTGCCTTCAGCCTGGCGGCGTTGGCCATGAGCCGGAGTGGCGGATAGAACGAAAGCGAACAGCAGGCAGAGGATCGTGACTTCACGAGACGCACGAAACGTCTTGAACATTCGAGTGGACTCCTTTTACTTTGGCACTTTGAAATAAATGGCAAATAAAAAACGATAAATCCTCAGGGTCGCGCTAATAGCCGATAACGATCTCGATCAGCATCCACCAGCTTTTCACTCGTTCCCTGCGGTGAAAACGGTCCATAGTTTGGTTTGTCTGCAAAGATCCCAAACATTGGCACTGCCAGCCGATCGCCAAGATTGAGCGGATTCAATCCAAGTATGAGCTCAATTGTGCGCAGCATACTAAGCTGGTCGTACCGATCACTCACGACTGCGGATCTCTTGATATTCGGTCCTATGGCAAACGCTATTGTGCGCGTCGCGTCGACGTGATCTGGACCATTCTGCGCATCGTCTTCCGTTACAAGAATCAACGACTCCTTCCAAATCGTGCTGTGTGAAATCGCTTCAACTATTCGACCCAACGCAGCATCGTTCTGGGCCACAAATTGGTAGGGACTCAAGATCTGTTCGCTGGCCCCATCGGTATGATCATTAGGCAGCCAGATGTAATGAAGCTGGGCTACATGTCCACTTTTTAACTGCGCTTCAAAGTCCGTTTTCCAGGACAGCACTCGCTCGAGATCGGAGTGCTTCAGGTCCCACGAGCGATAGTTGAAAGGATAGTGATAAAGATAGTCGGCGAACTTCCGGCGCAGATTTGTATCCCTGGCTATTTCTTGCGCGAGACTTTCGTCTCCCATCAGAAAATGCGACAAGCCGCGCCGGAAGTCGTCCTTGCCCAAAAGACCATAAGCCGCTTCGCGAGTGCCGGCTTGCCCGTAATAACCCTTCGCGAACTGATAAAGCTGATTTCCGCGATCTGTCTCAGCGGCAGAGGCCATCGACTTGTCGTAAAACTTCCTTGCGAGTGCACTGTCGCCACCATAGGCCTCAACCAATATTCGATAGGCGCGCGTGAATAAAAAATAGTTTTCGCCGTAGATTCGATAGTCGACCCTCTTGTCGTCGAGGATATCCCAGAGGTAAGCAGGCGAGGTAACTGCCGGCACAGTGCCGAATGGATATCCCTTCCAACGGTATGAGTACGCAACGTTGCCCATCCATTCAAGAAAAGGACTGGCGTACCCGCTCGTGGTGAAACTATGGCCGAGCACACTGATCTCACCATTGACATAAAAGTTGTCGAGCGTAACAAACTCCCTTGCAAGCTGATGATGAATTGGAGAGATGGCCTCGCCAAATATCGTCAGCCTTGGATCGCCGTTTCCCCTGCCTAGATCCCCAAACACCTGATCGTATGAACGATTCTCTTTGATGATGTAGAAGATATGGCGAACCGGCAGATTGAATCCTTCTTTCAGACTAAACAGCGGTGATCCTGATTGCACTTGTCTGGTCCACGACGCGATGTTCCCGGCCAGATCGCTCTTTGCAATGATTGAGACTGTGCCTTTTAGCAAGTTGAGAACGTAGCTGGTGTTCCGACTGTTTGGGATTGGCTGTGGGCCATCGGGATTTGGCCGGCGCGCGCGAATACCTTTGGCGTTCAGCACGAACAGATTGCCGCCGTCACTAAGAACCTTGGTCGGGTACCAGCCCGTAGGAATAAGTCCGATTTGTTGTCCAGTTAGTTTGTTGAGAACCGCAACCGCATTCACGCCTGCGAGACTAACGTAAAGGCGATTACCGTCAACCGCGCACGAGGTAGGAGTTCGCCCAAATCTGCTTCCCTTCTCCGCCAGGTTAAAACTGCCGGTAGTCACGTTGCGTCGCAGGTCGATAACAGAAAGGTTGTCCGAGCCAGTATTAGCTACATAGAGATTCCGTCCATCGGTGCACATCTCCTGCGGTGTGCGACCCATAGCCAGACTCTTGATCAACTTCAACTGCGCGTCGAACACAAGTAGCTTATTTTCACCAAGCAGGGTCACGTACAAGAGACCATTTATATAACGGATGGCATAAGGGAAGTAGCCGATGTCTTTTGCTCTCTCGATTTTGCCGCTGGCGGTATTGAGAACCGCAAGCCTGCCTCCCACGTAGTTGCCGTCGGCTGACTTTGCGGCCATATACCCAACAGCCAGATGGTGTGGTCCGATCTGCGCCAGACCGCCTGCAAAACCGTCAACTGCATAGTCGCGGATGACATCAAACTGCGGATTTACTCGATAGACTTTTTGATCGAAACCGCCACTGATGTACAAATCGCCGTCTGGTCCAACAACAGCACTCGGAAAGAGAGAATTGATCTTCAAAGTCTTCTGCGCACGCCCTGATGCAATGTCGACTATCGAGACCTCCTGCGGCTCTCGGAAATAGTAGCCAGTGTCCAGGACCACGAGTCGCCCGGCAAACGGAATGGCTTCATACGGCAAGCGACCAACTTCTGCCTGGCGACCGGCAGGAGCAATACGCCAACCGTTTGGCAGGACCACTTCGGCTGTTTGTTTTGCTTGCGACGCGCGCTGCGCAGCTTCGACGTAAGAACGAACGCCCTCGTAGGGAGTCTTACGAGCGAATTCCCAAAGCTCACGGTTTAATTCATCCGCTTCGTCTGTCTGATCAAAGTCGTGTGGTTTGTAGCTGTCCTGACCAAAGACCACACGGCTGCCAAGAACCAGCACGAGAGTAACCGTAACTAGAAGTTGGGATCGATTCATCATGTTCTCTGTTTTTGTCCGATATGCTTTAGCTTGTCGTGTCCGATATGCTTCAGCTTGTCGTTGTCAAGCCATGAAGTCTTCTTGCCAAGTCAGCGACAAGCTAATAAAGCATATCGGACATTAGTTCCCTTCTTCGCGCAATCTTCTTGTCATCAATTCGGTAACCGCCTCGCGCGCGGGCTTGCCATCGTAGATGACCGCACTCACCTCGTTAGTAATAGGCATCTCGACTCCCAGGTTATCGGCTTGTTTCTTCACCGCTTTCGTGGTTCTAATTCCTTCCGCTATTTCATTCATGCCGCACGTGATCTCTGTCACGGTCTTCCCCTTTCCCAGCTCCTGCCCGACAAAACGATTGCGCGAAAGATTTCCAGTGCAGGTCAAAACGAGATCCCCCAATCCAGCCAATCCCATCAATGTTTCGACTTTTCCGCCCTCGTGCACGGCGAGACGCGTGATCTCAGCGAGGCCGCGCGTAATCAACGCAGCGATCGTGTTTGCGCCATATCCCAGACCCGAGGCCATGCCTGCGGCGATGGCCATCACGTTCTTTACGGAGCCGCCGATCTCGGTTCCCACAACATCGTCATTCGTGTAGATACGCAGGTTTTCAAAACTCAACTCCGCCTGGACTAATTGGGCGGCCTCA
>WNFA01005289.1_pt1 | contig 12852 bp, 9 predicted proteins | sample 5400481 | NCBI WGS metagenome assembly WNFA01 (sample SAMN13153340, study PRJNA577476) | soil metagenome | isolation source: 120 cm saprolite under Douglas fir tree site 2 hole 1 replicate 2 | place: USA:California | collected 2015-04-18 | reverse complement strand
GCGCAGGTGCTCCTCTCCGGCATGCTCGACCTCTATCCGAAGCTGCGCATGGCGATCTTCGAGTCGAACTCCACCTGGCTGCCGCAGCTCCTCGAGCACTGGGACCGGCTCTTCAAGCTCTACGCCAACGAGCGGCTCCTCAAGACCGACCGCCTGCCGAGCGAGGCCTTCTACCAGCAGTGCTACATCGCCTTCGAGTCGGACGAGACACCGACCTTCCGGCAGTGGGACCGCTTCGCGGACGTCGGCGTGTGGTCCTCCGACGCCTACCACCACGACGGCGCCGACTCGTGGAGCGCCATCCGCGAGATGCGCCAGGTCGGCGTGCCCGAGCCGGTGCAGGCGAAGCTCCTCGGCGGCAACGCGCGGCGGATGTACGGCATCGAGGCGAAGCTCTGCGTCACCGAGGAACCCCCGCCGCTCGAACGCCCCGCGTGGTTCCCGGGCGGCGAGGAGCTGGAGCAGTGGGCCGCGGTGGAGGCCGACCCGCGCGCGCACGGCATGACCAAGTTCGATCTCGCCAAGCTCGACCCGCGCGTCCTCATGCAGGCGCTCAGGCCCTACTGATGACCGTCGTCGACGTCGACACCCACGTCTACGAGCCCAACGACATCTGGGAGAGGTACCTCGAGCGCGACTACCGCGTCGTGGCACGGAGCGCTTTCTGGCACGAGGTCGACGCGCACGGCCTCGAGACGACGATCCTGAACGGGCGCCGCGCGCGCTCGCTCAGGCGGAGCGGGATCAACCGCCAGGCGTGCTGGCGGCCGGGCATGACGCCGGAGCAGATCGGGCAGCTCGACCCCGACGAGCGCCACCCGATCACGCCGGGCGCCCAGGACCCGGCCGCGCGCCTCCGGGACATGGACGCGATGGGCGTCGAGCGCGCGCTCCTCTTCCCGACCCTCTTCGCGGAGCACTTCCCGCTGGTCGAGAACCCCGACGCCGCATGGGCGCTGGCGCGAGCCTACAACGACTGGCTCTGGGACTTCGCGGGCGCCGACCGCCGCCGGCTGGTGCCCGTCGCGCTCCTACCGATGCAGGAGCCGAGCTTCGCCGTGCGCGAGCTCGAGCGCGCCGCCGCGCGCGGCTTCAAGGCGGCATTCATCCGTCCCGTCTTCTTCGAGGGACGCTTCCCGAACCATCCCAGCTACGACGTCCTCTGGCAGCGGCTCGAGGCGCTCGACGTGGCAGCGTGCATTCACCCCTCACCCGGCAGCACCAACCCGGAGTGGACGTGCGCCGGTCCCTTCGTCGAGCGCGTGGCCGGGAATCTCAAGATCGGCCACCAGATCGCCGAGAGCGTCGCGCCCTTCATGGACACCTCGACGTTCCTGACCGCGATCGCCTTCTACGGCCACATGGAGATCTACCCGAAGCTCAAGCTGACGCTGGTGCACGCCGGCGCGGCCTGGGTGCCGCTCGCGCTCGAGAAGTCGGAGACCTACCTCTGGCTCTTCTCGGGCATCCGCGACGTGAGCCTCGAGCCCGAGCACGTGTTCTTCGCGCGCCCGTCGCTGGTCAGCTTCGACTCGTGGGAGACGCCGGTGGCGCGCATGCCGGACGTGTTCGGCGACGTGGCCGCGTGGGGGTCGCGCTATCCGAACCACGACACGGGGACGGTGGAGGAGGCGCGGGCGACGCTCGGCAAGTACGGCGTGGCGGAGGCGACGGTCGGGAAGTACCTGGGCGGGAACGCGCTGCGGCACTTCGCTCTCGGGTAGCGGTGCGTCCGCCGCGGTCCTATGGGCAAGCAGGAGAGCACGCGCCGATACCCTGATCCGAGCAGCTGCTAGGATCCGCCGCAAATCCGGCGCACACCGGCGTCGTCCCCGAGCACGCGGTATCGTCGGCGCAGGCGTTGGTGGTGGAGCTGGCGACGATGCAGACGAGCGGGCCGCCTGGTGCGCAGTGCTGGACGCAAATACCCGCACCACACGACCCGCAGCTCGCTCCGAAGGAGCCACACGCGGGAAGCGTCGTGCTCGCGGTCGCGGTCGTGGTCGTGCTGGTCGTCGTGGTCGTGCTGGTCGTGGTCTCACAATCGATGTCGCTCTGACAGTTGCCGCACGCCGTGCAGCAATGCTGGTACGGGCTGCGGGCGCGGTCCTCCCTCGTGGTGCAAGTGTCCATGAGTAGGCCACAGTCTGCATCTCGGCATCCGCGACGGCAGATGGCGAGCGCCAGCCCGTCGCCCTCGCAGCGGTCCTCGCAGTCCGCGAAGCACTCACCGACGATCCCGACGATGCAGCGTTGCTGACACGCACACCGATCGACCACGGCGGGCGACGCACTCGCGGTCGTTTCGGGCGAACACGCGTGCAGACACTGGCGGCGCGCCCTACGGGCCGTGACGAGGCAAAGCCGTCCGCCCGCACAGCGCCGCCGAAGATGGGACCGGAAGGTGCGCTCGCAGAGAGCCCGGGCTCTGGTGATGCCGTCCCGACAATGGTTCACGCAGTCGTGGGTGATGGCGCAGAACCCGGCGAAGGCGGGGCAGTCGGCGACGCAGGAAGTGAACTCGTGCTGGGCGGCCTCCACGCAGGCTTCTCGGTCATCGATCACGCGCGTTGCGCAACCGTCGCAACCCTGCACGAGCGCCGCGTTCCCCACCCCGACGCACGCCTTCCTGCAACCGCCTCCGGCGGCGGCGTTCGCGTCCGGTGCGGACGCGGCCAGTGCGAGCGCCAGCACGACCACCGCCGCGAGTATTCGCTGTCCACGCATAGACCCGGGTCGGAGCCGGTAGCGCGATCGGAACGCGCTTACGCCGTCGCCAGCATCCCTCGCAGCACGTACGGCAGCAGCCCCCCGTGCCGGTAGTATTCGACGTCGTCCGGCGTATCGACCCGCGCCACGACCTGGAAGGTCTTCATCTGCCCGCCTGCGTCCGCTCGCACGGTGACACGTTTCCCCGGCGAGAGCCCCGCCGCGATCCCCTGGACATCGTAGGTCTCTCGCCCAGTGAGCCCGAGCGACGCTGCGCTCTCCCCCGGCAGGAACTGCAGCGGCAGCACCCCCATCCCCACCAGGTTGCTCCGGTGGATGCGCTCGTAGCTCTCGGCGATCACCGCGCGCACGCCGAGGAGCAGCGTCCCCTTCGCCGCCCAGTCGCGTGACGAGCCGGTGCCGTACTCTTTGCCCGCGATGACCACCAGTGGCACGCCCTCCTCGCGGTAGCGCATCGCGGCGTCGTAGATGGACATGCGCTCGCCGTCCGGGATGTGGACCGTCACGCCGCCCTCCACACCCGGAACGAGCTGGTTGCGCAGCCGGATGTTGGCGAACGTGCCGCGCAGCATGACCTCGTGGTTGCCGCGCCGCGCGCCGTAGGAGTTGAAGTCCTTCGGCTGGACGCCGAGGCCGATCAGGTACTTCCCCGCCGGGCCGTCCTTGGCGATCGAGCCGGCGGGCGAGATGTGGTCGGTGGTGACGCTGTCGCCGAGGAGCGCCAGCACGCGCGCGCCGCGCACGTCGGCGGGCGGCGTCGGCTGGGGGCGCATGCCGGCGAAGAAGGGCGGCGACTTGATGTAGGTGGACGCCGGGTCCCAGGCGTAGAGCTCGCCCGCGGGCACGGGCATCGCGCGCCAGTGCTCGTCGCCCTCGGTCACCTTCGCGTACTCCTCGCGGAAGAGGCGCGCCTCGACGGTGCGCATCGCGGTGCGGATCTCCTCGGGCGTGGGCCAAACGTCGCGGAGGAAGACGGGCTTGCCCTGCGGGTCGGTGCCGAGCGGATCGTGCTCGGGGTCGAAGTCGATGGTGCCCGCGAGCGCGTATGCGACCACCAGCGGCGGCGAGGCGAGGTAGTTGGCGCGCACCACCGGATTGATGCGGCCCTCGAAGTTCCGGTTGCCGGAGAGCACGGCGGCGGCGACCAGGTCGCCCGTCTTGATCGCCTCGGCGACCGGCTCGGGCACCGGGCCGCTGTTGCCGATGCAGGTGGTGCAGCCGTAGCCGACCAGGAAGAAGCCGACGCGCTCCAGATCGGTCATGAGCTTCGCGTCGGTGAGATAGCGCGTCACGACCTTCGAGCCCGGCGCCAGGCTCGTCTTGACCCACGGCCGCACGCTGAGCCCGCGCGCCGCCGCCTTCCGCGCCAGCAAGCCAGCGGCCAGCATGACCGACGGGTTCGAGGTGTTGGTGCAGCTGGTGATCGCCGCGATGACGACCGCGCCGTGGCGCAGCGCGCCCCGCTCGCCGCCCATCTCGATCGGCACGGCCTTGCCGAGGCCGCCGAGCGCGCCCGGGGTGGGCGTGGTCGGCGCAGGCTGACCGCCCTCGGAGAGCCAGCCCTCGACCGCCTTCGGGTCGAGCCCGTCCACGTCCTTCTTCAAGAACTCGGTGAGCGCCTTCCGCCAGGCGCCGCGCGCCGTCCGGAGCGGCACCCGATCCTGCGGGCGCCGTGGCCCGGCGAGGCTCGGCTCGACCGTGCCCAGGTCCAGCTCGAGCCGGTCGCTGAACTCCGGGTCCGGCGTCTCGGCGGTGCGGAAGAGCCCCTGCGCGCGCGCGTAGGCCTCGACCAGCGCGATCAGCCCCGGGTCCCGACCGCTGAGCCGCAGATAGGCGAGCGTCTCGTCGTCGATCGGGAAGAAGCCGATGGTCGCGCCGTACTCGGGCGCCATGTTGGCGATGGTGGCGCGATCGGCGAGCGCCAGGCTGCCCACGCCGGGGCCGTAGAACTCGACGAACTTCCCGACCACGCCCTTCTTCCGCAGCATCTCGGTCACGGTGAGGACGGCGTCGGTCGCGGTGGCGCCGGGCGCGAGCCTGCCCGTCAGACGGAAGCCGACGACCGCCGGGATCAGCATGACGGTCGGCTGGCCGAGCATCGCCGCCTCGGCCTCGATGCCCCCCACACCCCAGCCGACCACGCCGAGCCCGTTGATCATGGTGGTATGCGAGTCGGTGCCGAGAACGGTGTCGGGGTAGGCGATCTGGAGCCCGTTCTCCGGGCGGTGGAAGACGACCGGCGCCAGGTACTCGAGGTTCACCTGGTGCACGATGCCGGTGTCCGGCGGGACGACGCGGAAGTTGCGAAATGCCTGCTGGCCCCAGCGCAGGAAGGCGTAGCGCTCGCGGTTCCGCTCGAACTCGATGTCCATGTTCCGGCGGAGCGCGTCCGACGTGCCGAAGACGTCGACCTGCACGGAGTGGTCGATCACCAGGTCGGCGGGCTGAAGCGGGTTGATGCGTTTCGGGTCACCGCCCATGGCGCGCATCGCGTCGCGCATGGCGGCGAGGTCGACGACCGAGGGCACGCCGGTGAAGTCCTGGAGCAGCACGCGCGCCGGCATGAAGGGGATCTCGCGCTCGGAGGGCCGCGCCGGGTCCCAGGCGAGCAGCGCCTCGACGTGCTCGCGCGTCACGCGCCGGCCGTCCTCCAGGCGGAGCAGGTTCTCGAGCAGGACCTTCAGCGAGAAGGGCAGGCGCGCCGCGCGCGCGCCGAGCGTCTCCAGGCGATGGATAGCGAACCTCGTGCCGCCGACCTCGAGGGTGCTCCGCGTGTGAAAGCTGTCCGCAGCGCTCGCCATGTGGCCACGATATACCCCTCCCGCCGGGCGTTCCACGGGGTACGGCGAGCGAGCGCGAATAAAGGATTTACGTCGAGAGGTCGATGACGGTAGAAAGGACAGATGCATCCCTGCCGCGCGCTTCCCGGACTCGCCCTCGCCCTCGTCGTCGCGAGCACCGCACTCGCGACCGATCACCCGATCGGCGGCGACTCTCTCGCCCTCAAAGATCCGATGGGCGGCGCGGCCGGCCGGAAGGTCAGGTTCAAGGCCACGCACGACACCACCATCGATCCGAGCATGGCGGGAGACCCTCGCTCGCTCGGCGCGACCCTCGAGATCGCGGGCGAGAACGCCGGCGACGGCTCGACGGGCCCGATCATGCTCGGCACCATGCTGTGGACGGGCCTGGGCAAGCCCGCGGGCAGCAAGGGCTACAAGTACTTCGACAAGGCCCGGACGAACGGCGTCAAGAAGATCGCCTTCCGACCGGGCGCGAAGGGCGGCCTGCTCACGGTGAGCGGCGGCGGCAGCGGATGGCCCTACCAGATCGCGCAGGCCCAGGGGCCGATCGACGTGCACTTCACGATCGGCACGGACGTCTACTGCGCCAAGTTCATCGGCTTCGCCGTCAACCAGGCGGGGCGCGTCTCGGCGAAGGGCGCCACGGCGCCGCCGGACTGCTCGCTCCCGCCGCCCCCGACCTGCGGCGACGGCGTCATCGAGTCCGGCGAGGAGTGCGACGACGGGAACACGCTGAGCGGCGACGGCTGCTCCAGCACCTGCCAGCTCGAGAACACCTCCGCCCTCTGCGCCGGCGTCCCGACCGTGAGCGGCACCTCGATCGCCTCGGTACGCATCGCCTCGGGGCTGGCGCACCCGGTCTACGTCACCGCGCCGACGCTCGACCCGAACCGGCTCTTCATCGTCGAGCAGCCCGGCCGCATCCGGCTGGTGAAGAACGGCGCCCTCCAGGGGACCGCGTTCCTCGACATCGCGTCGGAGGTCGAGAGCAACGGCAGCGAGCAGGGGCTGCTCAGCGTGGCCTTCGACCCCGACTTCGAGAACAGCGGGTTCTTCTACGTGAACTACACCAGCAAGACGAACGGCCCAATCGGCGACGGCGACACGGTGGTCGCGCGCTTCCACGCGAACCCCACCTCCGATCAGGCCGACTCGATGAGCGAGACGCTGGTGTTCACCGTCCCGCAACCGTTCTCGAACCACAACGGCGGCCTCAACCACTTCGGACCCGACGGCATGCTCTACGTCGGTCTCGGCGACGGCGGCAGCGGGGGCGACCCGAACGGCAACGGACAGAGCGACACGAGCAACCTGGGGAAGCTCCTCCGCGTCGACGTCTCCACGCTGCCCGCCACGCCGACACACTTCGCCAAGGGGCTCCGCAACCCGTGGCGCTGGACCTTCGACCGCGCGACCGGCGACCTCTACATCGCCGACGTCGGCCAGAACCTCTTCGAGGAGATCAACTTCGTCCCCGCGCCGGTCGCGAGTGGCCTCAACTATGGCTGGAACATCATGGAGGGCCGGCACTGCTTCAACACGCTGGACTTCGGCACCCCGCTCCCGACCTGCACCATGACGGGCTTCACGCTGCCCGTCCTCGAGTACTGCCACAGCACCAGCGAGAACGGCTGCGTCGCGCCCGAGAACGCGCACCCGACCGGCTGCTCGATCACCGGCGGCTTCGTCTATCGCGGCTGCCGCATGCCGGACCTCCGCGGGCGCTACTTCTACTCGGACTTCTGCACGGCGTTCATCCGGAGCTTCAAGGGCGTGAGCGGCGGCGACGCGCAGGACGTGCAGGACCACACCACGGCGCTCGCGCCGGGCGGGGGTCTCTCGATCGACGCCGTCAGCTCCTTCGGCGAGGACGCGCGCGGCGAGCTCTACGTCGTCGACCTGGGCTCCGGGAGCGACGGCGAGGTGTACCAGATCGTCCCGGGACCCTGAGAAGGCTCAGGGCTTCGCCAGCGCGGCCTGCACCGCCCGCGCCCGCTCGGCGTCGGGCACGTGATCGCTGTGGCAGGCGTGCTTGCCCTCGACGACGGGCAGCGTGCCGCCTCGCTGGCGGAGAAGGTCCTGCCCGTCCGCGGGCACACCGGGGCTCCGCTGCGCCCGCCGGGCGGGCTGGAAGGCGTCGTCCTTGCCGCTCGCGAACTCCTGGATCTCCTTCGAGATGCGCATGCTGCACCAGTCGTGGCCGCACATGGCGCAGAAGTCGGTGTCGACCTCGAGGTCCTCGTCGTGCAGCGCTCGCGCCGTCGCGCCATCGAAGGCGAGCTCGAACTGCCGCGGCCAGTTGAGCGCCGCGCGGGCGCGCGAGAGGTCGTCGTCCCAGGCGCGGGCGCCGGCGACGCCGCGCGCGACGTCGCCGGCGTGCGCGGCGATCTTGTAGGCAATGCAGCCGGCCTTCACGTCCTCGGCCTTGGGGAGCCCGACGTGCTCCTTGGGCGTCACGTAGCAGAGCATGGCGGCGCCGGCGCGCGCGGCCTCGGTGGCGCCGATCGCGCTGGTGATGTGGTCGTAGCCGGGGAAGGCATCGGTCACCAGCGGGCCGAGGACGTAGAAGGGCGCGTCGTCGCACACCTCCTGCTCGATCTTCATGTTCCACGCGATCTGGTCGAGCGGCACGTGCCCCGGCCCCTCGACCATCGCCTGCACCCCGGCCGCGCGCGCGCGCTCGACCAGCTCGCCCAGGGTGCGCAGCTCGGCCAGCTGCGCCGCGTCGCTCGCGTCGGCGAGGCAGCCCGGCCGGAGCCCGTCGCCCAGCGAGTAGGTGACGTCGTACTCGCGCATGATGGCGCTGATCTCGTCGAAGAGCTCGTACATCGGGTTCTGCCGGCCGTGGTGGAGCATCCACTTGGCGAGCAGCGAGCCGCCCCGCGAGACGATGCCGGTCACGCGCGGGCCGACCAGCGGCAGGTGCTCGCGGAGCACGCCCGCGTGGATGGTGAAGTAGTCGACGCCCTGCCGCGCCTGGCGCTCGATCTCCGCCAGGATGACGTCGTGGGTCAGGCCCTCGATCGTCCGCCCGACGATCATGCTGTAGATCGGCACGGTGCCGATCGGGATGGTCGCGTGGTCGATGATCGCCTGGCGGCAGGCGGCCAGGTCCCCGCCGGTCGAGAGGTCCATCAGCGTGTCGGCGCCGTAGCGCTGCGCCCACTCGAGCTTCTCCACCTCCGCGGCGGTCGAGCTGGCGACCGGCGAGGCGCCGATGTTGGCGTTGATCTTGGTGCTGATCAGGCGCCCGATGCCGGTGGGATCCAGGCGCCGGGGCGCGCGCTCGCCGCGCAGCACGCCCGGGTCCTGGATCGCCGCCCAGCGCTGCGCGACGGTCTGGTTGACCCAGAGACGGCCGTCCGCCGCCGCGCCCGGGTGGCCGACGGCGACGTCCGGATACTCCTGGTCGTGGACGCCCGCCGGCGCCTGCCCGCCGCTCCCGGCCAGGTGTCTCCGGTTGGCCGGGATCACCAGGCGCCCGCGCGCCACCTCGTCGCGGACGAACTCGGGCGAGACGCACTCCCGCCGTGCCACGCGGTGCATCTCGGCGGTGACCACGCCCTTCCGCGCCGCTTCGAGCTGTGTCATGTCGCGCTTCCCTCCGCCGGCATTATCCGGGTCAGGTTCGAGGGGTCAGCGGTTTGCGCCGCTTTCTCAGCCGCCTCCGTCGGGACGGCTCCCCCAGCGTCGCGCTCGACCATGGACCGAAGACGCACCCCGGTCAAGGACCGTACGCCGGCGCGGGAAGCTCGGCCAGATGCCGGTGGCACATCTGGCAGCTCGACACGCCGCGCGCGCGCGCCGCAGGATCGAGCACCTCGTCCGCCCAGCGACGGAACGTGCGGTAGTTGCGGAAGACGGCCGCCGGATCCGAGCCGACGCGCCCGAGATCGTAGTGCGGCGCATCGATCTCGGCCGCGAACGGGCAAGCGTGGAAGCGGCCCTTCGTGGTGAGCACCGGGAAGCAGCGCACGCAGCCCGTGCCGAGGCCGTGGAAGCCGGCCTCGCGGTCGCGGTCGTAGGGCAGGTCGGCGCCGGAGCCGGCGTGGAACAGCACCTTGTAGCCCTGGAAGACGCGCCCCGGATGCTCCGCCGCCCACGCCTCGAGGCGCGCCCTGGCGTGCGGCGGCAGCGGCTCCGCGTCGCGCCCGTGGTAGATGGAGTAGTTGAGCACCGCCTCGCTCCGCCGATCGCTCTCCAGGATGTCGATCAGGCGCTCGGCCTTGACGCCGTTCGAGAACACGGTGACCAGGCCGCGGAAACCGCGCTCGCGCACGTAGCGGATGGCCTCCTTCACCTCGCCCGCGTGGAGCGTCGGCTCGCCGCCGTAGAACTTCAGGTTGCCGTCGGGCGCCAGGGTGGCGAGCGCCTGGTCGAGCACGGCGGGCGAGTAGCGCTGGTACCAGCCCTCGGGCGAGCCGTTGATCGTGCACCAGGCGCAGGTCCGGTTGCAGAAGTTCCCTTCGTAGAGGTGCAGCTCGCGCAGCTCGGTGTCGCCCTCGGCGAAGTGCTCGACCGGCTCGTGGAAGAGGATCGGGCCGAGATGCGGGGTCCGCGCGGCGTCGTTCAGGCCCCAGTCGTAGACGTTGTAGACGACCTCGTAGTCGGCGATCCGCGCCAGGGGGAGCCCGGTGTGCTGCGTCACGAAGCGGAGCACGCCGCGACGGTACTCCTCGGTGCTGCCGGCCTCGCCCGCGAAGTCCTCGGCGTACATCTTGAAGATGCGCGAGATGAAGACGCGGCGCGCGTCGTGGTCGACGCGCAGGTTCCACTCCCCGGCCAGGAACTGCTCGGCGGCGGCGCGCAACGTCTCGCGCAGGCGCTCTCCTTCGTAGGCCGCCGGCCGCATCGGCGGGCAGCCGTTCGAGCCGCAGTTGATGGCGAAGTGGATGCGCGGCTCGGCGAACTGCCCGCGCAGGATCTCGTGCTCGATGTCGTCCAGGCTGAGCGCGCGGCCGCCCGCGACGTGCTGGCGGCGCTGGAAGAACTGGCCGGCGCACGTCTTCCACACCGAGGTGATCGGATACTCGGCGAGGATGGCGTGCAGGGTGAACGCGTTGTAGGCGTTGAGCCAGTAGGCGAGGCGGTCCTCCTCGGCGGGAAAGCGCGCCGGATCGCTCGCCGGGCTGGCCGCGCCCAGCCCGGGCTCGGGCATCAGCGCTTGGCGCGCTTGCCGCCACCCCGCTTGGCGCCGCGCTTGCCCGGGCCGAACTTGGCGAGCAGCGAGCGCAGGTCGTCGGCGTGCTCCTCCTCCATCTTCAGGATGCTCTCCATCAGCACGCGCGTCGTCGAATCGTCGTCGCCCAGCCAGCGGGCGATCTCGGTGTAGGACTCGATCGCGATCCGCTCGGCGACCAGATCCTCGCGGATCATGTCGACCAGCGACGTCTTCTCGTCGTACTCGGAGTGGCTGCGGCTGGTGAGGCCCTCGGGGTTCAGGTTGGGCGATCCGCCGAGCTGCACGATGCGCTGCGCGATCGAGTCCGCGTGCTGCTGCTCCTCGTTGGCGTGCTGCAGGAACTCCGCCGCGACCGGCTGGGCATCGAGCCCGTCGGCGGTGAAGTAGTGCCGCTTGTAGCGCAGCACGCAGACGATCTCGGTGGCGAGCGCCTCGTTCAGCACCTCGATGACGCGCTTCAGGTCGGCCTTGTAGCCGCCGGTCACCGGCCCCTTGTCGATGTTCTGGCGCGCGCGGCGGCGGATCGCGGCGACGTCGGAGACGAAGTCACTCATGCGGGAACCCCCCTTGGTGAGTCTCCTTAGAGCGGCCGGGGGGACGGATCAATCCCCGGGGGTCACGTTTTCCCGGACGCGAGATACATCTCGCCGGTCGGCGCGGGAACGCCCGCGGCGGGCTCCAGCGTCACGGCGAAGACGTCCACCGCCGTCACCCCCTCGAGCGGCGCGACCGCGAGCGTGCCCTTCCCCTCGGCGTCCAGGCCGAAGAGACCGGCGGGCAGCGGCTTGCCGCCCGTGATGGCCCACAGCTCGTAGATCTTGCCCGCGGGCAGGACGGGCAGGTCGGTGGCGACCAGCAGCCCGCCGGCGCGCGCGTTCCAGATGATCCGCCCCTGCGCCTGCGGCCGCGGCTTCAGGCCCGCGAGCGACACCAGGCGCGTCTCCGGATCGCTCAGCAGCGCGAGCGTGCGTCCCTGCTCCGTCGCCTGCGCCTGCACCAGGGTGAGCGTCCTCTCCTGCTCGTCGAGCTTCAGGCGGAGATCGGACACCGTCCGCATCTGCTCCGCGAGCTGGGCGCGCAGCCCCGCCGCCTCGCTCCTCACCTGATCGAGGCGGTCCTCGTAGCGCGCGCGCACGTAGGTGGCGCTCGCCAGCGCGGCGATGCCGGCGGCGAGCGCCACGCTGGTCGCCCACGCCACCACCCGGCCGGCGCGCGAGCGCGGCGCGGGCGCTTCCCCCATCCGCCGAAGGAGCGCATGCCGCACGCGCGCCGGTGGTGCCTCGCGCAGGTCGGCGGCCGCACCCGCGAGCGCCTCACGGTACTCCGCGACGGCGCGCTCGCAGCGCGCGCAGCCGCTCGCGAGGTGCGCCGCGAAGCGGGCCGCGTCGTCGCCCTCGAGCGTGCCGAGCGCGTGCCCGGCGACCAGCTCGTCGAACGGCTCGTGCGCCGCGCTCACGAGCGCGCTCCCGCGAGACCGCGCAGCCGCTCCATGCCGAGCCGCACGCGGGTCTTCACCGTGCCCAGCGGCAGGGCCAGGGACGCCGCGATCTCCGTCTGGGTCATGCCCTTCAGGTACGCGAGCTCGATCACCTTCCGCTGGTCGTCCGGGAGCTCGCGCAGGATACCCCGCACCGTCTCCCGGTCCTCGACCACCGCGCCCGGATTGCCCGGCGTCGCGGAGACGGCGACCGCGGCCTCGCCGGCGACGAACATCTCCTCCCTTCTACGCACGGAGCGCAGCCTGTCGATCCCGCGGCTCCGCGCCCGGACGGTGACCCACGCCGCGGGGGAGCCGCGGCGAGAGTCGTACTCTCCGGCCGTCCGCCAGAGTTCCCAGAAGACGTCCTGCAGGACCTCGGCCGCCTCGTCCGCATCGCGCAGCATGCGGCGGAGGAGACCGAAGGCGAGCGGGGCATGGCGATCGTAGAACTCCGCGAACGCGGCGCGGTCGCCCCCGGCCATGCGAGAGATGAGCTCACCCTCCTCGCGCGCCATCGCGACTACGCGGGAGACCCGGTGGCGATGACGCCGTCCTCGATCCAGCGGAGCAGCATGGCCCCGGCCTCGGCCGGCCCGTCGAACGGCTCGCAGACGGTCGCGAACGTCTCCCCCGCGGCCAGGCGCTCGAGGGCGGCC